>Ga0180222_1001824_pt1 | contig 19862 bp, 21 predicted proteins | sample eDN5th37CKraftOP_FD_151336 | JGI IMG/M metagenome (GOLD analysis project Ga0180222, IMG submission 151336) | Enriched Organic Plus compost microbial communities from Emeryville, California, USA - eDNA 5th pass 37_C Kraft OP (version 2) (version 2) ... | reverse complement strand
CATGCCCAAGCTGTGCCCATTCGCGCATTTCGGCGACGCTCATGCAGTTGGCGGGCTTAACACCAATTTTCTGGTCCCAGAGATTGAAGCCGCCGATCTGATTGGCGACGAAATAGTTCGTTGCCGTGAAGCCAAAATCCTGCAGAACAGGCAGAGCATTGCGAAAAACATTCTCGAAACCATCGTCAAAAGTGATGACGGTGACTTTCCCCTGTTTTCCGCCGTAGATGTAGGGGATTGCGTCACGTACTGACAGGCCACGATAGCCCAGTCTTTTCAGCCAGGCCATTTGCTGGCGAAAACGATCTGGATGAACAGTCATGCTGCGATAGGGCGCGCGATGCTTCGGCGGGACGTCAATCTGATGATAAAGAAGGATCGGAACAGGCACGGAATCCTCAAACAGCTGCACGTGAGCGCGATTTTATCTTCCAGCGATAAAGCGGACGCAAGATTTCACGCTTCAGCTTATCCGGCAGGGAGCGCGATTTCTGGATCGTGCTTCCGCCCAGCTGCACCGAAATTTCTTTTACGCCCCCCGGAAGGACAGACAGCGGTTTCAGCCCGGTGATCCAGTTCATTTGCGCAGTGGTGTCGACGGGGCGGTCGAAGACTTCGGTTGCTGACAGCAATCGTTGCGCGGCTTCTCGCCCGACAAGCTGGGCCACCATGCCAAGGCCGACCGGCACGGGCTCAATCACACGAACGCCCTCTGTGGTTAGCACCACCCGACCGCTTTCTCGCTCCCGAAAGGGAAAACGGATAAAACTGTCAGCTTTTAGAATCTGGCAGGCAGCGGAATAGGCTGCGGCAAAATCCGGCGTCAGTTCCACATCATCTTCCAGCACCAGACCTGCGTCCAACCGCTGATCGATGATTTCCCGCCAGACTTTCCGGTGCGAAAGAAAGCAGGCAATCTCGTTGGTAGAAAGTGGAAATGGATAGCGCGGTCTATACACCGATCTTCGATAAACGCGGCTGATTGTTTGGTTGTCGAGCGTGCGCCCGTCAATGGCGTTAACGACGTCCGTTTCAATCGGCAGCTTTTGAATAAGTTCGTTGACCTGGGGCTGACGATCGATGGCGCGCTCCAGATGGATAATGAACGCCTTGACGGCTACAGACGGCGTGATGTCGGGATGCGTTTCGCTCATGGTTCTTATCTACCTTGAAGCGCCAGAAAAAGCTCCAGAAAATTTTCGGAATCCGACAGGCTTTCAGCCCAGCTCTACATATCGGCCCGGTCGACATTCTGCCGGTCCTTGAACCACGGCCTGTCACGGTTAGAGTCCACCACTTTAGCAGTCCGCTTTCTGGCCAGCTATCAGCCGTTGGCAAGGCACCGGTTCGCGTCCCCGTTTCAGGCGCGGTTATCGGATAAGGCTGATGCGACCGGCCTCGATCTTCTGTTCGACCCAACTGCGCTCATCTCCCCAGGCGTGGCGTTTCCATCCTTCCCAGGTAAACCCGCAGATTTTCACGTTCCAGCTTTCCTGCGGGCATTTTCCGAGCATGTAAAAGATGCCAAAAAAGCCGGTACTTGGAAATGTTTTACTTAAATTCTCTTCAGCTATGCCCAGCTCTTTGCAACCGGCCAGATAGAATTGGGGCGGCATGATCCGGATTTCCTTGCCGGCTGAACCGACAACCTCGATGGTTTGCAGGGTCCAGTCGCCGCGCCGTCCCTTGAGGCGGGAAAGGAAATTCGGTCGGGGGTGATATTTGCGGATGATGCTTGGATGATACGCGAGCATCACTTCCTTGGCCGCCTTGAAAGTTGGTGTCTGCACGAACCCCGGATCGCTAAGGCGCCGCTGCATCGGCTTGCTGGTGGTTGCCAACATCAGAAGATCGGTTCGGGTACCACTCATGCCGATGGATTGTTTGGGTTCATTGAAACGGACAACAAAATCCGCTGAATCCACTTCCGCAGAGAGATCGCGCGTTAAGGACGCGTTGCCGACGATGATCAAGGTCTTTTTCATGCACTACAACTCAAACTAGAATGAACCGCTGCCGACTGTTAAGGTGGGCATTGCACAACGAATACGATATTTGGAGCCGATTTAAGAGGGAAATTGAAATCCGGTAAAAATGCTGGAATTTCGCTGCGATCACGGCAGCCATGCAGGAAATGCACTTCTCAAACGGCACGGGAAGGCGGAAGCTCACAAACGGGAGGAAGATAACAAAAAGGGGATACCTCAATGAATCTTCGTACCCATCTCCATCGCTGGATGCAATATCGCGAAAATGTCCGCGAACTCAGCGGCTGCACCGATCGCGAGCTTTCCGATCTGGGTCTTTCCCGCGCGGATATTCATCGCGTCGCTCGCGAAGCCGCTTTTGCGTGAATCCTGTCAGGGCCGTTGTCCCATCGGAACGCGGCCCTGAGCGATCCGCAGAAAATTCCCAAAACCTACACGTCGCCGGGCTTCTTGAAACGGATGTGAATGTTGTCGCTCGCGAGATCGAAACCTGCGTAGTTGCGCTGGAAAGCGATGAGCGCGTCGTTGACGCCTTTTGAATAATCATCTTCCTGCACGTCGATATGGTGCCGGTAGAGAATCCTGTAGTCCTTGTAGAATATAACCTGTCCTTCCATCATAGCCTCCTTGTGATGAAGCGCAGAGCAGAAATCCGTCAGCGGTTTCAATGTTCTACAATATGGGCCGTGGCTGAAGCAGCGCCAAAAGACGCTTATCCAGTCGGGCTATCTGCTTGAGATAGGCGATGGGGCGCGGGTTTCAAGACGATGCGGTGCCGGTTCCGGCCTTGCTCAGCTCAAGCCATGCGCGCGCGGCGTGAGACAGGAATGCACCTTTCCGCCAGATCAGTGCCAGATGCCAGCTCACATCGGCCCCCTTGATCTTGTGAATGCGTACGCCGGGATGTTGACGCTGCTCGGCGATCATTTTTGGCAAAAAGCCGATGCCCATGCCTGCCGCAACAAGCTCCACTATGAAATCAATCTGACTGGAGCGGACCGCAACGTTGGGAGAGAACCCATGGGAACGACAAGCATCGAGGATGATATGGTTGAGGGCAAAACCGCTTTCAAAAAGAATGAACGGCAAGCCGGCAATATCTTGCAGGGAAACACCATCGCCCTGCGCCACCGCGTGGCTGGCCGGGAGCAGCGCAACAACCGGTTCGCATCGCACATCTTGCCATTCGAAACTGTCTGCGACCGGCAGCAGCGAAGCTGCCAGTTCCACATCACCCGCGAGCAGCAATTCCTCCAGCCTCTTGCTGCCGTGCTCGACCAGTTGAATGTCGATCTGCGGATAAAGCTTGGTATAGGCTGCAAAAACGGGGGCGAAAAGCACGCTGGACCCGATCGGCGGCAGACCGAGTTTCAGGAGGCCGCGCTTGAAGCCGCGCAGCTCATCCAGCTCGGCCAACATGTCGTCCTTTTCCGCCAGCATGGCAAGTGCGCGACGGAAGACGATCTCGCCCGCCGCGGTAAGGCGGGAGGGCGAAATTTCACGATCCAGCAGGGTCAGGCCCAATTCATCTTCAAGCTGCCTGACCGCCTTGCTGACTGTCGATTGGGTCGCGTTGATGGTTTTGGCAGCGGCGGAAAAGCCGCCTTGCCGCACCACTTCGACAAAAGCCTGAAAGCTGCGCAAATTCATGAGCCATTCCATTAAGGAATAGCTGCAATGAAATCAATTCATTTCTAGAATATCGGCACAGCGCCTATATTCATTGACGAAAATGCCTCGGTTCCTATTGGAAAGCACATGAAAGCCCACAGCCTCCTGATCCGGTTTCGTTACGCACTGCATCACAGCCGTATGATGCAGATTGCGACGCTGGTTGGTTTCTGGCTGGCAGGCGAGTTCTTCGTTCGTATAATCGGCCTGCCGCTTCCGGGCGGCATTGTGGGTATGGCGCTGGTGTTGGCGCTGCTTTTGAGCGGACGCGTCAGCCTATTCAGCATGAAGCGCGGAGCAGAATGGTTTCTGGCGGAAATGCTGCTCTTCTTTGTTCCCGCAGTGCTCGCCGTTCTTGAGCATCAGGAGTTGCTCGGTCTGCTCGGTCTCAAGATCATGGCCGTAATATTGCTAGGCACGTTGACAGTCATGAGTGTTACCGCATTGACGGTCGATCTCTGCTACCGCTGGAGCCTGCGTTATGTCGCTAAGTAACCCGCTTGTCGCGACACTTTTCTGGTCTGCCGCAACGATCCTGCTTTATCTTGCCGCCAAGCGTGTCTATCGCCGCTTTCCCATGTGGTGGTTGACGCCGCTCGCTGTCACGCCTCTGTTGCTGATGGCGCTCGTCATCGGTCTTAATCAAAATTACCGCGGCTATTTCAGCGCGACCCATTGGCTGGTCGCGCTGCTTGGGCCTGCTACCGTTGCCTTTGCAATCCCGATCTACCAACAGCGTGCCACGATCCGCCGCTATTGGCCTGTGCTTCTGGCAGGCGTGGTCGTCGGAAGTTCCTCTGCCATGGCATCGGCTTGGGGGCTTGCGCATCTGCTGGGACTTAATGAAGCAATCAGCCTGAGCCTTATGCCTCGCTCGATGAGCACGCCCTTTGCGATGACTGTCTCCGGCGACATTGGCGGCACACCGGACCTGACAGCAATCTTCGTAGTGCTGACTGGCGTATTCGGTGCAGCCCTCGGCGAAGTCATGCTCAACTGGCTACCGATCCGCTCGGCGCTGGCTCGCGGCGCTCTCTTCGGCATGGGCGCCCATGGCGCTGGAGTCGCCAAGGCTCACCAGATCGGCAGGGAGGAGGGGTCGATTGCCGGGCTGGTCATGGTGCTCGTTGGATTGGTGAATGTGCTGGCCGCTCCTCTGATTGCTCACCTTCTGTAAGAACCTGATCCCGCATAAAAATTCCTAAACGCCCGGAAACCGGGCTTTTTTGTTGGCGCTGAATCTGCCTTTTTCTTGAGCGCCCGCGTCTTTGCATAACTGATATGCATTAATGGTCGTTGCCGCGGGGAGAGGGGCCGGGTAAATATCTCTTCATCGAGTTCACTCCTCCTCCCAGAACTCGATAAGGAATACGGCACTCCTCCTCCCAAGCCGTATTCAAGATCAGGCCGCGCATCCTCCTCCCGCGCGGCCTTTTTCTTTTTAATCTCAACATTTGTTTGATTTGCGTCCGATGCGTTGACACTGCGTAGCCGCGCAAGCCCATAGGCAAGTCTCCGCATCTACTCTATTTCTGGTTTGAATTCTGAAATCGGGGAGAAGCGCCCATGACAAGCGGCATCCACCACATCACCCTCATCACCAGAAAAGTGCAGGCGAATGTCGACTTCTACGTTGGCTTTCTGGGCCTGCGCATCGTCAAGCGGACTGGTGGGTTCGAGGATGCCGAGCAGTTGCATCTGTTCTATGGCGACCGTTCGGGCACACCCGGATCCTTGATAACGTTTCTGGTGTGGGAGGACGGCTCCAGGGGGCGCGTCGGCCATGGGCAGGTCAGTGAAATTGCGCTGGCCATCGATCGTGCCGCTATCGGCTTCTGGCTGGAGCGCGCCTTGCGCCACCACGTGCCGTCCGAAGGTCCGGTGCAGGAGTTCGGAGAACCGGTCCTGCGCCTGCGCGATCCCGATGGCGTAATCGTCAAGCTGGTCGGCTGCGATCTCGCGGCCAACGATGCGTGGGAAAGTGAAGGCATTCCAGCAGCTTTCGCGGTCAGGCGTCTGCGAGCCGCGACTGTTCTGTCCGAAACACCGGAACAGACCGTGGGCTTTATCGAACGCTATTTCGGTTTCAGATCTTCGGCGAAAGAAGGCACGATAGAGCGTCTTCTCTCCGGTTCCGGCGATGCCATTGACGTGCGCGATGCAGGCGGCTTCTGGCCGGGCATTCCGGGCACCGGTATTGCCGACCATGTTGCGTTCCGGGCGGCTGATACGGGTGACGTGGAACGGGCGGAGAAAGAGCTTTCAAAGCTCAATTCCAGCGCCGTCAATGTGCACGACCGCAAATATTTCACATCGCTTTATGTACGTGAGCCGGCCGGAACATTGTTTGAGTTCGCAACCGATGCGCCGGGCTTCACAATAGATGAGCCGGTTGAAAAGCTGGGCCAGTTGCTGTTCGTGCCGCCGGGCAATGAGGAAAAGGCTGATGCCGTCCGGGCGCGAATGCCGCAATTCGCTCTGCCGGGCGAAGAGCGCGTCATCTATCGGGACCTGCCTTTCATTCACCGGATCCACCAGCCCGAAAATCCAGACGGCAGTACGCTGGTGCTGCTGCACGGCACTGGCGGAAACGAAAATGACCTAATGCCTTTTGCCCGCAAGGCCGCGCCGCGAGCGACACTTCTGGGCGTGCGTGGTCGCAGCACGGAAGAGGGCATCCAGCGCTGGTTCCGCCGCTTTGACCTGAAGCGGTTCGATCAGGCCGATATCCGGTTCGAAGCGGAGGCATTCAAGGCTTTCGTGGAAGGAGCCGTAGGTGCCTATGGCATCGACCTGAACCGGACGGCCTTCATCGGGAATTCCAATGGCGCCAATCTGCTGGCGGCCTTCATGCGCCTCCACCCGCATGTGGTTCGCACGGCCATCCTTCTGCGCGGGCAGGAGGTTCTCGAAGAGCAGCCCGAAGGAGCGGATTTGTCGGACGCTTCGGTGCTTCTGATGAATGGCGCTTCCGATCCCTTTGGGGATGGGAGCGGAACGCTGGAAAAAGTTCTGCGAGACGATGGAACTGCGCTCACGGTAAGTACGGTTGAAGCCGGCCATGCTCTCATAGATGACGACATTCGCATCGCAGGCGACTGGCTTCGGGACAAGATATAAACAACAAGGGCTGCGGAAAAATCCGCAGCCCTTTTACTCCATCAATCAAGCGGTTTCAGATTTCGCTCGATGGCTTCGCGTTTTCCTTCAAGGAAAGGCGGAAGCGACAGGCTTTCGCCGAGACTTTCGAGCGGTTCGTCAACGGCGAAGCCGGGACCATCGGTCGCGATCTCGAACAGGATGCCATTCGGCTCACGGAAGTAGAGCGAGCGGAAATAGTAGCGTTCGACTTGGCCGCTTGATGGCATGCGCACGGCCCGCAGACGATCCACCCATTCCTGCATGCTTTCCTGATCGGGCGTGCGGAATGCAACATGGTGAACCGCACCCGCACCCTGCCATGCGGTTGGCAGGTTCGGCTGTACCGCGACATGCAGTTCCGCTGCGACACCGCCCGGACCCATGGAGAAGACATGGACATGTCCTTCACCATCGGGTGAAACATAGTCGCTGGTCTGGCGCATGTTCATGACCTTTTCCAGAACGATCTTGGTCGGGGCCAGTTCGGGAACGCTGAGCGTGATCGGTCCGAGCCCACGGATTTGCCGTTCTGCGGGAACAGGGCTCCTGTCCCAGCTATGTGCTTCGCCCGCGCCGCCATCATCGGTCAGGCGCAGGCGCTGGCCTTCCGGGTCCTCGAAGTCTAAAACGGCCCGTCCCGCAACTTCGAAAATATCGCCTGCCTGGATTCCTTTATCGTTCAGGTGCTTGCGCCACCATTCCAGACTCTCGACGCCGTTGACGCGCAGGCCCGTCCGGGCGACGCTGTTCGTGCCGCGCTGTTCACGCTGCACCGGCCAGTCGAAAAACGTTATGTCGGTGCCGGGCGAGGCCAGCCCATCCGCATAAAAGAGGTGATACGCGCTCGTATCGTCCTGATTAACGGTTTTCTTGACCAGCCTCAGCCCAAGCGTGTCGGTATAGAAGCGCCGGTTGCCGGGTGCGTCGGCGGTAATGGCTGTCAGATGGTGCAGCCCTGTCAGTTCCAATGCCATAGTGTGCCTCCTTTGGAAGCGGAGTTGCTGTTGGCGGATATATCGGACTGTGCTGACCAAGAGGAAAGTATCACGTGTTGAACAGTGTGTAACCCATAAGCCGCAATCGCCCTGCGTTCCGACAATGGTGGATAATTGGGGGCTTGGCAGAAAGTTTCACGTAAAGAATATATTAACCTTCAAGATTCCGGTGTAAGAGGCCTGCTGGCGTAGCGTTGAGGGAGTTTGGTTTTGCGGCGCATTGTTTCTCGGACTGCCCCTGCGTTGCTTGTTCTGATATCTCTGCTCGCCGGTTGTGCCAGTCGGCCTGAAGGTGTGCTGGTCCCTATTGGCGATGTCGCTTCTCCCGGTACAACCAAGGTCAACCTTGTCGTTGCCACCACACGTCGCCCGTCCGATAATCCGGGCATACTTTTCTCCGGCGAGCGCGACAAGCTTGTGTCGCTGAACGAGATCGTCGTGTCGATTCCGCCGGAAAAGAACCGCAAGGCGGGTGAAGTGCAGTGGCCGAAAAAGCTGCCGCCCAATCCGCAGACAGATTTCACCACCGTCAGCGTGACACCGCTCAAGACCGATGTGGAAATGGCGGGCTGGGTTCGTCCTCATCTGACCAAGAGCCGCCGCGTGATGGTTTTCGTGCACGGCTTCAACAATACGTTCGAGGATTCCGTCTATCGCTTTGCCCAGATCGTGCATGATTCCGGTGCCGATGTTGCACCGGTGATCTTCACCTGGCCGTCGCGCGCCAGCGTGTTCGACTATAATTACGACAAGGAAAGCACAAATTATTCCCGCGATGCGCTGGAGCAGATTCTGCGCGCCATTGCGCGTGAGCCCGAGGTCAAGGATATCACCGTCATGGCCCACTCGATGGGGAGCTGGCTGACGGTGGAAGCTCTGCGGCAGATGGCGATCCGCGATGGCCGCGTGAATGCGAAGGTAACGGACGTCATTCTGGCATCGCCTGACCTCGACGTCGATGTGTTTTCGAAGCAGTTTCTTGCCATGGGCAAGGAGCATCCGCGCTTTACATTGTTCACCTCTCGCGATGACAAGGCGCTGGCATTGTCACGGCGTATTTCCGGCAATATTGACCGTCTCGGCCAGATCGACCCGTCGGTTGAGCCGTACCGTTCCGAGCTGGAAAAAGCAGGCATTACCGTTATCGACCTGACGCAGCTGAAGGCGGGAGATCGTCTCAACCATGGCAAGTTTGCCGCAAGCCCGGAAGTCGTGCAACTGATCGGCAAACGCCTTGTTGCAGGCCAGACCATCACGGATTCGCAGGTCGGCCTCGGTGACCGTCTGGGTGCGGTGGCAATCGGTACGGCACAGGGTGTCGGCACGGCAGCCTCGCTGGTCGTTACGGCGCCGATCGCCGTATTCGATCCGAACACACGCAAGACCTACGACGAACAGATTGATCGTTTCGGTCGTGCTGTCGGCAACACCGTTGGTGCCGTGACGATCCCGACGCAGTAAGCGACCGGAAGGCGTTTGCCTTGACGGTTGTCATATTTCAGCTGACGCTGTAGGACTCGCGGCCAGAAAATTCGGGCCGCGAGGAGGACCTCATGCAGATCATCCGCACCATTGAGGAATTGCGTCAGGCTTTGACGCCCGCAAGAAGGGCCGGAAAACGCATCGGCTTCGTGCCAACCATGGGCTATCTCCATAAAGGCCATCTGGAACTGGTTCATCGGTCGCGTGCCGACAATGACGTGACGGTCGTGTCGATCTTCGTTAATCCGCTGCAATTCGGCGCGAATGAAGACCTCGACAAATATCCGCGCGATCTGGAGCGCGACGCGGCTCTGCTGCGCGGCGCAGAGGTCGATTACCTGTTCGCGCCAGCGGTCAGCGACATGTATCCGCGCCCGATGCAAACGGTGGTGGATGTGCCCGCGCTTGCCAACCAGATGGAAGGCGAGGCGCGTCCCGGCCATTTTGCCGGTGTTGCGACCGTAGTGAGCAAGCTCTTCAATATCGTTGGCCCCGATGCCGCCTATTTCGGCGAAAAGGATTTTCAGCAACTCGTAATCATCCGCCGCATGGTGGACGATATGGCCATTCCGGTGCGCATCGTTGGGGTCGAAACGGTGCGCGAGGATGACGGCCTCGCCTGTTCGTCGCGCAATGTCTATCTGACGCCGGAACAGCGCGCCGCTGCCATCATCGTTCCGAAGGCGCTGGATGAGGCTGAGCGGCTCTATCGCTCCGGTGTGAATGATCCCGATGCGCTGGAAGCGGCAATTCGTGCATTTATCGCTACCGAACCGCTGGCAACGCCGGAAGTGGTGGCGCTGCGCGATCCCGAAACGCTGGAGCGCCTGACGGCGGTGCAGGGGCGTCCGGTGCTGCTTGCGCTGTTCGTGCGTTTCGGCACCACGCGGCTCCTCGACAATCGTATCATTGCACATGTCGCACAGGAACGGGCGGCGTGAGATGAGCGCACCGGTCAAACAGAAGCGACTGACGCCAAAGGCCATTTCAGCCCTCAAGGGCGAACGCCCGATTGTCAGTCTCACCGCCTATACGACGCCGATTGCGCGGCTGCTCGATCCGCATTGCGACCTGCTACTGGTGGGAGACTCGCTCGGCATGGTGCTCTACGGCATGGATTCCACACTTGCCGTGACGCTCGATATGATGATCGCCCATGGGCAGGCGGTGATGCGCGGCGTCGAGAACGCCTGCGTTATCGTCGATATGCCATTCGGTTCCTATCAGGAATCGAAGGAACAGGCGTTCCGCAATGCCGCTCGTGTGATGCAAGATACCGGCTGTGACGGCGTCAAACTTGAGGGCGGTGAGGAAATGGCCGAAACGGTCGATTTTCTGGTGCGTCGCGGCGTTCCGGTATTCGGCCATGTCGGGCTTATGCCACAACAGGTCAATACGGTTGGCGGTTTTCGCTCGCTTGGGCGTGGCGATGAAGAGGCCGAACGCATTCGCCGCGATGCGCAGGCCATTGCCGATGCCGGTGCCTTTGCGCTGGTGATCGAAGGCACGGTGGAACCGCTGGCGCGTGAGATCACTGCATCGCTTGCCATCCCGACAGTGGGGATCGGGGCGTCTGCCGCCTGCGACGGACAGATACTGGTCTCCGACGACATGCTGGGGCTGTTTCAGGATTTCACGCCGCGCTTCGTGAAACGTTTTGCGCATTTGGCGCCGCAGGTGTCCGATGCGGCGAAAGCCTATGCTGAAGAGGTGCGGGCGCGCACATTTCCGGGGCCGGAGCATGTTTTTGGCGCGAAACCAAAAGTGTGACCTCTCTTTGCTTTTCGCATTATCCTACGCAAAACCGCTTCGCACTTTTGCTGGAAATGCTTAAAACCTGTGCCGTATGGCGGTAGCGCCTTGTAATTATTCGTCAATCGCGTTCAATGTCGGGAATGTTTTCCGGAGTTGCCGTGACCGACGATATTGCCCATACCGAACTGATTGCCGTGCTGGCCGCCGTTACCGGCGAACAGCCGCGCGTCATGACCGTGCGGGGAGGGCAGGCTTTACCGTCCGGCCCGTTCGAAAGCGAGCATCGTTCGCTGCAATCGGGGCTGCGTGCCTGGGTGCAGTCGGAAACCGCCCATCCGGTCGGCTATCTGGAGCAGCTCTATACCTTTGCCGACCGTGACCGCCATGCGCAGGGCGAGCGCATTATCTCGATCAGCTATCTTGGCCTTGTGCGTGAAAGCGATGCGGCTGCGGGGCAAGCGGGATGGCGCGGCTGGTATGATTATCTGCCGTGGGAGGATCACCGACAGGGCGAACCGCCCATCATGGAGCACCTCAATAACGCCCTGCTCGTTTGGGCCTACCGCGCCGACACGCCGGAACTGACGGCGCAGCGCATGCGGCGCATCGCCTTCACTTTCGGCTTTGAGAGCGGAGATTGGAGCGGGCGCTGGAATGAAGACCTTGTGCTGCAACGCTATGAGTTGCTGTTCGAGGCCGGTCTGGTGGCCGAGGCCGGTATGCAGGAAGATGAGAACGGTCGCTCCATGTTTGCCGATCATCGTCGCATCCTTGCCACGGCGATTGCGCGGCTGCGCGCCAAGATCAAATATCGTCCGGTAGTGTTTGAGCTGATGCCGGAGAGTTTCACCCTCCTGCAATTGCAGCGCACGGTCGAAGCGCTGGCGGGTCTGCGCCTGCACAAGCAGAATTTCCGCCGCCTGATCGAACAGCAGGATCTGGTCGAAGAGACCGGCGAAAGCCACAGCGAAACCGGCGGACGCCCGGCCAAACTGTTCCGTTTCCGCTACTCGATTGTCGAGGAACGCGCTCTTTCCGAGCGTCATCTGGCCGGAGCCAAGCTGCCCATCTCCCGCGATTGACAATATACTCGAATCGAGTATAAGTTCGCGTCTATGAAATACTCATATTGAGTATATGTGACTGCGCTCGGGAGGCCCCACCCCATGAATGTTCATGTGCATGATCATGTTTCCGTCTCGCAACTTTATGACCGCGTGGCCAAGGTGCTGCCAAAGGCGGAGTGGCTGGGCTTCGAGGAAGACGTGGCGGCTATCCTTGCACTGAAGAAAAAGCGCAACGCGGTCATCCTTGCGCATAATTACCAGACGCCGGAAATCTTCCATTGCGTGGCCGATATTGTCGGCGACAGCCTCGCGCTGGCGCGAAAGGCAGCGGAGGTCGATGCCGATGTGATCGTGCTCGCAGGCGTGCATTTCATGGCCGAGACAGCCAAGCTGCTCAATCCCGGCAAGACGGTGCTAATCCCCGATATGGCTGCGGGCTGTTCACTGGCCGACAGCATCACGCCGGAAGACGTGGCGCTTTTGCGCGAGGCGCATCCCGGCGTGCCGATCATCACCTATGTCAACACATCCGCTGCGGTAAAGGCGGCATCCGATATTTGCTGCACCTCCGGCAATGCCAAAAGGATAGTGGAGTCGCTGGGCGTGCCGCGCGTCCTGATGATCCCTGATGAATTTCTGGCGCAGAACGTTGCGCGTGAAACCAACGTCGAAATTCTCGCCTGGCATGGCCATTGCGAAGTGCATGAGCGTTTTACACCTGACGATATCCGCGAATTGCGCGAAAGCCATCCGGGCGTCATGGTTCTGGCGCATCCGGAATGCCCGCCGGAAGTGGTGGAAGCAGCCGATTTCGCCGGTTCCACGGCGGTCATGTCCAACTATGTTGGCGAGAAAAAGCCACAGCGCGTCGTACTGTTGACCGAATGCTCGATGAGCGACAATGTCGCCGTCGATCACCCCGACGTCGAGTTCATCCGCCCGTGCAATCTATGTCCGCATATGAAGCGGATCACGCTCGCCAATATCCGCGATGCGCTGGAAAACAATCGTCATGAAGTGGTGGTCGACGCCGCGCTGATGGAACCGGCCCGGCGCGCCGTCGAGCGGATGCTGGCGATATGAACACGGTTCAAGCCCCGGTTCTCATCATTGGCAGCGGCCTTGCTGGTCTGATGACGGCGCTGGCGCTGTCTCCGCAGCCAGCCCTGCTGGTGACAGCGGGAAGTCTTGGTCTGTCCGGTTCAAGTGCGCTGGCGCAAGGCGGCATTGCTGCAAGCATCGGCGTGGATGACAGCGCGGCGCTGCATCTGGCGGATACGATTGCAGCAGGCGACGGCCTGTGCGATGCGGCGGTGGCTACCGAAATCGTCGCGGCGGGCGCCGAAGTGATCGCGGCGCTGGAAGCGCATGGCGTGCGGTTTGACCGCAAGGCCGATGGATCGTTTTCGCTCGGTCTGGAGGCCGCGCACAGCCGCCATCGCATTGCGCATGTTGATGGCGATGCGACGGGTACGGGCGTCGTGCGTGCACTGGCTGCGAAGGTTCTGACAACGTCTTCGATCACCGTCATGGAAAACACCCGCGCCCTGCGGCTCATCAAACAGGATGGCCGTGTCGTCGGTGCCTGCCTTGAAAATGTCGGCCCGGTTGCCGCACGCGCCGTGGTTCTGGCGACCGGCGGGATCGGCGGGCTTTATAGCGCAACAACCACGCCGCTTGGCAATCTGGGACAGGGTGCTGCATTGGCAGGCCGCGCCGGCGCTGTGCTCGCCGATATGGAGTTCGTGCAATTTCATCCCACGGCACTTGCGGTCTCGGCACCGCGTTTGCCGCTGATCAGCGAAGCAGTGCGCGGCGAGGGCGCTACGCTTGTCAATGATCGCGGCGAGCGGTTCATGGCCGACATTCCGGGTAGCGAATTGGCCCCTCGCGATGTGGTTGCCCGCGCCATCGGCAGCGAGATCGCGCAAGGGCGCAAGGTTTTTCTGGATGCGCGCGCGGCTCTGGGCACGCGTTTTGCAACCCGTTTTCCGGGTATCGACGCGCTTTGCAAGCAGCATGGCGTCGATCCTTCCAGGGATATGATCCCCGTTAGGCCAGCCACCCATTATCACATGGGCGGCATCAAGACCGATGCGGATGGGCGCAGCAGCTTGCCGGGTCTCTGGGCCGTGGGCGAAGCGGCCTGCACCGGCCTGCATGGAGCGAACCGGCTTGCCAGCAATTCGCTGCTCGAAGCGGCCGTCATGGGACTGCGCGCCGCTCGCGCGCTTGGTGATGAAGATGCGGTTGCTGTGCGGCATCCCGTGCCGGTGAGCCTCGCACAAAGTTCCGATACTCAATGGGTGCGGGGCGTTGTTTCCCGTCATCTCGGCCTGCTGCGTGATGAAGAAGGTTTGCGCTCTGCAATCACAACCCTTCTCCCCCTCGCGGAGACCGATGAGGCCGCAGCCCTGGCGCTTGTCGCTGCGGTTGCGGCATATGAACGGCGCGAGTCACGCGGCAGCCATGCCCGTACGGATTATCCCGGCAAAAGCGCGGCCCCCGCCCGTAGCTTTCTTACCTTTTCAGCGGCTTTCGCTCTGGCTCGCGAAATCGCTGCACCTCACCCCATTACAAGGACTGCATGATGAACCTGCCGCGCCTGTCTCCGCTTGTCGTCGAACCGCTGGTGCGCGCCGCACTTCTGGAAGATCTGGGCCTTGCTGGCGACATAACCAGCAATGCGGTAGTGCCAGAGGATCACTGCTCCGCCATGCTGTTCAACCTGCGCCAGCCCGGTGTCATCGCCGGACTGGACGTGGCCGAAATGGCGTTTCGGCTGGTCGATCCGGATGTCAGCTTCGAACGTCTGGCGCGGGACGGTCAGTCCCTTGAAAGAGGGGCCGATGTCGCCCGTGTTTCGGGTTGGTCCCGCTCTATTCTGGCAGGTGAGCGGACCGCGCTCAATTTCCTCGGCCACCTATCGGGGATAGCTACTGCGACGGCCAATCTGGTGAAGGCAGTTGAGGGCACGAAGGCCGCTATCGTCTGCACGCGCAAGACGACGCCGGGGCTGCGTGCCTTGCAGAAATATGCTGTCAGGGCAGGCGGCGGCATGAACCACCGTTTCGCGCTCTATGATGCGGTGCTCATCAAGGACAACCACATCGCGGTTGCTGGCGGTGTGCGCGAGGCTATTGAGCGCGCTAAGGCCGGCGCCGGTCACATGGTCAAGATTGAGGTCGAAGTGGATACGCTGCAACAGCTTGACGAGGCCATGGCTGTCGGCGTTGATGCGGTACTGCTCGACAATATGTCGCCGGATCAATTGCGCGAGGCTGTATCGATCATGGATGGCCGTGCGATTTCCGAAGCTTCAGGCGGTATCACACCGGAAACGGTGGCGGCTGTGGCGGCAAGCGGGGTTGACCTGATTTCGGTCGGCTGGACGACGCATAGCGCGCCAAACCTCGATATAGGGCTTGATTTTGAGCTGACCGGGGTAGGGATCGCCCACAATCCATCCTGAATTTCCAGATTTTTGCCGCAAAACCCAATCTATCGCATGAGGTTGGGCTGCGGCAGAATCTGGCGTCCACCTCTTCCGAATTCCCGCAACACATCCGCCGTTGAAAACATGATTGAGTTATTCATGTTTTCGTGTCACAAATCGACTGACTGATAGTCAGTCATGAGTCGTGCGACGGTTCGGACACCTGCTTGTGTGCGTGCCGGTTGCCGGATCGTCGTCACGGCTCAAAGCGGCATTTGTTGCTGCGAGTTTCATGAATATCGAGCAGGAGGGGAGCGTTATGCTTCACCATACGGAAAACTGGCCTTACATGATCACCTTGTCGAAGGGCGCATCAACCATGGCGGAGATGCGTGAATTCTTTGATGTCTGGAGCCGCTGGCTTGATGAAGAAAAGCCCTTTATCACGATCCGCCGTTTTCTGGATGAGGATGCCCTTGTGCATCCCGAAGGTTCGGCGCGTGACGTCAAGCAATGGTTCCAGCACAATGCGCAGCGCATTCGCGAACAGGTGCTGGGGATGGTGAACATCGTGCCGGAATCTGTTTATGAACAGGCAAGCCGCATGGACGCCGAAAAGCTGTTCCGTGTTCCGGCGGGCACATTCTCCAATGTCGATGCAGCGCTGCACTGGCTGGAGGATCGCGTCGTTCGACCGAACAGTCTTGCTTTTGACAGGGCGGCAATCCGGGGTAAATTGACAGCATTCTGAAGTTCCGGAGACTGATTTGCCGCCGACTGCCATCAAGCCCAAGCCCCGCACCAAGCCGGCCGAAATACGTCGCGACGAACTGATGGCTGCAGCCGAAGCCCTCTTCCTCGAAAAGGGTTTCGCAGCGACAAGCGTGGATGAAATCGTGCGTCTGGCAGATGTTGCCAAAGGTACGTTCTATCTGCACTTCCGCAGCAAGGACGACATGCTGGTCGCCCTGCGGGAGCGATTTATCGATGGTTTCTGTGAGGGGCTGGAGCGTCAGCTGGGCCAATATCCGGCCGATAACTGGCACGGAAAGCTGGTAGCGTGGGCCGAGACGGGCATTGCCGGCTATCTGGACAATTACAAACTCCACGACATGGTGTTTCATGATTTTCATCCGCCCATGCGGCGCATGAAGCAGGAAAATCCGGCAATCGTCCGGCTCGATGCATTGTTGAGCGAGGGCAACGCCGCAGGTGCATGGAACATCGCCAATCCGCGCTTGACGGCTGTGCTTCTTTTCAACGCGCTGCACGGTGCGGTCGATGAAATCATCTCCAATCCCGAGATGATGGATCGCACCGAAATGATCGCGGGTGTAAAGGCATTTTTCCTGCAGGCAGTGACATCTCGATAATTCAGCCAAAGAAAAAGGGAGGCTGATGCCCCCCTTCGTTCATTGCCGAGCTCGGTTCGGCGGACTTATTTCTCCACGAAAGCCTTTTCGATGACGTAATGTCCGGCTTCGCTCTGGCTGCCTTCCTTGAATCCGCGCTCTTCAAGGATCTGCCTCGTTTCGGCCAGCATTTCCGGGCTGCCGCAGAGCATCATGCGGTCGTCCTCATGATTGAATTCGGGCAGGCCGACATCGGTGAAAAGCTGGCCCGAACGAATAAGGTCGGTCAGGCGGCCACGATTCTTGTAGGGCTCACGCGTGACCGTCGGATAGTAGATGAGCTGCTTCGTGACCATTTCTCCGAGGAACTCGTCTTGCGGCAGTTCGTTGGAAATGAAATCCGTATAGGCGAGTTCCGCCACCTGACGCACGCCATGAACGAGAATGATCTTCTCGAAGCGTTCATAGGCTTCCAGATCGCGAATGATCGACAGGAACGGCGCGAGGCCGGTGCCGGTCGAGAGCAGCCAGAGATTTTTGCCCGGCTTCAGATTGTCATAGAGCAGCGTGCCGACCGGCTTCTTGGAAAGAATGATCTGGTCGCCAACCTTCAGATGCTGGAGCTTGGAGGTCAATGGACCGTTCGGCACCTTGATCGAGAAGAATTCCAGGCCGTCTTCATAAAGGCTCGAGGCGATGGAATAGGCGCGGGTGAGCGGCTTGCCGTTCACTTCCAGGCCCATCATGATGAACTGGCCGCTCTGGAAGCGAAAACCGGGGTCGCGCGTCGTGCGGAAGGAAAACAGCGTATCGGTCCAGTGATGGATGTCGGTGACGGTTTCCTGATTGAAGTTGCTGCTCATTTTCGGAACTGTCTCTGTCTTGCTCCTGCACCGCTTGGGAGGACGGCGCCTATGGATGGTCGGTTGTTTGTCATTGCTGCATTTTGCCCGCAGTCATGCAGCTCCGTGGAGTCTGCATTTCCCGCAGGCAAAACGCTTTGATCGCAATCAATATCAGCGCGTCATGCTGCCTTCAGGGTGGCTTCCGCGAATTCGTAATTGGCCAGCTTGTCGAGGAAATTCGTTACATAGTCAGGCCGACGATTACGGAAATCGAGATAATAGCTATGCTCCCAGACATCAAGTCCTAATAGCGCCTTGCCTTCGCCGGTTGCCAGCGGATTGGAGCCGTTCGGCGTCTTGGTGACCTTGAGCTTGCCGTCATCGGCCAGAACCAGCCATGCCCAGCCCGAACCGAACTGGCCGACAGCCGCCGCCTTGAAAGCTTCCTTGAACTGATCGACGCCGCCGAAATCCTCAACGATCTTCTTTTCCAGCGCGCCCGGAAGACGGCCGCCCGTCGCTGAAAGGTTCTGCCAGAAAAGGTTGTGGTTCCAGTGTTGGCCGGCATTGTTGAACACCGGCGCAAGATCGGCCTTATCCTTGGCGAGGAGAACGATTTCTTCAAGCGACTTTCCCTTGAGCGCATCGTTCTTTTCAACAAATCCGTTGAGCGCGGTAACATAGGCTTGATGATGCTTGCCATGGTGCAGTTCAAGCGTTTCGGTGCCCATGCCGACGCCTTCGAGAGCGTGGGTCGCATAGGGGAGCGGAGGCAGGGTGAAGCTCATTTTGGACTCCTTGGTATAGAACGATCTTGATAATACCGGGCGTTTCGCTTAATTTAGCAAGATAATGCTTCTTTAAATCGAAAACAGGCAATATGTCAAGGAATGACTTTCTAAATACGGACGCTTCGGGAGCACGTTCGCCCGCTGAACGCATAATGCTTGCGCTGAAGATGCGCGGCGCACAGACGGCGGCTGCAATCGGCGAGCAGCTCGGAACCACCGGTGAAGCGGTTCGTCAGCAACTGGTGCGCTTGGCGGAAGAAGGTCTGGTCGCCGCGCATTCCGTGTCGCAAGGCGTCGGGCGCCCGTCGCAATTCTGGGACCTGACCGAGGTCGGCAACAAGCGCTTCCCCGATACGCATGCCGATTTGACTGTGCAGCTTCTCCATTCCGTTCGCGCCATTTTGGGTGAGGATGCGCTGGATACGCTGATTGCGCATCGGGAGACGGAGACCCGTCGTCAGTATCAGGCGCGCCTGAAAGATCTGCCGCTGGGCGAGCGGGTGGAACAGCTGGCCGCAATCCGCTCGGCGGAAGGTTATATGGCCGATGCGGAGCGGCAGGAGGATGGTTCCTGGCTCTTTATCGAAAACCACTGTCCCATCTGTGCTGCCGCCGACACGTGTCAGGGCTTTTGCCGGGCGGAGCTGCAAGTGTTCAGGGCCGTGCTGGGCCCTGACGTTTCGGTAAACCGCACCGAGCATATTCTGGCTGGCGCGCGGCGCTGCGCCTACGTTATTTCGCCCGCCTGATAATTCTCAGCATCGTGCCGTTTGCGGCTGTCTTGCGCTGCGAATGAGAGCGAGTGCCGATACGAATGCAAGGGCTGACAGAACAGCAAAACCGGAGAAAAGCCAGAGTGCGGCATGGGCGGTGCCAGCAAAACCGCCGGGATTGGTAAGCCCGGCCATATTGGCGACCATTCCGGCAAGCGCGGCGCCAAGCGCGGTCGTGAAAAGCTGCACCATGGTCACGGAGGCGGAAGCCAGATTCTGGTCCTCCGCGTCGGCACGCTTGAAAATGCGGGTCAGCAAATGCGGCCATGTCAGGCCCACGCCAAAACCGATGACAGCCAGCGCGATACAGATCGGAAGCAGATCGTACCAATGGCCCGCGCTGCCGGCCGGAATGAGGACTGCCAGCGTTACCATGCCCGCCACCCCCATGACCGGGGCGGCAAGGATAACGCGGTCGGTTCGTCCGGCGGCGATCCCGGACGACCCGATAGAGCCGAGTGTCCAGCTGCCGCCCATGATGGCTGCCAGATAGCCCGCGACAAGCGGCGACTGGTTATGCAGCACCTGAAAGAACAGCGGCACGAAGACTTCGGAACTGGTGACTG
>Ga0180222_1001822_pt1 | contig 19905 bp, 16 predicted proteins | sample eDN5th37CKraftOP_FD_151336 | JGI IMG/M metagenome (GOLD analysis project Ga0180222, IMG submission 151336) | Enriched Organic Plus compost microbial communities from Emeryville, California, USA - eDNA 5th pass 37_C Kraft OP (version 2) (version 2) ... | reverse complement strand
ACTATGCCTGCCGCCGCTGGTCGCGCTCTACGGGCCGGCGGAGATCGACAAGGCGATCCTCGACGCGCTGCTGCGCCATTGCGGCTATGACGTGTTCGGCGGCCTCGCCCGCAATGTGATGGGGCTTGATGCGAGGCTCACGCCTGATCTCGATCAGGCTGCCGTCGCCCGGTTCCTCGCGCAGGGCCGGCGGCCCGAAAGCATCGACCTGCGCCACACCGTCGGCTTCCTCGACGCACCGGACACGCTGCGCGATGTAGTCGCGCGTGACGGCTGCCGGTTCTTCAAGATCAAGCTCTGCGGCGAACTGGATCGCGACCTCGCCCGGCTGCAGGAACTCGCGGCCGCGCTCGACGGCCTCAAGGTCGACTACCGCGCCACGCTCGACGCCAACGAGCAATATGCCGATCCGGCCACGCTGGTGACGCTGGTCGAGCGGCTGCAAGGCACGGCCGCGCTCGCGGATTTCTCCGGCCGCGTGGTCTATATCGAGCAGCCGCTGCCGCGCGAACTGACCTGGACCACGCCGCTCGGCGAGGCCGGCCGCCGCTTCGCCTTCATCGTCGATGAGGCCGACGACGACTACGACGCGTTCCCGCGCGCGCTGGCGCTCGGCTATCGCGGCATCTCCTCGAAATCGTGCAAGGGCCTCTACAAGTCGCTGCTCAACGGCGCGCGCGCCCTGGCCGGCGACGGCCGTTTCGTCGCGGCCGAGGACTTGACCTGCCAGGCCGGGCTCGCGGTGCAGCAGGACACCGCGCTCGCCGGCTTCCTCGGCTGCAGCCATGTCGAGCGCAACGGCCATCACTATGTCGACGGCTTCGCGCAGACGCCCGAGCCCGAGGCGCAGGCATTCCTGGCCGCGCACCCCGATCTCTACCGCCGCGATGACGATGTCATCCGCCTGCGCATCGACAACGGCCGGCTGGCGCTCGGCTCGCTGGCGGCCGTCGGCTTCGCCAGCGGCGTCGCGCCCGACGCGGTCGCTCGGACCTCGATCACGCCTTTACGAACCAAGGAGCTTGCGACGTGACCATTCGCCGCCTCGGCATCATCATGAACGGCGTCACCGGACGCATGGGCATGAACCAGCACCTGATCCGCTCGATCGTCGCGATCCGCGACGCCGGCGGCACGGTGCTGTCGGACGGCTCGCGGGTGATGCCGGACCCGATCCTGATCGGCCGCAACGCCGAGAAGACCGAGGCGCTGGCGCGCGCTCACAATGTCGCACGCTGGTCGACCGATCTCGACGCCGCGCTCGACAGCGCCGACGACGAGGTGTTCTTCGATGCGGCAACGACGCAGATGCGGCCCACGCTGGTGGAAAAAGCCATCAACAAGGGCAAGCACGTCTATTGCGAGAAGCCAGTCGCGACCAACCTCGCCGAGGCGCTCAAGATCGTCCGGCTGGCGGCGGCCAAGGGCGTCAAGAACGGCGTGGTGCAGGACAAGTTGTTCCTGCCCGGACTTTTGAAGCTGAAGATGCTGCGCGAATCCGGCTTCTTCGGCCGCATGCTCGCGGTGCGCGGCGAGTTCGGCTACTGGGTGTTCGAGGGCGACTGGCAACCGGCGCAGCGGCCGTCGTGGAACTATCGCGCGGAAGACGGCGGCGGCATCATTCTCGATATGGTGTGCCACTGGCGCTACGTGCTCGACAACCTGTTCGGCGAGGTCAGGAGCGTGAGCTGCCTCGGCGCCACCCACATTCCGGAGCGCTGGGACGAAAACGGCAAGAAATATCAAGCGACCGCCGACGATGCCGCCTATGCCACCTTTGAGCTCGACGGCGGCGTGATCGCGCATGTCAACTCGTCGTGGTGCACGCGGGTCTATCGCGACGACCTGGTCACGTTCCAGGTCGACGGCACCCATGGCTCCGCGGTGGCGACGCTGACCGAATGCATGATCCAGCCGCGCCAGGGCACGCCGCGGCCGGTGTGGAATCCGGACGAGAAGCGCACCGACGACTTCTATGCCGACTGGCAGAAGGTGCCGGACAACCAGCCCTCCGACAACGGTTTCAAGATGCAGTGGGAAATGTTCATCCGCCACGTCGCGGAGGACGCGCCCTACAAATATACGCTGGCGGAGGGGGCCAAGGGCGTGCAGCTCGTGGAATGCGCGCTGCAAAGCTGGAAGGAGCGGCGCTGGATCGACGTGCCGCCGCTCAAGCTGTGACACGGAGGCTTGCATGAACCGTCACGTCAGCCCGCCATCCGCGCTGTCGCTGCGGCTGCCGCGTGCCGACCGCACGCTGGAGCCGTTCCGGCTGTCGCAGCCCAAGGGTTTTCCCGACAAGGCGACCGGCGCCTTCAGCCGCGTCGCTTATGCGGCGGCGCATGTGGTCGCCGATCCGTTGGCGGATGTCGATCCGTGGCTCGGCATCGCGGTGGATTGGGAGCGCACGCTGGCGTTCCGCGAGCATCTGTGGGACCTCGGCCTCGGCGTGGCGGAGGCGATGGACACCGCGCAGCGCGGCATGGGCGTCGACTGGCCGACCTCACTGGAGCTGATCAAGCGCTCGGTCGCGGCCGGCAAGGCGCGCGGCGGCGTGATCGCCAGCGGCGCCGGCACCGACCATCTCGCGCCGGAAGAGGCGCGCTCGATCGACGACGTGATCCGCGCCTACGAGCACCAGATCGAGGCGATCGAGGCCGCGGGCGGCCGCATCATCCTGATGGCGTCGCGGGCGCTGGCGCGGGTGGCGCGCTCGCCCGACGACTATGCCAAGGTTTACGGCCGCATCCTGTCGCAATTGCGCGAGCCGACCATCATCCACTGGCTCGGCGACATGTTCGATCCGCAGCTCGCCGGCTATTGGGGCTCGGCCGATCTCGACCGTGCCATGGACACCGCGGTTGCGATCATCAACGACAACGCCGCCAAGGTCGATGGCGTCAAGGTCTCGCTGCTCGACAAGGACAAGGAGATCGCGATGCGCCGCCGCCTCGCCAAGGGCGTGCGCATGTATACCGGCGACGACTTCAACTATGCCGAGCTGATCGCCGGCGACGCGCAGGGCCATTCCCACGCGTTGCTCGGCATCTTCGACGCCATCGCGCCGGCCGCCTCGGCCGCGCTGGCCGCGCTCGCCGCCGGCGACCGCGCCGCGTTCGACGCCATCCTGGCGCCGACCGTGCCGCTGTCGCGGCAGATTTTCCGTGCCCCGACGCGGTTCTACAAGACCGGCGTGGTCTTCATGGCCTATCTTAACGGCCACCAGGACCATTTCGTCATGATCGGCGGTCAGGAAAGCGCGCGCTCGACGTTGCACCTCGCCGACATCTTCCGGTTGGCGGATGCCGCCGGGCTGCTGCGCGACCCCGCGCTCGCCGCCGCGCGCATGCGCGCGGTGCTGGCGGCGCGCGGGATCGAGGCGTGATGCGCGACTTCTCGCGCGATCATCGCTGGCTGTCGATCAACACCGCGACGGTGCGCCGGCAAGGCGATCTGGTCGCGATCATCGAGGCTTGTGCGCGGCACGGCGTGCGTGCGGTGTCGCCGTGGCGCGACCAGGTCGCCGATGTCGGGCTCGATCGCGCGGTCCGCGCGGTCCGTGATGCCGGGCTCGATCTGTCCGGCTATTGTCGCGGCGGCATGTTCGTGGCCGATGCCGCGCACCGCGCCGCCGCACGCGACGACAACCGCCGCGCGGTCGACGAGGCGCGCGCGCTCGGCGCGCCGTGCCTGGTGCTGGTGGTCGGCGGCCTGCCGCAATTCTCGCGGCCGGGCAGCGCGCCGTCGAAGAAGCTCGCCGACGCCCACCGCATGGTCGAGGAGGAGATCGCCTATCTGCTCGATTACGCCCGCTCGGCCGGCATGCCGCTGGCGCTCGAACCGCTGCATCCGATGTATGCGGCGGACCGGGCCTGCGTCAACACGATGCGGCAGGCGCTGGACATCTGCGACCGGCTCGATCCCCAGCGCAGCGGCGCGCTCGGCCTTGCCGTCGACGTCTATCATGTCTATTGGGATTTCGAGCTAGAGGCGCAGATCGCGCGCGCCGGCGGCGACCGCCTGCTGGCGTTCCATGTCTGCGACTGGCTGGTGCCGACCACCGACCTGCTGCTCGACCGCGGCATGATGGGCGATGGCGTCGCCGATATCCCGGCGATCCGCGCCGCGGTCGAGCGAGAGGGGTTTGACGGCTATGTCGAAGTCGAGATTCTCTCCAACCGCTGGTGGTCGCAGCCGATGGACGAGGTGATCGCCACCTGCATCGCGCGGTTTGGCACGGCGGTGTGACGTCTGCCGTGCCGCGCCGATTCCAGCTTGACAATCCCTACCTGCTGGCCGCGCTGGCCTCGCTGTGCTGGTCCAGCAACCATATCGTCGGCCGCGCCGCGGCCGGCCATGTCCCGCCGTTCTGGATCTCCACCATGCGCTGGCTGCTGCCGGCGGTGGTGGTGTGGCTGTTCGCCCGCACGGTGATCCTGCGCGACTGGCCGGCGATCCGCACACACTGGCGCGCCATGCTGCTGATCTCCCTGACCGGCGGCACGCTGTTCACGGTGCTGCAATATGTCAGCCTGCAATACACCACCGCGCTGAACCTCTCGGTGCTCAACTCGCTGGTGCCGGTGTTCATCGCCGTAGTGGCGGCGGCGCTGTTTGCCGATTACCTGATCCCGCGGCAGATCGCCGGCCTTGCCGTATCGCTGGCCGGCGTGCTGGTGGTGATCTCGCATGGCGATCCCGACGTCCTGACCAGCCTTCAGTTCAACAAGGGCGACCTGCTGGTCGTCGTCAGCATGATGGTGTCTGCGGTGTATTCCGTCAGCCTGCGGCTGCGGCCGCCGATGCACTGGCTGTCGCTGCTGTTCGTGATGGCGCTGGTTTCCGCGGTCACCACGCTGCCGCTTGCGGTGTGGGAGGCGGCAAGCGGCTATGTGCCGCGCTTCGATCTGCTCACGGTGTTCATCACGCTGTTCGTCGGAATCGTGCCCGGCTTTCTCGCCACCGTGGCGTGGAACCGCAGCGTCGAGGTCATCGGCAGCAATCGCGCCGGACCGTTCATGCATCTGGTGCCGCTCTACAGCGCCGGCCTTGCCAGCGTGTTCCTCGGCGAGCGGCTCGGTGTGTTCCACGTCGTCGGCCTTGCGCTGATCCTGACCGGCGTCTGGCTCGCCTCGCGCAAGGCGTGAGGTGGCGCCTCAGCCGAACGCTTCGGCGGTCAGCGTGTTGAACAGGCTGCGCGCATAGCCGGCTTCCGCTGCGCGCGTCGCGGGCGGCGCGTCGAGCGGGCTGTTGCCGCCGGCGCCTTCCACTTCGAGATAGATGCCGCCGACCGGCTGATAGACACCGGCGACAGAGATGCCGTAGTCAGGCGCCGCCAGGCTGTAGCAGGTGTTGATCAGCTTCGGCTGCTGAGGCGTCGCGTTGGCGAGCAGCCGGACGATGGCGGCGGCACAGATCTGGGCCTGCGCCAAGGCGCCGGAGGCCGATTTCGGCATGGTGCCGACCAGCGTCGCGTCGCCGAGCACGTGGATATTGGGTGCGATCTTGGATTCGAAGGTGACGGGATCGACCGGGCACCAGCCGGTGCGGTCGGTGACGCCGGCGATCTGCGCGATCGTGCCGGCTTTCTGCGGCGGGATCACATTGATCACGCTGCCCTTGTAGCTGTCGAAATCCCCGGCCAGCGTCCTCGTCGCGGCGCTCACCGCGATCACCTTGCCGCCGTTCGACAGCCCGATCCATTCCAGATGGTCGGGATACAGCGCTTTCCACGCATCCTGGAACAGGCGCTGCATCGAGAACTCGTCCTTGGCATCGAGCACCAGGATCTTCGAGCGTGGCTTGTGGGTCTTCAGGTAATGCGCGATCAGGCTGGCGCGCTCGTAGGCGCCGGGCGGGCAGCGCATCGGATTGTCGGGCACCGCCATCAGCACGGTGCCGCCGTCTTCCATGGCCTCGAGCTGGCGGCGCAGCAGCGCGGTCTGTTCGCCCGCCTGCCAGGCATGCGGCATGATCCGGCTCGCCGCCTCGTCATAGCCGGGGAGCGCGCCCCAATCGAAGCTGACGCCGGGCGCCAGCACCAGCCGGTCGTAGGACAGGATCGTGCCGCTGGTGAGCGTCACCGTGCGCGAGCCGGGATCGATCGCGGTCGCCGCCTCGAAGGCCAGCGTGACGCCGTCGGCTGCGACCTTCTCGTAGGTGAAATGCTGTGCGCTGAGGTCGCGCAAGCCGGCGATGACGCTGTTGCTCAGCGGGCAGGCGGTGAAGGTGCGGTTGGCCTCGACCAGCGTCACCGCGAGCCGCGGCTCGGCATGTTTGAGCGCGCGGGCGCAGCCCGCGCCGGCGAAGCCGCCGCCGATCACCACGATGCGCGGCGCATTCTGCGCGATCGCCGGCGCGCACAATGCGGCGGCGGCGCCGGCCAGCACGCCGCGGCGGGTCAGCCGCGCAGACAGCGATCGGGTCGGCGATGCCGTCATGGCTGCTGCTCCGCCCACCATTCGGCGATGGCCTGCAATTCGGCATCGGAGAAGCCCTTGGCGATGCGGTTCATCACCGTGGCCGGCCGCCGGTCGGCTTTGAACTCCTGCATGGCCGCGATGATGTCGGCGGCTTTGCGGCCGCTCAGCGGCTGCAGCGGCGTGTCGACGCCGGTCTTGGACGGATGGCAGATCGCGCAGGCCGTGGCGCCGCGCGGCGCGTCCGCCGCGGATGCCGGTGCGGCGGCGGAGGCGGTCGCGAGCGCGACGAGACTGACGAAGACACGCGCTGCGATCATGAGGCCCCTGGTGCGTCGGCGGAGGCGCGGATGGTGGAGCGGATCGGGCGTCATTTCAACACGCAATCCCGCATCCCCGCTGCCACCTTGGCTGGGGCTGACGGCGCTCGGTCAGGCCGCGGGCACGACTGCGGTCGCCTCGATCTCGAGCCGTGCGCCGGACTCGACCAGCCGCGTTACCGCGACAAGCGCCATGGCCGGGAAATGATCGCCGATCACCTCCCGATAGACCGCGCCGAGCTCCCTGCGGTAGGCGAGATATTCGTCCATGTCGCAGACATACCACGTCATGCGCACCAGATGCTCGGGCCCCGCGCCGCCTTCCTCGAGGATGGCGAGGATGTTCTTGAGCGTCTGCCGCGCCTGCGCGACGAAGCCGTCCGCGAGCCGCTCGTTCTCATCCCAGCCGATGATGCCGCCGGTGACCACGATGTCGCCGCGCGCGCGGATGCCGTTGGCGTAGCCCTTGGGCCGGCGCCAGCCGGCCGGGTGCAGCAGCTCATGCGCGCTGGTGTTGTCGGACACGAAAGTCTCCTTGGATGTCAGTGCGCAGTCGCCGAGGCGCGCCGGCGCAGCTCGAAGCGTTGCAGCTTGCCGGTCGGCGTCTTCGGCAGTTCGGTCACGAATTCGATGGCGCGGGGATATTTGTATGGCGCGATCGCCGCCTTGACATGCTCCTGAAGCGCGCGCGCCATCTCGGTGTCCGGATTGTTGCCGGCGCGCAGCACGACATAGGCTTTGACGATCTGGCCGCGGTCTTCGTCGGGCGCGCCGACCACGCCGCATTCGGCGACCGCGGGATGCGCCAGCAGCGCCGATTCCACTTCGGGGCCGGCGATGTTGTAGCCAGCGGAGATGATCATGTCATCGGAGCGCGCCTGGTACCAGAAATAGCGGTCCTTATCCATGACATAGGTGTCGCCGGTCACGTTCCAGCCGCTCTGCACATAGACGGTCTGGCGCGCGTCGGCGAGATAGCGGCAGCCGGTGGGACCGCGCACGGCGAGCCGGCCGGCGATGCCGGGCGGCATCTCCTTGCCGGCATCGTCGATCACCATTGCCTCGTAGCCCGGCACCACGCGGCCGGTGGCGCCGGGGCGGATGTCCTCCTCCGGCGAGCCGATGAAGATGTGCAGCATCTCGGTGGCGCCGATGCCGTCCATGATCTTGATGCCGGTGGCGTCGAGCCAGGCATCGAATGTCGCCTTCGGCAGCGTCTCGCCGGCCGACACGCATTTGCGCAGCGAGGCGATGTCATGGCCGGCCAGCTTGCCCAGCATCGCGCGATAGGCGGTCGGCGCGGTGAAGCAGATGGTGGCGCGATAGCGCGCGATCGCCGCCACCAGTTCGTCCGGCGGCGCGCGCTCCAAGAGCACGGTCGCGGCGCCGACCCGCAGCGGGAACAGTACCAGGCCGCCGAGGCCGAAGGTGAAGGCGAGCGGCGGCGAGCCGATGAAGCGGTCGTTTTCGTCGGCGCGCAGCACATAGCGGCCGTAGCTGTCGCAGATCGCGAGAATGTCGCGATGGAAATGCATGGTGCCCTTCGGCTCGCCGGTGGTGCCGGAGGTGAAGCCGATCAGGCAGACGTCGTCATTGGCGGTGTCGCAGGCGGTGAAGGTCTCGTAGCCCTGCTGCGCCATCAGGCTCTCGAGCGCGTCCGGCGCGCCGGTGCCCCAATAGACGACGTGCTTGAGATCGGTGGTGGCCGCACGGGTCTTTTCCATCTCGTCGGCGAGCGCGCCGTCGCACAGCGCGATCGTCACCTTGGCCTTGCTGACGACGTAGCTCAGCTCCTTGGCGCGCAACAGCGGCATGGTGCCGATCACGACGCCGCCCGCTTTCATCACCGCCAGATAGGCGGCCGCCATGGTCGGATTGTTGGGCGCGCGCAGCAGCACGCGATTGCCGGGAACGAGGCCGAGCTCGCGGGTCAGCACGTTGGCGATGCGGTTCACACGCTCGGCGAACTGCGCATAGGACAACGATTCCTGCGGCGAGATCACGCAGGCATGGTTGCCATGTCCGTCGTCGACCCAGCGATCGAGCAACTCGCTGACGCAATTCAGCCGGTCGGGATATTGCAGCTCCGGCAGCGTGAAGGAGAATACCGGCCACTGCGATTGCGGCGGCAGGTTGTCGCGGGTGAAGGTGTCCACATGCGCCGACCGGATCATGCTGCGGTCTCCCTCGTCATTGCGCCGCGCGCGCCGGCTGCTGCGGATGACGCTTGAGCGCCTCGCGCGCGATCACGATCTTCTGGATTTCGGTCGCGCCCTCGTAGATGCGGAGCGCCCGGATCTCGCGGTACAGCTCCTCGACCTTGACGCCCTTGGTGACGCCGCGGCCGCCATGGATCTGCACAGCGCGGTCGATCACCCGCTGCGCCGCCTCGGTCGCGACCATCTTGGCCAGCGCCGCCTCGCGCGTCACCCGTGCGGCGCCAGAGCCGGTCGGGCCGACATCCTTGGTCCAGGCAGCGCGATAGACCATGAGCGCCGAGGCGTCGACATCGGCCTCGCTGTCGGCGATCGCGGCCTGTGTCATCTGCAGGTCGCCGAGCGGCGCGCCGAACAGCATGCGGCTGCCCGCATGCGCGAGCATGTCGGCGAGGGCGCGGCGCGCAAAGCCGAGCGCCGCGGCGCCGACCGTGGAGCGGAAGATATCGAGCGTCGCCATCGCCACCTTGAAGCCGTCGCCCGGCCCGCCGAGCCGGTTGGCGGCGGGAACGCGAACATTGTCGAACGACAGCGTGGCGAGCGGGTGCGGCGCGATCACCGCGATGCGCTCGGCGACGGTGAGGCCGGGCGCGTCGGCATCGACCACATAGGCCGACAGGCCCTTGGCGCCGGATGCCTCGCCGCTGCGCGCGAACACCACGTAGAAATCGGCGATGCCACCGTTCGAGATCCAGGTCTTGCGGCCATCAATCCGCACATGATCGCTGCCGTCCGGGGTCACGGTGGTGGCGAGCGACGCAACGTCGGAGCCGGCCTCGGGCTCGGACAATGCAAATGCCGCAATCTTGTTTCCCTTGCGCACCGGCGGCAGGTAGCGCGCCTTCAGCGCATCGGTGCCGAACACGGTGATGGCGCCGCTGCCGAGCCCCTGCATGGCGAACGCGAAATCGGCGAGCCCGTCATGGAAGCCGAGGATCTCGCGCGCCAGGCATAGCGTGCGCACGTCGAGCCGGTCGCTGAGGCCGCCATAGGCGGCCGGCACCACGGCGTCAAGAAACCCGGCGCCGGCCAGCGCCCTGACCCGGGCGCGGCAGGCGGCGTCGACGTCCTCCTCGTGCGGCAGCCCCGGCAGCGTCGCTGCCGCCCAGCGCGAAAGCCGCTCCGCGAAGGCGCGGTGCGCATCGGTGAAGAACGGCCAGGTCAGGGTTTCGGCGAGCGGGCTCATGCTGCAAGCGGCTCTGCTCAATTGCCCTCGAACACCGGCTTCCGCTTCGCGGCGAAGGCGCGGTAGGCGCGGGCGAAGTCCTCGGTCTCCATGCACAGCGCCTGGGCCACCGCTTCCGCCTCGATCGCCTGCTCGACCGACATCGCCCATTCCATCTCCAGCATGCGCTTGGTCATGGCATTGGCGAAGGTCGGCCCGTTGGCGAGATCGGCGGCGAAGGTCTGCGCCACCGCGAGCAGCGCATCGGACGTCACCAGCTTGTTGAAGAAGCCGATGCGCTCGGCTTCCTCGCCGCCCATGGTGCGGCCGCTGTAGAGCAGCTCGGCGGCGCGGCCATGGCCGACGATGCGCGGCAGGATCGCGCAGGCGCCCATGTCGCAGCCGGCGAGCCCGACGCGGTTGAACAGGAAGGCGATCTTGGCACCGGCGGTGCCGATGCGGATGTCGGAGGCCATGGCGAGGATCGCGCCGGCGCCGGCGCAGACCCCGTCGACCGCGGCGACGATCGGCTGCGGCGCCGCGCGCATCGCCTTCACCGCTTCGCCGGTCATGCGCGTGAAGTCGAGCAGGCCGGTGGTGTCCATGTCCTCGACCAGCGGCTTGATGATCTCGAACACGTCTCCGCCGGAGCAGAAATTGCCGCCGGCGCCGGTGATGATGAACGCCTTGACCCCCTTGTCGCGATTGGCGGCGCGGAAGATGTCGGCGATTTCGGCGTAGCTGTCGAAGGTGAGGGGATTCTTGCGATCCGGCCGGTCGAGCGTCAGCGTTGCGATCTTGCCTTCGACCGTGAAGCGGACATGGCGTGCCTGATAGTCCGACAGCGGCAGGGTCACGGGATTGGCGGCAGGCATCAGGACGCTCCGGCGATGGATTTGCGGACCGACGCCTTGGCGCGGCCGAGGATTTGCATCAGGGCTTCGGTGTCTTCCGGCGTCATCGCCGAGAACATGTCGGCGATCCAGCCTTCGTGGGTGCGGGCCATGACGCGGAACGCGCGACGGCCTTCCGCGGTGAGGCTGACGATCTGGGCGCGGCGGTCGCTCGGCGACGGCCGCCGCTCGATCAGACCCTGCGCCTGCAGCCGCTCCACCAGTCCGGTGACATTGCCGTTCGAGACCATCATGCGCTGCGACAGCTCGCCGAGCGTCATGCCGCCCGGCGCCTTGTCGAGCTGCGCCAGCAGATCGAAGCGCGGCAGCGTCACGTCGAAGGTCTCGCGCAGCCGCCGCCTGATCTCGCCTTCGATCAGCGTCGTGCAGGTCAACAGCCGCAGCCACAGCCGCAGCTCGGCCTCGTGGTCGGCGGGCCGTTCGCTGACTTTGGTCTCGGCATCGAGCGGCGGGGCGATGTCGGTCATCACAGCTCTCCTCCCGCGATCGCGAGCGTCGTGCCGGTGATCGCGGCGGCATCGGCGGAGCACAGGAACAGCACGGCCGCGGCGACCTCTTCGGGCCGCACCAGCCGGCCGATCGGCAAGCTGTCGCGCATGGTCTGCAGCATGGCATCGGCAGCGCGGCCGGATTTCTCCGCTGCGCGCCGCACATCGTCATGCAGCATCGCGGTCTCGGTATAGGCCGGGCACACCGCGTTGACGGTGACGCCGTGTTTCGCCGTTTCCAGCGCCAGCGCGCGCACCAGCCCGACCACCGCATGCTTGGCGGCGACATAGGCCGATACCGCCGGATAGCCTTTCAGGCCGGCGGTGGAGGCGATCGCGACGATGCGCCCCGACTTGCGCGCCACCATGCTCTCGAGCACCGCATGGACAGCATGCACCACGCTCATCAGGTTGAGGTCGATCATGCGGCGGAAATGATCGGCATCGGCCTTGCGGAACGGCCGGCTCTCGGCGCCGCCGGCATTGGCAATGAGGATGTCCACGCCGTGCGGCGCAGCAGCGCGGATACCGTCCGCCACCGCTTGTCCGTCGGTGATGTCGGCGGCGAAGCTGGCAACGGCGTCACCGCTCGCCACAGTCTCGCGGAGCGCCGCAGCATCGCGGCCGGTGACGGTGACACGCGCGCCGGCCTGCGTCAGCGCCGCAGCGATGGCGCGGCCGATGCCCCGGCTGCCGCCGGTGACCAGGGCGTGACGTCCATCGAGCCGTATCGTCATCGCAGGATCCTTTTGAAATATTTTAAGCTTCAAATTAATTCCTGCAAGCTTGCGGGCGAGATATTTTAAACTTAAAATAATAGCTTGTGCGTTGCCATCTGTTGCCAGCGTGGGCGGATCGCAGGACAAACCCAACTGCCATGAAAATTCATGTCATAGGCGGCGGCCCGGCGGGGCTCTACTTCGCCATCCTGCTGAAGAAGGCCTGGCCGCAGCACGACATCACGGTATTCGAACGCAACCGGCCGGACGACACGTTCGGTTTCGGCGTGGTGTTCTCCGATCAGACGCTCGACACCTTCGCGAAATATGACGCCGAAAGCTATCGGGCGATCACCGAGCATTTCGCCTACTGGGATGACATCGAGATCCGGTTCAAGGGTTCGGTGTTTCGCATCGGCGGCAACGGCTTCTGCGGCTGCGCGCGGGTGACGCTGCTGCAACTGCTCGCCGCGCGGGCGCAGGCGCTCGGCGTCAAGACCGAATTCCAGACGGAGGTCACCGATGTCGACGCCGCGATGCGCGAGGCCGACCTGGTGGTGGCGGCCGACGGCATCAATTCGCGCACGCGCGAGCGCTTCGCCGATGTCTTCCAGCCGACGATCGATCTGCGGCCGAACAAGTTCTGCTGGATGGGATCGACGCGGCCGCTCGACAGCTTCACCTTCTTCTTCAAGGAGACCGAGCACGGCATCATCATCCTCCACACCTATCAATACGAGCCGGGCCGCTCGACCTGGATCTTCGAGACCGATCCCGAGACCTTCGCGCGCGCCGGCCTCGACCGCGACGAGGCGCAGACCGCAGCCTATTTCGAGCGGCTGTTCGCGGAGGAGCTGCAGGGCCACAGGCTGATCATCAACCGCTCGATGTGGCGCAACTTCCCGGCGATCCGCTGCGCGCGCTGGACCCATGACAACCTCGTCATCATCGGCGACGCCAAGGCCACCGCGCATTTCTCGATCGGCTCCGGCACCAAGCTGGCGATGGAGGATGCGATCGGCCTCTACGAGGCGTTTCGGGCGACCGGCGGCAGCGACGTCAAGGCGGCGCTGGCGCATTACGAAACGCATCGCCGCGAGGAGGTGGAGAAGACCCAGCACTCCGCCGACGTGTCGCTGGTGTGGTTCGAGCACGTCAAACGGTTCTGGCACATGGAGCCGACGCGCTTCGCCTTCGGCCTGATGACGCGCTCCAAGGCCATCACCTACGACAACCTCGCGCTGCGCGCCCCCGACTTCGTCGCGGAGGTCGACCGGGTGGTGGCGGAGGAGGCGAAAGGCTATGCCGGCGGCAATGCACGGCCGGTGGCGCCGATGTTCCAGCCGTTCCGGCTGCGCGACATGACGGTCGAGAACCGCGTCGTGGTGTCGCCGATGTGCCAATATTCGGCGCGGGACGGCCTGCCGAACGACTGGCACCTGGTGCATTACGGCGCGCGCGCCGTTGGCGGCGCCGGCCTGCTGTTCACGGAAATGACCGACGTGTCGCCCGAGGCGCGCATCACCTACGGCTGCACCGGCATGTACAGCGACGCGCACGAGGCGGCGTGGAAGCGCATCGTCGATTACGTGCACGCGCATTCGGCCGCGAAATTCTGTCTGCAGCTTGGCCATGCCGGCCGCAAGGGCGCGACCAGGCTGATGTGGGAGGGCATTGACGAGCCGCTGGAAGAGGGTGCCTGGCCGATCATCTCGGCCTCGCCGATCCCTTACTTTCCGCACAGCCAGGTGCCGCGCGAGGCGACGCGCGCCGACATGGACCAGGTGGTCGCGGATTTCGTGCAGGCGACGCAGCGCGCCGAGGGCGCCGGCTTCGACATGGTCGAGCTGCACGCTGCGCACGGCTATCTGCTGGCGAGCTTCATCTCGCCGCTGACCAATATCCGCACCGACGAATATGGCGGCTCGCTCGAAAACCGCATGCGCTTCCCGCTCGAAGTTTTCCGCGCGATGCGGAAGGTGTGGCCGGCGCACAAGCCGATGTCGGTGCGGATCTCTGCAACTGACTGGCAGAGCGGCGGCGTCACCGGCGAGGAATCGGTCGAGATCGCGCGGATGTTCAAGGAGGCGGGCTGCGACCTGATCGACGTCTCGACCGGCCAGACCACGGCGGATTCCGCCCCGGTGTTCGGCCGCATGTTCCAGACGCCGTTCTCCGACCAGATCCGCAACGAGGGCGGCATCGCCACGATGTGCGTCGGCGCCATCACCACCGCCGATCAGGTCAACACCATCATCGCCGCCGGCCGCGCCGACCTCGTGGCGCTGGCACGGCCGCACCTGGTCGATCCGTCCTTCACCATGCGGGCGGCGGGCTGGTACGGTGCCGCCGACATCCACTGCCCGCCGCAATATCTCGCCGGCAAGGAACAGCTCCTGCGCAACAGCCGCCGCGACCGTGACGAGATGACGGAGCTCAGGCGCAAGGCGCGGCCGACGCCGCACGCCGATACCTGGAAACGCGCGGCGGAATAGAGCCCCGGCATAGCGGACGGGCGCCGATGGCGGTAAAAGCAAGGCCACCGCAGCCGGACCGTCCGATGCCCGAAGTCTCCAAGATCAATCCCAATCCCTTCACCACGCGGCCCGAGATCGAGGGCACGTTCGGCGTCGTCACCTCGACGCACTGGATCGCGACCGCCGTCGGCATGTCGATCCTGGAGAAGGGCGGCAACGCGTTCGACGCCGCGGTCGCCACCGCCTTCACCCTGCAGGTGGTCGAGCCGCATCTCAACGGGCCGGGCGGCGACGTGCCGGTGCTGTTCCATGCGATGGCGCGCGGCAGGACGGAAGTGCTGTGCGGGCAGGGGCCGGCGCCGGCGGCCGCCACCATCGCGCATTACCGCGCGGAAGGGCTGGACATGGTGCCCGGCACCGGCCTGCTCGCCGCCTGCGTGCCCGGCATGTTCGACGCCTGGATGCTGCTGCTGCGTGATCATGGCACCATGAGGCTCGCCGACGTGCTGGCGCCCGCGATCCATTACGCGCGCCACGGCCATCCGCTGGCGGAGCGCGCCAGCGCCACCACCGCCGCGGTCGAGGTGCTGTTCCGCGAGCACTGGCCGACCTCGGCCGCGCTCTATCTGCCGGGCGGCAGCGTTCCCGAGCCCGGTGCGATGTTCAAGAATCCGAGGCTCGCAGACACCTATGCGCGCATCGTCAGCGAAGCCGAAAATGCCGGCGCCGACCGCACGGCGCAGATCGAGCGGGCCCGCCGCACCTGGTCGCAGGGTTTCGTCGCCGAGGCGATCGACCGCTTCTGCCGCACGCAAGCGGTGATGGACGTGTCCGGCACGCCCCACAAAGGCGTGCTGACCGGGCAGGACATGGCGCGCTGGCAGGCACATGTCGAGGCGCCGCTCACTTACGATTACGGCCGCTACACGGTGTGCAAGGCCGGGCCGTGGAGCCAAGGCCCGGTGCTGCTGCAGCAACTCGCCCTGCTCAAAGGCTTTGCGCTCGACGGGCTCGATCCGGCCGGCCCGGATTTCATCCACCTCCAGGTCGAAGCGGCCAAGCTCGCCTTCGCCGACCGCGAGAAATTCTACGGCGATCCCGATTTCGCCGAGGTGCCGATCCAGACGCTGCTGTCGGGCGGCTACAATGCCGAACGCCGCAAGCTGATCACCGGGCAGGCATCGCTGGAATTGCGGCCCGGCTCGATCGCGGGCTTCGGCGGAACGGTCCGGCTGCGCCGCGAGGAGGGGACGCGGCTCGCGGTCGGCGCCTTCGGCGCCGGCGAGCCGACCGTCGGCCGCATGGGAGAGGTCAACGGCGACACCGTGCATTTCGACATCATCGACCGCGACGGCAACGTCGTCTCGGCGACACCGTCCGGCGGCTGGCTGCAATCCTCGCCGGTGATCCCGGAGCTCGGCTTCGGCCTCGGCACCCGGGCGCAGATGTTCGAGCTCGACGAGAACCATCCGGCGGCGCTGATGCCCGGCAAGCGGCCGCGCACCACGCTGTCGCCGACGCTCGCCCTGCGCGACGGGGAGCCCTATCTCGCCTGGGGCACGCCCGGCGGCGACCAGCAGGACCAGTGGAACACCCAGTTCTTCCTGCGCCACGTCCATGCCGGGCTGAACCTGCAGGAGGCGATCGACGCGCCGGCCTGGCACTCCGAGCATTTCCCGATCTCGTTCTGGCCGCGCACCGCGCGTCCCGGCGTGCTGGTGGTCGAGGGCCGCGTGCCGCCGTCAACCATTGCCGAGCTGAAGCGCCGCGGCCATGTCGTCGAGGTCGGCCCGGACTGGTCGGAAGGCCGCCTCACCGCGGCCGCGCGCCTCGGCGAGCGTCGCCGCGCCGCCGCCAATCCGCGCGGCATGCAGGGCTACGCCGCCGGACGGTAACGGGGTCGACTTACAGCGACGGCCGATGGTGGACGATGACCTTGGTGCCGACCTCGACGCGGTCGTAGAGATCGATGACGTCGTCGTTCACCAGGCCGAAGCATCCCGATGATACCGCCTGGCCGATGGTCTCCGGCTGGTTGGTACCGTGGATGCGGTAGATCGTGTTGCCGAGATACATGGCGCGGGCGCCCATCGGATTGCCTGGGCCGCCGGCCATGAAGCGCGGCAGATAAGGCTGGCGCTTGATCATCTCCGGCGGCGGAGTCCAGTCCGGCCATTCCGCTTTGCGCGTGATGCGCAGCAGCCCCGCCCATTGGAAGCCTTCGCGTCCGACCCGGATACCGTAGCGGATGGCGGTGGTGGGGGACACGACCAGGTACAGGAAGCGGCCCTCGGTATCGACCACGATGGTGCCCGGTGTCTCGGTGTTGCGGAAGAACACCGGCTGGCGGCGATAGGCCGGATCGACGCCCTCTTCACCAGGCGGCGGAATCAGGCCGGGCTGGTCATCGACCTCGATCTCGCCGCGATAGGGCTGCGCCGCAGCACCGCCCGCCGCCGCGATCGCCAGCAACCCGAGCAATCCGAATAAAATTCGTCGCATCGTCACATCCGGCCTCGCTTTCACCCGCTCCCGGCCGATAATCTCCCGCATTCCGCGCGATAAATAAAGCCGGGGCGCCTAGTCGCCGGCGGCGACCGCCTTCGGCGCTTCCAGCGGGGCAAAGTGGCGGCGTGCCTGCAGCCACCACAGCAGCAGCATGCTGGGCAGTGCGGCCGCCGCGGTGATCGCGAAGAAGACGGTCCATCCCGTCATCTCCGCGACATAGCCTCCGCCGGAAGCGAGCGTCGTGCGTCCGACCGCGGCCAGCGCGGTCAGCAGCGCATATTGGGTCGCGGTATGGGCGCGGTCGCCGCACAGCGCCGACAGATAGGCGACGAAGATCACGGTGCCGACCGCGCCGGTGAAGTTCTCGACCACGATCGTCACGGTGAGGGCCGGCACGCTCGGCCCGATGAAGGCGAGCCAGCAGAACATCAGGTTGGACGCCATCTGCAGCACCGCGCCGATCCACAGGCTGGTCGCGAGCGGCAGCGCGCGGGCGATCAGGCCGCCGGCGAAGCCGCCGATCAACGCCGCGGCGAGCCCGACGCCCTTCACCACCGCCGCATAGGTCGCCTTGTCGAAGCCGATGCTGATGACGAACGGCGCGGTCAGCACGCCGGCGAAGGCGTCGCAGAACTTGTACAGCACCACGAACAGCAGCACCGCAATGGCGGCGTCGCGGGCCAGGAATTCGCCGAACGAGTCGTAGGCGGTGCGCGCCACGCGCTGCAGCGCATTGCCGGATGGCGGTGCCTGCTCCGGCGGCGGCGGTTCGGTTGCGAGCAGCGTCGCGATCAGGCCGACGCCCATTGCCGCGGCGGCGGCGACATAGCCCCACATCCACACGCTATCGCGGGAAACGCCGGCGCTCTCCAGCCAGGCGACGAGCACCAGCACGCCGGCGCCCGACGCCAGCATGCCGATGCGGTAGGCCGCGACATAGCCGGCCATGCCGGCGGCCTGCTCGTCGGTCTGCAGGCTCTCGACGCGGAACGCGTCGATGACGATGTCCTGCGTCGCCGAGGCGATCGCCACCAGCACCGCGCCGAGGGTGACCAGCGCGATCGCCCGGGTTGGGTCCTGCACCGCCAGAAGCAGGATGGTGCCGATCAGCAGCAGTTGCGAGAACAGGAGCCAGCCGCGCCGCCGTCCGAACCGGCGCGATAGCACCGGCACGTCGAGCGCGTCGACCAGCGGCGCCCAGGCGAATTTGAACGTGTAGGGCAGGCCGACCAGCGAGAACAGGCCGATGGTGCCGAGGTCGATGCCGCGCTCGACCAGCCACACCGACAGCGTCGTGCCGGAGAGCGCGAGCGGCAGGCCGGAGGCGAAGCCGAGCAGCAGCACGATCAGCACCCGCGGCTTGAAATAGACCGCGATGGCGGCAAGCCAGCCGGCCGGCGCCGGTGTGGACGTGGAGCTCACATCGCTTCTCCTATCCTCGCCGTCATTCCGGAGCGCGCCGGAGGGTTTCCGTCATCACTCAGCCGCGCTCAGCTTGCGGGCGAGCGGCGAGGGCATCAGCTCGGCCGGCGCGTCGCCGTCGAAGTCCAGCCCCTCGATGCGGATCGCGCGCTTCTCGATGCGGCCGGCCGAGGTCAGGATGTCCTCGACGTCCTTGCCGGTCTGGCCGAAATGCTGCTGCAGCTTGCGCACGCGCTCGCCGAGCAGCCGCACGTCCTTCATCATGTGGCCGACCTCGGCGCGGATCTGGTCGGCGGCCTCGCGCATCTGCGCGTCCTTGCGGATCTGCTTGATGACCTGGATCGCCATCACCATCAGCGTCGGCGATACGATCATCACCCGCGCGCGCTGCGCCCGCTGCACCACGTCCTCGAACCGCTCGTGCAGCTCGGCATAGACCGATTCCGAGGGAATGAACATCAGCGCGATGTCCTGGGTCTCGCCCGGGATCAGATATTTGCCGGCGATGTCGCTGACATGCTTGCTGATGTCCTGGCGCACGCGCTGTGTCGCCTGCCGGCGCTCCTCCTCGGTGGCGGCGCCGCGCAGACTGTTGACCGCCTCCAGCGGGAACTTGGCGTCGACGATCAGCGGCCCGGCGTCGGGCAGGAAGATCGCGCAGTCCGGCCGCGTATTGTTCGACAGCGTGTGCTGGAACGCATAGGCGCCCTTCGGCAGCACGTCGGCGATGATGGCCTCGAGCTGCGCCTGGCCGAACGCGCCGCGGGTCTGCTTGTTCGACAGCACGCCCTGCAGCGCACCGACCTGCGAGGCGAGATCGGGAATGGTCTTCTGCGACAGGTCGGCGATGGTCTTCTGCGCGCTGTCGATCACCGCGAGCCGCTCGTTGAGCTTCTGCAGGTTCTCGACGGTGTGCTGGGTGGTGGCCTGCATCGACTGGCCGAGCGTGTTGCCGACGGCGTCGAGCCGTTCGTTGAGGGTCCGGGCAAGCTCGGCCTGGCGTGCCGCCAGCACCTCCTGCATCGCCTGCAGCCGACCGGCGCTCTCGGCCTGGACGCGGGCGATGTCGCCCATCGCCGCACTCATGGCGGCGCTCATGCGCAGCTCGATTTCCTCGGCGCGCTGCGCCTGCGCCAGGGCGGCGGCGCTGCGGCTGCTGCTGCGCGCGAGCAGCACCGCGATCACCACCAGCAGCACCATCCCCACGACGGCGCCGGCGATGAGCAGCGCGCCGAGGCCGATCTCGGTGGCGCCGAT
>Ga0180222_1001821_pt1 | contig 19929 bp, 18 predicted proteins | sample eDN5th37CKraftOP_FD_151336 | JGI IMG/M metagenome (GOLD analysis project Ga0180222, IMG submission 151336) | Enriched Organic Plus compost microbial communities from Emeryville, California, USA - eDNA 5th pass 37_C Kraft OP (version 2) (version 2) ... | reverse complement strand
GGGCATTGGCTTCGACGGCAGGGCCTAGCGCCGCCGCGGCCGCAGTGCGGGCCGCCCGCGCCTGTACGAAGCGAGAGCGGGCGGCCGCGAGAGTCGGACTGGCGGCTTGGGCGGCGTCGATCAAGCCAGGCAATGCCGGGTCCCCGGTCTGCCGCCACCAGTCGAGCAGTTGGTGGGCATCTGATTGATGTGGCAAGGTTTGACGGGTTTCTGCCGCCGTCGGCAGCGGGGCCTTCCAACTTGGCGGAGCCGTCAGAGGCACCGTCGCTGCTGGAGACTGCAAAGCGCAGCCGGTCGGCAGCAGCACCGCGAGGATCGGACCTGTCACGGCATGAAGGAGGAAACGCGGGGCACGGTGGTCAAGCATGCTGAAGGGGGCGGTTGGATCGCTAACTTTTGCCCACGCAGGTGACAGCCGTGGACGATCCGTTAGCGTAATCGAAAATCTTCATTACGCTGTGCTCCGGCATCGCTACCTTACTAATAGGGATGTTTATTGCGTAACAGATGTTCTGGATGACGAGGCACCGAGGCTCGCATGCGGGTGAGCCGGCCAATCGCTAACTAGTCGGGCGGTCTGGAAAGTACGCTGCGACGACTTTCTGTGTTTCATGCAATGGGACGCGTGCTGCCTCTTATTATGAGGAACGGGTCCAATAGCTGGTCTGCGGTCAGGTGTGAAGTTGAATGCTCCCCAGCGTTGAGCCGCTCGAGCAGGTGAAGCCCTACGCCCTTTCCCAATTCTCGAACTGGAAGCCCGATGGTTGTTAGTCCGGGGCCCCACCAGGAGTGCCACGCATGATCGCCAAAGCCGACGACCGACAAATCGTTCGGTATGTCTACTCCCATTTTGGACAGCGCTGAGACGGCATGGGCAGTTATTCTTGATCCACCCAATACGAGAGCGGAGGGCTTCCTCTCGCTAATTAAGTTCGCAACCAAGGTGTCTACTTCCTTCGCGTCAGGCGTCGTCGTAAACATTAGAGAATTGTCGGGTGCCAAGCCAAAGTCAGCATATGCCCGTCGATAACCAGCCAGGCGACCCTGGCCCGTAGTGAGGTGCGGACTACTTCCGAGGTACGCAATGTGTCGGTGCCCCAACGACAATAGATGGGTGACCGCAATTCTTATGCCGTCAAAGTCGTTGAAGCACAGGCGACTTCCTGGGATGGAATCGATCCTTCGGATTGCCTGAACGACCGGTTGGTGGCGCAGGAGTGCCAGCGATTCCGGTAGCGGGTTGGCTGTGGGAACGATCACCACCCCCGCTACTTTTGCCCCTACCAAGGCGCGCAGCTGGGCGCGCTCACGCTCAGGGTCGTCCTGAGACAAAGCCAGTACGAGCTGAAGTCCCTGTTGATTGCAGCAGTCTGCCACCTCCTGCGCGATGGTGATTAAGTCATTGTCTTCCACGTTGGGTACGACGAACCCTACGAGACGACTCTTATTCGTTCTCATCGCTTGGGCGTTGGAGTTGGGCACGTAGCCCAACTCCAACGCCACTCTCTTAATCCGCTCGCGCATTTCCGTGCTTATGCGGGGATTGTCTTCGAGAGCGCGGGTAACGGTCGAGTGCGCGACTCCGACGATTCGGGCTATGTCCTTAATAGTGATACGCATTCGACGTCCTCCCTATCCCTCCTATCTTAATTGATCAGGTGCACGCCATAGTTTTTTTTCATGTGCAAACGTTTGCGCAAAAACTAGAATGAGACGGGAATCGAAGGGAAGGGGGAAAACGTGTCGACAATAAATATCAGAGGGGTTGAGCTGAGCTACGCGGTCTTCGGGGACCAGGGCAGATGGCTGGCTTTGTCCCCGGGAGGGCGCCGGGGCATGACAGAGCTCATCCCCTTGGCCGAAAGACTTGCCGAGCAGCAACTGAGGGTATTGCTCCACGATAGGCGAAACTGCGGCGGTTCCGAGGTAGAGATCTCCGGGGACGACGCTGAATATGAAATATGGGCTGATGATCTCTACCAGCTTCTCAACGAACTCGAAATCGGCCCGGTAGCCGTGGGGGGGAGTTCGTCGGGAGCGAGGCTCGCGATCTCGTTAGCGTTACGGCATCCCGAGGTTGTCTCCGCATTAGTCTTGTGGCGGCTGACCGGAGGTCGGCATGCGTGTAAGAGACTCGGGGAGAAGTACTACAGAAAATATATAGATCTTGCCCGGGCCGGGGGCATGATTGCCGTGTGCGAAAGCGAAGATTTTGCCGAAACCATTGCGTCTCGGCCATTAAATCGCTCCAAGCTCCTTGGCATGCCGGTTGGGCGGTTCATCGAGATTATGGAGAAGTGGGCAGCGTATTTCGATGCGGCAATCGACCATCCGCTGATTGGAGCCACCGATAGCGAGCTCAAACGGCTTCGAATGCCAGCGCTCATAGTGCCGGGAAATGACGAAACCCATCCTAGATGGGTGGGGGAAAAAGTCGCCGGCCTTCTCCCTTGTGCCACGTTAAGGACTTTGTCTCTCCCGGACCGAAGCGTGGATGTCAGCCCCGAGGAGGAGTGGCAAGAGCAAGAGGCAGAGATCGCGCGACTTATCACCACCTTTCTCAGGAGTGGAGAGGGCAATAACAGTCATACAAAGTGAGGAGATTCGAATGCATCACACTTATAGACGGGTGGTCACAGGCCACGATGTGGATGGCCGCGCGGTAGTCATGATCGACGAGTTAAAGCACGAAATCCCGGACAGACGACCAGGAGTCGGGGCGCAAGTGATTTGGTCGACGGTCGGGTTCCCCGTCGACAACGAAGAGAGCGGAGACCTCGCGTTGCGAGAAGTGGCCACGAGTGAAACCAATGGAACGATCTTTAGATTGGTTTCGTATGCGCCGGGAGCCGCACCGCGGAATCATCGAACCGAGAGTATCGACTATGCGGTCGTATTGTCGGGAGAAATTGACATGGAACTGGACGGCGTCACGGTCCATTTATCAGCAGGGGATTTACTTGTTCAAAGGGGGACGATTCATAACTGGGTCAATCGCGGAAAAGAAAATTGCGTGATCGCTTTCGTGCTGATCGGGGCGAAGCCGGTAAACGCTGGTGGAAAATCATTGACCGCGATCGGTTGAAAGCTATGGGGGAGAGGGGCAATGAACATAAAAAATATTCGTACGGCATTGGCATTCGTGGCAGTCGTGATCGGTTTCCCCGGTTTGGTTAATGCAAACCCGTATCCCGAACGGCCAGTTCGAATCGTCGTTCCTTTTGGCACCGGGGCACCGGATACTGTGGCCCGCATGGTGGCACAGCAGCTCAGCGTCCAGATGAAGCAACCGTTCGTGGTAGAAAATCGACCTGGCGCTAACGGAATCGTTGGAAGTGAGGCGGTCGCGAGAGCGGTCCCCGACGGTTATACGCTCATGGTCATTTCAGCGGCGTTTACCATTAATCCGAGCGTCTATAAGAAGCTGCCGTTCGACACGAAGCGCGATTTCGTCCCGGTTAGCCAACTTTTTTCGACCGAAGCCCTCATCCTAGCTGTGCGGCCTACTTTACCGGTCAATAGTGTGGCCGAGCTGATTCAGCTGGCCAAACAACCCGACAGCCGCTTGTCATATGGTACGCCTGGCGTGGGAAATTCTTTGCACTTGGTGGGAGAGCTGTTCAACCAGCGGGCAGGCACGAACATCGTCGCTGTGCCGTACAAAGGATTGGGACCGGCGATGAACGATTTGATTAGCGGTCAGATCGATATAATGTTCTTGACGCCTCCTCTCGCGGTACCGCATATACGCGCAGGCAAACTCAAAGCGCTGGCTTACACTCATCCGACCCGGGCTTCCTTCTTGCCCGACGTTCCTACCATGGCCGAGTCCGGATTGTCTGGGATGGAATACAACGGCGGTTGGTATGGGTTGGTTGCTCCTGCCGGTACACCGAAAGAGGTCATCGAGCGCTTGAACAAAGAGATAAGTACAGCACTGGCAAACCCGGCTATTGTTCACCAGGCCGAAAAGCTGAACATGACTCCGGTAGGCAGCACCGCCGTGGAGTTTGGGGCATTCATGAAAAGCCAGTTCGGCAAGTTCGAAGAGATTGCAAGGAAGGCCAATATTCAGGTCGATTAACGACGGTGGGGCGAGACACCGCAACGCCCTCCTGAAACAAAAAACCGGACCGTTGCCGGTCCGGTGCTGCAAGGCGCCCAGGGGGTTCCAGGCGCCGTTGCGGGGTGCGTCAGGTGCGACGCTTTAGAACATGTGGCGCAGGCCTACGCCGAATTGGCGGGTCGTCCGGTCATTCGCGGCGGAGGTGCCGTAGTTGCCGACGTTGTCCACGTTGCTAAAGAACGCGTAAGCGTTGGTGCGACGCGACAAGGGGTAGGTGTAGCCGACGCTAAAGCCTTCGATGTCCCAGTCCTTGGCTTTCTGGTACGAACCGAACAGCGAGCCGGGTCCGACGGGAGCCGAGGCGCCGACCATGTACGAGAGGGTCTTCTCCGCCAGGACGCCGTTCCAGCCCGGGACGTCGCCCACGTTGACGGCGACCTTGCGCTGGTCGGCGACCGCAGCGTGCAGCTTGACGACGCCGAAGTCGTAGGTGCCGCCCAGCTGGGTCGAGCGCCCGACGCCGCCGCCGGTAGCCGGTTCGACCTGGTCATAGGTCAGGGCGACTTCGACCGGGCCGTTGGCGTAGCGCAGGCCCGAGGTGATGGCGCGGTTGTTGGTGCCGGCGACCGGGGTTTCGCTGGACGAGCGGTTGAAGCTGTATCCGACCGCAGCCTGGAAGCCGTTCCAGGTCGGCGTGAAGTACATCACGCTATTGCTGTTGCGGACTTGGTTGGCTGCGATGAAGGTCGAGCCCATGCCCGCTTGGCGGAAGGTCGTGCCGAAGGGGTCGATGTTGGTGAAGAATTGCGACCCGAGGATGAATTGGCGGCCGAAGCGGATTTCACCCAAGTTGGCGGACGACAGTCCTACCCACGATTGGCGGTTGAACAGGCCGGATTGGCTGGTGGTGCCGTCGTCGGCGTTGATGCCGGCTTCCAGCAGGAAATTGGCTTTCAGCCCGTTGCCGAGGTCTTCCGAGCCGCGCAGGCCAAAGCGCGAATCGCTTTGCAGCCCGCTGTCGAGGGCGTTACGGGCTTTCAGTCCTTCCGTCTTGGTGTACAGATAGCCCATGTCCATGACGCCATACAGGGTGACGGAGCTTTGAGCGTGCGCAGCGCTCGTCATTCCAGCCGTGCCAGCCAGGATGGCGGCAGTGATCAACGTTTTTTTCATTGATACATCTCCAAGAATGAGCTGGCGTCCGCAGCAAGCGGTTGGGTGCGAAGGCGCGGATGGAATGCGCGGGCCCATCGTCGGGTCCCGCTGGCTGCGGGGAAGCCAGTGCTTCCCGGTGGGAAGGTGACCCTATTGCAGCAGAAACTAGGGTTAACACCAATAGTTTGCCCAGGTTAATACTCGGGTTTTTACTAATTCTTACCTGAATTGTTGCTTTTATGCAAAAGTCCCGGCTCCCAAGTGAGTGAGGCGGGACTTTGACGCGGAAACGAGGGCAATGACCCCCGGGCCTGGCATGGCCTAGAACTTATGCTGCAGGCCGAGGGCGAATTCACGCTTGTCGCCCGTCGCCGTGGAGCCCGGGCGGGCAACGACATCGTTGTACTGGTTCAGGAGGGCGTATAGCGTGGTGCGCTTGGAGACCTGATAGTTGTAGCCGAGCGCATACCCGTCGATTGCCGTGTCCCGGCGGCCGTTGTTGACGTTGGCGTGGTCGTTGCGCTGGTACGCGGCAAAGAGTTTGTGCGCGCCGAAGGGGACGGTTACGCCGACCAGGTAGGAGTTCTCTTTCTTGGCTGCTGAGAGGAAGCCGGAGTTCTGCAGGCGTCCATAGCCGGCATGGAGTTTGGCTGGACCGAAGTCGTAGGTGGCGCCGACCTGGAGGTTCTTGATGTCCGCGCCGGCGGCACCGGCCCCCGGAGGCTGGTCGGCAGCGTTCTTTTGTTCATAGGTCAGCACGGCGAGCAAGGGTCCGCTCTGGTAGCGCATGCCCAGCGAGTAGACCGGATTGTCGGCGTCGTTGCCTGCGGTTTCGGCGCCCGATGCGTGGAAGCTGTACCCCGCTCCGAACTGAAATCCGCCGAAGGAGGGTGAAAGATAGAAGGCGCTGTTGCTGACGCGGTCGTCGATGCCACCGACGTTGAAAATGGTTTTGCTCTGGGCCTGGGAATAGGCATTGCCGAAGGGGTTGATTGCGCCGCGGAACCAGTTGAAGCCCAGCGTCTCCTGGCGGCCCAAGCGGATTTCCCCGAAGCTGCCCGACAGGCCCGCCCAGGCCGCCCGGTCAAAGAGTTGGCCGGATGCACTTTGGATGCCGGTGTCGGCCTTGAAGCCGCTTTCCAGCTGGAAGTTGGTTTTCAGTCCGTTGCCGAGATCTTCCACGCCACGTAGGCCAAAGCGAGAACTGCCGGCTACGCCGCTTTCCAAGCCGTTGGTGGAGGATTGCCCGTCTTGCTTGCTGTGCATGAACCCCATGTCGACGATGCCGTACAGGGTGACGCTCTGGGCATGAGCGGTGCCGGTGAAGGCAGCCAGCGCCGCAGCTGCGAAGAGTGGGTATTTCAATTGCGTACTCCAAAGGGGAAGGGGAATGGGCACGCAAGAGTGCTTGGTGCCCGGGCGAGAGGATGCCGGTCCAAGATGAGAGGAAAATGACAGCGCCGGCCCGGCGTTGCAGCCGCGCAATGGGCGGATTGCCTATACTTGAAGGCTGTCCTGAGTCGTTGTCCGGTTCCGTGCCGGATCGGAGGTTGTATGTCGGAAACGGTGTCCTTTCGTCGCGCTTCGTTGCTGGACCGGGTGCTCTCCGAGGCTGACCGCGCACTGCGCGTGCTTGCCGGCTCGGTCTCGGCGCGGCGCCCCAATCCTGCGGGGCCAGCGCCCGTAGCCGAAGAGGGCGCGGGGGAGGGCGGGCTGACCGAAGGTGAACGCCGGCATGCCGCAGGCTTGATGCGAGTCAATCACGTGGGGGAGATCTGTGCCCAGGCCTTGTATCGCGGCCAGGCGCTGGTGGCCGACAAGCCCGGTACGCGGGAGGTGTTCTTGAGGGCGGCGACGGAGGAAACGGATCACCTCGCCTGGCTCGACGAGCGCCTCAAGGAACTGCGCGCGCGCCCCAGCCTGCTGAATCCCTTGTGGTACGCTGGCGCTTTCGGCTTGGGCGTCCTGGCCGGCAAGGCTGGTGACGCGTGGAATTTGGGCTTCATGGCCGAAACCGAAAGGCAGGTGGAGCGGCACCTGGACGGACACCTGGGAACATTGCCCGCCAATGATGTGCGCTCGCGCGCCATCGTCGAGCAGATGGCCGAAGATGAGCGGCAACATCGCGTGACGGCGGAGCAGCATGGCGGGAAGTCGCTTCCGGCGCCGGTGCGCGCTGCCATGCGGTGTGGCGCCAAGGTCATGACGTCCACCGCCTATTACATTTGAGGTGGTCAGGCGGCCTCGACGATCTCCACTGACCAACTGAGCTCGGCCGTTTTTTCCAGCATCGCCGATGCCGAGCAGTACTTTTCATGGGAAAGCTTCACCGCCCGTTCCACCGCCGCTGGCGGGAGATTTTTGCCGGTCACGGTGAAAGCGAAATGAATCTTGGTGAAGACTTTGGGGTCGGTTTCCGCGCGTTCGGCCTGTAATTTGACGGTGCAGCCCTGCACGGCGTGGCGGCCCCGCTTGAGGATGAGCACCACGTCGTAGGCCGTGCAGCCCCCGGTGCCGGCGAGGACGAGCTCCATGGGGCGCGGCGCCAGGTTATTGCCGCCCCCTTCAGGTGCGCCATCCATGACGGCCACGTGGCCGCTGCCGGTTTGGGCAGTGAAGAGCATGCCTTGGGGGCCGCCCCAGCTTACGGTGCATTCCATTTCGTTCCTCGTGCTGCGAAAGTGTCCAATCTCGCGATGATAGCGGGAAGCCAGGGAGGGCATGTACCTGGCTTTGCGATGCTGCGATCGCAAAAGAACAGCCTGGAAATACGGTCGAGCTTGCCGCAACGGGCGAGCCCAGCTCCTTCCTGGCCGAATTCGGGACTAGGGGCGGCGAATGGTAGAAGGCAAGTGCTTGATTCATATGAATATTTTTTTCTGGCCGAGCATCCGTTTTTGTACCTAAGCAACAACCCTTAGAGTTCTTGCAACGCACAAAAGAAGATTGCTATAATTCACTTAACGGATGCCGCTTTGTATGCCGACACGGCCTCGGGCCCCTCGGCATCGTCGGATAGCACCGCAAAGCGCATCTACCGGTGTCTCCTCCACCCTCCTCCTTTGGTGGATTTGCCCGAAGCCTACAAGGCTTCGGGCTTTTTTTTGCCCATTTCCTGGCAGGTCGCCAGCGTGAGGCGTCCGGCGCGCCAGCGTCTTCGCGTGCCAGGCGGCGCACACCCACCCAAGTGGCATCGGCCCACCATGGGCCTGGGGATATGTGTTTCGCCGTTCCCCGGGGGAGGCGACGTCGCGTTCGCATGTTGCTATGCGTCAAATCGGGCGATAAACCCGCTTTAGTTCTTGAGAAACTCGCCGGGCGGTTGGCTGGTTTGCGGGCCTAGGTGTCTCTTTCAAGCAACGAAACGGAGGTAACTTACTGATCGGTAATGAATTTTGTCTGTTGAAATTCATCACCACATTGTGGTGTTTTTCGGCAAAAAGTTCTTGCAACGCACAAAACGCCTGTCTATAATTCACTCAACGGATGCCGCTTTGTATGTCGACACGGCCCCGGGCCCCTCGGCATCGTCGGATAGCACCGCAAAGCGCATCTACTGGTGTCTCCTCCACCCTCCTCCTTTGGTGGATTTGCCCGAAGCCTACAGGCTTCGGGCTTTTTTTTGCCTCGGCGGCCTGGCCGGGCGGCCTATTGCAGCCATCGGCCGGACGGCGCTAGCGCATCATCGTTCCGCCTCCGGAGGGGCTGCCCATCCCCCCGGCGCTTCCTCCCTGCATGAGTTCCCCATAGCGCTGCATCAGCGCGGGGTCTTGTTGGATGGCGGCATTGATGGAGTTGAATTCCTGGACGGTCAGGCCTTCGCTCCAAATAGCCTGGGCCTTGCGGCCGTTGGATTCGTCGAAGGTGGCCAGGGTGGCCTGCCCAGATGCGGCGCTCATGCCCGAACTCGCACCGGAAGTCGCGGCACCTCCGGATGCCTGGGGCGAGATGGCATTCACTTTTTTCGCTGCATTGGCGAAGCGCTGCAGTTGATCGGGCGTGACCGACTGGGGAGTGGCGCTCGCCTGCGGGCTGGGGGCGACGTCGCGTTGAGGGGTGCCGCATGCAGCCAGGCCGGCGGCCAGGGCGGCGGCGCTCACTATCGACTTAAAGGTGGCGTTCATGGTGATGATCTCCCTATTTAGGCGTAATGCCAGGACGGCTTAGTGTCTCTCACCACCGCTATTCGAGTTTTTTCTTATGTGTTCATGTTTATCAAAGCTTGAGGCGGGCGCCCGGTGGTGGGCGTTTCGGCGGCGGGAGCCAGGAATTTGGTTACAGCTGCGCGGTCGGGCGTAGGGCGAGCGCCAAGCCGGCGTCGGCCAGCATGTCGCAGGAAGCCTTTGACTGGCTCGCGGGTTTCGGGCTAACATAGCAGGCTGACCCTTTCACACGGGCAAGTGACAATGCTTAGGTGAAGGGCAGAACGCTGCCAGGAGAGCGCGTACCAGGAAGCATCCGATGGCGATTGATGCCCAATCGGTCGGTGCGCATGGCATTTCCGGCATTTGCAAATTTTGCGCCGTCAGCTTTTTTGCGGCGCGCCGTCACAGAGATCCCTCATGAAGACCTTCGTTGCGAAACCGCAAGAAGTGACGCGTGACTGGTACGTGATTGACGCCAAGGGCAAAGTCCTAGGTCGTGTGGCCAGCGAAGTCGCACGCCGTTTGCGCGGTAAACACAAGCCTGAATTCACGCCTCACGTCGATACCGGCGATTACATCGTCATCATCAATGCCGCCGACATCGTCGTCACCGGCAACAAGGCGCAGGACAAGCGCTACTACCGCCACTCGGGATATCCCGGCGGTATCACCGAAACCACGTTCCTGAAGATGCAGCAGCGTTTTCCTGGTCGTGCGCTCCAGAAAGCCGTCAAGGGCATGCTGCCCAAGGGTCCGCTGGGCTACGCCATGATCAAGAAGCTGAAGGTGTATGCGGGACCGGAACATCCCCACACCGCTCAGCAGCCCAAGCTGCTGGAAATCTGAGGAGCCGCGCATGATCGGTAACTGGAATTACGGAACCGGCCGCCGCAAGACTTCGGTGGCCCGTGTGTTCCTGAAAAAAGGCTCGGGCAAGATCATCGTCAACGGCAAGCCCGTGGACGAGTACTTCGCGCGCGAAACGGGTCGCATGATCGTTCGCCAGCCGCTGGAACTGACCGGCCATCTGGAGTCCTTCGACTTTCACATCAACGTCCACGGCGGCGGTGTGAACGGACAAGCCGGCGCCGTGCGCCATGGCATTACCCGCGCGTTGATCGACTATGATCCGACGCTCAAGCCCGCACTGTCGCAAGCTGGCTTCGTCACCCGCGATGCCCGCGAAGTCGAACGCAAGAAGGTCGGTCTGCACAAGGCGCGTCGTCGCAAGCAGTTCAGCAAGCGCTGATCGGCTTCGATCTTCCTCGTCCCCGGTTGCCCCGGGGAAGGGCAAAAAAGGCCGCAGCGATGCGGCCTTTTTTTCGTCCCCGCTTTCCATTTTCGGTCGGAGTTCGCCTGACCGGCGGCGCCGAGCGGGGGTAACATCAACGGGTTATATTTTCCGAACGGACAATTTTTCCCTGGCCGGGCGGCCGGAAGCGGCGCGTGTCACCGCCTACCGGTCGATACGCACCGCACCAGGGAGGAGATTCTGATGAGCAAGACAGAGGCGGGTTCCGCCAAGATCAAAATAGGCATCGTCGGCGGCACGGGCTATACGGGCGTGGAACTCCTGCGCCTCCTGTCGCAGCATCCGAACGCGGAGCTGGTCGCCATCACCTCCCGCAAGGAAGACGGCATGCCCGTGGCCGACATGTTCTCTAACCTCCGCGGCAAGGTGGATTTGGCGTTTTCGTCGCCGGACAAGGCGCCGCTCGCGGACTGCGACGTGGTGTTCTTCGCCACGCCCCACGGCGTGGCCATGGCGCAGGCTCGAGAGTTGCTCGCCGCGGGCGCCAAGATCATCGACCTGGCAGCGGATTTTCGCCTTCAGGACACCGCTGCGTTCGAGAAGTGGTATCGCATGCCGCATGCTTGCCCGGACGTGCTGCGCGAGTCGGTGTACGGCCTGCCCGAGCTCAACCGCGAGAAGATCCGCGGCGCACGCGTGGTCGGCAACCCCGGGTGCTATCCCACCACCGTGCTTCTCGGACTGGCGCCCCTGCTCGAAGGCAAGGCTGGCTCGTCGTCGCCGCTCATTGACGCCAGCACGCTGATTGCCGATTGCAAGTCCGGCGTCACGGGTGCGGGCCGCAAGGCGGAGCTGCACATCCTGTTTTCGGAAGCGAGCGACAATTTCAAGGCGTACGGCGTGTCGGGCCACCGGCATCATCCGGAGATCGTGGAGCACCTGCAGGCGCTGCATGGCGGGCCCGTGGGCCTGACCTTCGTGCCGCACCTCACGCCCATGGTGCGCGGCATGCATTCGACGCTCTACGCCCGCATCGACCCCAAGGCGCGAGACGTCGACTTCCAGAAACTGTACGAAGAGCGCTACGCCAATGAGCCCTTCGTCGACGTCATGCCTGCCGGCAGCACCCCGGAAACCCGCTCCGTGCGGGCCTCCAACATGATCCGCATCGCCGTGCACCGGCCTGGCAACGGCGACCAGCTCGTCATCCTCGTGGCGCAGGACAACCTGGTCAAGGGGGCGTCCGGCCAGGCCGTGCAGAACATGAACATCATGTTCGGGTTGCCCGAGGATGCGGGGCTCGGGCATGTCGCCGTGCTGCCTTGATGAAGCGCCGGCCAATCTTTCCCGCCCTCGTGCCGCGTCGGCTGCGGCGCGACACGACCTCCGATGTGACGCGGCTGGCCCGCGTCTCGCCGGGGCGCCTGGCGGGATTGTTGTTGCTCCTCGCCCTCGGCGCGGCGTTGGGTACCGGCCTGTACGAGTCGGCCCGGCGACTCATCGGCGGCGCCCCGCCAGTGTCGGCGTCGGAGGTGGCCCAACTGCGTGCGGAGAACCAGCGGCTGATCGCGGACAACGAGCGCCTGCAGGGCAGCTTGGCCGCAGCGGAGAGCCGCCTGGCGATTGAGCGGGCGGCCAAGGACCAACTGGCGGCCGATTTGAGGGCGGCGCACAAGGAAATGGGGGACTTGCGTAATGACCTGGCCTTTTTCGACCAGCTCATCCCCATGGACCCCCGCCAAGCCCAAGTCAGTATCCGGTCGGCCGAGCTCGAACGCCAAGGCGACGGACTGCGTTACCGCGTCTTGTTGATGCGCGCGGGCAGGCCGTCCGGCGAATTCAAGGGGCGGTTGCAGTTCTCCGCATCCGGCACGCGTGGCGGCGTGGAGACGACCATGGACCTACGGCCCTTCGTGATGACGGACGACGGGGAGGCGGGCGAGGCCGCGTCCCCCAGGCCGGATCCTCTCGCGCTGCGGTTCCGCCAGTACCAGCGGGCCGAAGGGACGCTCGAAGTGCCCGACGGCTTCGAGGTGCGCAGCGTCACGGTGCGCGTGGTCGAGGGCGGCGTGGTACGCTCGCAAAGCACGGTCAAATTGCCGGCATGACGTGCAGGCCGAGGCCTTGAACGTTTGCGGATTACCGCCATCTAACCCGTAGAGCCTGCCGGCTCCGCCCGCGAGTATCCCTGTCACCGCCAGGGTTGAAATCGAGCGCCAACGGCGGTTGAATTACCTATTAACCCAAGATCTACAGTCAATCGGCGCATACGCGGTGCCAGGCCACCAGCCGGCGCGTATGCAAGGAGCAGTCATGAACGCAGCAGTCGAACAAGCCACCCTCGAAGCCCCTCCCACCCCGCTCGTGTTTACCGATGCGGCGGCCGCCAAGGTCAAGGAGCTGATCGACGAGGAGGGCAATCCAGCGCTCAAGTTGCGCGTTTTCGTACAGGGCGGCGGCTGTTCCGGCTTCCAGTACGGGTTCACCTTCGACGAAGAAGTGAACGAGGACGACACCCAACTGGAGAAGAACGGCGTACAGCTGTTGATCGACGCCATGAGCTACCAGTACCTGGTGGGCGCGGAAATCGACTACAAGGAAGGCCTGGAAGGCGCCCAGTTCGTCATCAAGAACCCGAACGCCACCGCCACGTGCGGCTGCGGCTCGTCGTTCTCGGTCTAAACGCCGAACCGTCGTCTTTTCTTTACTCCGAGCGCCCTCGCGCAAGCCAGGGCGCTTTTCGTTTGTCCACGGCCGTCGGCCGGCATTCGTTTCATGGCTCTCATCGCACTGACCGACATCGAACTGGCATATGGCCACGTTCCCCTGCTCCACCAGGCCAACTTCTCCGTCGAGGCTGGCGAGCGGGTGGGATTGATCGGCCGCAACGGTACCGGCAAGTCGTCCCTCCTCAAATTGCTCGACGGGCGCATCCAGCCCGACGATGGACTGATCTCGCGCCAGGACGGCCTGAAAATCGCCACCGTGGAGCAGGAGCCCATCTTCGATGAGTCGGGCACGGTGTTCGACGCGGTCAGCGAAGGGTTGGCCAAGGGGCGCGACCTGTTGCGCGCCTACCAGCGGTTGACCCACGAGCTGGCGGAGAACCCGGCAGGACCCCGGCACGACGCCCTGATGGCCCGCTTGCAAGGCCTTCAGGCGGAGCTGGAGGCGCACGACGGCTGGACTGTGCAGGCTAGGGTAGAGGCTACCCTAGCCAAGCTGAACCTGCCGGCCGATGCACCGGTGGCAGGGCTATCGGGCGGCACGCGCAAGCGGGTCGCTCTGGCGCGCGCATTACTCGGCGATCCCGATCTCCTGTTGTTGGACGAACCGACGAACCATCTCGATTTCGAAGCCATCGCGTGGCTCGAAGAGCTGCTCAAGGCGTTCCCCGGCAGCGTGGTCTTCATTACCCACGATCGCCGCTTCCTGGACGCGGTGGCCACGCGCATCGTGGAACTGGACCGCGGCGCATTGACGAGTTTTCCGGGATCGTTCTCCGCTTACCAGGCGCGCAAGGCGGAGATGCTGGAGGCCGAGCGCCTCGAGCACGCGCGTTTCGACAAACTGCTCGCGCAGGAGGAGGCGTGGATACGCAAGGGGGTCGAAGCGCGCCGCACGCGCAGCGTCGGACGCGTCAAGCGGCTGGAGCAGTTGCGCCTGCAGCGCGCCGAACGCCGCGAGCGAATGGGCAAGGTCACGATAGATGTGGCCGAAGGGCAGCGTTCGGGCAAGCTGGTCGCTGAGTTGATGAATGTCTCGAAATCCTTTGGCGAAAAGACCGTGATCCGGTCGTTCTCGACCACCGTACTCCGGGGCGACCGCATCGGCATCATCGGCCCCAACGGCGCGGGCAAGACCACGCTGCTCAAATTGATCCTGGGCGAGCTGGCCCCCGACTCCGGCACGGTGCGGCAGGGGACCAACCTGGCCGTGGCCTACTTTGACCAAATGCGCAGCCAATTGGACGACGACATGGCCTTGGCCGACGTCATCAGCCCTGGCAGCGAATGGATCGAGATCAACGGCCAGCGCAAGCACGTGATGAGCTATTTGGGAGACTTCCTGTTTCCGCCCGAGCGGGCCCGTTCGCCCGTCAAGAGCCTCTCCGGCGGCGAACGGGCGCGCCTGCTGCTGGCGCGATTGTTCGCCCGCCCTGCAAACGTCCTGGTGCTCGACGAGCCGACCAACGACCTGGACATCGAAACCTTGGAACTGCTCGAAGAGCTGCTCCAGGACTACCCGGGCACGGTGTTTCTCGTGAGCCACGACCGCATGTTCCTCGACAACGTCGTGACGCAGACCATCGCCTACGAGGGAAATGCGCAATGGCGCGACTACGTCGGGGGCTACGAGGATTGGGCCGCGCAGCGTGCGCGGGCGCAGGAGGCGCAGGCGCGCGCGGGCGCAGCCAAGTCGCGCGAACCGGCCAAGGGAAAAAAGGAAGCGCCAGGCGAGGTCGCGGCGGGAAATGCCGGCGGTGCAGCGGCGCCGGCCAAGCCTGCCGGCCGATCTCGCCTCAGCTCCTGGGAAGCGAGGGAGCTCGAAGGGCTGCCCGACGTCATTGCCGCGCTCGAGGCCGAACAACAGAAGCTTACTGATCGTCTCGCCGACGGCCGCATCTATCGCGACAACCCGGAAGAGGCGATCGCCGTCCAGCAGCGCATCGCCGAAATCGAAGAAGAATTGATGGCCAAGCTGGAGCGTTGGGAGCTGCTGGAAAGCAAGCGTAGTTGACCGCGGTGTGGCACAGCAACTGGCGAGGCCCGTGCCACGGCGGACGGTGCTCAGGCGGGGTAGTAAGCGCCTAATACCCGGGGGCCGGCGGCCCCCGTCACGGCCGGAAGATTGCCGGCCAGGCCTTCCACGTGCCGGTATGCGAGCCAGGCGAAGGCCAGCGCTTCCATTTGCTGGGCCGGCACGTTTGCATCGTCCGTGGGGGCGACCGGGCAGGGAAGCGCCGCCGCCAGCGCACGCATCAATCCCACGTTGCGGGCGCCGCCACCGCATACCCATACCTTCTCGCAGCCGGGCTGTTGCCTGCGGATTTCCCGGGCGACCGTTTCGACCGTCAATGCCTGGAGGGTGGCTTGCACGTCGGCAGCCTGCAGCGGGCCATGCGCCGCCTGCCAGGCATCTAGGCGGCTGTCCAGCCAAGCCTCGTTGAACAGGTCCCGGCCGGTCGACTTGGGAGGCGGAGCGGCCAGCCACGGTTCGGAGGCGATGAGCTCCGACAGCAAGGCGGGTTGGAGGGTGCCGGAGGCGGCGAACCGCCCGTCGCGGTCGTACGGCTGCCCGGTATGGCGCGCGCACCACGCATCCAGCAGCAGGTTGGCCGGCCCGGTGTCGTAACCGACGACGCCGTCGGGCGACAGGAAGGTCACGTTGGCGATACCCCCCAGGTTGAGGACGGCTTGAGGCGTTGCGGTGCCGAACACTGCCGCGTGGAAGGCGGGGGCGAGCGGCGCGCCTTGGCCCCCTGCGGCCAGGTCGCGGCTGCGCAGGTCGGCGACGACCGCGATGCCCGTCAATTCGGCAAGCCGGGCGGGAGCGTTCAATTGCACGGTATAGCCCGCGTCAGGCCGGTGCCGCACGGTCTGGCCGTGGGCGCCGATGGCGCGTATCTGGGCTGCCGCCAGGCCGGTCTGGGCAAGGAGTTCTGCCACCACCTTGGCGTAAAGTTCCGCCAATTCGAGGGCCGCCAGGGACATGCGGTGGACTTCGTCGAAGCCCGGCCGGTTGAGCGCCAGCAGGTTCGCCCTCAGTTCGGCGGGCATGCCGACGTCCGCATGCCCGAGGATGCGGGGCGCGGCGCCGGAAAAGTCCGCCGCCACGCCGTCCACGCCATCCAGACTGGTGCCCGACATCAGTCCGATGTAGAGGCCCGTCCGGGGCATGGCTGCTACTGGCTCGCGAGCGCGACGTCGTCGGAAGGCGCGTCGTCGTTCGCCAGTCGGGCCAGGAGCTCCATTTGGTGGCGCAGCGGTTCGGTGTGCTTCTTGAACAGCGCGAGGCCGCGGGCGTTGAGGTCCGGCGCCGGGGGCAGGGCGACGGTGAGCGGATCCACCGGCTTGCCGGCGATGCGGAATTCATAGTGCAGGTGGGGGCCGGTGGCCCAGCCGGTCGAGCCCACGCGCCCGATGAATTGGCCCTGCGAGACGCGCGAACCCTTGGTGAGGCCAGGAGCGAAGGAGCTCATGTGCGCGTAAAGCGTGGAATATTGGCCGTGGTGGCGGATGATCACGACGTTGCCGTAGCCGTTTTGGCGGCCGATGAACTCGATCGTGCCATCTGCGGTGCTGCGGATGGGCGTGCCGTGCGGCGCGCCATAATCCACGCCCTTGTGCTCGCGCCAGGTCTTGAAGATGGGATGCAGGCGGCGGGAGAAGCCGGACGTGACGCGGGTGAACTCCATGGGCGAGCGCAGGAACGCCTTGCGCAGGCTCTTGCCCTCGAACGTGTAGTAGCCGCCTTCGGTGCCGGGCTGCTGGTCGAACCACACGGCCTGGTGGGCCGTTCCCTTGTTGACGAATTCGAGCGCGAGCACCCGGCCGGCCTGCACGTAGTTGCCTTGGTGGGTATAAACCTCGTAGACCACGTTGAAATAGTCGCCGCGCCGCAGGTCGCGATGGAAATCGATCTCGCCCGAAAGAATCTCGGCAATTTGGGTGGCGACGCTGTCGGGGATGTTGGCGGCGTCGGTGGCGCCGAACAGCGAGCTGTGGATCTGGCCGTGGGCGACCCGGGTCTGGCGCTCCGTGTCGAGTTGAACTTCCTTCGCGGAGATGCCTTCCGCCGTGCGTTCGATCTGCAGCAGGCGCGAAACCACCTTGCCATTGACTTCGGCGCCCGGGGTGTGGACATAGCGCAGCCAGCGGACTTCGCCCTGCGCGTTGGTCGATGCCTGGACGATGCGGCCGGGATAGAGCTGGTAGAGGCTGCGGGCGTCAGGCGACTTGCGTACGAAGGCCTCGAACTCGGGATCGTCCACGCCCAGCCGGTTCAGGAGGGATGCGACGGAGTCGCCCCGCTGCACGCGCTCTTCGCGGATGAAATCGGGGGCTTCGGCTTCCTGTTGGGTGACTTGCTCGGCGAGGTCCGGCAATTCCAGCGACTCGACTATCCGGGATGTCGGTAGCAGGGCCGCGTCCGGCGCCAGGGGCGCCACGCCGATCGCGCCGGCAGTCACGAACAGCCCGGCGGCACCGACGCCGATGACGATGCGGCGCTTGAGCGGAGACGAGGTGAGGGTGTAGGTGGCGGGATGGGAGGTGATGCGGGAGAGTACTTGGTGCACCGCTGCGGCAATGCGCTTGAGCATCGCCCCGGCGATGCCGGAAAACTTACGATTCATGCGTCCTGGCCCCTGGGGTCGGTTGGGCTAGAATTGCTCCAGGGCACGGCCCCGAAGCGCGGCGTGTTCCAGCCCTGATTCGTTGTACTGCCGCAACGCGATAAGCGCGGCACGAAGAAAACCCTCAGTTCGATACGCGCGAACCGCAACTCTCTTTGTAACAACGGGATGGGCCGGAGATTGGCCGAGTATATAGAAAGTCCCGCGGCCCTGCCAATACGATTATTTACAATCTACATACTTTTCCGAACAGTTCCCGCCATGGCTGAAACGAAATCGAGCGACCCGTCCGTATCTCTCCCCAGTGCGCCGGAGTCGAGGCAGACATATCCGGTTACACCCGAGGTCGAGCGGGATCTCGCCATCGTCAAGCGTGGCTGTGATGAACTGCTGGTGGAAGCAGAGTTCGCGCAAAAGCTGGCGCGCAGCCGCGCAACGGGTGTTCCGCTGCGCATCAAGCTGGGCCTGGATCCGACGGCACCCGACATACACCTCGGCCATACGGTGGTGCTGAACAAGATGCGCCAGTTGCAGGAGCTCGGCCATACCGTCATCTTCCTGATCGGCGATTTCACGTCCATGATCGGGGACCCGAGCGGGCGCAATGCCACCCGCCCGCCGCTCACGCGCGAGCAGATCGAGGCCAATGCGCAGACCTACTACGCCCAGGCCAGCCTAGTATTGGATCCGGCCCGCACCGAAGTCCGCTATAACTCGGAGTGGTGCGACCCCCTCGGGGCGCGCGGCATGATCCAGTTGGCCTCGCGCTATACCGTCGCCCGCATGCTCGAGCGGGAAGATTTCACCAAGCGCTTCAAGAACGGCGTGCCGATCTCCGTCCACGAGTTTCTCTATCCGCTGATGCAGGGCTACGACTCCGTGGCGCTGCGGGCGGACCTCGAGCTGGGTGGCACGGACCAGAAATTCAACCTCCTGGTGGGGCGCGAGCTGCAGAAAGAATACGGCCAGGAGCCCCAGTGCATCCTGACCATGCCGTTGCTGGAGGGGACGGACGGCGTCGAGAAGATGTCCAAGTCCAAGAACAACTACATCGGCATTTCGGAATCGCCCGAATCCATGTTCGGCAAGCTGATGTCCATTTCGGACACCTTGATGTGGCGTTACTACGAGCTGCTCTCCTTCAAGTCGATGGAGGAGATCGCGCAGTTGAAGCAGGATGCCGAAAACGGCCGCAATCCGCGCGACATCAAGGTCTTGCTGGCGAAGGAGATCGTGACCCGCTTTCACTCCGCGACGGCGGCCGACCAGGCACTGGCGGATTTCGAGGCACGCTTCAAGCAAAAAGCCATTCCCGACCAAATGCCGGAGGTGACGGTGGCGGGTGCTCCGCTCGGCATTCTGCAGCTATTGCGCGAGTCCGGCCTGTGCGCGTCGGCTTCCGAGGCGCAGCGCAACATCGAACAGGGTGGGGTGCGCGTCGATTCCGTCAAGATCGAGAACAAAGGCCTCAAACTGGAAGCCGGCACCTACGTCGTGCAAGTGGGTAAGCGGAAATTCGCCCGGGTCACGGTACGATGACGGTACGCCGGCCGCCTTTCGGCGCGGGAAGCCGCGCCGGCAGGCTGCGCCCGGGCCCTAGGCACATCATTGCCGTGGTGAACGATTTTTAGGAGTATCGCGATGAAGCTCTGGAGCAATTCCTTCCTGGATGGCCAACCCATCCCCGCGCGTTATGCCTTCGGTAAGATCGATCCCAAGACGCAGGTGACGCTGTCGGACAACGTCAACCCGCACCTGGCGTGGGACGATGTGCCGCAGGGCACGCAATCGTTCGCGCTCATCTGCCACGACTACGACGTGCCCAGCAAGGGCGACGACGTGAACCAGGCAGGACGGCAGGTGCCCGCCGATTTGCCGCGCGTGGATTTTTTCCATTGGGTGCTGGTGGACATCCCCGCCTCCAAGACCGAGATCGAAGAGGGCGAGTTCAGCA
>Ga0180222_1001820_pt1 | contig 19934 bp, 28 predicted proteins | sample eDN5th37CKraftOP_FD_151336 | JGI IMG/M metagenome (GOLD analysis project Ga0180222, IMG submission 151336) | Enriched Organic Plus compost microbial communities from Emeryville, California, USA - eDNA 5th pass 37_C Kraft OP (version 2) (version 2) ... | reverse complement strand
TCACGTGCAACCAGCGATGCACCTTGCGCGCGAGGAGTATACGAGGAATATGTAGGCGTGGCTCAAAGCCCGTCGGAAGGACCCGTCGCTTGACGTCCAACCGACGGGTCTTTTCTTTGCAAAAGAAAAACAGCCCCAGCCAACAGGTCGGGGCTGTTTGCCAGCGCAAGCTTCGGCTAATCACCGATATGACTGATGAGAGTGCGGATCGCCGCTAGTTCTTCTGGCGTGCGGCTGCGCAGAACGAGACGGATGAGCAGCCCAAGCGGTTTTACCATCAGTCGCACTACGCGGTTGTCGCCAAACGCCAGCGAGACCGTTTCGGTGGTGATGTCGGCGATGTTCTGGCGCTGTTTGTCCGGAGAGACGAGTGCAGCGTACAGTCGGGTCTGGAGCACCTTATCATCCATTCTGGCGACATCCAATGGTTGTGTCATGCGAACCTCTTTCCCTTCAGTGTCCTTGCAAGAGGCAAACTCCTGTCGGAATCGCCGCAGTTGGGCAGACGGACAGGTTTTTAAATTGTGACATAATCTAGTATTTTTTGCAAACAAAAGACTAGTAATTTACAGAGGTACATGCTATAATGACAAAGTTATTAACTCAGCCCTGCATCAAGGCAGGGCATCCATAAGGATTCCAAAGGAGGAGATCTATGAAGGAATACGAATTAACCGTATTGATTCATCCTGATCTAGAAGTAGATCTGGAAAAACCCCTCGAGAAAGTCAGGGGAATCGTACGGGACGCTGGCGGTGAGATCGTCAACGAAGACAACTGGGGCAAGAAGAAACTTGCCTACAGTATCAAAAAGCAGGATTTCGCAGTCTACGTCTACTTCGACGTTAAGCTGCCTGCGACAGCTCCACTAAAAATCAGCAACATGCTAAACATCACCGACGAAGTATTGCGCTACCTGTTGGTGAAGGTAGACGAAAAAGGCCGCGCTTTGCTAGCCGAAGACAAGAAGCGTGCCGAAAAGTCAGACGACGATAGCACTGCTGATTCGAAAGAAAGTTAATAATAGGAGGAGGATCAAGGGGAAGATTAGTCTGAGCAGCGGATTTACTCCGCGCTCGGCGCGATGAGAAAAACCGTAGGTTTGTCTCATAGACCTTTGAGCGAAAGGATATGGCACGAAGTATCAACCAAGTAATACTGATGGGACGCCTAACGCGCGATCCCGAAACCCGAACAACTCCGAGCGGCAAATCGGTCACCAGCTTTACGCTGGCAGTCGATCGTCAGACTCAGGATGATCAAACAGACTTCTTTGACGTCACTGCATGGGAGAAATTGGGCGATCTCGTCGCGCAATATCTCAGCAAAGGCCGTCGCTGTCTCGTACAGGGCCGTCTACGCCAAGATAGCTGGGACGACAAAGAAACCGGCAAAAAACGCAGCCGTATCGAAGTTGTTGCAACCGATGTGACGTTCTTGGACGCTCCTAGCGGCGATAACAGCAGCAGTTCCGACTCTACTTCCGGCGCTAGTAGCAAACCACAGTCCGAAGATGTCGTCATCGAAGATATAGACGATAAACCAATCGATCTCAGTGAGATTCCATTTTAGGAGGAAAAAACAATGAGGAAATTCAAGAAAGACGCACCAGCATACTTCGACTACAAAGATCCAAAGACATTGCTTCGCTATGTCAACGCATACGGTCAGATCGAACCGGCTTCAAAGACCGGTTTGCCTGCCAAGCAGCAGCGCCAGTTGGCAACTGCCATTAAGCGTGCACGACACCTTGCTTTGTTGCCATTCGTAGCACAAGGATAAATCATGCGCCGTTTGGCGGTGAGTACCTATGTCATCGCACAGGGTGACAAGTACCTCTTGTAAAAGCGAGGAAGCGCACGGATGAGATTGCCGCCACGCTTGAAGCAATGACACCGGCAACTAGGCACTACTTTGAAAACGTAGCAGGAGAGAATAATCAAATGTATCAACCTACTGATCTCAAAAAAGGTACTGTTTGCCAAATCGACGGTAAACCGTACAAGGTGATTGAATATGCACAAAAAGTCATGGGTCGTGGTGGCAGTATTGTGAATGTCAAACTCAAGAATCTGATCGACGGTAGTGTTATACCGAAGACATTCAAGGGACAAGATAAGATCGAGCGGGCAGAGGTTACATCTCGTCCTGTGCAGTATTTGTACTCGGATGGCACTGATTTCCACTTCATGGATCCATCAACTTTTGAGCAGTTCCAGTTGAGTGCAGATGTTGTTGATACTGCTGCCAACTATTTGAAAGAAGGCGACGAGCTAAACCTGCAATTCTTTGGTGATACCGTTATCAATGTCGAATTGCCAAAGAATCTTTACCTGCAAGTGACGTATACTGAAGATGTGGTCAAAGGCGATACGACCAGTAGCGTGCTAAAAGATGCTACGTTGGAGACGGGACTTGTCATCAAGGTTCCGGCATTTATCAAGGTAGGTGATATGATTTCTGTCGATACGTCGACAGGTGAATATCGCGAACGGAAGAAGTAATGAAAGACAACAAAGAAAGTCGAGTAAAGTCTCTGGTCATGGCGGATCTTGCGCATCCACCGCTAGAGATAGGCGCAGACGTGCGCAAATTACCTCTGCATGTCACTCTCGTGCCGCCATTTCATCATGAGCGGCTCGTAACTTCGCATATTGCGCGTCTGATCGGTGAAAAGCTAGGAGGTATACGACCGTTTACCATCACTGCACTGCACGAAGAGGAAATGACGGCCAACAAAAAGCACGAAACCGTGCGTGTGCGTCGGGTAGGAGCAAAGACGCTTTATACGGTGCACAATCTGCTCATGCCAGTTGTGCTTGGTTTGCCAGAAGAATTCGAACAAGCAGGCTTGCCTGAAAAATTCCAACAGATCGATATCGATACGCGGCATACAGGCATCAACTACAAGCCGCATGCCACGCCTACAGAGACACAGCGACTCAATATTGGTGAAAAACGAGACATCAATGCGCTATACCTGATGCAAAAGGTAAAACTATCCAACAGTCACCCAATGTGGTATGTTGCAGCGAAATATCCATTAGGAAAGGATAATGAAACAGCGTCTTGATGCGCTACTTGTAGCTCGTGGATTAGTGCCGACGCGGTCGCAAGCAGAGAGTTGGATATCGCTCGGCAAAGTGACCGTCAATGGCAAAGTGATTACAAAAGCCGGACATTTTGTGTCCGACACTGCTGACATACGTCTCGTTGCAAAAGAGCAGTATGTTAGCCGTGCTGGACTCAAGCTCGCCAGCGTTGCGAAACTGCTCGGTGTTGACTTTCGGGACAAAGTCGTTTTGGACGTTGGTAGCAGCACCGGTGGTTTTACTGACTATGCACTCCAGCATGGCGCACGAAAAGTTATCGCCGTCGATGTCGGTACCGACCAGCTGCACCCCAGCTTGCGCGGTGATTCTCGCATAGAATTGCACGAAAAAACCGATATTCGCAACTTCAGCACCGACCAACCTATCGATATAGTTGTGATCGATGTGAGTTTCATTAGCCTCCGCGAAGTTTTAATCCCCATTTCTCATTTCCTATCTGCCAACCGGCAGACCAACACTCAGTTACTTGCTATGGTGAAGCCTCAATTCGAAGCAGGCAGGGATCAGGTAAACAAAGGTGTCATCAAAAACGATTCGGTTCGACGGCAAATTTTGCGAGACTTCGAGGCCTGGGCAAAGAACTTCTTTGTCATTGTCGACAAACGGGACAGCGAAGTAACGGGTAGCAAGGGGAATAGAGAGCGGTTTTATTTGCTGAAGACCAAGGCGCAATCTTAAATTAAGCTTAAGCGCCGTTTACACTCATCTGTCACTTCTCTATAATAGAATATAGCTTCCAAGGTGGAGGCCAAAGGGTAGGGCATTGGGTAAGGCAGTTCCCACTCGACCAATTGCCTCGCTCTTTATCACGATGAGACAGGATCGGTGAATGTAAATGAGAGCGTCACGCAGCTGCGTTTTTGCAGCAATGGTGGCGGCTGTCGGTATAGCAATATCACCGGCGGCGGGGTTGGCGGTTGCTGATCCTACCGACCCGTTGATCCCAGTGCCGACACCTACACCCGTCGATACGGTTCCAGATATGGAATTACCACCCGTTCAGGAAATTCCGTCGGTTCCGCCTGTTGTGCAATCACCTGAGCCTCCGCAGGAACAGCCTGCGCCGCAGCCGCAGGTGATTGAACCTGTACCTCCTGTAACTATGCCGGATAGTTCGCCTGAGCCTCCGGTAACAGATGCTCCTGGAGAACAACCGACTGTGATATTGACTGTACCTTCGGAGGTGCCCGAAGTACCGAGTGAATCTGAAATGCCACCGGTTATTACGGAATCAGAACCCGAAATACCGACTGGCCAATCTGTTCCAGATACGACCAAAGCGCCTTCGGATGAGTCGCCCTCGAGCCAATCGACATCTGAAGAGCCCGACATTTCTACATCTACAGAAGTGCCGGATATGGAACTGCCATCGTCAGTGCCTTCAGATACAGAGAGTGGCACAGAATTGGTGCCCGAATCTTTGTTGCCAGGTGACGATGAGTCTGTCGTCAATGAGCCGTCGCTGAGCGAGCCGGATCAACAGCAAGTGACCATTGTCCAAGAGCCAGAACCTCTCGCTCCTGACGAGTTGCGTAGGCTGTCGGAATTGGAGAAAATGCCACCAATAGAGGCCGCTGTCTACGATATCAACGGTCCTCAAGATCATGGCTACCAGCAAGGTGACCATGATTGGAACAAGGGCAACAAGCACGATGACAGCTGGGATGACAAGCAGTGGCCACGCTGGCCAGTCCCTGGCCGCGACAAAGTTGATCACAACTGGGACCATCGGGATCGCGATCATAATGGTCCGCCGCGCAATCATGGCATCAAGTGGCAGCAAGATCGCGAAGGGCGTCCGGTAATCATCAACTATACGCAGCAGGTTGTTTACGTCAACATTACAAACATCAATGTCGCAAACAACATTAATACTGCAGCAAAAGTAATACCAGTTTATCCGGGTCGTCCGATGTATCTTGGTCACGATTGGTGTGGTGGCATGTCGGGCACTTTTGGCTGGTCGGCAAATTTCGGTGTCGCCGCAAACACCACATCAGCGCGGTTTGCTGGTGGCGGGGCGTTTACCGTCAGTCAAGGCTGCGGTGTGCATCTGCCCCCACAGGTGTACCAACAACCGTATGTCAAGATTGTTGCACCGCACCATCCGCGTCCCGTATATGCACGGTCTGTGTATTACGAAACATGCAGCTGCCTGGTGGTCAACAACAATACATTCCTGTATGGGAAGTGGCAGGGCAAGCCGTATCATTCGGCATTTGTACCCCGTTCGTACCGTACGGATGTTGTGTTCCAACCCCAACCTATTCAGGGAGTTCCGCGCTGGCTGTTCGATACGGGTGTGAACCCGACGAATCAGGCAAGCGGACTGTCTGATCAGATGCGAGAGTGGGCTCCGCTCTTGTTTATTCTTGGAGGGGTGTTGGTGGCTACAGGTGGAGGAGTTGCGTATTGGTGTAATCGTCAACCAGATGGTGGTGGCAGTGCGTAGATTTCTCTTGCTAATGTTGGTACTTGTTGGAATTGCAAGTTCGGGTTTTGGTGTATATCTTTATGCCGCTCCGATGTTCAAACCTTCGAGTACCGAGCTAGTACCGTTTCTGGCACCGCCGGCCTCCTCGTCGGCGGCGCCAGAAACGTCCGCATCACCGGAGCAGCCCGTGTTGCAGAATGTGGGTCTGTTTAAGCCGGTCTCGCTCGATGTGTATACCCCAAAAGGTCGGCTAAATCCCGAACCAGTGACGATCTACCAAGGGGAGCTGAAGGCGACAGCAATGGGTGTTAATCCACCTGATCAACCGGCCGTTTTGACCGATCCAGCGACAACTCTTCCTGGTACAGGACAGGGCACTGTCGTTATCACTGGTCATGCGCAGATCAACCCGCCGAAAGTGTTCAACTTTTTGTCTGATCTGACACCGGCAGACATCGACGGTGGCACGCAAGTGATTCTGTATGGTCCATCTGGTCAGGAACTCGTGTACTCGGTGAGCGAGATTCGATTGATCGAGAAAACCGAGTTCGAGACTTACGCGGAATTTCGTGACCGGACACCAAACCGGCTGCTGATCATCACATGCAATCTCGCCAATGGCCGTGATACCACGCAAAACCGTGTATTGGTAGCATGGCTTGTCTCGTCAAAGTTGGCTTGATCCGACACCTGCCAACCCATTCAGCAGGTTAACAGTGAATGGGATGCCCCGGCTTAATGCCGGGGCAGAACCTCCACCTAAAAATGCTTGCGCTTATACGAAGCTTATGCTAAATATAGAACTATGGGCATTCGACAATCCGGTTTTACTATCGTAGAACTTTTGATTGTCGTTGTTGTTATTGGTGTATTGGCGGCGATTGTCGTCGTTGCCTACAATGGTGTCACTAGTTCGTCGCGCGATGCGGCACGCATAGCGACTCTCAAGCAATTACAAAAAGCCATCGAGGCATACTATGCAAAAAATGGCTATTATCCGCGGATTTCACATGGCCTTGGTACCGAATCAACCTGCGGTTCGCAAACAGAAAACTGGGGCCATTGTGATCGGTTAAAGGAGCTAACAGATGCTATAGCACCATTTGCCAAGTTTGACCCCGAGCAATTATCGCAGGCAACCCAAGGTAACTACTATTACTCATACGATAGCCAGTCTGACGACAATTATCAGACGTATGGATTAATGGTGTATCTGGAAGGCAACGGCGGAGCAAACGACGGCGGGTATTATTCAAATGGCTATGAAGTAGGACAGAATCCGGCCTACTGTATGGCAACATACAGCGGTACTGGGCGAGATTGGCTGAATACTCCGAATCTTTGGCATCAGCGCTGTGGCGGCGGCAACTAGCAAGACTTATACGTTGAATCGGAATTCTACTACGTCACCAGGCTGCATGACGTATGTCTTGCCTTCGGTACGAATCTTGCCTGCGGCACGAGCCGCTTGTTCACTGCCTGCGGCAACTAGATCGTCGTAATCAACTACCTGCGCAGCGATAAATCCACGCTCGAAATCACTATGAATCACACCGGCTGCTTTTGGCGCCGTGTCACCTTTGTGAATAGTCCAAGCACGGACTTCCTTGGGTCCGGCGGTCAAAAAACTTTGCAGTCCCAGCGTATCGTAGGCGCTGCGGATCAACTGTTGCAGACCTGTTTCTTCGACGCCATAACTCTGCAGTAATTCAGCCGCTTCGATAGGCGTGAGGTCTTTTATTTCTTCTTCTAGTTTAGCGCAGATAAAGACGGCTTTTGCTGGTGCAACCAGTCCGGCCAGCTCGGCTTTTTTGCTGTCGCTGGTGAGTGTGTTTTCGTCGACATTAAACGCGTAAATCACCGGTTTTGCGGTCAATAGATTCAGGCTTGTCAGCTTTTCTTCATCCAGTGAGGGAAGGGCGGAAAGCGGCGTGCCTTCTTCGAGATGCCGTTTCAGACTTTCCAGGTATGATACTTCGTCGCGCTTTGCCGGAATTGCTTTGGCTTCTTTTTGCACTTTTGGCAGATGCTTGTCGATCGTCTGCAGGTCCGCCAAGATAAGTTCGGTATTGATGATATCGATATCTTCTTTCGGATTTACGCGGTCTGCCACATGTACCACGTCGCCCTCAAAAGCTCGCACGACATGTACGATCGCGTTACACTCGCGGATATTTGCCAGGAAAGCGTTGCCTAGACCTTCGCCGTCCGCAGCGCCTTTTACTAGACCGGCGATATCGACGAACGTGACCGTAGCAGGCACGATCTTTTCGGCCGAATACATTTTTTGCAATACATCCAATCGCTCGTCTGGCACGGGAACAATTCCTGTGTTCGGCTCGATTGTGGCAAACGGGTAATTCGCCGCCAAAATATCATTGCCGGTCAGAGCATTGAAGAGGGTAGACTTGCCGACGTTTGGCAAGCCGACGATTCCGATAGATAAAGACATACCTACATTGTACATCAACAGAGGTGAACAGAGAAGATTTTCTTGACAAAAACGCACAATTTTGATAAAATAACACAAATGGTCTCGATAGAAACGTATCACAATCCCGCTATCGAAGATTCTCCTGAGGCGGAGTCGTCCAAGTCAGAAGCTTTTACGCATGAGCAACTGGCCGAGATATCCGATCTGTATATACAGGAATACCCGAGAATGGTCCGTACTGCGATGAAATATCGCGTTCGCGACCCAGAGGCGACTGCTCAGACCGCTTTTGCTAAGGCGCTGAAAAACTGGAACAAGTTTCGTGATCAGGGGAGTTCACGCGGAGCATGGCTCGGCGTGATTACGGTGAATACCGCAATCAACGAACTACGCAAGAAAAAGAGCGGTGTCGAACTGCCGGGATCGGATATGTTCGTGTACGAAGACAGGGCCGATGCCAAGTCGCTATCCGATTTCGAACAGATCGAAGAAGAAATGTATATGGATCCTATCGAAGCTCGTATCCGTGAACTCTTGTCCGACGAATTTTATGATGTATTCAACAAGGTTGCTATGGAAGGCAAACAATACGACGAAGTCGGTGATGAACTGGGTATTCCGAAAGCGACCGTGGGTTCGCGTTATTTCCGAGCACGTAAAAAACTCGCGCAAGATCCAGAGCTTCGCCAACTTTTCGGTCGCGACTAATCTGTTCTTTTTTGCTCAAACGTGGTACAAATAGGAACAGTCCCGGGCATTCCATGCCCGGCGATATTTTACATTCCGACGATGAGAGGCAGCATCATGAAGCGACTCGCTTTGTTCGTCGCGGCCGCAGTACTAGCGGGCGGCGTCGCATTGTCTACCGTGCCAGATGTTATGGCGCAACCGATCAACTGCACTGCCAATGTACTCGATGCCACTGCTGCACAAGAAATCAAGACAGACGTGGTTCAGAGGGCGGTCGATAGGCTTCGTCAGGTTGTCCCATCGGCAGATGTATATGTCCAGGCATACGAACAGATCCCTGGCGGCAGTGTCGAAGCATTCTGGCAGCTTGGGCAGGAACAGTGCACCAACTGGCGCGCCGAATCTGGCAACCGACCCAAGGACAACGTCTTCGTAGTGGTGTATGGACGCGATGTCGATGATCTCGGCTTTTTCTACGGCTATGGCTTCATGCCTGTCGTTTACAACAAGCACGACGAGGTCATGAAAGCCGTCAGGTCACATCTGGGACCGGCCTGGTCGCAGGTCAATTCCGACTTTGTGACGACTGCCATGACAGAGCCGTTGCGCCAGACATCGGTGCTAGCCACCAAGGTGCCATGGCACTACTATTCAGAGGAAAGCGGTGTCTACACGCCGCCAACCTATGTCGAACCGAGCGGTTATGAACCGACCGACTGGAAGGCAACCTTCCGTGTCATTGGCTATGTTGTTGGCGGTTTTCTGGCTGCCGGACTTTTGCTCTGGCTGGTATCGCCACTGATCAGGCGGTCAGTCGAGTAACTCGTCAGCGAAAGCACCTTGCATGCCGACGTCATGCTTCACTAGCGTGGCGTCGGCATGTTTTCATTTGTAAACGATATATAATGACGGATATGGAACCGATTCCGGTACCAAATGAAGTGAGTCAGGAGTACCAAGAATTTATTCAGGCAACTGCCGAAGCTTTGCTGTATGTACAGATTTCAGTAGTGCTGCAAATTGCCGCCGAAATCGCGACTACGAATACGACTATCCGTGACTTGCATATCGAATTTGCCGAAAAGATCCGAGACGGTGAATACGATGTTTATGCGATGATCGACGAGCTGGAGTACTGGAAACCCGGGAGTCGTCAGCGTGTGGCTGAGGCGGTTGATCAGATGTTTCATGAGGTGTATGAGGAGCTGAATGCCGCGATTGACGACCATCTATCCATGCCTGAACCAGATCATCGATGAGATTCTTTTCTTGCTCGGCAATATCGCGCAACAATCCGTCCGATTCCAGTACCTTACCGCCCAAGCGGGCAGGAGCGGCAATCGGCATACTCAGTGTTCGCGCCGCAGCGACTAGGCTTTCATAATACTCCCGGTCTCCTCGTACAAAAACCTGATACAGGTCCATGTCCGGATGCGGCTCTCTGTTCATGCCGTCAGTATAGCACAATGTATTTTTTCAGCGTTAGGCTCATGTTTGCTCACGGATAATGGTTTGTGTAGACTTTGGCTGTAGCTGTGCGCGCAAAGTCGGCAAGAAATGCGTAGCATACGAATCAAGGTCAGTAGAAAACCACAAGCAAAAAAGATATAATCCGATTATGAACGCGGAAATTCCTCCGAGCGACAACTCGGATCAAGGAGAAGAAGCAAATCGTTATCCGCTGGTCAAATACGACCACTTTCAAGACGATGCCAAATATTCTGGCGAGTTGCTGGAGGCTATACGAGAGCAAAATCGCAAAAAACTCGATGAATCAGGGTTTACGTTGCATTTTCTCGATGCGCTCAGAGATGTTGCAATCGATCCTCATGCTGATGTATTTCTTGCTCAGTACTTTTCGGACGAAGGCACAACCCGTGTCATTCAGGCAGTTTTGCGCCAAAAAGATCAAACTGGATCGTACAATAGAATTTATCGCGTGGTTGGTTACGAAAAAGACGGTGAACGCACACCTGCCAGACATTTCGATGCCGATGATCTCGATCTTGCCATCAGCCAGCTCGATGAACTGCAGCTCATGAAAGACATGGGCATGATCTCACTCGATAGGTCGCTATCTGTCCCTGTCCGTACACCAGGTACGTAATTGACTAATTTACAAAAACATGATAATATAACTCGAACGCACAATTCTATTGTCGCACCTCGAAAAGGAGATTACATGCGCTTGTTCCACGGCTTGGCGGCTTGTCTGGCGACGGTGGCGATTGCCGTCTCAGGATGCGCGGTCGTAGGGTCGCAAGCCACGCCCGTCAACAACGATCTGGAATCGATTCGACACTGCAATCGGCCGGTCGGAAAAGGCGTGCTACTCACATTCGACGACCACGGCAGTGCCCGGCAGATCCAGGCCATCTTGGACAAACTGCGTGAACATCAGATGCGTGCCGCTTTCTTCCCCACGGGGAAGTGGGCAGAGCAGCATCTCGATCTCATCGGGCAAATCAAGGCGGCCGGACACATAGTCGGGAACCATACCTACTCACACGCGAATCTGGCCGAGCTTTCGGCGCACGATGAAGCAGCGTTTTACGGTGAAATCTATCCCCTCAGGGGAGTCCCAAACACCAACCCCATGCTGCTTCGGTTGCCATTCGGTGAGGGCGAAAACGACCCGCTCGTTATTGAGCCGACGGCAATCGTGAACATTCGGATCCCATCGGTCAACATCGATGCCGGGATGTCGGGTGAGACTTGGCCACGCGAATCGCCGCGCTGCCATGGTGCGCCGACATGCATCGATCCGCCGGAACTCAAGATGGCGGCTTGGTACGGTGCATATGCTCTGCCGTCGTACTCGTCAGAGGACTCCGTGCTGATCTTTGGGCATTCCAACTGGAAAAACCCTGACCAGCAGGTGTTCAACAACCTTCCGGCTGTCAAAGCCGGTGATGCCGTGATCGTGACGACCGAAAACGCGGAGTTTATGTACCGCGCAAACGATCCGGTACTAGAAAACTACGAGACCATCCATCTCAGCGAGCTCGTGTACGGGCATGTGCCCAATCGCATAGTCTTGGTGACCTGCAACGACAAGGAACAGGCTGCGACCGTTGTCACAGCCGACCTCGTCGAGGCGAAGCCGCTGTAGACTGCAGAAACTCTCGTAGCAAATAGGCGCACGATCCTTCAGGATACGGCGCCTATTTCTTTTTTGACTTTATTTTTCAATTACCACCGCCAAACTCAGCGTTTCAACACATCGGCATATCGTACGAGCTTGTCTGCTACCGCTTCAATCTGCGGATTGTATTTTTCGCTTAGCTCTGGCTTTAGTTCGCCTTTGTCATCGAATGCTTCAGCTACGTTGTCGTTGAAATAGACAGCCTGAGGTACGGTCACAGCACCGACACCAGGTAAGGCACTACGCAGGTTCGCAACTGCCTGCGCGCCGCCAGTGACGCCATGCGCAACCAGTGCGACTGGCTTGTCTTCCATTTCGTACGCGAGAACATCGATAGCGTTTTTGAGTACTGCCGAAGTCGCACGGTTGTATTCGGGAGTGACCGCTACATAACCATCAAACTCAGCTACCTTGTCGAGCCATTTCTTCGTCTTGGCATCAGGCTTGCGCTCAGGATTGTATCGAGGGCTGATTGCTTCGTCGAGAAGCGGAATAGGGTAGTCACGAAGATCCAGGACCTCCACATCTGCCTTGCTCTCGAGCTTCGTCGCAACCCATCTTGCCAGCTTGTCTGTCTGGCGATTTTCACGCGTACTGCCTACGATCACAGCGATTTTTGTCATATATTCTGCCTCCGTTTGTTTTTATACTTACTATAACGAGTATAGTTTAGGTACTATACAAAGTAAAGTATCATCCTGTGTAGCTTTGGCAAAGGATGACTGACTCTCAACATTTACTAAAACGCATTTTTTAGACATAATTTACAAACTACAGACATACCATACATCTATACATACGACAAATGTTTCGCGAACAAACTCCAGACCATTCAGAAAATACAGATTCCGATACAGTTCTTCGTAACCGGATGATTCATGATTGTGAAGATATCATTCGTGAAACGGCGGGCGAAGAAGGGGTGCAGTACGCGCGCAATGTTTGGCTCGATAGTCTCATCGATGCCCCCGTGTCGAATAACATGCAGACATGGATCGATACGGCAATAGAAATAAACATGTTTTTCCCAGGTACCTTGCACTCGTTACTCAATACTTGGGAGCGAACCTATCAGGCAGAAGTTGAGTTTCTCGATATTCTCCAGCGGCAAGCTACAGACTAGCAACCCTACTGCAAAAGCGCCTTCATCTGCTTTGTGATGAATTTCGTCGCAAATACTGGATTGAGCCGATACAGTTTGTTCATGAGCTTGGAATCCTTGCCCGTAAAAATCTGTGGCTTGTTTTTTTCTATGCCATTCACAATAATCCGCGCTGCTTCTTGAGGTTTGAGCATCGGGAAGCTCGGTTGTTTACTGTCTGATGTCGGAACGTTTGGCGCTTTTACATGCGAGTTGCCAGTGATATTGGTCTCAGTCGCGCCAGGGAATACGACCGACACGTGCACATTCGTATCTAGCAACTCCGCATACAAACCTTCCGTCAGTAACTTCACTGCTGCTTTGGATGCGCCATACATGCTTTGTCCGGGTACCGGCAAAAATCCACCCATGCTCGACACATTCACTAGGTGCGCCTCTGGTCGCTTCAGTAGATGAGGCAAGAATGCCTTGGTCATATAGAGCGTGCCATAAAAGTTCACATTCATGACGCGCTCGATCACGTCATAATCCAGATCATTGATCCGTACAAACGGCTGCACGATACCGGCGCAGTTGATCACGCCATCGACTTGTCCGTGCGCTTCCAAAACAGTGTTGGGCAGGTGAGTGACAGCTTCGCGATCAGTGATATTCAGTGCATGTGTCGACACGTGTGCCGCGTTGTCGCCCAGCTTATCTTGCAGTGCTGCCAAACTTTCCTCGCGCAAATCAACGGCAGCTACTTTGGCGCCGCGATGTACCAATTCTTCTACGAGCGCGCCGCCGATACCGCCGCCCGCGCCAGTGACTACGATGACTTTTTCTTGTACTTTCATGTTTGTTTTTCCTTTTATATCTCGAGGCAATTGTATCATATCATCCATTCCACTGCAGGTTGCGGTCGATAGCTAGTGATTTGTTCGTCGTGGCGCCTTTCAATTTCGCAACCACCAATCCATATATAATTATTGCTATGTCATCTATGCCTTTAGGCGAGCAGCCACCCAAACGATCGCGGGCGAGTGAAATCGAACAGTTTATGCGTACACGTATGCTGCGCGATTGCGAAAACGTGATACAGGAATTAGCCGGTTCCGAGGGAGTAGAGTTTATACGCCAACTATGGACCGAAAAACTTGCCGATACTGTGGTGCTCGACGACCGCGAATCGTGGGACAATGCATTGAACGAAATAGACATGTTCTTCCCAGGAGCAGAGAAGCGTATCCGTATGGCGTGGGGGTACTCACTCATAGCCGAAATGGACAGTCACATCTTGCGGCAAATAGAGGCCGAAGAAATCAAACGAGAGCAACGTGCTAGCACTCCGCGCTCTATTGCCCGCAAAGCTCTCCGCCTCTTTCGCAAAGACTAGCGACCAACTATACTTTGTTTATGACAAAGATTTTGTTTGCGACTGGCAATTCTCGCAAAATTACCGAAGCTTCTGAAACCCTTCGCGAGTACGGTATCGAGGTAGAACCGGTAAAGGTAGAGATAGACGAAATCCAACATCGGGATCCTGTCGAGATCACCAAGGCCAAAGCTCGCGCAGCTTATCAAGTCGTTCATCAGCCTGTCGTCGTGTCGGATACCAGTTGGGAGATTCCGGCTCTTGGTGGATTCCCTGGTGGGTATATGAAAGACATCGCATCATGGCTTGATGCACGGGACTGGCTGGCACTCATGGCTCGTCATGAAGATAAGACGATATACTGCCATGAACATGTAACTTACTTCGACGGCGAACGGTTGCAGCATTTCCAATCGGTATACACAGGTCAATTTATCGACGAAGCCAAGGGGCGAGAACACCCCGAAGAATCATTTGAGCGAGTTGTTGTACTGTATGGCAACCAAACCATGGCAGAGCAATTGGCCGACGGTCTTGTCGCATCTGCCGGTGAAAGTTTAGATCATTGGAAACAGTTTGGCGCATGGGCGCAATCTCATCTGCCGCGATGATAGCACCATGGCCAAGTCTATTTGCATGGTGTAAAATGCATTAAAATACGTGGTTCCATATGAAATTCAAAAAGAAGATAGTCGTCTCGATCTTGGCAGTATTCTCACTGTTTGTCTTGATTGGGGCTATGTACAATCCGGCACCGCAATTGAACATAGATGGTGTTCAAAGCAACGCGACAGTCAGGACTGATGATGGCAAATACGTTATCAAAGGAAATATAGAATACGCGGAAGGTGCTACGCTCACAATCAATGGCACGTTTGTCGAGGTCGATGCCAATGGCAATTATCAATATGTTGCCTCTCTCAAAGAAGGCGACAATGAATTTACAATTGTCGTTTCCAATGAGCATGGCACAGATACCAAGAAGATAGTTATCCATAGAACTACTGCTGCCGAACTGGCAGAACGTGCACAAAAAGAAAGGGCAGCAAAAGAAGCCAAAGAAAAAACAAAAACTCAAACATCGAGTTCACAGAAATCCAACGAAGCCCAACGGTCAAACCCGACAGGAAACTTTTACCGAGTGGTCGGTATCGTAGATGGTGACACAATCAAAGTATCTATAAATGGTAAAACCGAGACAGTGCGACTTATTGGAGTTGACACGCCTGAGACAAAGGATCCTCGAAAACCTGTTCAATGCTACGGTCCTCAGGCGACAAGCCGCATGCAGCATTACGTTCAGTCTAAAAATGTGCGGCTGGAATCGGATCCGTCGCAAGGAGATCGGGATAAGTACGGTCGATTGCTACGCTATGTGCACTTGCAGGATGGGCGCAATGTTGGTTATCGCATGATTCTTGATGGTGCCGCGCACGAATATACGTACAACAAACCGTACAAATATCAAAAGCTGTTCAAAGAAGCAGAGCGCATAGCTAAGCAAAAGAAAGTAGGTCTCTGGTCGCCGAAGACATGCAATGGCAACACAAATCAACAAAAGACTAGTAGCAAGAGTAGCTCGTCTTCAACTAAAAAATCTACGCAACAATCTACGAAAAAAACTACCAAACCAAAAACAACCACACCAAAGCCATCCAGTGGTTCTAGTGTTTACTACAAAAACTGTACGGAAGCTAGAAATGCTGGCGCTGCTCCTATATACAAAGGCCAACCGGGATATGGCACACACCTAGACCGTGACAAAGACGGCATCGCTTGTGAGTAGTTCAATTACATCCACCTAGCAACTATTAATTACCAATTCCCAAATTCTCCATAGTCCGCAGGGCGGAGGAGGGTCATCTCTCACGTCATACAGTGGTGCGTGCTATACTTATCCCATCCTCGGAAACCGTCCGAGAGCACAACATGTTATTCTGGAGGAGACGAAACGAATTTCGTCTCCAATTAAGAAACCGTCACGACTATTTTTTATGATGTGCGCGTGACGGTTTTGCTTTTGACGACTTTTTTGACGGAACTTGCGCAAGCGTGCTACCGGCGGCTGTTTTTGACGCCTTGCCGGTTCGTCCGTCTCGTAGAACTTTCGAAGCAGCGCTGGCCGCCCTGGGGCTTGTGACCTTGTTTGTTCCCATCTTGCCTCCCTTCTTTGTTTTCGCCACCCGTTTTTATTTACCCTCCAGTGACATTACCGGGCTAGTCGTAGTGGTGGGTAGACTATTTAATCTCATTTTGCCACACATTGGTATGAATTACAAATACATTATAAGCGTAAGCATTTTGATACAAATTTTTGAGTTGTTTTATCCTGCTTTTACGGTATTATTTGCATATGAAAGAATTCATGAGCCATGAGCCATTTGAGCCGACAGAAAGCGACATGGAGCAGGTAGCAGCTCTGATGCAACGCGCTTTGCCTGATCTACTACATACGGATGATGACGGAACCCGATCAATCAAATGGGAGATGCTGGATGCAGGCGCGCATAATCAGGTAGGGATTCAGCTCGAAAGCAATGAATATGGTGATGGCAGGTTGTTTGCCGTGTGGATACAAAACGACATGGCGACGAACGCCGTCGTCCTCAAGCAATATGGCCTGGATCTGAATACGAGAGAATTTATAGTCGATCACGAATACTATCGTAGTCCGGCGGAGTTTCAGGAGCTGGTGTACAATGCGCCTCCGCGCGAGGATAATGACGGGCGCTTGGAGGAACTGCTGACGGATTTGGGACTGTATGAATCGAGTCGCGAAGAATGGCAAGAATTTTTGAGCCTGCTCGAAGAAGGCGGTCGCCAGGCCGATCTGAAGATTGCTCAGAGTTTGGGAATGACTACGGTCAGGAAGATCAAGATAGAGAAGAAAGAGTAAAATTGAGAGTCAGGAATTGGTAGTCGGTAGGCTACTCCGCGATGGGCGGACGGCGCTATTTGAATTTTGATCGAAGCAACTTACGCTTGTCATTTGTCGCGCGTCTTGTTATCATCCCTCTGATCCATCGACCGCGAGGAGAGGAGTACCTGTGTTCGGTTTTGGCCGGAAGAAGAAGCGTGCCGAAAAGTCGACGTCGCCCGCGCCACAAACCGCATCGACCTTCGTCGAGGCGACAGGCGGCGGCTGGGGTGATCCGTCCGAGGTGATTGCCATCGGCGGCGGGATGCAGAGTGAGAACGATTTCGTCCAGCGAGTTCTCGAGAATGCTCGGTCCTACGCATTTGAGCAAGATGTTGCCGTCGGGGAGCGGTTCGACTACGTCATGGCGGATATACCCGTCGGTATCAAAAACCCGCACCAGATCATGTTTACCCTCATGGTGGAGGCACCCAAATACGGGCTGGTCGTCGATTTCATCATGGATGAAAAGGTGACCTTCACTCGTCGCAAGTAAGCCCCACGGAATCCTGTTGCAGGCAAAATAGCTTCCGGGATTTCGGGGGCTATTTTGTTCATAAGCGGTAGTTGGGTCATCTTTCGCTAACACTCCGAAGGATAAAAAGAACCCTCCGTCGCCGAGGCTATGGAGGGTATAAAAACCCGCGCCGATGGCTTCGACGCGGGGAGGGACGACTTGAATTAGGCGGTGCTCATCGCTTCGCGGCTTGTCACTCGCACGCAGCTTATGGCGGCGAAGGAGAGAGCCATGCACGTGACGATGGTGAGACCGAGCAAGCTCAACATGTAGGCTGCTACGACGGTCTCAGTCATCGGACCAAACTGCATAGCCAGTGCCAACACGACCCCAAACACCACAGAGAGCATCAGTACCAAACAAGCACTGACGAAGTCGAAGAGGCCAAGCCGTACGCGTTTGTGCGCATATAGTAGCACGAACGCCGAGACGGTGGGCGCTGCAAAGGGCAGCAGCAGCATCGCGACTTCCGCCAGACTCGATTCGTACGGAGCTGGGGAGGCGTAGGTAACTGCCGGGATGATGCGAGAGGCCATGTAGACCACTCCGGCGAGCGTGAGAATCGCGCACACGAGCGCATCGATTCCCAGCAGTATCGCGAGGCGGAAGCCCGATCGAACGTCCATCGAATACCTTTCTATTCAAGTACGGAGGTACAACACTTTGGATGTGTTATTATATTTTAACATATTTTTTGAAAAATGTCTATAAGTAGACTTGGGGATAGGGTTTTGTTTGATAAAAATATATAAATATGGTAATATATGTCCGATGTGATGCGCGAGAGAGCGCATCAATCGTACGACGTCTACTGATTGGAGAGACAATGTTGAACAAGTATCCGAACCTGGCGATTTTCGTTTTCGTGACGATCGCCTTGGTTCAGCCGCTGCTGGGTATGCTGGGTGTGTACGATGACGTACTACTCAGGCCGCTCGGGCCGGTTCTGATCACGCTGTTGGTCGGTGTGGTGTGGTACGTCATCGCGACGGCTCAGCGGCTACAGGACCCGGTGGAAGGACTGGCGATCTGTGCAGTCATCTACGCCATGGTAGTGGCCATGATGGATCTCCTAGGGACCTACCGGGGTGCGTTTCGACTGTTCTCCGATTCGGTGCTGGTCTACGACGTGATGGTGATGGCTGTCGTCTATGGCGGTCTCGGCGCGCTGTGCGGATTCCTGGTGCAGCGGTCCATCACTGGCCAGACGAGTCGCCGGCGAAAAGCCAAAACCTCGTGACAACCGAACGCAAAAATACTTCGCGGCGGTTGTCGCGGGGTATTTTTGTTTGGATGATGCATAATAAAGTTATGCAAATCACCGTAAAAATCAAGCCGAATTCAAAGCATCGCGAAGAAGTGGTCGAGCAGAGTGACGGTAGTTTGATGGTATATACCAAAGCAGCTGCTATAGAAGGTCGTGCCAATGATGCGTTGGTTCGACTACTAGCTGAATATTATAGCGTGCCAAAGTCACGCGTCACGATCGTGCGCGGAGCTACCTCGCGACAGAAGATCGTGCAGATTGATGTTTGAGGTATAGTAGAGACATGAATAAGCGTCCTTTTGCGGTATTTGATATAGACGGAACGATAGTTCGATGGCAATTCTTTCATGCTGTCGTAGCCTGGTTGGCAGAGCAAGGACATATACCGAAGCATGTGAGCGACGAAATCAATCAGTTACACATGACATGGAAAGTACGCGCACGGGATGATGCATATCGGCTTTATGAGCAGACATTGGTGCGAGCTTTTTTGGAATCGTTGCCAAATATTGATCCGGATGACTATACCAGGGCAGTAGATGAGGTATTCGATCAGTATCGTGATCAGGTATATATCTATACGCGGGAAAAAATACGAGAATTGAAAGAAAAAGGGTACCTACTATTTGCTATATCGGGTTCGCAGCAGGAAATTGTCGATAAGCTGCAGGAATACTATGGATTTGATGCAGCTGTCGGGTCGGTTATCGGTATGGAAGATGGCCGGTTTACGGGTAAGTTGGTATCGGTGCCACACCGAGACAAACGAGCCGCTCTTGAAACATTGGTGAATAAGTATGATGCGGATTGGAAGGGCAGTTACGCATTTGGCGATTCCAATACAGATATACCAATGCTTGAATCGGTCGACAATCCTGTAGCATTTAATCCTGACAAGTCGTTGTATGAGGCTGCACTTACGAGAGGCTGGACAATAGTGATCGAACGAAAAAGCATTGTC
>Ga0180222_1001818_pt1 | contig 19961 bp, 19 predicted proteins | sample eDN5th37CKraftOP_FD_151336 | JGI IMG/M metagenome (GOLD analysis project Ga0180222, IMG submission 151336) | Enriched Organic Plus compost microbial communities from Emeryville, California, USA - eDNA 5th pass 37_C Kraft OP (version 2) (version 2) ... | reverse complement strand
CCGCGGACATGACCGTCACCATGCATGCCTGCCGCGGCAATTTCCGCTCCACCTTCATCTCGTCGGGCGGCTACGAGCCGGTCGCCGAGGTGCTGCTGGGGCAGGTCAATTTCGACGGCTATTTCCTGGAATACGATACCGAGCGCGCGGGCGGTTTCGAGCCGCTGCGCTTCCTGCCCAAGGGGGACAAGCAAGTGGTTCTTGGGCTGATCACCTCCAAGAGCGGCACGCTGGAAAAGAAGGAGGACGTGAAGCGCCGGATCGAGGAGGCGACGAAATTCGCGCCGCTGGAGCAATTCTGCCTGTCGCCGCAATGCGGCTTCGCCTCAACGGAGGAAGGCAACATCCTCACCGAGGACCAGCAATGGGCCAAGATGCGGGAAATCGTCGAACTGGCCGAAGAGGTCTGGGGCAAGTGATTGCCCCAAGGCCCCGCCGCAACGGGTTCCGATGCGGCGGGGATCGTCCGATGCGACGGGCGTGAGCAAGGCGCCGCACGAATGTTAGTCACATTGCGAAAAGGTTAGAATTCTCCCGATTGTGCGGCGCCTTGTTGAGTTTTAAGGCTTGAAGCGGACCTGGGGATCGGGAAAAATCCCCGCATAAATCAATAAGGTCCTTTAGGGAGGAACATATGCTTCGACACCTGACGGGTGTGATAGCGGCTGGTGCGGCGGCGGTCGCGCTGCTCGCAAGCCCGCAAGCCAGCGCACAGTCCGGCGAGCCGATCAAGATCGGCCTCGGCATCGCGATGACCGGCGGTCTCGCCGGTCCGGGCAAGCAGGCGCTGCTCGGCGTGAAAATCTGGGAAGATCAGATCAACAAGAAAGGCGGGCTGCTCGGCCGTCCGGTGCGGGTCATCGCCTATGACGACCAGACCAACGCATCCACGGTGCCGGGTATCTACACCAAGCTGATCGACGTCGACAAAGTCGACCTGATCCTTGGCCCATACGCCACGAACATGATCGCGCCGGCGATGCCGGTCGTCATGCAGAAGGGCAAGACGATCATCGGTCTGTTCGGTCTCGCCGTTAACAGCGAGTTCAATTATCCGAAATACTTCGCGATGATCCCGACCGGGCAGAACACCAAGCCTTCCTTCACCGAAGGCTTCTTCGAGGTCGCGGCCAAGAACAAGATCCAGACCGTGGCGCTGGTCGCCGCCGACGCGGAATTCGCGAACAACGCCTGCGAAGGCGCGCGAACCAACGCAAAGAAGCACAACATCAAGATCGTCTACGATCGCAAGTATCCGCCGGCCACCACGGATTTCACGCCGATCGTGCGTGCGATTCAGGCGGCCAATCCGGAAGCGGTCGTGATCTGCTCCTATCCGCCGGATTCGGTCGGCATGGTGCGTGCGGTCAACGAAGTCGGGCTGAAGCCGAAGATGATCGGCGGCTCGATGGTCGGCCTGCAGATCAGCGCGATCAAGACCCAGCTCGGCCCGTTGATGAATGGCTGGATCAACTACGAGACCTGGGCGCCCACCAAGCACTTCCTCAACCCCGACGCCGAAGCCTTCCTGAAGGAGTATCAGGCACGGGCCAAGAACGAGGGTGTGGATCCGCTCGGCTATTATCTCGGCACCTGGGGATATGCTTACGCCGAATTGCTCGGCAAGGCGGTTGAGGGCGCCAAGAGCCTGAACGACGACAAGATCGCCGAATATCTGCGGCAGAACACCATCCCGACCATCATGGGTCCGGTGAAGTTCGGCAAGAACGGTGAATGGATCGATTCCGGCATGATGCAGGTTCAGTACAAGGGCATCAAAGGAAACGATCTCGAGCAGTTCCGCGGCATGGACAAGCAGACGATCGTTGCGCCGCCCAAGTTCGCGACCGGCGAAGCGATTCTGCCTTTCGAAAAGGCGCAGCAGGCGCAGTAACGCGCTGCTTCGCTGATTGCATAACGGCGCCGCGCGATGCATCGTGCGGCGCCGTTTTTGTCCTATCAACCGTCATCCCCGCGACGCGGGGACCCATATCCCGGAGCGGTGGTTATGGGTTCCCGCTTCGCGGGAACGACAATGTGAGTGCAGGTTGTTCGCATGCTCCTCCCCACAAGCCTCGTCGGATCCTATCCGCAACCCGAATGGCTGATCGACCGCGAGAAGCTGTCGAAGCAGGTGCCGCGGGTGCGCATGCACGATCTGTGGCTGATTCCGGAAAAGCACCTCGAGGCGGCACAGGACGACGCGACCCTGCTCGCGATCCGCGACCAGGAGCGCGCCGGGCTCGACATCATCACCGACGGCGAGCAGCGCCGCGAGAGCTATTCCAACCGCTTTGCCACAGCGCTCGAGGGCATCGATCTCGACAAGCCCGGCACCACGATCAACCGGACCGGCAAGACCATTCCGGTGCCGCGGGTCGCCGGCAAGATCACGCGCAAGCATCCGGTCGAGGTGCGCGATGTGAAGCTCCTCCGCGCCAATACCGACCGCACGATCAAGGCCACGGTGCCCGGCCCCTTCACCATGGGTAAGCAGGCGCAGGACGATTTCTACGGCAGCGAGGAAGCGGTCGCCATGGATTACGCGGCCGCGGTCAATGAAGAGATCAAGGATCTGTTCGCGGCCGGCGCGGACATTGTGCAGATCGACGAGCCCTGGATGCAGCAGCATCCGGAAAAGGCGCGGCAATATGGGCTCAAGACGCTGGCGCGCGCGCTTGACGGCGTGACCGGCACGATCGCGATCCATCTCTGTTTCGGCTACGCGCAGGTCGTGCACGAGAAGCCGACCGGTTATTCGTTCCTGGCCGAACTCGAGAACGCGCCCGTGCATCAGGTGTCGATCGAGGCCGCACAGCCAAAGCTCGATCTGAGCGTGCTGAAGCAGCTGCCGTCGAAGACCATCATCCTCGGTGTCATCGATCTCGGCGACCTGACCGTGGAGCGGCCGGAGACGGTGGCCGATCGCATCCGTGCGGCCCTCAAGGTGGTGCCGGCCGAGCGCCTCGTGATCGCACCCGATTGCGGGATGAAATATCTCCCGCGCCCTGTCGCCTTCGCCAAGATGAAGGCGATGGTGGAGGGCACCAAGATGGTGCGGAAGGAACTGACGGGGCAGGCGTGACGGCATCTTGTCTCCGCTCATCCCCGCGAAAGCGGGGGCCCAGAATTGATCGAGCAGGCCCTTCTGGGTTCCCGCTTGCGCGGGAATGAACGGCGTTTGGGGCTGGCTTCAAGAAGACGTATCGAAAGGGGGAAATGTGATGAGCCAAGGTACGAAGCCACCCTTCCGCGCCGATCATGTCGGCAGCCTGCTGCGCCCGCAGGCGATCCATGACGCGCGCGCAAAGCGCGCCAAGGGAGAGATCACCGCGGAGCAGCTCAAGGAGATCGAGGACCGCGAGATCGAGCGTGTCATCAGGAAGCAGGAAGAGGTCGGGCTGAAGGCGATCACCGACGGCGAATTCCGCCGCTCGTGGTGGCATCTCGATTTCCTGTGGGGCCTCGACGGCGCCGAAAAGCATGTGATGGACACCGGCATCAAGTTTGCCGCGGTCAACACCCGCAACGAAGGCGTGGCGGTGACTGGCAAGCTCGGAATGTCGGGCCCGCATGCGATGGTCGAGCATTATAAATTCGTTGCCGCTCACACGAAGCAGACGCCGAAGATCACCATACCGGCGCCGTCAGCGATCTACGGCCGGCCGGTCGCAACTCCGATCGACAAGCGTGCCTATCCCGACATGGAGGCGTTCTGGGCCGACCTCGGCAACGCCTACAGAAAGGCGGTCAGAAGCTTCGCCGATGCGGGCTGCCGGTATCTGCAGCTCGACGAGGTCTTCATCGCGATGCTGTGCGACCCGAATTACCGCGAGCAGATGAGGAAGCGCGGCGACGATCCCGACAAGCTCGGCCCGATCTACGGCGACCTCATCAATGCGGCAATGTCGGACATTCCGTCCGACATGACGATCACCATGCATCTGTGCCGCGGCAACTACAAATCGACCTTCATGGGTTCGGGCGGTTACGACGCCGAGGCGGAGGTGCTGTTCGATCGCATCAAGGTGCACGGCTATTTCATGGAATATGACACCGAGCGCGCCGGCGGCTTCGAGCCGCTGCGGTTCGTACCGAAGGATCGGCGCGTGGTGCTCGGGCTCATCACCACCAAGACCGGCGAACTGGAGAATAAGGACACGATCAAGCGCCGCATCGACGAGGCGGCGAAATACATCAGCCTCGATCAGCTCTGCCTGTCGCCGCAATGCGGCTTCGCCTCGACCGAGGAGGGCAACACGCTCACCGAGGAGCAGCAATGGGCCAAGCTGCGGCTGATTGTGGAGATCGCCGAGGAGGTCTGGGGCTCGCGGTGAGGCTATCCCTCCCCTGAAAGGGGAGGGCCGCCCGACTGAGCGAAGCGCAGGAGGGCGGGGTGGGGTCAATTTTTCAAAGTCACCCCACCCGGCCCGCAGCTTCGCTGCTCGCCACCCTCCCTTTCAGGGGAGGGATAAAGAATGAAGAGAGGAAACATTCCGCAATGAACAACACCACCGCACCCTTCCGCGCCGATCATGTCGGATCGCTCCTGCGCACCGCTCCGCTGAAGGACGCGCGCGCCAAACGCGAGAAGGGCGAGATCGACGCCGCTGCACTGAAGGCGGTCGAAGACGAGGAAATCAGGAAGATCATCGCGAAGCAGAAGGAAGTAGGGTTGAAGCTCGCAACCGACGGTGAATTCCGCCGTTCCTGGTGGCAGTTCGACTTCTTCAAGCTGCTCGACGGCGCCGAACTCGTGAAGACGGCGCACGGCATCAAATTCGCCGGCGTCGAGACGCGCGCCGAGGACATCGCCGTCACCGGCAAGATCGGCTATTCCGGCGCGCCGATGATCGATCACTTTCAGTTCCTCAAGGCGAATTGCGCGGCCGGAATCACACCGAAGATGACCCTGCCGTCGCCGACGGTGCTGCAATATCGCGTCGGGCCGAAGCCGATACAGGAGGGCATCTACAAGTCGACCGAGGAACTCCTTCACGATCTCGGGCTTGCCTATCGCAAGGCGATCAAGGCGTTCGGTGACGCCGGCTGCCGCTATCTGCAGCTCGACGACACCTCGTATGCGCATCTGTGCGACAACGAGCGGCGCGCGATGCTCGCAGCCCGCGGCGAGGACCCGGTCTGGATCGCCAATGCCTGGGCCGACATGATCAACTCCGCGCTCAAGGACAAGCCGGCCGACATGGTGACGGCGATGCATCTGTGCCGCGGCAATTTCCGGTCGACCTTCGTGTCGTCGGGCGGCTACGAGCCGGTGGCGGATGTGCTGTTCAACAAGATCGGCATCGACGGCTATTTCCTGGAATACGATTCCGACAGGGCCGGCGATTTCGCGCCGCTTCGTTTTCTTCCCAAGGGGAAGAAGCGCGTGGTGCTTGGTCTCGTCACTTCAAAATTCGGCACGCTGGAGGACAAGGGCGTGTTGAAGAAGCGAATCGAGGAGGCGACCAAGTTCGTTCCGCTGGAGCAGCTCTGCCTGTCGCCGCAATGCGGCTTCGCCTCGACCGAGGAAGGCAATGTCCTGGCCGAGGACGAGCAATGGGCGAAGCTGCGCCTCTGCGTCGAAGTGGCCGAGGAGGTCTGGGGCAAATAGGAGGAGTGAAATCACTCCTCCAGTATCGCCACCGCGCGGGTCCAGCCCGCCGAACCGCCTTTCACCTTGACGGGAAAGCACGAAACCATGAAGCCGTCCGCGGGCAGGCTCTCGAGATTATGCAGCTTCTCGAGATGGCAATAGCCGATGTCGCGGCCGGCTTTATGTCCTTCCCAGATGATCGACGGGTCGTGATCCTTCGCCCAGCGCTGCGCGGTGAAGGAGAACGGCGCATCCCAGCTCCAGCCATCGGTGCCGGTGATGCGCACGCCGCGCTCGGTTAGATAGAGCGTGGCGTCGCGGCCCATGCCGCAGCCTGAATCGACATAATCGTCCTCGCCGTATTTCGCGCCGGCCGCGGTGTTGACCAGCACGATCTCCAGCGGCTTCAGCGTATGGCCGATGCGCTTGAGCTCGGCCTCGACATCTTTCGCGGTGACGACATAGCCGGACGGAAAATGCCGGAAGTCGAGTTTCACGCCCGGCTGGAAACACCAGTCGAGCGGTATCTGGTCGATGGTCATCGCCGGCTTCGGCGCGCCGAGCGCATGATCCATCGTCGGGTGATAATGGTACGGCGCGTCGAGATGCGTGCCGTTATGCGTCGTGATTTCGCATTTCTCCAGCGCCCAGCCGGCGCTGTCCGGCAGGTCGGAGGCCTGCAAACCGGGAAAGAAGCCGCGGATGCGGTCGATGGTCTCATGGTGGCGCATGTACTGGATTTTCGGCAGCGCCACCGGCGGGTCGCTGGCGACATCGCTCTCCAGCGGGATTGAAATATCGACGATGCGGCGTGCCATTTCGGACCTCCCGGCTCCGACCTTGCAAACCATGGGCTGAAACGGGATACAAGTGCCGAAACCGGAGCGCGAGCGCTGCCAAATCAAGTCGACGGGAGGAAATCGATGGTCAGAATTCTATTGTCCGCTGCGGCCGCCTTGCTGGTCATGGCCGGATCGGCATCGGCGCAGAAATATCCCTCCCGTACCATTGAAGTGATCATTCCGTTTGCCGCCGGCGGCGGTGTCGACCTGATCGGCCGTTCGGTCGCAACCTCGCTCGCCGAACAATTCGGCCAATCGGTGGTGGTGCAGAACCGCGATGGCGCGGGCGGCACCATCGGCTTCGGTGCGCTCGCCTCCGCATCACCCGACGGCTATACGCTTGGCTTCGGACCGTCGACGCCGATCGCCAATGCGCCGTATCTGGTCAAGGGCGTGCGCTACAATCCCGAATCCTTCGAATATATCTGCCAGGTGTTCGAGAACCCGTTCTCGATCGCGGTTGGACCGAACTCTCCCTACAAGACGATCCAGGATCTGCTGGCCGCGGCCAAGGACAAGGCCCTGAATTTCGGGCATGCCGGACTTGGTTCGATTCCGCATCTGTCGGTCGAGAATTTCGCGCATGCCATGAATGCCAAGGTGCAGCACCTGCCGTTCCGTGGCGATGCGGCGATGCTGCCGGTACTGATGAAGGGCGATCTCGATTTTGGCGCGCCGGCTTTGTCCTCGATCCGGGGCAACGACAAGATCCGTCCGCTCGTGGTCTTTTCCGAGAAGCGCAGTCCGAATTATCCCGATGTGCCGACCGCGCGCGAAGTCGGTCTGACGACTGCGGTGCCGCCCGGCCAGAACGGCCTCTATGCGCCGAAGGGCCTGCCGGCCGAGGTCAAGGAAGCGCTGGAAAAAGCCTGTGCCAACGCTGTGAAGTCCGACGGTGTCTTGAAGGTCGTCGGCAATACCGGCTCGAGCGTGTCCTACATGGACGGCAAGCAGTTCCATGACCAGACCGTGGCCGACTACAAGTTCAAGGGCGAGTTGATCAAGCGACTCGGCCTCGGCAACAACTGACGACAGGCTGCCGCTTCCTCCCTCTCCGCATGTGGCGGGGAGGGACAAGCGCGAAACATGAGCGTTGGCTAAGGGCTGCTCACGGGAGGGACGGGAAGCACCGAGTTCGCGATGCCGATAGATCCCGACAAACTCCTCGCCATTCGCATCCCCGACAAAGAACAGCGCTACAGCGAAAAGGACGCCATGCTTTATGCGCTTGGCGTCGGTCTCGGCCACGACCCGGTCAACGAGCAGCAACTCGCCTTCGTTTACGAGAAGAATCTGAAAGTGCTGCCGACCTTTCCGGTGGTGCTCGGCTTCGATCCGTTTCTGCTGCGCGATCTTAGCATCGGCATCAATTTCGAGATGACCGTGCATGGCGAGGAGCATCTCGTCCTGCATCGGCCGCTCCCGACGTCCGGCATCATTGTCGCGCGGCAGCGCTTCGTCGATGTCATCGACAAGGGCGCCGGGAAGGGCGCGCTGCTCCTCATGGAGCGCACGATTTCCGACAAGGCGACGGGCGCGTTGCTCGCCACCATGCGGGAGACGGTGTTCTGCAGGGCGGATGGCGGCTTCAGCGGGACGACGCGTCCCTCGCCGCCGGTTCATCCGGTTCCCGATCGCGCGCCGGATATCGTCTGCGATCTGCCGACGCGGCCGGACATGGCGCTGATCTATCGGCTTTCCGTAGATACCAATCCTCTGCATGCCGATCCAGAGATGGCGCGCGCCGCGGGCTTCCCCCGGCCCATCCTGCACGGCCTTGGCAGCTTCGGTGTCGCGGCCCACGCGCTCCTGCGCAGTGTCTGCGACTATGATCCGGCGCGGATGCGGTCGATCGGCGGCCGGTTCTCGGCGCCGGTCTTTCCCGGCGAAACCATTCGCACCGAGATGTGGCGAGACGGGCCCGTCGTCAGCTTCCGCGCGCGTGTGCTCGAACGCGATGCGGTTGCGATCAACAATGGGCGCGCGGAGGTGACCTGATGCGTGACGACGACGGCGATCTCGCTGCGATCCGCGAGAGCGTGCGCGCCTTGTGCGCGGATTTTCCGGGCGAGTATTGGCGTGCCCTCGACCGAGAGCGGGCCTATCCGACCGCGTTCGTCGAGGCGCTCACCAAGGCCGGCTTCCTCGCCGCGCTGATCCCCGAGGAGTATGGCGGTAGCGGACTTTCCATGCGCGCGGCCGCGGCGATCATGGAGGAAATCCAGGCGTCAGGCTGCAACGGCGCGGCCTGTCATGCCCAGATGTACACGATGGGAACGCTGCTGCGGCATGGCAGCGACGAGCAGAAGACAAAATATCTGCCCGCCATCGCGCGTGGCGAATTGCGCTTGCAGGCCTTCGGCGTCACCGAACCCACTTCGGGCACCGATACGCTGTCGCTTCGCACCACGGCGACGCGCGACGGCGACGATTATGTCGTGAACGGGCAGAAGATCTGGACCTCACGCGCGGAATATTCCGACCTGATGCTGCTGCTCGCGCGAACCACGCCGCGCGACAAGGTGCAGAAGCGAACCGACGGGTTGTCGGTGCTGCTGGTCGATATGCGTGCGGTTCGCGGCAAGGGCCTGGAGATTCGCCCGGTCCGCACCATGATGAATCACGCCACTACGGAAGTGTTCTTCGACAATATGCGCGTGCCGGCCTCGTCCCTGATCGGCGAAGAGGGCAAGGGCTTCCGCTACATCCTCTCCGGCATGAATGCCGAGCGCATCCTGATCGCTGCCGAATGCATCGGCGATGCGAAATGGTTCATCGCCAGGGCATCGGCCTATGCGAAGGATCGCGACGTGTTCGGCCGGCCGATCGGCCAGAACCAGGGCGTGCAGTTCCCGATCGCGCGCGCCTATGCACAGATGCGCGCCGCCGAATTGATGGTGCGCGAAGCCGCCGAACGCTACGAAAGCGGCTCCGATATTGGCGCGGAGGCCAACATGGCGAAGCTTCTCGCGGCCGACGCCTCGTGGGCGGCTGCCGATATGTGCGTGCAGACATTCGGCGGTTTTGGCTTCGCCGAGGAATACGACGTCGAGCGCAAGTTCCGGGAGACGCGCCTCTATCAGGTGGCGCCGATCTCGACGAACCTCATCCTGTCCTATATTGCCGAGCATGTGCTCGGCCTGCCGCGCTCGTATTGATGTCCCTGACCATGGCTGAAACCGCTACCGACATCATCCGCCTGCTTGGACTGCAGCCGCATCCAGAGGGCGGGTATTATCGCGAGACGTTCCGCGACAGCCGAACGGACCACAACGGCCGCGCCTGTTCGACCGCGATCTATTTCCTGCTGGCGCGGGGTGATCGCTCACACTGGCACAGGGTCGATGCGGTCGAAACCTGGCATTGGCACGCTGGTGCGCCGCTGAAGCTCGAGATTCACGACAACGGCATGCGCAATACGTTGATGCTGGGCTCCGATCTTGCCGCCGGGCAGCGGCCGCAAGGCATTGTGCCGATGGGTGCGTGGCAGGCGGCGGAATCGCTCGGCGACTGGACGCTGGTCGGCTGCACGGTCGCGCCCGGCTTCGAGTTTTCCGGTTTTGAACTGGCCTCGAAGGGCTGGACGCCGGATTGAAGGCTACGCGCTGGTGCGGAGCGCTTCGCGGTAGACGCGCGGGCCGTAATGGCTGAGCCGCGGCCGGATCAGCCGCAACGCCGGCAGCAGGATGGCCCCGGCGATCGCGGCTTGCAGCGCCAGATAGCCCCAATGCAACGCGAGCGGTGAGACCGTTGTGATCTGGGCAAGTGGCGCAACACTCGCGATCGCAGACGCGGCGAGGTGACCGATCCCCCAGGCGATGCCGGACATGACGATCCAGGTCAGGAGGCCGGATGCGGCGCGCCGCAGGGTGATGGCTTCCGCAACGCCGATGACAAGGCCGTAGACCATACCCGATATGGCGACCGGCATGGTCACGAGGGCCGTCGCCTGCAGATTCGCAGCGGTCGCGCGCGTCAGCCCCTGCAGGGCTTCAGGCTCCGGAGGGAGGATGAACAGGCTGACGGCGGCAATCGTCAGGCACCATATCGGCATCGAGAACCGTGCAAGCTTCTCGCGCAAGACGACGCCCCGCATGAAGCCGAATGTCAGGCCATAGACCAGCGCCACGATCACCGGCGCTGCCGCTGTTAACTGAGCGGACAGGTGAGACAGGTCGATGGATGGCAGCGATATGTAAGAAGGGTCGAGAGATGGCAGCCGCGACGACGCCTCCGCCAGGGCTGCGATGGCTGCGGAGCACAAAATTTGCGCCGTCGGATAGGCGACGAGCCAGCGCTTCGTTGCGCCCGAGGGGAAACGTGCGTCAGGAATGACGTAAGAATAGGCCATGCACTTCTCCGCACGATCGCCACCGGTATGGGTCGTGCCCGGCCTTGCGCCGGTTCAATGCATCGACGCAGCAGCACATTCTACGCGCGACGATGACCGGACATGAAACCAATTAAGCGTGACAACAAATACGCAGCGACACACGCGAGCTGCTTTTCGAAGCAGCCGGCGGCCGGTGATACGCAACCAGCAGGACTGATACAGAGACCGCTACGCCAACAAAGCCTTATAACGTGACCCCGAACTCCACGATGTGAGCGGGCTCACATTCAGGCCATGTATTGACCGCCATTGGCGGTGAGCGTCGATCCGGTAATGAAGCCTGATTCGTCCGAAGCAAGAAAGACCACACATCGTGCGATTTCTTCCGGCTCTCCGAGCCGTCCCGCCGGAATATGCGGCAGGATGCTCTTCTCCAGGACATCCTGGGGCACCGCCTTCACCATCTCGGTTGCGATATAGCCGGGGCAAATCGCATTCACGGTGATGCCGCTCTTTGCGCCTTCCTGCGCCAGGGCCTTGGTGAAGCCGATGTCGCCGGCCTTCGCAGCCGAATAATTCACCTGCCCCATCTGGCCTTTCTGGCCGTTGATCGACGATATGTTGATGATCCGGCCGAATTTGCGCGCCCGCATGCCCTCGATGACATGACGCGTCATGTTGAACAGCGAGCCGAGATTGGTGTTGATGACCGCATTCCATTGCTCGGGCGTCATGCGGTGGAACATGGTGTCGCGGGTGATGCCGGCGTTGTTCACCAGCACTTCGACCGGGCCAAGGTCGGCTTCGACCTGTTTGATTCCGGCGCCGCAGGCCTCGAAATTCGATACGTCCCATTTGTACACCGGGATACCGGTGGCAGTCTTGAATTTCTGCGCGGCTTCATCGTTGCCACCGTAATTCGCTGCGACCTTGTAGCCGGCGTCCTTCAGTGCCCTGGAGATCGCTTCACCGATCCCGCGTGTCCCACCCGTCACCAATGCAACACGCGCCATGGTCTCCCCCGTTTATGTCCAGGCGATCTTTCGCCGGACGACTACACTAGAGACGTAAATGGCCGGGGCAAGCCCCGGCCATGACTTGAGTCAAGCAGTCGCAGGAGAGTGCTGCGACGGAAGTTGCGCCCGTTACGGCCGCTCCACGCACATCGCGATGCCCATGCCGCCGCCGATGCACAAAGTGGCCAAGCCCTTCTTCGCATTGCGCTTCTGCATCTCGTGAAGCAGCGTGACCAGGACGCGGCCACCGGATGCACCGATCGGGTGACCGATGGCAATCGCGCCGCCATTGACGTTGACCTTGGCGGGATCCCAGCCGAGATCCTTGTTGACCGCGCAGGCCTGCGCGGCGAACGCCTCGTTGGCCTCGATCAGGTCGAGGTCCTCGATCTTCCAGCCGGCCTTCTTGAGTGCGGCGCGCGAAGCCGGGATCGGACCCGTTCCCATGATCGAGGGGTCGACGCCGGCATGGGCCCAGGACGCGATCCGGGCGAGGATCGGACGCCCGCTCTTCTGCGCTTCCGAGGCCTTCATCAGCACCACCGCGGCGGCGCCGTCGTTGATGCCCGAGGCATTGGCCGCGGTCACGGTGCCTTCCTTGTCGAAAGCTGGCCGTAGCTTCGCGATCGAGTCCAGGGTCACGCCGGCCTTCGGATATTCGTCGGTGTCGACGACGATATCGCCCTTGCGCGTCTTCACGGTGACGGGTGCGATCTCGTCCTTGAACTTGCCGGCTTTCATCGCAGCTTCGGCCTTGTTCTGGGAGCCGACCGCGAATTCATCCTGCTGCTGGCGGGTGATCTGCCACTGCTTGGCGACGTTCTCGGCCGTGGTCCCCATGTGATAGCCGTTAAAGGCATCCCACAGGCCGTCCTTGATCATCGTATCGACCATGGCGAAGTCGCCCATTTTCACGCCAGAGCGCAGATGGGCGCAATGCGGGGCCATGCTCATGGATTCCTGGCCGCCGGCAACGACGATGTCGGAATCGCCGTTGAGGATCGCCTGGTAGCCCAGCGCGACGGCGCGCAGGCCCGATCCGCAGAGCTGATTGACACCCCAGGCCGGGCTTTCGACCGGGATTCCCGCGGCGATCGACGCCTGGCGAGCTGGATTCTGCCCCTGACCGGCGGTCAGGATCTGACCCATGATGACTTCGGAGACCTGCTGTCCCTCAACCCCGGCGCGCTCCAGCGCTGCCGCGATCGCGACCTTGCCGAGTTCGTGCGCCGGAAGGTTTGCAAAAGCTCCGTTGAAAGCGCCGACCGGTGTCCGGGCCGCGCCAACGATGACGATATCGTCCTGCATAGTGAGCTCCCTGTCTTCTGGCACCGCAGATAGCATGGCGCGGCCCGCGGCAAAACCTTCGCGGCCATGCGAAACGGCCGGATGCGACCCCCACAAAACGGTGGCTCCGCCGGTTGAAACCGCTTATTTTGATCCCACCGGCCCAGATCCCGGGTCTCAGCGGGCGCCACAAGCGACATCATGGCAAAATCCGACGACCCCATCACGATCAAGAAATACGCCAACCGGCGGCTCTACAATACCGGGACCAGCACCTATGTGACGCTGGAAGACCTGGCGACCATGGTGAAGAACGGCGAAAATTTCGTCGTTTACGATGCAAAGACGTCGGAAGACATCACACGCTCGGTCCTCGCCCAGATCATCTTCGAACAGGAAAACAAGGAAGGTCAGAATCTCCTTCCGATCAATTTCCTGCGCCAGTTGATCCGCTTCTACGGCGACTCCATGCAGATGATGGTGCCGCGCTATCTCGAAGTGTCGCTGGAATCGTTCACGCGCGAGCAGGAAAAGCTGCGGCAGCAGATGGCGCAGGCCTTCGGCGTCGGTGTCGGTGGGGCGAGCCCGTTCGGTCCGATGGAGGATCAGGTTCGCCGCAATATGGAAATGTTCGAGAAGGCCTTCTCGATGTTCTCGCCATTTCCGTTGCGCGACGCGGCTTCCGGCGGGGAAAAGGCCGAGCCGGAAAAGCCCGCAACGTCTTCCGAAGATATCGATGCCCTGAAGCGTCAGATCGACGAGATGCAAAAGCGCATCGACAAGATCAGCGACAAGGGCTGATCGCGGCCGGCGAAGCCGGACTTTGCAATGCGGCGCTGCGCAGGTGCGGTCCTTCGGGACGCTCGAGCCGCGCAAGTCCGATATGTTCGCCTTGCAGATAATCGCAGCCCCAGCTGGCGAGCGTTTGCGCCGACTGCTCGTCCTGCACCCATTCGGCGACCGTCTTCAGTTTCAGACCCTGCGCAAGATCGATCATGGTTCGCACGAAAGTGCGATCGTCTTCGGATCGCATCATGTTCTGGACGAAGGCGCCGTCGATCTTGATCAGATCGACACCGAGCTTGCGCAGGTTGCGGAACGAGGTGTAGCCGGCGCCGAAATCGTCGATGGCAATGCGGGCGCCGAGGTCCTTCACGCGCCGCACGAATCCGCGGGCATTGTCGATATCGTGTATCGCCGTGGTCTCGGTGATCTCCACGATCAGCCGCTCCGCCACATCCGCGTGCATTCTCAACAGGGATTCGAGGCGTGACCACCAGTCGGGATCGGTGGTCGAGGATGCCGAAACGTTGAGGCTGGCGCGAAGCGCCGGATGCGCCGCCATTTCCTTGATCGCAAGGTCGAGCACGCGCTGATCGAGGAGACGCGCCAGCCCGAGCCTTTCAGCGATCGGAACGATTTCGCTTGCCGGGATCAGCGAGCCGTCGACGTTCCGGATACGCAACAGGCATTCGTAGAACGCGATGTTGCGGGTCTTTGCATCCACAACAGGCTCGTAGGCCAGCAGGATGCGCCGCTCGTTCAGCGCGGTGACGATCTTGTCGGTCGCCCGGATATTGGCGCGGCGCGTGGCCTCGCGTTCGACATTAGGCTGATAGGCGAGAAACGAGCCTGGCCGCTTTTCTCTCGCGCGTTCGAGCGTTTCCTGAGCGCGGGCCAGAATCTCGTCGACATTCGACGCGTGGCGCGGAGCGATCACGCCGCCAATGGTGGCGGTGACGGACACCGGCCCGGCCGTCGTCATCACGATATCGTTGCGGACGGCGGCGAGGAAGCGATGGGCGGCAACCCCGATTTCCTGGGGCGTGCAGGATTTCAGGATGATGCCGAACTTGTTGCCCGAAAAGCGGCCAAGGGCGTCGAGCCCGCGCATGCGGCTTCGCAGGCGTTTGGCGACGACGCTGATCACCTCGTCGGCGACATCATAGCCATAGCCTTCATTGATCCGGCCAAGGTTGTCGACCGCGACGAGCAGAAAGCCGCAGGACGTTTGCGCGACGATCGCCTCTTGCAGGGTTTGGGCGATTTGCTGGGTGAGGTGCGAACGGTTGATCTCGCCGGTGAGCGGATCAAAGCGCGACAGATAAGTGAGCTGCTCCTCGCGCTCGTGACGATCGTTGATCATGCGGATCACGCCATGGGCCCAGCATGGCTTTCCATCCGCTCCGGCAAACCAACGCCCGGTATCCTCGAGCCACAATTTCGGCATTCGCGGTCCGGAGCGCAGCGCATACTGAACCTGGTACGGCACGCCGGCGCCCTGATCGGCCTCGGTCGAGCCGATGATAGCGTCGAAGCGGGTTTCCCCGTTCGCTGGATCCAGCAGATGCGCAAAGCCGCGGCCGGTCGAGACCGGCGCCATGTCGCGCAGACCGAGAAGACGTCCCGCGCCGGCACCCCAGGTCAGGACGTCGCTGTCGATCTGCCAGCGATAGGGGACCTCGCCCGCCGCCAGCATGATTGCAGCACAATCGAGCGATGGCAGTTCGGCAGTTGCCGGTTGGATCACGGACGGACCCTGGCCAGCCTCTGCAGCGCGCGGAATATCGATCGGACGTTTCAAACAGGCCTCTCCGGTGCCGCTGTTCTGAACGACACATGGCAGCCCGAAATTATCGACGAACCTTAAACAACTGGGAAAATTCGCCGCCTGCATTCTAATGACGGCAGGAAAAGGGCGCGCCGGCCCGCGCCTTGCGGCATAAGCCTTGCGACATGAGCGGCAAGAGGACGCTGCCATGTCTCATTTTGATACAGGAGCCGCCATGCCGGTCGAGAGAACACCACGTGGCGGCTCTGCCCCGCAGCCTCAGCGCCGGGCCAGTGATCCGGTACGGGACAAGGCGGACGCCAAGGCCGAGCCGCGAAGCCTGATTGTCAGCGGCCCGAAGCAGGCAAAGCCGAGTACGAAGCCGTCGCGCTATGCCGACGCGCTGTTCCTCGCGCATGTCTTTGCGAGCAAGTTCGACGCTCCGCAGCAGCGCGAGAAGCGCCGCGCCGAACCCGCCGACGCCAATGTGAGCTATCGCAAGAGCGCAAAGCGCCCGACCAGGCCCGGACGGGTCTTGTCCAAGAAGATCTGAGGGCTCATTCCGCTGCCGGACACCCGGCAGCGCGCGCTAATATCCCAGCGCCAAACCGTCCTTGCGCGGATCGGACCCTCCGATCAGCACGCCACGGTCCCAATCGATCGCGACCGCCTGCGCGCCGCCATGCGGGATCGGACGGCGCATCACGTCGTGTCCATAGGCGCGCAGCGCCTGCATCGCGGCCTCGCTGGTGACATTCTCGACCTGGACCTGCTGGCCCTCGAAGAACACGCGCGGCGCATCGATCGCGGCCTGCAGATCCATCCGGTGGTCGACGAGATTGGCAATGAGGTGCGCGTGACCCATCGCCTGATACGCGCCGCCCATCACGCCGAAGGCCATTTCGACACGGCCATCGCGCAATGCGAGCGCCGGGATGATGGTGTGCATCGGACGCTTCGCGGGGCCGATGCAGTTCGGATGACCGGGCGTGAGATTGAACCCTGAGCCGCGATGATGCAGCAGGATCCCGCTCTTCTCCGCGGTGATGCCGGAGCCGAAGAACGAGAACAGCGAATTGATCATGGTGACCGCGTTGCGGTCCTTGTCGACGACACAGACGAGAACCGTGGAGCCTTGCGGCTTGACCGCCGGCGGGAATGTCGACCGCTTCGTGCGATCGATCATGCCGGCGAGCTTTGCCGCAAAGCCGCGATCGAGCAGCGCCTCGACGGATTCGGTCATGAAGGCAGGATCGGCGATCGAGGTGTTGCGAGCGGCATAAGCGAGCCGTCCCGCCTCGATCAAAAGATGCATCTCCTCGGGGCTGCCGGGTTCGAGCGAAGCGATGTCGAAGCGCTCGAGAATGTTGAGCAGGATCAGCGCCGCAAGGCCCTGTCCGTTCGGCGGCAACTCGACGACCTCGAGTCCCCGATAATTGGTGGAGATTGGAGTGACCACGTCGCCGCGATGCGCGGCGAAATCCTTCATCGTCAGAACGCCGCCGAGCGAGGCCAGCGTTGTGACGATGTCGTCGGCGATCTCGCCTTCATAGAAGGCGCGTGCGCCCTCCGACGCGATCTTGCGCAAAGTCGCGGCGAGTGCCGGAAATCGCACGACATCGCCGACCTTGGGCACCTCGCCGTTCGGCAGATAGACGCGGCTGGTCGCGGCATGCTTGCGCAATTTGGCTTCGGTCACGGCCCAGTCATGCGCGACGCGTGGCTGAACCGGTACGCCGCGTTCGGCAGCTTCGATCGCCGGCGCCAGCACGCGGTCGAACCCGAACCGGCCATGGGTCTTCAGGATCGTGTCCCAGGCTTCGATCGCGCCCGGCACCGTCACCGCATGCACCGAATCGATCGCGATGTCCTTGAGGCCTTGCTCGATCAGGGCTTCGGCGCGCATCGCGGCGCCGGCGCGGCCGGAGCCGTTATAGCCCCAGATTGGCTGGCCCGGCCGTGCAACGAGACAGAAGCAGTCGCCGCCGATCCCGGTCATGTGCGGCTCGCCGATACAGGCGACGGCCATCGCCGCCACCGCGGCATCGGCGGCGGTGCCGCCCGCACGCAGGATATCGACGGCCGTCAGCGCGGCCAGCGGATGCGAGGTCGCCACCATGCCGCCCGTGGCATAGGCGGTCGAACGGCCCGGCCGATGAAAGTCGCGCGTCATCAGATGGAACGCAGTTCAGTGCGCGAGCGGATGCTGTCCGCCCTCGATGGTGAAATCACGCGTCGCCGCTCGAATGGAGATCGAGAAGCCGCCGATGACGTCGACGGCGCAGATCACGAGGAAGATCAGGAAGTTCGAGGTGGCGGCTTTCTGCACCATCAGGAATTCGACGAGCGCCGCCACGAACACCACGAAGGACAGCATGTGGTCGACGATCGACTTCACCCCGAAGCGCGTGGCTTTGAGGATTTCGACGAACAGCAAGAGGATCGACAGCATGACCAGCAAGTCGCCGGTGGTCACGCCGAGCGTGGCCCCCGACATCATCTGCACCGAGAAGACCGTGTCGCTGAACCCGAGATCGAACAGGAACGCGATCATGTTGTAGATCGCGAGCGGGATCAGCAGGAGAGGAAAGCCGACGAGATACATGAATCATGTCCTCCGGGACGTCTCTCCGGCCCTTGGGGCCCACGACAGCGGCCTGCCGATTGTCGATCCGGTCGAGCGGTGGCCGGCCGAACGATCAGGCCTCGGCGCTCTTGACCTTCAGGACCTGGCGGCCCTTGTACATGCCGGTCTTCAGGTCGAGGTGGTGCGGACGGCGGAACTCGCCCGAATCCTTGTCCTCGACATAGGCCGGCTGCTTGAGGGCGTCGGCAGACCGGCGCATCCCGCGCCGCGACGGCGAGGTTTTTCGTTTAGGAACGGCCATTGCTGGAACTCCTGAAAAAGACAGTCCGGCTGAAGGATTTTCCAACCAAGGAAGCCCTGTGCCGGACCGGATGTAACGGATTGCGGCGGCTTATAGAGGAAGAGGCCGCTTAGCGCTAGCGGTTTTGGCCCTTTCCGGCGCGGGACGGCCCCCTCAGGCACGCATCCAGCCCGGCCCTTGTGGCGCGCCGCTGATAGAGGGCCGAGAGGCGCTGCACCGCCGGACCGGGCTTCTGGGCATCGCGCCGGCGTGGATTGGGCAGCATCGCCGCCATCAGCGCCGCCTGCCGGGCGTCGAGGGTGTCCGCCGAGGTCCTGAAGGCCCGCCGCGCCCCGGCTTCCGCCCCGAATTGTCCGTTCGGGCCCCACTCGGCGACGTTGAGGTAAATTTCCATGATACGCCGCTTGCCGAGGACGAGGTCCATCCAGACCGCCAGCGGTATTTCCAGCGCCTTGCGGACGAACGAGCGTCCCTGCCAGAGGAACAGGTTCTTGGCGGTCTGCTGGGTTATGGTCGAGCCGCCCCGCAGATCCTCGAGGTCCTCGGCCTCCTGGATGATGTCGCGCAAGCTCCGCCAGTCGATCCCGCGATGGTTGCAGAATTGCCCGTCTTCGGAGGCGATGACGGTCCGCGGCAGGACAGGGGCGATGTCGCTCAGCGGACGCCAGATCCGGGTGACCGGCTTGAAGGTGACGTAGCGCCACAGCATCGGCATGGAAACCGGCTGCACCACAAGGTAAAGCGGGGTGACGAGATAAGGCAGCAGCAGGACCACCAGGAGGGTGATCGCCGCGATCCGCAAGGCGCGGCGGAGGGCCGGTCTGGCACGCGTCGAAGGTTGCTGCGATAACGTCACCGAATGCGGCCCGATGGAGAGTCCCCCGTAGACACTCAGCGGCAGCGTGACAAGACACGGGACCGATTTGAATGCCAGATCGGTCCACCAGCAATGCGGCGCGCTGCCGCGAACATGGCGAATGATGACAGCTGACTTTACCTCCGCACTCGATGCCGTAGCCGCCGAGACCGAAGAGCTTCTCGGCGCACTGTTATCGGCGAGCCCGGTCGACGGCGAAATCGCCCGCCCGGAGCGTCTCGTCGAGGCGATGCGTTATTCGGCGCTCGGCGGCGGCAAGCGCCTGCGTCCGTTCCTCGTGGTCGAGAGTGCCGCGCTGTTCGGCGTGCCGCGCGAGCGTGCGCTGATGGCCGGCGCCGCGCTCGAATGCGTGCATTGCTATTCGCTTGTCCATGATGACTTGCCGGCGATGGACAACGACGATCTGCGCCGCGGCCGCCCGACGCTGCATCGGGCCTATGACGATGCCACGGCCATTCTTGCGGGCGACTCGCTATTGACCTTCGCCTTCGACATCCTGTCGCGCACCGAGACCCATCCCGATCCGGCCGTACGGATCGCGCTGGTGCGCGAATTGGCGCGCGGCTCGGGC
>Ga0180222_1001817_pt1 | contig 19971 bp, 19 predicted proteins | sample eDN5th37CKraftOP_FD_151336 | JGI IMG/M metagenome (GOLD analysis project Ga0180222, IMG submission 151336) | Enriched Organic Plus compost microbial communities from Emeryville, California, USA - eDNA 5th pass 37_C Kraft OP (version 2) (version 2) ... | reverse complement strand
CGCATCAAACACACCGCAATCGAGTCACTACCCTCCGTCGAAGTCGACCGTCAGGCAGACTCAACCCCGTAAACCTGCTCACTTTTCGACCGGAAGAAACTGCGCAGGATTCGACCGGAGCCGACAGCCAGCAGCGTGGCCTGAAGCCGACGAAGATGCGCTCGCATCGTGCAGGCTCGCCGGCCTACCGGTGGACGGCAGTGACGGAAGCCGGCATCACAGGCCCTCCGTCCGACCGCGGCCGAGCAAGGCCCAGGCAGCCCCAACGCGACCTTCTGAACCCCACGTTTGGCCCCGGCCGAAACGGGCACGCCTCCCCCAACCAATCAGGAGGTGCTCATGCGCGCAGTGACATGGCAGGGCAAGCGGAAAGTGTCAGTCGACACCGTGCCCGACCCGGCGATCAAGGAACCCACCGACGCGATCATCAAGGTCACCAGCACCAACATCTGCGGCTCCGACCTGCACCTTTACGAGGTCCTCGGCGCGTTCATGAACCCCGGCGACATCCTCGGCCACGAGGCCATGGGCGTCGTCGAGGAGGTCGGCGCCGAGGTCGGCGACCTCAAACCCGGCGACCGCGTCGTCATCCCCTTCAACATCTCCTGCGGCCACTGTTTCATGTGCGGCCACGGCCTGCAGAGCCAGTGCGAGACCACCCAGAACCGCGACCAGGGCACCGGCGCGGCCCTGTTCGGCTATTCCACCCTCTACGGCGAGGTCGCCGGCGGCCAGGCCGAGTACCTGCGTGTCCCGCAGGCGCAGTACACCCACATCAAGGTGCCCGACGACGGACCCGACGACCGCTACGTCTACCTGTCCGACGTGCTGCCCACCGCCTGGCAGGCCGTCGAGTACGCCGACGTCCCCGACGGCGGCACCCTCGTCGTCCTCGGCCTCGGCCCGATCGGCTCGATGGCCTGCCGCATCGCCGCACATCGCAAGCGCTGCAAGGTGATCGGGGTCGATCTCGTCGACGAGCGTCTCGCCCGGGCCCAGTCCTACTGCGACCTTCTCATCGACCTGCGCACCGAGGACGCCGAGGAGATCGTCAAGTCCCACACAGATGGGCGCGGTGCCGACTCCGTCATCGACGCCGTCGGCATGGAGGCCCACGGCTCCCCCGTCGCCGAGACCCTGCAGACCGCCAGCGGCTTCCTGCCCTCCCCCGTCGGCCGGGTCGTCATGAAGAACGCCGGGGTCGACCGCCTGGCCGCCTTCAACGCGGCGATCGCGCTGGTCCGCCGCGGTGGCACCATCTCGCTGTCCGGCGTGTACGGCGGCGCCGCCGACCCGGTCAACATGATGACGTTGTTCGACAAGCAGATTCGGCTGCACATGGGCCAGGCCAACGTCAAACGCTGGGTGCCCGACATCATGCCCCTGCTCACCGCCGAGGACCCACTCGGCGTGGAGACCTTCGCCACCCACCGGCTACCGCTGGACGCCGCCCCGCACGCCTACCAGACGTTCCAGAAGAAGGCCGACGGCATGGTCAAGGTCATCTTGCAGCCCTGATCCGGCCGGTTACCTGATACTCCTGGTTTCGGGTCGCCCGATTCTGGCAACATGACCGTCGAGTAAGGACGAGCCAGAAGATCCTCCGAGCCTAGGCGGACACATGACGGATCCATCCGACATCTCCATACTCGCGCAGAGCGAAGGCGGAGGCGCCGCGCTCAACGAGGTGATCGGCCTGTCGGCGGCGGCGGTCGTCGTCACCATCGTGCTGCTGCTGATCGGCTGGCTGCACCGCACCCGCAAGATCACCTGGCTGACCAGCCTCGCCGAGTGGTCCGGGCGCCGGTTCAAACGCCCGCCCTGGGTGGCGCTGCCGATCGCGCTGTTCATCACCTCGATCATCTGCGCGCTGTTCGGCTTCATCTGGGACGTCAGCCTGCACATCGGCAACGGCCGCGACGACGGCGCCCTGGCCAACCCCGCGCACTACTTCATCCTCATCGGCCTGTTCGGCATCTTCGTCGCCGGCTGCACCGCGATCGTGCTGCCCTACGACAAGCCCGGCCCGGCGGCGGTACGGATCACCGACCACTGGCACGCCCCGGTCGGCGGCCTGGTGATGGCCGGCTGCGGGCTCTACGCGCTGATGGGCTTCCCGCTCGACGACATCTGGCACCGCATCTTCGGCCAGGACGTCACCCTCTGGGGCCCAACACATCTCATGATGATCGGCGGTGCCGGGTTCTCCACCCTGGCCGCCGCCTACCTCGAGGTCGAGGGCAAGCGCACCCAGGTCTCCGACGCCCCGCGCGACGGCATCTTCCTCAAGTTCATCCAGTACCTGGCGTTCGCCGGGGTGCTGATCGGCATGTCGGTCTATCAGATCGAGTTCGACTTCGGCGTCGCGCAGTTCCGCCAGGTCTTCCAGCCGATGCTGATCGCCGCCGCGGCGGGCCTCGCCCTGGTCGCCGCCCGGGTGTTCCTCGGCCGCGGTGCCGCCCTGCTGGCCGCGCTCATCGCCATCGGCCTGCGCGGCATCGTCGCCGGGCTCGTCGCCCCCGTGCTCGACGCGCCCAGCAACTGGTTCCCGCTCTACCTCGGCACCGCGCTCGTCGTCGAGATCGTCGCCCTCACACCGCTGATCAAACGTCCGGTGCTGTTCGGCGCCGTCGCCGGCCTGGGCGTCGGCACCGTCGGGCTGTGGCTCGAATCGCTGTGGATCAACACCGTCTACGCCTACCCCTGGCCGGCCAGCATCTGGCCCGAGGCGCTCGCGATGGCGGTCCCCGTCGCGATCCTCACCGGCGCCTGCGGCGCCATGATCGGCATGGTGCTCTCCGGTGAGGCGCTGCCCCGCAAGGCCATCGGCGTCGGACTCGTTGCGCTCACCGTCGTCGCGATCGGCGGCGCCGCCGCCAACGGTCTGCGCTACGAGGTGCCCGAGAACGCTGTCGCCACGATCACTCTCACCGAGGCGCCGAGCAACGACGGTGAACGCCGGGTCACCGCCGACGTGCGATTCACCCCCGCCGACCTGGTCAGCGACGACCCGAACTGGGTGTCGGTGCTCGGCTGGCAGGGCGGCATCGACAACGACTCCGGCATCTTCGTCGACCATCTCGAGAAGGTCGGGCCGGGGCAGTTCCGCTCCACCGCGCCGATGCCGGTGTCGGGCACCTGGAAGACACTGATCCGGGTGCACGACGGCCGGACCCTCACCGCGGTGCCCGTCTACCTGGCCGGTGACCCGGGCATCGGCGCCGAGGAGGTGCCCGCCGAGGCAACGATGACGCGGCCGTTCGTCGCCGAGATCACCATCCTGCAGCGCGAACGCAGCCCCGACATCCCCGAGTCGCTGTGGCTGATCGGCTGCCTGGTGGTGCTGGCCTGCACACTCGCGATGGTCGCCGGTGTGACCTGGGGCGCCGGCCGCATCAACGGTGGCGAAACCCGCGGCACCGCGGACCGTCTGCAGCCGAGCGCCCAGGCATGATGGAAGGGCCGGACGGCGCCGACGTCCAGTTCCTCGCCGATCACTCGGTGTGGATCGCGGTTCCCGCCTTCGCCCCGGCGATCGTCGTCGCAGGGGTGGTGGTCTACATCGCGATGAAGAACCGGCGCCGCGGCGACGCTGATCAGGAAGCCGACGAAAGGACACCGTGACACCCACCCTCCGCCGTACCACCGCCCTCCTGGCCGCCGTGCTCCTCGCCGCGGGGTGCAGCAGCTCCCAGGACACCGCCGAGGAGAGTGCGGCGCCCGAGTCGTCGACCATCAGCCCGTCGGATCTGCCTGACCTGCAGGCCCCACCGGACCGCACGACGATCGACATCTCCATCGAGAACGGCACGGTCACCCCCACCAACGAGCAGGTGCAGGCCAAGGTCAACGAGCCGATCGTGCTGCGGGTCAACAGCGACGCCGCCGACGAGCTGCACGTGCACTCGACCCCGGAGCACACCTTCACCGTGGAGCCCAACAACGGCCAGCAGTTCCAGTTCACCGTCGACGTGCCCGGCCGGGTCGACATCGAGCTGCATGAGCTCGGCCAGGTCGTGGCCACCGTCGAAGTCCAGCCGTGACGATGGAGCCGTCGGTGACTGTGCTCGCGCACGGTCTCGGCGGCTCCACCGACCTGCCGATCCCGTACACCTACGCGTTGATCGGCGCCGCCTGGGCGCTGACCGCCACGTTCGCCGTCGTCGCCCTGGCCTGGCGGAAGCCGCGCTTCGACCCCGCCAATCCCGTTCGGCCGCTGCCGAACTGGGTGACGACGTGCATCGACGCCCCTGTCGTCCGCTGGGCCGCGGCGCTGGCCGGGCTGGCGTTCGCGGTGTGGGTGGGTATCGCCTCGGTGCTCGCCCCGCCGGTGGCCAACCCGCTGCCCGGCGTGTTCTACGTGCTGCTGTGGGTCGGGCTGGTGACGGTGTCCCTGCTGTTCGGGCCGGTGTGGCGGGCGGTGTCCCCGGTGCGCGCCGTGCTGCGGCTCCTCGGGGGACGTTCGCTGGGCCTGACCTATCCGCCGGCCCTGGGCTACTGGCCGGCGGCGCTGGGCCTGTTCGCGTTCGTGTGGCTGGAGCTGGCCAGCCCGGATCCCGGTTCCCTCACCGCGATTCAGCTGTGGCTGGTGGTGTACCTGGTGGTCACGCTGGCCGGTGCGCTGTGCTTCGGGCCCCGCTGGTGCGCCCGCGCCGACCTCTTCGAGGTGTACAGCGTCGTCGCGTCGCGCCTGTCACCGTGGCGGCGCGACCCGGCCACCGGCAGGGTGGCCGTCGGTAACCCGTTCGACCATCTGCCGTCGCTGCCGGTGCGGCCCGGCACCGTCGCGGTACTGGCCGTGCTGCTGGGATCCACTGCGTTCGACAGCTTTTCAGCGATGCCGGGGTGGCGGCGCTTCGTCTACGACACCGCCGACTCCGCCCCCGCCGCGGTGCTGCTCAACACCGCGGGCCTGCTGGCGTTCACCGGGATCGTCGCCGCCACCTTCTGCCTGGCCGCGATGGCCACCGGCGGCGTCGACCGTACCCGCCGCCGCGCGCTGCCCGGGCTGATGGCGCACTCCCTGGTCCCGATCGTGCTGGGCTACGTGTTCGCCCACTACCTGACCTACCTGGTCGAACGCGGTCAGCAGACGCTGATCCTGCTGTTCGGCCTGGACGCCGAGCCCAGCTATCTGCTGTCGATGCACCCGACGCTGCTGGCCACCCTCAAGGTCGGGTTCGTGGTCGCCGGCCACGTCGGCGGCGTCATCGCCGCCCACGACCGCGCGCTGCGGGTGCTGCCCGCCGGCCATCAGCTCACCGGGCAGCTGGCGATGATGCTGGTGATGGTGGGCTACACGTTCACCGGGCTGTACCTGCTTTTCGGCGGGTAGCGTTGGAGCCATGAAGGCGCTGATCATCGTCGACGTCCAGAACGACTTCTGCGAGGGCGGCTCGCTCGCTGTCGCTGGCGGCACCGCCGTCGCCCGCAAGATCACCGAATTGCTCTCCGGCCCACACGAATACGCACATGTCGTGGCGACCAAGGACTATCACATCGACCCCGGCGACCACTTCTCCGACAACCCGGATTTCGTCGCCTCCTGGCCGCGGCACTGCCAGGCCGGCACCCCCGGCGCCGACTTCCACCCGCAGTTCCGTCCGGACGCGGTGGAGGCGGTGTTCACCAAGGGGGAGCACTCCGCCGCCTACAGCGGTTTCGAGGGCGCCGACGAGAACGGCACCCCGCTGGCCGACTGGCTGCGCGCCCGCGGGGTCGACGAGGTCGACGTCGTCGGCATCGCCACCGACTACTGCGTGAAGGCCACCGCCGCCGACGCCGCCGCCAACGGCTTCCGCACCCGCGTGCTGCTGGACCTGACCGCCGGTGTCGCCCCCGAGAGCACCGCGCAGGCCGTCGACTCGCTGCGCGAGGCCGGCGTCCTCATCGCTTAGTGGGGTCCACCGGCCATGGTCATGTGATCCTGGTCTGAGCCTGGTTGCGATGGCGCGGATCGGGCACTCCAAGTCTCATCTGTCTTGCCTGTCGTCGACTGGAGTGATCTTGACCCAACCATCTGCCCCGCACACCTCGTCCGTCGAGGTCTGGCCCGGTAAGGCGTACCCGCTCGGCGCCACCTACGACGGCATGGGCACGAACTTCGCGGTGTTCAGTGAGGCTGCCGAGAAGGTGGAACTGTGCCTGTTCGACCCCGACGGCTCCGGCGGCTTCCGGGAGACGCGGATCGCGCTGCCCGAGGTCGACGCGTTCGTCTGGCACGGCTATGTGCCCAACATCGAGCCCGGCCAGCGCTACGGCTTCCGGGTGCACGGCGTCTACGACCCGCCGACCGGGCAGCGTTGCAACCCGAACAAGCTGCTGCTGGACCCGTACGCGAAGGCCATCGACGGCATCTTCGACTGGAACCAGTCGCTGTTCGGCTACAACTTCGGCGACCCGGACAGCCGCAACGACGACGACTCCGCGGCCAGCATGCCCAAGTCGGTGGTGATCAACCCGTACTTCGACTGGGGTAACGACCGGCCGCCGGACTACGAGTACGCCGACTCGGTCATCTACGAGGCCCACGTCAAGGGACTGACCCAGACGCATCCGGACATCCCGGACAACATCCGCGGCACCTACTCGGCCGTCGCGCACCCGGTGATCATCGAGCACCTCAAATCGCTGGGGGTGACGGCGATCGAGCTGATGCCGGTGCACCACTTCGCCAACGACTCGACGCTCATCGACAAGGGGCTGTCGAACTACTGGGGCTACAACACGATCGGCTTCTTCGCGCCGGACTCCAAGTACGCCTCGAGCCCCAACCCGGGCGGGCAGGTGCAGGAGTTCAAGGCGATGGTGCGCGCCCTGCACGAGGCGGGCATCGAGGTGATCCTCGACGTGGTCTACAACCACACCGCCGAGGGCAATCACATGGGCCCGACGCTGAGCTTCCGCGGTATCGACAACGGCGCCTACTACCGGCTCGTCGAGGACGACAAGCGGTACTACATGGACTACACCGGCACCGGTAACAGCCTCAACGTCGGCCATCCGCACTCGTTGCAGCTGATCATGGACTCGCTGCGGTACTGGGTGACCGAGATGCACGTCGACGGTTTCCGGTTCGACCTGGCCTCGACGCTGGCCCGCGAGTTCTACGACGTGGACAAGCTGTCGACGTTCTTCGAGCTGGTGCAGCAGGACCCGACGGTCAGCCAGGTCAAGCTGATCGCCGAGCCGTGGGACGTCGGACCCGGCGGCTACCAGGTCGGCGGGTTCCCGCCGCAGTGGACCGAGTGGAACGGCAAGTACCGCGACACGGTGCGTGACTACTGGCGCGGCGAGTCCGCGACGCTCGACGAGTTCGCCTCCCGGCTCACCGGATCGTCGGACCTCTACGAGCGGACCGGCCGCCGGCCCGTCGCCTCGATCAACTTCGTCATCGCCCACGACGGGTTCACGCTGCGGGATCTGGTGTCCTACAACGAGAAACACAACGAGGCCAACGGCGAGGACAACAACGACGGCGAGAGCCACAACCGGTCGTGGAACTGCGGGGTCGAAGGTCCCACCGACGACCCGGAGATCAACGCGCTGCGCGCCCGTCAGCAGCGCAACTTCCTGACCACGCTGCTGCTGTCGCAGGGGGTGCCGATGATCGCCCACGGCGATGAGCTCGGCCGCACCCAGCAGGGCAACAACAACGTGTACTGCCAGGACAACGAGCTGGCCTGGATCGACTGGTCCGCCGCCGACACCGAGCTGATGGAGTTCACCCGCACGGTGTCGCAGCTGCGCGCCGACCATCCGGTGTTACGTCGCCGCCGGTTCTTCTCCGGCCGGCCGGTGCGCCAGCGCGGCGGCCAGAACCTGCCGGACATCGCGTGGCTGTCCCCGGACGGCACGGAGATGGGCGACGACGACTGGGAGAGCGGGTTCGCCAAGTCGATCGCGGTGTGGCTGAACGGGCACGGCATCCCGGATCTGGACGTGCGCGGGCAGCGGGTGGTCGACGACTCGTTCCTGCTGTGCTTCAACGCCCACTACGAGCCGATCGACTTCGTGGTGCCCGACGAGCGCTACGGCGGGTCGTGGCGCGTGGTCGTCGACACCGCCGCCGGCCTCGGTGACGGGCACGCCCCTGGCGAGAAGGTCACCGCCCCCGGCGAGAAGGTCACCGCCCCCGGCGAGAAGATCACCGTCGACGCCCGCGCCGTGGTGGTGCTGCAGGTGCAGACCCCCTAGCCGTGAGCCGTCGAACGTGAGCTTGTGGTCGAGAAATCGCCGTTTCTTCGACCACAAGCTCACGTTCGGCACACGGTTTGGTCTCGAAAGTTATTCGACGGCGGGGTAAATCACGTCCGGCTCCTCGGCCGCGAGTTTGTCGTCGAGGGTCTCGTCGACCTCGCCGTCGGCGGTGATCTTGTCGGCGCCGGACCAGCGCTCCGGCGGGTCAACGGTGTCGTCACCGTCGTGATTGCGCACGTCATCGGCATCGGTGGCCTCCATCGGCCGCAGGGTGTCGCCGACGCCGCCGTCGTCGTTGGCGGAGGACTCAGAATCCGGGTGTGTACTCATGACAACCGGGTGCCCGGCCGTCAAGCCGGTAAACGCGATCCGAAAGCCACTGTGCGACACCACGCTTGACCACCGGAACAGCAGGAACCGCGGGCCGTAGTGTGCTACGGTCCGGTGGCACAGCAACCGTGGCCGCCGCGAACGACACACAGATGTCACCGGCTGGGCGGGCCGGCGTAGGGGCCGAGAGCGGCGGCGCCTACTCACCGGCGGCCACGGTTGCGTGCCTTATTCTGTGGATCCGCGACGGATCCGGTCTGGAATTCCCCCTCGTTCACACGATCCGCACCGGACACCCTCCCCTGTGTCCACATAGCGGGATAATTTTCGCGAGTGTAAGTATTTTGCGTCAATTCGCCGTATGCTGCCAATCATGACGGCCCCGCCCAGTACTGGCCGCCGCGTGACGGCTGACGACTGGATTCAGGCTGGGTTCGACGTGCTGGCCGAAGGCGGCCCCAACGCGCTGCGAATCGGCCGACTCTGTGAACGCCTCGACGTGACCAAGGGCAGCTTCTACTGGCACTTCACCGACATGGGTGCCTACCGGACAGCTCTGGCCCGCGCCTGGGGGAATCTGCACGACGAACGCCGCCGCCAGTTCGAGGACATGCGCCACGCCGATCCGCGCCAGCGCCTCACGGTGATGATGCAGACCCTGGTGAGTCCCGACCACTGGGCCCTGGAGCGGTCCATGCGGTTGTGGGCGCTGACCGACGAGTCCGTGCTGGCCAGTGTCCAGCAGAGCGACAGTCGCGTCCTCGAGGCGGTGCGCGAGGCACTGGTCGACTACGGTTTCGACCCGATCGAGGCCGACCTGCGGGCGTCGGTGCTGTGGGCCACCGGCGTCGGGTTGCTGCACGAGGCCAGCGCCCCCGTCGCACAGGCCGCTCCCCTGGCCGAGCGGGTGCTCGACCTGGTGCTGCACCGCTGACCGAACTCTGGCACAGTCCCGCCGGACACCGGGTTTGTTAACTTCTTGAATGGCAATCCCGATACACCGAATGATTCGGCTGTAATCCGGCTCCGAGATAGGGGAACTGTGCCCAGATTCATGAAGCTGTTCGGTGCGTTGACCGCCGTCGTGCTGGTCGCCGCCGCGCTGACGAACATGCTCACCCCGGACACGAAGACCCGCAGTTACCCGGTCACCGAGACCGCAGCCGTCGGCTCGCTCGGGTTCGCCGACTCGTGGCTGTGGTTCCTGTCCCCCGGCGACATCAACCGCCAACTCGACCTGATGGTCGAAACCGGTGTGCGCAGCGCCCGAATCATGCTGCCGTGGGCCGGTATTCAGCCCGCACCCGACGCGTGGGAGTGGGGCCAGGCCGACACCATCATCAACGCCGCCAACGCGCGGGGCATCGCGGTGGTCGCGCTGCTGAACTCCAGCCCCGGCTGGGCCACCGGCGGCGCCCCGGCCATCACCGGTCCGCCCGCGGACCCGCAGACCTACGCCGCCTTCGCCGGCGCCTTCGCGGCCCGCTACGCCGGGCGCGTCGCGGCCTACGAGATCTGGAACGAGCAGAACGCGGCGCAGTTCTGGTCGGTGCAGCAGGGCCCGCAGCCGGCCCGGTTCGCCGAACTCCTCAAGGCCGCGTACCCCGCGATCAAGGCGGCCGACCCGGGTGCGACGGTCATCGCCGGTGGGCTCGCCCCGACGATCAACTTCTTCGCGATCACCATGAACCCGGTCACCTACCTCGAGCAGCTGTACGCCGCGGGCGCCCGCGGCTCCTTCGACGCGGTGGCCTTCCACCCGTACCTGTTCAACTCCGACCCCAAGGTGCGGTTCTCCGCCAGCCGCGGCGTCGGCCCCCTCGGCCTGTACGACCAGCTGCGCACGACGATGAACAACAACGGCGACGGCGGCAAGAAGATCTGGGCCACCGAGTTCGGCGAGTCCACCACCGACGTCGACGAGTCGGTCCAGGCCGAACGCATCCGCGACTTCATCGTCACCTGGCGCTCGCTGCCGGGGTCGGGACCGGCGTTCATCTACACCACCCGCGACCGCGCCACCGGCAGCTCCAACCCGCAGGACACCTTCGGCGTCTACCGCACCGACTGGACCCCGAAGCCGGCCGCCGAGGTCATCAAGAGCCTCAGCTGACCAGCCGCGCGATCGACTTCATCGGGATCGGCAGCCAGCCGGGCCGGAACCGGGCCTCGTAGGCCGCCTCGTACACCGCCTTGTCGAGCTCGTATGCGGCCAGCAGTTCCCCCGAGTCGCGCGGGTCGAGCGCGGCGACCGCGGCGTAGCCGTCGCAGAACGCCGCGGCGTTACGGTCCACCCACTCGCGGGCGCGGGCGGCCAGCTGGCGGTCCCGGTCCTCGTCGGAGGCCTGCTCCATCAACCGCTGATAGGCGGCGTACTCGAAGGACCGCAGCACCCCGGCGACGTCGCGCAGCGGTGAGTCGGGGCGGCGCCGCTCGTCGAGCGGCTGGCCGGGTTCGCCCTCGAAGTCGATCAGCAGCCAGCCCTCCGGGGTGCGCAGCACCTGCCCGAGGTGCAGGTCGCCGTGGATGCGCTGCACCGTGACGGTCTGTTCGGCCAGCTTGCGGTAGCGCTCCTCGATCAGCGGCGCGTAGGGCTGCAGGTCGGGCACCGTCACAGCGGCCGCGGTGAGCCGCTCCAGCACGCTGTCCACCGGGAACGGCACGGTCTCGGTGCCGAGCTCGTCGGCCAGCGTCGCGTGCACCGACGCCACCGCCTCACCGAGCCGGTACGACTCCCCGGCGAAGTCCCCGCCGACCTCGTCGGCGTACAGGTCGCCCTCGGCGAACAGGTCGCGGGTGCTGGCCATCGCCATGTCCCAGCCCTCGGCCGACGTCGCGGCGAACTCGGCGACCATGCCCAGCGCGCAGGGCTGCTCCTCGTCACCCGGCCAGCCGGTCTCGAACGAGCCGAGCAGCCGCGCCACATGCGGGTTGCCCGCCCGGGCCAGCACCCGGTTGAGCTCGATGTCGGGGTTGATCCCGGGGGTGAGACGGCGGAACAGCTTGAGGATCGCGGTCTCCTCGAACACCACGCTGGTGTTGCTCTGCTCGGCCGAAGACACCCGCGGCACCGCGGTCAGCGGCAGCTCCACGTCGGGCTCCTTGACGAACCGCACCCCGGCCACCGGCGTCGACGAATCCACAAGCGACAGCAGGAATTGCGCCGACTCCGGGTCGTACAGCGCGTCGTAGGCGACGCGTCCGCCGTCCTCGCCGATGCGGGCCAGCGCGGTGTACTCCTCGGGGACCGGGGCGTCCTCGTCGGTGTCGGGCACCCACCGGATCAGCACCTGGTAGCGCTCCCCGGAGCCGTCGGTGTAGGCGGCGTCGAGCAGCACGAGATCGAGGTCGTCACGCAGCCGGTGCTGCGCCGCCCAGCTGACCTGGGCCAGCTCCCGGCTGCGGCCGGCGTACCACCGCTGCTGTGGTAGCCACTCGTCGAACGGCAGGCTCATGGATGCTCTCCCGGCTCGGGTTCGGGCGGTCGCAACTGGAACCAGTAGAAGCCGTGCCCCGGCAGCGTGAGCAGGTACGGCAACTGGCCGATGCGCGGGAACTCAACGTACCCGGTCATCTCGATCGGGGTGTACCCGTTGTAGGCCTGCAGGTTCAGCTCGATCGGCTGCGGGAACCGCGACAGGTTGTTCACGCACAGCACGATGTCCTTCTCGCCGTTGTCCTTCACCGCCTCCCGCACGTACGTCAGCACCGACGGGTTCGAGCCGCCGAGTTCCTGGAACGTGCCGACGGCGAACGCGTCGTGGCGGCGGCGCACCGCGAGCATGGTGCGCGTCCAGTTCAGCAGCGAATTGGACACGTCGCGCTGCGCCTCGACGTTGACGGCCTGATAGCCGTAGATCGCGTCCTGGTTCGGCGGCAGGTACAGCCGACCCGGATTCGCCTTGGAGAACCCGGCGTTGCGGTCCGGGGTCCACTGCATCGGGGTGCGCACCGCGTCGCGGTCGCCGAGCCAGATGATGTCGCCCATGCCGATCTCGTCGCCGTAGTACAGCACCGGGGAGCCGGGCAGGCTCAGCAGCAGCGCGGTGAACAGCTCCATCTGGTTGCGGTCGTTCTCCAGCAGCGGTGCCAGCCGGCGGCGGATCCCGACGTTGGCCTTCATCCGGGGATCCTTGGCGTACTCGGCGTACATGTAGTCACGCTCTTCGTCGGTGACCATCTCCAGCGTCAGCTCGTCGTGGTTGCGCAGGAAGATGCCCCACTGCGCCATCTCCGGGATGTCCGGCGTCTGCGCCAGGATCTCGCTGATCGGGAACCGCGACTCGCGGCGCACCGCCATGAAGATCCGCGGCATCAGCGGGAAGTGGAACGCCATGTGGCATTCGTCGCCGCCGGTCTTGGGATCGCCGAAGTACTCGACGACGTCGGCGGGCCACTGGTTGGCCTCGGCGAGCAGCACCCGGCCCGGGTACTCATCGTCGATGACCTTGCGGCAGTGCTTGAGGAACGCGTGGGTCTCGGGCAGGTTCTCGCAGTTGGTGCCCTCCCGCTCGAACAGGTAGGGCACCGCGTCGAGCCGGAACCCGTCGATGCCGAGGTCCAGCCAGAACCGCAGGACGTCGAGCATCGCCTCCTGCACGGCCGGGTTGTCGTAGTTCAGGTCCGGCTGGTGGCTGAAGAACCGGTGCCAGTAGAACTGGCGGCGCACCGGGTCGAACGTCCAGTTCGACTCCTCGGTGTCGACGAAGATGATCCGCGCGTCGGAGTACTTCTCGGCGGTGTCGCTCCACACGTAGAAGTCGCCGTAGGGGCCGTCGGGGTCGCGGCGCGACTCCTGGAACCACGGATGCTGGTCGGAGGTGTGGTTCATCACCAGGTCGGTGATCACCCGGATGCCGCGGCGGTGCGCGGCGTCGAGCAGGTTCACGAAGTCGTCGACGGTGCCGAACTCCGGCAGCACCTTGTAGAAGTCGCGGATGTCGTAGCCGCCGTCGCGCAGCGGCGAGTCGTAGAAGGGCGGCAGCCAGATGCAGTCCACCCCAAGCCATTTGATGTAGTCCAGCTGTTCGGTCAGGCCACGCAGGTCGCCGACGCCGTCGGCGTTGGAGTCGTAGAAGGCGCGGACCAGCACTTCGTAGAACACGGCGCGCTTGAACCAGATGCGGTCCTCGGGCAGCACCCGGGCGTGGCCGAAGTCCTCGGCGCTCGGATGTTCGACGACACCGTCCTCGACGTGGCTGCCCGCCGCCGGGTCGGGGGCGTCGGGAACTGGGGCACCGCTGCGTTGGTCCATACGGTTTTCACCTACCCACGGAAGCGATGATTGAACCGTTCGAATTCTCCGCTCGCCCGGCCCGCGACGCCAACCGATTTCGGTAGGGTTTCGCCGTGACGACTCGCGACCACGGCGACCCCGGTGACGCCCCGACGATTCCGCCGCCGCTGACCGAGGTGGTCAACCCGGCCCGTCCGTCGGCGGCCGAGGAGGCACGCACCATCGCCGCCTCCACCAACACCGGCACCCTGGCCACGCTCACCGCCGACGGCGCCCCGTGGGCGTCGTTCGTGACCTACGGACTGCTCGACGGCGCACCGGTGCTGTGCGTGTCCAACCTGGCCGAGCACGGCCGCAACCTGGCCGGGGATCCGCGGGCCTCGATCGCGGTCGTCGCGCCGACACGCGAATCCGATCCGCTGGCCAGCGGACGGATCACACTGGCCGGGCTGGTCGAGCGGCCGGCCGGCGACGAGGCGGCCGCCGCGCGGGAGGCGCACCTGGCCGCCGTCGCCGCCGCCAAGTACTACATCGACTACAGCGACTTCACCCTGTGGGTGCTGCGGGTGCAGCGGGTGCGCTGGGTCGGCGGGTACGGCCGGATGGACTCGACGACGGGTGAGGCCTACACCGCCGCCCAGCCCGATCCCGTCGTGCCGCGGGCCGCCGGGGCGATCGAACACCTCAACGCCGATCACGCCGACGCCCTGCTGGACATGGCCAGAACGCTGGGCGGCTACCCCGACGCCACCGCGGCGACCTGCACCGGCGCCGACCGTTACGGCCTGGACCTGCGGCTGGAGACCGAACGCGGGATGGCCTACACCCGCATCGGCTACCGCACGCCACTGAATTCGTTCGACGAATTGCGTTCGGCCACCGTGGAGCTGGCACGGCTGGCACGGCAGGGCTGACATACGATCCCGGTATGTCTGACGCTGCTTCTTCCGTGAAACGCCCAGCCCACTGGCAGGAGGCGTTCGATCTGATCGCCACCCGCGGCCACGAGCGCCGCGAGGAGCCGTTCCGGCTGGCCAGCGGACAGCTCAGCCATGACTACATCGACGGCAAGTTCGCCATCGACACCGGCGAGCGGCTGACCGTGGTGAGCAGGGCGGTCGCCGAGCTCGCCGAGCTGCACGGTATCGACTACGACGCGGTCGGCGGACTGACCATGGGCGCCGACCCGCTGGCGCACGGTGTCGCGATGGTCACCGGCAAGGCGTGGTTCTCGGTGCGCAAAGAGCAGAAGAAGCGCGGCCGCGAGCAGTGGATCGAGGGCACCCGGCTGGAGCCGGGCACCCGGGTGCTGCTGGTCGACGACGTGATCAGCACCGGCGGCTCCACCGAGATCGCGTTCGACCGGGTGACCGCGGTGGGCGCGGTGGTGGCCGGGGTGATCCCGATGGTCGACCGCGGTGACATCGCGGCCAAGCGGTTCGCGGCGCGCGGGGTGCCGTTCGTGCCGCTGGTCACCTACCGCGATCTGGGCATCGAGCCCGTCCAGGACGTCTAGGCGGGCATCACCAGCACGCCGTCGGTCTCCACGCCGATGCGCACCCGGTCGCCGGGTGCGAACGCGCGGGCGGCCGAGCTGGTCAGCTGGGCGCCGACGACGGTGCCGTCGGGCAGCGTCACGTACACCCGCGACACCGGGCCCAGGAACGCCACCGAGCTGACCGTCGCGCCGCCCGCCGGGTCGGGCGTCACCGTCACCGACTCCGGGCGCACCATCGCCAGCCCGCGCCCGGAGGCGACCGACCCGGGCAGCACCGGCACCGACGTGCCCAGCAGCTGCACCCGTCCGCCCGAAACCTCGCCCGGCACTTTGTTGTTCAGGCCGACGAACTCGGCGACGAACGGTGTCGCCGGGTGTGCGTACACCTCGGCGGGCGGGGCCAGCTGCTCGAGCCGGCCCTGGCTCATCACGCCGACCCGGTCGGCGACCGCCAACGCCTCCTCCTGGTCGTGGGTGACGAACAGCGTCGTCGTCCCCACCTCCAGCTGCACGCGGCGGATCTCGTCGCGCAACTGGGTGCGCACCTTGGCGTCCAGCGCCGACAGCGGCTCGTCGAGCAGCAGTACCCGCGGCTGGATCGCCAGGGCCCTGGCCAGCGCCACCCGCTGCTGCTGCCCGCCGGACAGCTCGCTGGCGTACTTGTGCCTGTGCTCGGACAGCCCGACCATCTCCAGCATCTCGGCTGCCCGGGATAAGCGCTGCGCCTTGGCTTTTCCGCGCATCTTCAGCCCGAACGCCACGTTGTCGAGCACGGTCAGGTGCGGGAACAGGCTGTAGGCCTGAAACACCATGCCCATATCGCGCTTGTTGGCGGGCACGTTGCTGATGTCGCGGCCGCCGACGCGCACCGTGCCCGAGGTGGCGGTGTCCAGGCCGGCCAGGATGCGCAGCGCGGTGGTCTTCCCGCAGCCCGACGGGCCCAGCAGCGCAACCAGTTCCCCGGGTTCGATGTGCAGCGTCAGCCCGTCGAGCGCCTTCACCTGCCCGTAGACCCGGGTCAGATCGTTGAGTTCGACGGCGACTCCGTCGGTCATACGGTCACTCCTTGAACCTTGCGGCGCCCGCGAGTGACGAGCGACAGCACCAGCAGAAGCACGAACGCCAACAGCAACACCGCCAGCGACGCCGCCACCGATGTCGGGCCGTCGGACTTGCCGATCAGCACGATCTGCACCTGCAGCGTCTCGTACCCGATCAGCGACGCGATCGTGTACTCGCCGAGCACCACGGCGATCGAGATGAACGCCGCCGACAGGATGCCCGACCAGATGTTGGGCACCACCACCCGCACGATCGTGGTGATCCAGCCGGCACCCAGCGACCGCGCCGCCTCGGTCAGCGTCTGCAGGTCGATCGACGACAGCGCGGCATCCAGCGCCCGGTACGCGAACGGCAGCACCAGCACGATGTAGACGAACGTCAGCGTCAGCGCCGACTCGCCGAAGAAGTACGTCACCCACAGGTACACGTTGCGCAGGCCGACGACGATCACCAGCGCGGGAATCGTCAACGGCAGCAAGCACAGAAACTCCACCAGACCCCTGGCCCACGGCGCGCGCAGCCGCACCCAGATCATGGTGGGCAGCAGCAGGACCAGCATCGCCAGCACGGTCAGCACCGCCAGCATCAGCGACACCAGGATGGCGTGGTACAGCGCGTCGTCGGCGACGAGGTTGGCCCACGCCTGCAGCGTGCGCCCGCCGGAGATCAGGTTGCGGGTGGAGAAGTCGGCCATCGCGTAGAGCGGGAACAGGAAGAAGAACCCGAACAGCACCCACAGCAGGCCGCGAATCACCTTGTTGCCGACACTCATTTGAGCCACCTCGCGGTGCGGCGCACCAGGGCGTTGTAGGCCACCATCACCACCGCGACGACGACGATCATCTCCAGCGCCAGCGCGTAGGCGAACCCGGACTGGCCGAGCACCACCTCACTGGTCAGCGCGGCCCGGATCAGCAGCGGCACGATCGGGCTGCCCTGACTGACCAGTGCGGCCGCCGTCGCGTAGGCGGCGAACGCGTTGGCGAACAGCAACAGTGCCGAGCCGAGAAACGCCGGGGTCAGCAGCGGCACCGCCACCTCGCGGAAGTACTGCCAGCGTGTCGCACCCAGGCTGACCGCCGCCTCCCGCCACTGCTCGCGCAGGCCTTCCAGCGCGGGCACGAACACGATCACCATCAGCGGGATCTGGAAGTACGTGTACACCAGGATCAGCCCGGTCAGCCCGTACAGCCAGCCCGACCCGGCGAGGTTGAACCCGAACAACTGCTGGATCCACAGCGTCAGCACACCGTTGAGGCCGATCGTCGCGAGGAACGCGAAAGCCAGTGCCACACCGCCGAACTGGGCCAGCACACTGCACAGCGACAGCACCGCGCGGCGCACCATCGACGTCGGCGGGCTGGACACGATGAGCCAGGACAACACCGCGCCGAACACCGCGCCGATCAGCGCGGTGCTGCCCGACAGGATCACGCTCTTGGCCAGTGCCGACAGCGCCGCCCCGCTGAACAGCGCCTCGATGCGCGCCAGCGAGAACGCGCCGTCGACGATGAACGCGTTGACGATCACCGTGACCGTGGGCACGACGAGGAAGATCACCACCACGGCCAGGAACGGCAGCAGCGGCAACGACGACAACGTCGTCGCGCGCAGCCTTTTGCGGTCCATCGGCCGGGCCGATCAGCCTACGGCCGCGGCCCAGTGCTCGGCCAGGTACTGCTGCGCCTTCTCGGTCTGCTCCGGGGTGGGCACCGTCACCGGGCCGTCGATCACCGGGATCGCGTCCTTGACCGCCGGGTCCAGGGTGCCGTCCTCGGCCATCACGTCGGCGCGCACCGGGCGCACCCCACCGGCGGCGAACAGGTTCTGGCCCTCGTCGCTGTAGAGGAACTCCTGCCACAGTCGCGCGGCCGCCGGATGCGGGGCGTCCTTGTTGATCGCCTGGTAGTAGTAGCCGGCCACCGCGGGCGACGGCGGCACGATCACCTCCCAGGTGGGCAGCTTCTTGGTCTCGGCGGCGTTGGTGTAGTTCCAGTCGATGACCACCGGGGTCTGACCGGACTCGATGGTGGCCGGCGTCGGGTCGACCGGCAGGAAGTTGCCCGCGTCGGCGAGCTTGCGGAAGAACTCCACACCGGGCGCGATGTCGTCGGCCGAACCGCCCTGGGCCAGCGCGACCATCATCACGCCGGAGAACGCCGCACCGGCCTGGGTCGGGTCACCGTTGAGCGCGACCTTGCCGCGGTACTCGGGCTTGAGCAGGTCGTCGACGGAGGTCACCGGCGGCACCTTGGCCGAGTCGAAGCCGATCGACATGTAGCCGCCGTAGTCGTTGACCCACCGGCCCTCGGGATCCTTGTACGCCTGCGGGATGTCGTCGAAGTTGGCGACCTTGTACGGGGCGAACATGTCGACGTTGGCCAGCGCGACGGACTGGCCCAGGTCGAACACGTCGGGTGCGCTGCTGCGGCCCTTCTGCTGGTTGGCGGCGTTGATCTCGTCCTGGCTGGAGGCGTCGGGCTGCGCCGAGTTCACCTTGATGCCGTACTTGTCCGAGAACGCCTTGATGATCTCGCCGTAGTTGGCCCAATCGGGCGGCAGCGCAATCACATTGAGCTCGCCCTCGGCCTTGGCGGCCTCGATCAGGCCGTCCATGCCACCGAAGTCCTCGGCGGAGGTGGCCTCGGCGGCCTTCACCCCGGATGCCGTCTCACCGCCGCCGTCGTTCTTCTCGGGTGGCGCGCAGGCGATCGAACCCGCAAGCAGCAGAGCGGATGCGGCGGACGCCGCGGCGAGACGGTTGAGTTTCATGACCGTACCTTCCGATGGTCAAGTGGCGGTGCGGTGGCGCTCTGGTGACGGCCACCGGTCGCCGCGATGAATGAATCCATACGAGGCGTCCGAAACCCTATCGTGCCCGCGATCCGACCGCGCCGCTTCGCCCGAGTTTTCCCGACCCGACGTTAACGCAGGTCCCGGCGTTAGCATGCTCGTGTGGCGGAACGCGAAGCCTCGGGGGACTTCGACTACCTGTTCGACGACATCACCGATGCCGACGAGTCGGATGCCGCCGACGACTACGAGGCGCTGGACGTCATCCAGCCGGAGGTGTCGTTCGACGCGTTCAACGCCGAGACCTGGTATTTCGAGCCCGCACCGGTGCCCTGGTACCGCACGCGGCAGGCGATGAGCCTGCTGGTGGCGACGTCGGTCGCGGCGGCGGCGCTCGTCGTGTCGGGGGTGCTGCTGGCGTTCCGCGGCACCGGCGCCCCGGACGTCGAGCACGTCACCTCCGAGACACCCAGCGCGCAGACGTCGGTGGCGCCGCGACCGTCGTCGAGCCCGAGCAAGCCCCCGCCTCCGCCGCCGCCACCGCCGGAGACCTCGGAGGCGGCCCCGCCTCCGCCGCCGCCGGTTCAGACGCAGCGCCCGCGCAGCCCGTCGACGCGGCAGAGCCGCGCGCCCGAGCACAACGTCACCCGCACGCCGGTGACCCGGTCCCCGATCAGCGTCGCCCCGAACCGGCCCGCGCAGCGCTGAGGTCTCCCCGGCACTAGGTGTTCTTCACGGGTAGGTTGTGAACGCGTAGGCGCTCGATTGGTGTCATTCCGCCGATGCCGGTGTGGGGTCGGTGGTGATTGTAGTGGTGCAGCCAGTGCTGGTAGGTTCCGGCGCGTTCGGCCTC
>Ga0180222_1001816_pt1 | contig 19975 bp, 26 predicted proteins | sample eDN5th37CKraftOP_FD_151336 | JGI IMG/M metagenome (GOLD analysis project Ga0180222, IMG submission 151336) | Enriched Organic Plus compost microbial communities from Emeryville, California, USA - eDNA 5th pass 37_C Kraft OP (version 2) (version 2) ... | reverse complement strand
CATCGCACGTTGGCGCAAGCGCGGCCTCGCGCCGCAAAACTTCTATGTGAGGAGGAGTAGAGACGCGCCCTCGCGCTAACGCCCTGGACGTTTCGGGCTATGGACCCGACGCCACGATGCTCGCGTCTCAAGCGGGCGAATAGGAGTGCTTCGCATCGTCTTCAACAGCCAGCCGATCGCGCAGGCGCTGCGCGCGGCCTCGGCGCGCCTGGCCGGCATGACGCCGGCCTGTCCTGGCATCGGCGAACAGCTCGTCTACCCGAACAAGTGATTCCCGCCCCGCGCCGGCAAGCAGGCGTGGCCCGTGCCTATCTCGGAGCGGTCAGGGCATGCTGCCTGGTTGCAACTACGGGCAGACCGCGCGCGCGATAAACTATTGAAACGCTGGTGACCCCGACAGGATTCGAACCTGTGGCCTACTGATTAGGAATCAGTTGCTCTATCCTGCTGAGCTACGGGGCCTCCCAGCGGCCGCCGTTTGACGCACTCGGCGGGCGCGGTCAATTCTCCTCGCCGGGTTCGGGCACCGGGAACGGCAGCGGCGCGATTGGCACGCCCTCCTCCACCAGCGCCTTCGCCTCGGCCAGGCTGGCGCGACCGTGGATCGCGCGGGCCTCGGCCTCGCCGAGATAGATGGCGCGGGCCTCGTCCGGGAACCGCGCGCCGACATCCTCGCTGTTTTCGAGCAGCTTCCTCTGGAAGCGCGCGAGTTCGGCCATCATCCGCTTGACCGTGGCCGGGTCCGGGGAGCTGTTGCCCTTGGCCGGCACCGCCGGCGCCATCGGCGCCTTCGCGACCTCGGCGTCGCCGCAGATCGGGCAGGTCACGAGCCCGCGTTCCCGCTGGCTTTCGTAGTCGGCGCTGGAGCGGAACCCGCCCTCGAAGACATGGCCGGCGCCGCACTTGAGATCGTAGACGATCATCGCACGTGCTCCGGGATGGGGATCGGCCGCCGGTGCCAGATCGCGGGCAGCCGCTGCCGCACCTCCTCGAGCGCGGCCGGATCGATATCGACGAAGCCGAGCCCGGGCGCCTCACCGCCCATGTCGAGCAGCACCCTGCCCCACGGATCGACGACGAGGCTGTGGCCATAGGTCGTTCGGTCGTCCTCGTGACGGCCGACCTGGGCGGCGGCGACGACGAAGGCGCCCGCCTCGATCGCCCGCGCGCGCATCAGCACGTGCCAGTGCGCCTCGCCCGTCGGCACGGTAAAGGCGGCGGGGATCGAAAGGACCGTCGCGCCCTCGTTGGTGAGCGCCGCGTAGAGCGCAGGAAAGCGCAGGTCGTAGCAGATCGACATGCCGAGCGCGCCAATTGGCGTGTCCACCACCACCGCCCGCTGCCCGCGCGCATAGCTCGCCGATTCCCGCCAGCTCTCCCCGGTCGGCAGATCGACGTCGAACAGGTGGATTTTGTCGTAGCGCGCGCGGATCTCGCCCTGGTCGTCGATCACGAAGCCCCGATTGACCAGCTTCTCGCCCGCCTCGGCGAGCAGCGCGAGCGAACCGAGATGCACCCAGATGCCGGCCTTCGCCGCCGCCTCGCGCACCGCCGCGAGCACCGGGTCCTCGCGTTCGTGATAGAGGCTGCGGATCGCGCGCGTCCGGTCGCGGTCGAGCAGGCCGCTCATTTCCGGCGTGAACAGCGTCGCCGCCCCGCCGGCCGCCGCTTCCCCGATGCGCGCGACGAGCGCGGCGGAATTGGCCGCCGGGTCGATCCCGCTGCACATCTGGAAAAGCGCGATTCTCATTCGGCCTTCAGCAAGGGATCGAGCTTCCCCTCGCGGTCGAGCTGATGGAGATCGTCGGAGCCGCCGATATGGCGGCCGTCGATGAAAATCTGCGGGACCGTCGTTCGCCCCTCGGCGCGGCGCAGCATCTCGGTGCGCTTCGGGCCACCGAGCGTGATGTCATATTCCTCGAAATCGACGCCCTTTTCGGCGAGCAGCTTCTTCGCGCGCCAGCAGTAACTGCAATAAGCCTTGGTGTAGATTTCGACTTTGGCCATGGCGCATCAGGTGAGGCGCGACGCCGCCCTTGTCAATGATCGCCGCCGCGCACCACGCGCGCCCAGCAGAGGACCCCACCTCGCGCGCGCCGGCGCGCCTGAGCGCCCGCGCGCAGCCATTGGCGGTGGCGCCGGTCGTGTACACGTCGTCGACCAGCACGATCGCGCGCCCCCGGGGCGATGTCGCGCAGTCGCTCCGGCACGCGAAAGGCGCCGCGCAGCGCCTCGCGCCGCTGGGTCGGGTTCATGGCCCGAAGCGGCGGCGTCGCCTTCACCCGCGCGACCAGATCGAGCCGCGATTCCAATCCCGCGCGGCGGGCGAGCGCGGATGCGATCAGCGCCGCTTGGTTGTAGCCGCGCTTCCAGATCCGCCAGCGATGGAGTGGCACCGACACGACCAGCGCGTCGGCGGGGACCCGGTTCAGGTGCCGCGCCATGAAATGCGCCATCGTCTCCGCGACCCCCGGGCGGCCGGCATATTTGAGTTTCAGCGCCACTTTGCGCGCGATGTCTCCATAGGCGACCGCGGCGCGCGCCCAGTCGAAGCGCGGCGGCGAGGCGAGACAGGCCCCGCACAGCAGCTCGCCGCCGCCATGTTCGAAGGGCATCGCGCAGCAGGCGCAGCACGGCTCGCCGAGAAAGTCGAGCTGCCCCCAGCAATCGAGGCAGAAGCGGTGCGGCGCCTCGACGATCGCGCCGCAGCCCGGGCAGCGCGCGGGCAGCGCGAAATCGAGCACGCGCCGCGCAACCGACGTGACAATCCCCCCGGCCCTCACGCGGCGCAGAATGCGTCCGCCCGAGCCGGCGGGCAAGCGCCCGGTTGACAGGCGCGGCAAAGCCGATCATCTGCCCGGCCTCACGGACAGCCCTGGCGGCGGTCCCGAGGCCCGATGGCGGAGTGGTTACGCAGAGGACTGCAAATCCTTGCACGCCGGTTCGATTCCGGCTCGGGCCTCCATCATCAATTCCGCCGAGTTCCACGGCGATCCGCAAAACCGTTGCGAATCAGGGCGTTTCGTCGCAGAAATGCGCCGGGATGTTCCGGCGCGATCCACGCAAAGCCGGATCATGCTGGGGGTGCCGTGGGGGGTACTGAGTGGGGCGGCGGGGGTAACGGGTGCTGACCGAGCTGCAATGCCGCTCGGCGCGTCCGCGCGAGAAGCCGTACAAGCTCGCCGACTCGCTCGGACTTTATCTCCACGTGCGGCCGAGTGGATACCGCTGCTGGCGGATGAAGTATCGCTGGCGCGGCCGAGAGAAACTGCTCACCTTCGGCTCGTATCCGGATATCTCGCTGCGCGAGGCGCGCGAGCTGCGCGATGCCGCCCGGCGATCGCTGCGCGCCGGCCGCGACCCGGCGGAGCCGGAGACGACGCCGACCTTCGAGGAGTATGCCCGGCGGTGGCACGCCGAGCAGGCGCCGCTCTGGAAGGCGACGCACGCGGCGCAGGTACTGGCGAGCCTCGAGCGCGACGCCTTCCCGCTAATCGGGCACCTGCCGATCGGCGAAATCGAGCCGGCGGACGTGAAGCGTGTGCTGCTCGCGGTCCAGTCGCGGTCGGCGGATATCGCGCATCGAGTGCGTTCGCGCCTCTCGCGGATCTTCGCGCGCACGGTGGCGGACGAGCTGATGGAGTTCGACCCGGCCGCGACAGTGGCCGCGGTGCTGCGCCCGGTGCGCGAGGGCCGCTTCCCGGCGGTCGTCACGATCGAGGAGGCACGGGCGCTGCTGGAGGAGTTCGAGCGGGCGCCGATGCACCCGGTCATTCGGCTGGCGCATCGCCTGCTGGCGCTCACGGCGGTGCGGCCCGGCGTGATCCGCATGACGCCTCGCGCGGACGAGTTCTCCGGCCTGTCCGGCCCGTCGCCGACGTGGACGATCCCGGCTGCGCGGATGAAACTCGATCGCGCGGCGAGCGAGGATTCGACCTTCGACTTCGTCGTCCCGCTCTCGCGTCAGGCGGCGGACGTCGTCCGTGTGGCGCAACGCTTCGCCGGGGGAAACCGTTGGCTGTTCCCGTCCGGGCACGCGCCGCGCAAGCCGATCAGCGAGAACGCGCTGTCGTACGCGATCGCGCGCCATCTACCTGGTCGGGCCGGCACGTCCCGCACGGCTGGCGATCGACATTCTCCTCGATCATGAACGAGCGCGCCGCGGCGGCTGGCCGCCACCCGGACGCCGACGTAATCGAGCTGATGCTGGCGCACCGCATCCCTGGCATTCGCGGGATCTACATGCGCGCCGGCTTCATGGATCGCCGGCGCGAGATCGCGCAGGAGTGGGCCGACCTGCTCCTCGAGGGTTTCCCGCCGGCCGACGCGCTGCTCGATCTGCCGCGCCGCTGAACGCCACCCAGGTGGGGAGGTCGCGGGCATGAGCGCGACCGTTGCCATGGCCGGTGGCAAGATCCGGCGTACGGGCGCGAAGGTGCGCCGTTTGAGCTACCACGTGGGCGAGCGCGAACATCGCATCTGGCGCCCGCTGGGCCAGACCAGGAAGGAGGCGTGGCGGTTCAAGGACGCCCTGCTGCGCGCCGCGCGGCGCTATGACGACAGCACGAAGCGCCGCGCGGCGCTATGACGACAGCACGAAGTTGGAGCGGGGCAAGGGCGCGAAGATGGGCGCGCTGGGGCTCACCGGGATCCGGGTGCTCGAGACGCTCTGCCAGATCGTCGACAACATGAGCGGGCGCCTCGAGCCGTCGATCGACCTGATCGCCGAGAAGGCGCGGCTCAGCCGTCGCACGGTCGTGCGCGCGCTGGCACGTCTCCGCCTGCACGGATTCATCGACTGGCTGCGGCGCACCGTGCCCCTCGAGGGCGACGGGCGGGCCCTCAGGTCGAGCAGACGACCAACGCCTACTGGTTCGCGCTTAAAGGGCGCGCGCGCGGCCTGGTCCATCTGCTGCTCGGCCGCGTCCCGCCGCCGGCAAAGACGCGCGAGGATGTCCAGCGCGAGCATTCGGCCGAGCGCGCCGCCGCCTGGCGCGAACGGCGCAAGGTCCACCCGGCCGACGTCCTGTCGCCAGAGGCGCTCGCCGCCGTCCGCCGCCTCGCCGAGACACGAGGCGCGAGTGCCACGACGGCCCAGAGTCCCGGTCTTCAGGTAGGAAGGGAATAAGGACGCGCTTCGCGCGGCGCCATTTATCGGGTTGGAGCGACCTCAGAGACCGGCAATAGCCACCAGCCGCCGGCGGTGTACCACCGCCGCACGGCCCGGCTCGCGCCGGGCCGGGGCTCACCGAGGGTGAGCAGCGATTTCCGGCCGCGCGAAATTTCGAGATTCGGAGCCCCCGGTCGACCGTCGCGCCGACGAGGGCCGCGAGAGCGGCGGCTCGTTACTCCGGCATGATCAGGTCGGCCCAACGCTGCATAAGGTCGCGCAGGCGCTCCAGGTGGCGCGCGCGGTTATATGCCGCCTCGACCTTGCCCTTGCCGGCGTGCGCCAGCGCGGCATCGATCAGCTGGCGCTCGGCTGGATAGAGCTCGTTGAGGATGGTCGAGAACGACGCGCGCCAACCGTGCGGGACGTGCCGGCCGGCGTAGCCCGCGGCGGCGTACAGGTCGCCGATCGCGCCCTCCCCAATCGGTCTGCCGGCGCGGCGGCCCGGGAGGATCAGCCCGCCGCCGCCCGTGAGCTCGCGCAGCTCGGCCAGTACCGCGATCGCCTGCCACGAGAGCGGAACGATATGGGCCGCGTCAGGATCGTCCTTCCGAACCTTGATGACCTTCATCCGGCTGGGCGGCACGATCCAGCGCGCAGCCGCCGGATCTTCGAGCGCGTCGAACTCCTCACAGGCGGCGCCACGTAGCGCCGCCATCCGCACCGCCGTGAGCGCCAGCAGGCGCGACGCCAGCTTGACGACGCGCGGCGCTGGCGCCGCGTCAGCTGCAGCGAGGAGCTCGCGCGCCTCGCCTGCTGTCAGCAGCGCGGGCTGCGGGCGCGATCGCGGTCTGGGCGCGAGCTCGTCCTTGATCAGCGCCGCGGGATCCGCCGCGCACACGCCGAGCGTTATCCCGGCCCGGAATATGCCGGAGAGGCGCTCGCGCAGCCGCCGGGCGGTCTCGATCCGTCCGCGGCCCTCCACGGCCATCAGCAGCCGTATGAGCGCTCGCGCGTCGATAGACGCGGGATCGAGCTCGCCGATCGTCGGGAACACGTGACGCTCGAGGCTGGCGATGACGTCGGCCGCATGCTGGTCGGACCAGCGGTCGCGCCGGCGCGCGTGCCAGTGACGCGCGAGCTCCTCAAAGGTCATGCTCGCGTTGTGATCGCCGCCGCCGCCGCGCGGATCCTCGCCGCGCGCGAGCCGGGCCCGGACCGCGTCGCGCCTGGCGCGCGCCTCGGCCAGCCGCGGCCAGCGATAGCCGATCGCCTCGCCCTGCGGGCCGATGATCAGCCCGCCCTTCCCGACCGGGATCAAGCAATCCCAATCGCCGAACCGGACAACGGCGAGCTTGCTCCGCGCATAGCCCATGCGCTTCAGCGCCCTGTTTTCCATCCGCGACATTTTTACCCTTTGATTTTGCCCGCGTGAAAATTTGGCTGGGGCGTCGGTGTCCGGCGATCCGGCCGACCTCGCGACCCTCCCCCCCCGTCGCCGAGGCCGGCGCGGTCAGGGATGATGTTGGGGGATGTATCGAGCAGCGGCCCGCTCGGCCGCCGACTTGGCGTCGTGGCAGGGCTTGCACAGCGCCTGCAGGTTGCTCCGGTCGTCGCTGCCGCCCTGACTGAAGCCGCTGCGCACGGCGGACTGCGTCGTCGGCGGCTTCCGGCGCGCCGCGAACGGGCGCGGCGTCGGCTCGCTGCTGCTCGGGCTCTACGATGATGAAGGGTGTCTCAATCATGTAGGTTTCGTGTCGGGGCTCGACGCCGATGTGCGCGCGGCGCTGCCGGCGAGGCTGGAGCCGCTGATCGGGGGCAGCGGCTCCACCGGCAAGGCCCCGGGCGGCCCGCGCCGGTGGTCCGCGGGCAAGTCCGCCGAATGGGTACCGCTCGCGCCGGAAACGGTGGTGGAGGTGCGCTATGACCAGGTGACGGGCGGGCGCTTCCGCCACGCGGCGCGATTGCTGCGCTGGCGTCCCGACAAGGCCCCGCGTCAGTGCACTTTCGAACAGCTCGCCGCGCCGCTCGATCCCGCCAAGCTGTCGCTGCCGGGACTTTAGCTAGCGCGAGAGCGCCGCCTCGAACAGGCGGACGAGCCGCTCGCGCATCGCGTCGGGGCAGCCTTCGCACAGCGGCTCGACCGCCATCACGGTGCGCAGGACCGTCGTTCCCATCAGGATGGCGAGGACGAGGCCGGCGCGCATCTCGGCATTGTCGCCGTCGAGGATCGCCGCCAACGGCTCCAGCACATCGTCCTGGATCGCCTCGCGCACCAGCCGCGAGGCGACTGGCGAGGAGGCCGAGCGAAGGCTGATGAGCATCTTTTCGACATGCTCGCCGTCGGTCGCGGGGTCGGCCTCGGTCATCAGCGCGACGAGATATTCGGGCAGGTCCGCCGCCGGTACCTCGGCCTTGAACTTCTGTTCGTTCTTTTGGAGAACCTGGCGGAACAGCTCCTCCTTGCTGCCGAAATAGCGACTGACGAGCGCGACATCGACGCCAACGTCCCGCGCGACGTCGCGCAGCCCGACATTCTCGTAGCTTTCGGCGATGAAACGGCGGCGGGCAGCGCGGAGCAGCTCCTCACGCGTTTCGGCGGCGCTCTTGCGCTTGCGCTCGATAATTTCGCCAAGGGTCACGGAGGAATCGTCCTAACGGTTGCGGCGGGCGAATCAACGCCCGCTGGCTGCATCTTCTGCATTCTAGTCAACACGTGTTGACACGCGATGAACAGCCGCTAAATCCGCCGGCTCGGCATGACACGGAGTCTGTCCGGGTCAGGCCGCCCCCGATTGCCCGACGAAAGACAAAAGCATGCGGTCCAACCGGCTCTCCCTCCCCCTTCTTCTGCTGTCGGCGCTGCTCGCGGCCTGCGGGGGCGGCGCGCCGGAGGCACCGCCGCCGCCGGCGGTGACAGTCTCCACTCCGCTCCAGATGGAGGTGCGCGACTGGGACGATTATGTCGGCCGCTTCGAGGCGATCGAGCATGTCGAGGTAAAGCCGCGCGTCTCCGGCTATCTTCAGGGCGTGCACTTCCGCGACGGCGATTACGTCCGCAAGGGCCAGTTGCTCTTCACCATCGACCCGCGCCCGGCCCAGGCCCAGCTCGACCAGGCGCGCGCCCAGCTCGCCCGCGCCGAGGCGACCCTCGCCAACGCGCGCACCGAGCTGGCCCGCTCGCGCACCCTCGCCGAGGCCCGCGCGGCGAGCACCGAGGAGGTGGAGCAGCGGCTCGCCGCCGTCCGCTCGGCCGAGGCCGACGTCGCAGCCGCCCGCGCCAACGTGCGCGCGCAGGCGCTCACGCTCGGCTTTACCCGGGTCACCGCGCCGATCTCGGGCCGAATCTCGCAGCGCCGCGTGGATCCGGGCAATGCGGTGACGGCCGACCAGACGGTGCTGACGACGATCGTCTCCACCGATCCGCTCCACTTCGCCTTCGACGGCTCCGAGGCGCTCCTGCTGCGCTACCAGCGCGAGCGCGCGGCCGGGACCGGCAGCGAGGTGCGCATCCGCCTCCAGGACGAGGCGCAATATGTGCACCGCGGCCGGCTCGACTTCGTGGACAACGCGATCGACGCTGGCGCCGGCACGATCCGCGCGCGGGCCGTCGTGCCCAATCCCGACGGCTTCCTTAAGCCCGGCATGTTCGGCCATCTCCAGCTTGCCGGCTCGCCGCCCTATCGCGCGCTGCTCGTCCCCGACACGGCGATCGTCACCGACGCGGCGCGGCGGCTCGTCTATGTCGTCGATGCCCAGAACAAGGTCGCCGGCCGTCCGGTCGTGCTCGGGCCGCTGGTCGGCGAGCTGCGCGTGATCCGCTCGGGCCTGCGCGCCAACGACCGGGTGATCATCGACGGCATCCAGCGCGCCCAGCCGGGCCAGCCCGTCACGCCGCGCGCCGGCCGCATCCGCCCGCCCTCTCCGCAGGAGGCGCCGGCCCCGGTGGCGCAGGGCGCGCCGGCCTCGGTCGCGACTCCGGTTGTGGCCGGCGGTCGGTAAACGGAGAGCGCCCGTGAACCTCTCCAGCTTCTTCATCGAGCGGCCGATCTTCGCCGCGGTGATCTCGGTGTTCATCACCCTGATCGGCGCCTTCGCCTATCCGCTGCTCCCGCTTGCCCAATATCCGGAGATCGCGCCGCCGACGATCACCGTGCAGGCGACCTTCCCCGGCGCCTCGGCGGAAACGCTGGCGAACACGGTGGCGGCGCCGCTCGAACAGGAGATCAACGGCGTCGAGAACATGCTCTACATGAGCTCGTCCTCGACCTCGGCCGGCACGGTGCAGATCACCGTTTCGTTCAAGCCCGGCACCGACCTCGACGCCGCCCAGGTGCTCGTCCAGAACCGCGTGGCGCTGGCCGAGCCGCGGCTGCCCGACCAGGTGCGGCAGATCGGCGTGGTCGTCGCCAAGGAGTCTCAGGGCTTCCTCCTGATCGCGGCGCTCACCTCGACCGATCCCAATCTCGATATCGACTATGTCGGCAATTACGCGAACTCGCAGCTTCGCGACCGGCTGCTGCGCATCGAGGGCGTCGGCAACGTCATCGTCTTCGGCGGCGGCAATTATTCGATGCGCGTGTGGATCGACCCGGACCGCGCCGCCGCGCGCAACCTGACCGCCGACGAAATCGTCGCGGCGTTGCGTGGCCAGAACGTGCAGGTGGCCGGCGGCGCCGTCGGACAGCCGCCGTTCAATCGCGGCGGCCCGGCCTTCGAGCTGCCGGTGCAGGTCGAGGGGCGGCTGACCGATCCGCAGCAGTTCGCGGATGTCGTCATCAAGACCGATCCCGAAACGGGCGCGATCACCCGGGTGCGCGACATCGGCCATGTCGAGCTGGGCAGCCAGGATTACGGCATGCGCGGCTATTTCGGCGGCCGCCGCGGCGTCGCGCTCGCCGTGATCCAGCAGCCCGGCTCCAACGCGCTGGACGCAGCGCAGCGCGTGCTCGACGAACTCGAGGCCGCCTCGCGCGATTTCCCGCCCGGCCTGCGCTACTCCATCCCTTACAACCCGACCGAATATGTCCAGGCCTCGGTCGAGGCGGTGCAGCACACGCTGATCGAGGCGATCGTGCTCGTCGTCATCGTGGTGGTCGTCTTCCTGCAAACCTGGCGGGCCGCGATCATCCCGATCATCGCGATCCCGGTGAGCCTCGTCGGCACCTTCGCGGTGCAGCTCGCGCTCGGCTTCTCGATCAACTCGCTGTCGCTGTTCGCGCTGGTGCTCGCCGTCGGCATCGTGGTCGACGACGCGATCGTCATCGTCGAGGCGATCGAACGCCATATCCGCAACGGCATGTCGCCGCGCGATGCCGCGCACCTCACGATGCGCGAGGTGACCGGCGCGTTGATCGCGATCGGCCTGGTGCTCGTCTCCGTGTTCGTGCCGACCGCATTCGTCGCCGGCATCCCGGGCATCTTCTACCGCCAGTTCGCAGTCACGATCGCCTCGGCGGCGGTGATCTCGCTGATCGTCTCGCTCACCCTCTCGCCTGCGCTCGCCGCGTTGCTGTTGAAGCCGCACGAGGAGGGAAAGCCCCATGGCGAGGGCAACCGCTTCACGCGGCCCCTTCGCATCGCTGCCGACAAGTTCAACCAGGGCTTCGACTGGCTCTCGGCCCGCTACGGCGCCTTCACCGGCCGCGTGATCCGCCGCTCGGCGATCATGCTCGTCGTCTATGCCGGCCTGCTCGGGCTCACCACCTGGCGACTCACCGCGACGCCGACCGGCTTCATCCCGGACCAGGACCAGGGCTTCCTGATCGGCGTCATCCAGCTTCCGCCCGGCGCGTCGCTGGAGCGCACCGACCAGACGATGCGGCGCGTGCTGCAGATCGCGACCAGCAGCCCCGCCGTGGTCGACTCTGGCGCCTTCGCCGGGCTCGACGGCACCAGCTTCAGCCAGGCCTCGAACAGCGCCGTCATGTTCCTGAAGCTCAGCGACTTTGCCGAGCGCCGCAAGCAGGGGCTCAGCGCCACGGCGCTGGCCGGTCAGCTCACCGGGCAGATCGCCCAGGCCGAGCAGGGTGCGCAGGTCTTTTTCCTGTCGCCACCACCGGTCCAGGGCCTCGGCAACGGCAACGGCTTCATCATGGAGATCCAGGACCGGTCCAACGCGGGGCTACAGGCGCTGCAGGGCGCGACCTTCGCGATGATGGGCGCCGCCGCGCAGTCGGACAAGGTCATGCAGGTCTTCTCCCTGTTCAACACCGGCAGCCCGCGGATCGAGGCCGACGTCGATCGCGACCGCGCGCAGCTGCTCCGCGTCCAGCCGAGCCAGGTGTTCAGCGCGCTCGGCACCTATCTCGGCTCGACCTACGTCAACGACTTCAACCTGTTCGGTCGGACCTTCCGCGTCGTCGCGCAGGCCCAGCCTTCCTCGCGCAACGACCTCGCCGACATCGGCCGGTTGCAGGTGCGCTCGGCGAGCGGCGAGATGGTGCCGCTCTCCTCGGTCGCGACCTTCCGCTACGGCAGCGGGCCGGTGCGCGTCGCGCGCTACAACCTGTTCCCCGCTGCCGAGCTGCAGGGCCAGGCCGCACCCGGCGTTTCCTCCGGCGAGGCGATCCGAGAGATGGAGGCGATCGCGGCCCGCACGCTGCCGCCCGGCTTCGGTTTCGAATGGACCGGGCTTGCCTATCAGGAGCAGGCTGCGGGCAATACCGCGACGCTGATCTTCAGCCTGGCGGTGGTGTTCGTGTTCCTGGTGCTCGCCGCGCAATATGAATCGCTCACGCTGCCGCTGGCGGTCATTCTGATCGTGCCGATGTGCATTCTCGCCGCGATGATCGGCGTGAACCTACGCGGGCTGGACAACAACATCCTGACGCAGATCGGCCTCGTCGTGCTCATCGCCCTCGCCGCGAAGAACGCGATCCTGATCGTCGAGTTCGCGCGGCAGGGCGAGGATGAGCTCGGCATGAACAAGTTCGATGCCGCGATCTACGCCGCCAACACCCGTCTCCGCCCGATCCTGATGACCAGCTTCGCCTTCATCTTCGGCGTGATCCCGCTCGCCATCGCCGTCGGCCCCGGCGCCGAGATGCGTCAGGCGATCGGCACCGCGGTTTCGTTCGGCATGCTGGGCGTGACGCTCTTCGGCCTCGTCTTCACGCCGGTGTTCTACATCGTCACCCGCGGCCTCTCCCGCTTCCTGCCGAAGAAGCCGAAACGCGACCTGCACTATCCCACCGCGCTCGGCGCGGTCGGAAACGGGAACGGCGACGGTCCCGCTCCGGCGGAAGGAGGCGCGGCATGAAGCGCTCGCTGCTCGCCGCCGCATCGGCGCTGGCCCTGGCCGGCTGCGTCGTCGGCCCGAACTATGTCTCGCCCGCGCCCAATGCGCCGGCGCAGGCGCCCTTCGCCGGCGCCGCCTCCCCCGCCTTCACCGGCGACGAACCGCCGGGCGAATGGTGGCGGCTGTTCGACGACGCGACGCTGGACCGGCTCGTCCGCCAGGCGCTCGCCGCCAATACCGACCTGCGCGTCGCCGAGGCGAACCTGCGCCGGGCCCGTGCGGTGCTCAGCGAGTCCCGCCGCGCCGGGCGGCTGCCGATGACGACGGTTTCCGGCAGCGCGACCCATTCGCGCCAGTCGGCCGAGGCAATCGGTATTCCAGGCGTCGATACCGAGGGCGACACGTTCGACGTCGGCTTCGACGTGTCCTACCAGCTCGACCTGTTCGGGCGCGTCCACCGCGCGATCGAGGCCAGCCGCGCCGACGCCGAGACGGTCCAGGCCGCGTTCGATCTTACCCGCATCACCGTCGCGGCAGAGACCGCGCGCGCCTATGCGGACGCGTGCAGCGCCGGTCGCCAGCTCGCGGTCGCGCGCGAAAGCGTCCGCATCCAGGAGGAGACCTACGACCTCACCCGCCGGCTGCTGGACGCCGGCCGCGCGACGGCACTGGAGCTCAACCAGGCCGGCGCGCTGCTCGACCAGACGCGCGCCACCATCCCGACGCTGGAGGCCGCGCGCACGACGGCGCTCTATCGCCTCGCCGTGCTGACCGGCCGCCCGCCGGCCGATTTCCCGCCCGAGGCCGCCCGGTGCGAAACACCGCCGGCGCTCGCACAGGCGATTCCGGTCGGCGACGGCACCAGCCTGCTCGCCCGCCGGCCCGACATCCGCCAGACCGACCGCCGGCTGCACGCGGCGACGGCGCGGATCGGCGTCGCCACCGCCGAACTCTATCCCAGCATCACGCTGGGCGGCTCGATCGGCTCGACCGCAACCTCGCTCGGCGATATCGGCACCAGCGATTCCTTCCGCTTCGGCATCGGCCCGCTGATCAGCTGGAGCTTCCCCAACATCGCGGCGGCGCGCGCCCGCATCCGCCAGGCCGAGGCCGAGGCCGACGCCGCGCTGGCGACCTATGAGGGCACCTGGCTCAACGCGCTGCGCGAGACGGAGAGCGCGCTCACCCGCTACGCGCGCGAGCTGGACCGGCTCGCCGCGCTGCGCCGCGCGCACGCCCAGGGCGCCGAGGCGCTCCGTATCGCGCAGTTGCGCTATCAGGCCGGCCGCGAGAGCTTCCAGGTGGTGCTCGATGCCCAGCGCGCGCTCGCACAGACCGATGCCCTGCTCGCCCAGTCCGAGGCGGCGGTGTCCGACAATCTCGTCACCCTTTTCCTAGCGCTCGGCGGCGGCTGGCGGAACGAAGGCTGAGGGTCCGGGGCCGGCGCCCCGCCGGTTTCCCTTTTCCCGGCGCTTGCTCTAGAAGCCGCGGCCATGACCGCAGCTTACATGTCCGGCTTCGGCAGCCATTTCGCGACCGAGGCGATCGAGGGCGCGCTTCCCAAGGGCCGCAATTCGCCGCAGCGGCCCGCCTTTGGCCTCTATGCCGAGCAGCTGTCCGGCACCGCCTTCACCGCCCCGCGCGCCGAGAACCGCCGCTCCTGGCTCTACCGGATGCGTCCCAGCGCCGCGCACCCGCCCTATCGCCGCTACGAGGGCGCGCCCCTTTTCGCGCCGCCCGCCGATCCCGCGCCGCCGGCGCCCAACCGCCTGCGCTGGAACCCGCTCGCCATGCCCGAGGCGCCGACCGATTTCGTCGACGGCCTCGTCACGATGATGGGCAACCGCCCGGCGGAAAGCCTCGAGGGCTGCGCGGTCCACATCTACCGCGCCAATGCCGACATGGCGGACCGCTATTTCTTCGACGCCGACGGCGAGCTGCTGCTGATCCCGGAGCGGGGCCGGCTGGACCTGCGCACCGAGCTTGGCCGGATCGAGATCGAGCCGGGCGAGATCGCGCTCATCCCGCGCGGCGTGTGCTTCCGGGTGTTGCTGCCGGACGGGACGGCGCGGGGCTATGTCGCTGAAAATCACGGCGCGCTCTTCCGCCTGCCGGAGCTGGGGCCGATCGGCGCGAACGGCCTCGCCAACCCGCGCGACTTCCTGACGCCGGTGGCGGCCTATGAGGATCGCGACGAGCCGGTGCAGCTCATCCAGAAGCATCTTGGCGCGCTCTGGGTCGCCGATCTCGACCACAGCCCGCTCGACGTCGTCGCCTGGCACGGCAATCTCGCGCCCTGCAAATATGATCTGAGGCTGTTCAACACGATCGGCACGGTCAGCTACGACCATCCCGATCCGTCGATTTTCACCGTGCTGACCTCGCCCAGCCACGCGCCGGGCCGGGCCAATGCGGACTTCGTGATCTTCCCGCCGCGCTGGATGGTGGCGGAGGATACGTTCCGGCCGCCCTGGTTCCACCGCAACGTGATGAGCGAGTGCATGGGCCTCATCTACGGCGCCTATGACGCCAAGGCCGAGGGTTTCGCCCCGGGCGGGCTCAGCCTGCACAACATGATGGCCGGGCACGGGCCGGACGTGGCGAGCTGGGAGAAGGCGAGCCAGGCGGAGCTGAAGCCGCACAAGATCGACGGGACGATGGCCTTCATGGTCGAGACCTGCTGGCCCTACCGCCCCACCCGCTTCGCGCTCGACAACGCCCAGGGCGACTACGACGCCGCCTGGTCGGGCTTCCCGAAGGCGAAGCTGCCGGCCTGACCCGCGGCGCGACCTCTAGCCGCTCTGCATGCCGTGCTTGCGCAGGGCGTGTCGGAGCTGGTCGTAGGTGAGAGAGAGCGCCGCGGCGGCGGCGCGCTGGTTCCACCGGCACTTCTCGAGCGCGGCGGCCAGGATCGCCTTCTCATATTCCGCCACCGCGAGGCGAAAATCACAGCAGCTCATTGGATCGTGGACGCTGGCGGCCTGCGGCTGGGACTCACGCGCCGCGCCCGGCTCGGCCGGTTGCGGCGCGGGCCGCAAGGCGGGGTTCGGAATCCAGGGCGAGTCGAACGGGTCGAACTGGATCTCGTCGATGGGCGCGTTCGGGTCCGGCCAGCGATAGACGGCGCGCTCGACGACGTTGCGCAGCTCGCGGACATTGCCCGGCCAGGCATAAGCGAGCATCTTCGCCATTGCCCCCTCGCTGAAGCCCGGCCAGGTGTCCCAGCCGAGCTCGAGGCCCATCCGTCGGCCGAAATGGTCGGCGAGAATGGGAATGTCGCCGGCGCGGTGGCGCAGCGGCGGTAGCGTCACGACCTCGAACGACAGCCGGTCGAGCAGGTCGGCGCGGAACCGCCCCTCCTCCACCAGCCGCGGCAGGTGCTCGTTGGTCGCCGCGACGATGCGCACGTCCACCTGCATCGGGCGGCTCGCGCCGATGCGCGTCACCTCCCCATATTCGATCGCGCGCAGCAGCCGGTCCTGCGCCGGGCTGGAGAGCGTGGCGAGCTCGTCGAGGAAAAGGGTGCCGCCGTTCGCTTCCTCGAAGCGGCCGGGCCGCGCCTTGGTCGCGCCGGTGAACGCCCCCGCCTCGTGGCCGAACAGCTCCGCCTCGATCAGCGTCTCGGGCAGCGCCGCGCAGTTCATGATGACGAGTGGCCCGTCCCATCGCGACGAGAGGTGGTGGAGACGCTCGGCGATCAGCTCCTTGCCGGTACCGCGCTCGCCGATCACCAGCACCGGCCGGTCGAGCGGCGCGGCGCGGCTCGCGCGCTCCACGGCATCGAGGAACGAGGTCGCCTGACCGACGAGGTGGGTGTTTCTCTCTATCGCCATGAGTTGGCGTATTATGCCATCTCTTGGCAAAAAGCCAGCCCGGTGTTTGAGAGTAATAGAGCGCCTTTTTGGCGGTTTTCCGCCATTTGCGCCGTTTGGCACGCCCCCTGCTTAGTCGAGGACGTTCCGTCACGGTGACGGGACATGAACGTTAAGACCAAATGGAGGAGACGACAATGTCGAATAACGGTTCGTTCAGCCGGGTCGCCACCGCCTTGGTCGGGGCGCTCGTTCTCGGCACCACGCTCGTCGGCGCCGCCGTCGGTCCCGCCGTCGCCCACTCGACCGGGCAGGACCAGATGGCGTATGCCTCGCTCGACCCTGGACATCAGGCGCGTGGCTGACGCCAGGCGGGTCAAGGTGTCGGTCGGTCGCGCCGAGCTCATCCGGATGGGAGCGGGCGAACCGGCCGATTCGCCCGGACCGGCCCGGCCTTATATTTCGAAGGAGTTCTTCCCCATGGGCATCTTTTCGCGGACGCGCGATATCATTGCCGCCAATGTGACCGACCTGCTCGACAAGGCAGAAGACCCGGCGAAGATGATCCGAATGATCATCCTCGAGATGGAGGAAACCCTCGTCGAGGTCCGGGCGTCGGCCGCGCGCACCATCGCCGACCAGAAGGAGATGCGGCGGCAAATCGCGAAGCTGGAGCGCTTGCAGGAAAGCTGGGTCGAAAAGGCCGAGCTGGCGCTCTCCAAGGGCCGCGAAGACCTGGCCAAGGCGGCCCTCTTCGAGAAGCAGAAGGCGGGCGAGATGGCCGATCAGCTCAAGGCGGAGATCGAGGTGCTCGACGATGCCCTGCGCGCCTCCGAGGCCGACATCGCAAAGCTCCAGACCAAGCTACGGGAAGCGCGCGCGCGCCAGAACGCGATCATGACCCGCATGGAAAGCGCGCATAACCGCGCCCGGCTGCGCGAAATGTATTCCGGCCCGAAGGTGGACGAGGCCTTCTCGCGTTTCGACCTGCTCGAGCGCCACGCCGACCTCGCGGAGGGCCATGCCGATGCGCTGAGCCTGGGCGGGCCGCCCAAGTCGCTGGACGAGGAAATCGCCGAGCTGCGCAACGCCGACAAGGTCGACGCCGAGCTCGAAGCGCTCAAGGCCAGCCTCGCCAGGCGCACCAATGCCCCCGCGGCCGCCAAGAAGGGAGATGATCAGTGATGGAAGACATCCTTTTGCCCGTGCTGATCGTCGGCATGCTCTTCATCGGGCTGCCGTGGATCATCTTCCACTACGTCAGCAAGTGGAAGACCGCCGCGACGCTCACCACCGAGGACGAGAACCTGCTCGACGAACTGCACGAGCTCGCCCGCCGGCTCGACGATCGCATGACCACCATTGAGCGCATCGTGCAGGCCGAGAACCCGAACTGGCGCGCGCTTGGCCAGGACCCGGTCGAATCGCTGCTCGAAGACCGCACCGACCGCATTGCGGAGGTCGGCCGCTCCAACCGCCCAGCAAGGAGGATCTGATGACCTCGCCCCGGACCCGCTTCTATCTCGACAAGCAGAATGCCAAGTGGTGCGGCGTCTGCGCCGGGATCGCCGATTATACCGGGATCGACGTCACTTTGGTGAGGATCGGCTGGGTGATGTCGCTCTTCCTGCTCGGTCCGATGACCCTGCTCGCCTACTGGATCGTGGCCTGGATGGCGCCGCGCAAGCCGATCGAGCTCTACGAGCGCGATCCGGAGGAAAAGAAGTTCTGGCAGGGCGTGCGCACCAATCCGCGCCGCAGCGCCCGCGACGTGCGCGCCCGCTTCCGCGCCATCGATCGCCGGCTCGCCGACGTCGAGGCCTATGTGACCAGCTCGAACAGCCGCCTCGCGCGCGAGATCGAGAATCTTCGCTGACCTGATCGAACAGGGGGAGACAAGGGATGGACTGGGGTTCGCCGGAATTCGTGCTCTGGATCATCGGAATGAGCACGTTCGGCTGGATCGTGACGAGCTGGATCCGCGCCCGACATGGCTATCCGCTCGAGAATGAATGGAGCGGCGTGGTCCACAAGGAGAACCCGAACGACAAGCGCCAGATCGAGCTGCTTTCCACCGAGAACAGCCAGCTCAAGGCGCAGATGGGCCGGCTCGAGGAACGGATCGCCGTGCTCGAGCGGATCGCCACCGATCCCGCGGAGCGCACCGCGCGCGAGATCGAACGGCTGCGCTGAACGCGAAGGAGGAATTCATGCTGGACAAGATTACGCAACTGGCGCCGCTGGTACCGATCATCGCGATCGCGATCATCGTTCCCGTCGCCGGCTGGGTGTTCACCACCTGGCTCCGGATCAAGCACGGCTACCCCCTCGATGGCGCCTGGGGCCAGGCGGTCTACCCCAAGAAGAACGACGAGGCGATGGAGCGGATCAAGCTCCTGAGCCAGGAGAACGCGCAGCTGCGCGCCGAACTCGGCTCGGTGAAGGACCGGCTCGCCAATGTCGAGCGCATCGTCACCGACGACAGCCACCGTCTGACGCAGGAGATCGAAGCCCTGCGCCGGCCGGCGAACTAGGGCGGCGCGCGTGTTTCCCGGCTTCGTATGGTTCTTCATCGTCGTCGTCGCGATCCCGGTCATCGTCGGGGTCGGCGGAGACATCGCCAAGCGCTGGATCAAGCTGAAGGAGCGCGAACTTGAGCTGATGGGGGCTGAAACGGCGGAGCGGGCCGCGCGTTATGCGGCGCACGCCGAGCGGCTCGAACAGCGGGTGCGCGTCCTTGAACGGATCGTCACGGACAAAGGAGCCGACCTGGCCGGAGAGATCGAAGCGCTCCGCAACGATCAACTCAACTAGGGGGATCGAATGGAACATGCAGCTTCGTGGATTTGGGTGCTGATCCCCCTCGTGGCGATTCCCGCCGGCGTCGCCAAACGCTGGATTTCGTTCAAGGAAAAGGAGATCGAGGCGCTGAAGCACAGGGCGGCCGAGGAGTCGGCGGCCCACGCCGCGCAGACGGCCCGGCTCGAACAGCGCGTGCGCGTGCTGGAGCGGATCGCCACCGATCGCGGCATCGACGTCGCCGAGGAGATCGAGCGGCTGCGTGACCGACCGACGATGTGAGCGGTCGACTGGGTTGAGTCAGGGAGAGGAAGAAGCCGCATGAATCAGTACACGATGGTCGCCGTTATCGTCGTCGCGGTCATGATCGCGAGCGTGCTGCGCGCCCGCTACCTTGCGACAGGTGTCCGCAACGCCGGCGACGCGCCCAACGCCGAGACAACGCAGCTCCGCCGCGAGGTCGAGCAGCTCAAGGAGCGGCTCGCCGTGCTCGAGCGAATCACGGTCGAGAAGGAAAACAGCCTCGCCCGCCAGATCGACGAACTCAGGAATACGTGAGGGCTGCCATGTCCGATCCCGTCTCCCTTGTTGTCACCGCCGCGATCGCAACGATCGGCCTCGCAGCCACCGCGCTGGTTGCGCTGCGCTGCTGGCAGGACTGGTTGGAGGTGAAGCGGCTCGAGCTGGAGCGGCGGGGGCCGCGCGCGCTGAGCTCCGATCTCGCCGTGCTGCGCGAGCGCGTGCGCCGGCTGGAGGCGATCGCCAATGGTGGCGATTTCTGACGGACAGGTGACGTAGCGCGGCTTCGCCCTTAAGTGGGCGGCATGTCCTTCCAGTCCCTCGATGACGTCTATGCCGATTACGAGCTGCTCGACGCCGACGATCGCTATCGCCTGCTGATCGATCTCGGCCGCGCGCTCGAGGAAATGCCCGACGCGCTCAAGACCGACGCGACGCTGGTGCGCGGCTGCTCGGCCTCGGTGTGGGTCTATCCGGTCGCCCGCGAAGACGGGC
>Ga0180222_1001812_pt1 | contig 20001 bp, 12 predicted proteins | sample eDN5th37CKraftOP_FD_151336 | JGI IMG/M metagenome (GOLD analysis project Ga0180222, IMG submission 151336) | Enriched Organic Plus compost microbial communities from Emeryville, California, USA - eDNA 5th pass 37_C Kraft OP (version 2) (version 2) ... | reverse complement strand
CGCGCTCCTTGATGGCGTTCAGGATGCGTTGCGCGCTGGCAATGTTGCGGTTGGCGGTCCGGATGCGATCCTGCGCCGCGAGCACCTGGAAATAGGCATTGGCCACGGCCGCCATCGTGGTGAGTGCAACCACATCGCGGTCGTACCGGTTGGCGGTCGCGGTCTCATGCGCGGCCAGGGTCGCGTCGCGATTCTTGGACCAGAAATCGATCTCATAGCTGGCGCTCAGCGACGAGGAGTAGTTGGTGATCTCCCGCCCGCTATTGGTCAGACCGCTCGCACTCGACCCCGAGGTGCGGGATCGCGTGGCCTGGTCTCCGGCGCTGATGCTCGGCAGCAACGCGGCGCCGGTAATCCGCGCCTGCGCATCGGCCTGCACGACGCGGGAGACCGCCGCGGCGATGTCGAGATTGACGGTCTGCGCCTCCTCCATCAGCGAGGTCAGCTCGCGGGATTTGAAGCCACGCCACCAATCGATCTGCGGTGGGGGCGCCGCGGTCGACCGTCCCGCATCCTTGTAGGCGCCCGGAACGTCAAGCGCCGGATTCGGAATGTCCGTGGACAGGATGCAGCCGCAAAGGCTCAGCGCGACGGAAGCCAGCAGGCTCCAGCGCAAGGCCGTGCTCGTAAGCCCCGGCCCGCGTGCCCCTTGCTGGGAAGGAAAGGGTTCGGGGGCGCTCACATCGGCACCTGACCGTCACGCGTCCCTGACGGCAACGACAACCCGAACCGCGGCAATCGTAGCCCGGAAGCGATCGATAGTGACGCGCGCAACGCTCATCCCCCGAAACAATATGGCCAGACCATTGTAGCGGGCCGATTTCCCAGCGCACAGATATCCAGCCCCCTTTCGAGGCGGAATTGCGGGAATTCAAGGCGGCGGTGCAGGTCCGCTACATTCGCAACTTATGCCTGATTCTATTGAGGAAGTGCGGCAAGGACTTGATCTCCCCCGGCAAGACTTACGAAGATTTCATGTTGGTCGGGGCGGTTTTTGGCCGTTTTCCCCGTCGCGCAGGATTGCGGTGCGCAGGCGATTCTCTCGGCCGGTCGCCCGCCGCGGACCGGCCCGGCCCATCATGACACCGCTCTGCCGGTTCTCACTCCATGCCCGGCCGGGCGGAGAAAACCATGCCGCGGACGCGCCGAATTGAGAAAGCAGCGGACGGCCGACTTGCTTGTACCGCCGTCCGCTGTGGACTAGGCTTGATCCACTCAGGCAACGCCTGAGCCCCTTTGATCCCGAGACCTCTTGATCCCATGACAATCAAAAACGACGTGGTCGAAGCCATCGGTCACACGCCGCTCATCAAGCTCAATCGCGCATCGGAATTGACCGGCTGCACCATTCTGGGCAAGGCCGAATTCATGAATCCCGGCCAGTCGGTGAAGGATCGGGCCGCGCTTTTCATCATCCGCGACGCGATCCGGCGCGGTGAATTGCGGCCGGGAGGAACCGTGGTCGAAGGGACAGCGGGCAATACCGGCATCGGACTCGCGCTGGTCGCCAATGCGCTCGGATTCCGGACCGTGATCGTGATCCCCCAGACCCAGAGCCAGGAGAAGAAAGACATGCTGCGGCTCTGCGGCGCGCAGCTGATCGAGGTGCCGGCGGTCCCCTACGCCAACCCGAACAACTATGTGAAGCTGTCCGGCCGCCTCGCCCAGCAGCTCGCCGCCAGCGAATCCAATGGCGCGATCTGGGCCAATCAGTTCGACAACGTGGCCAACCGTCAGGCTCATATCGAGACCACCGCGCCGGAAATCTGGGAGCAGACCGGCGGCAAGGTGGACGGCTTCGTGGCTTCGGTCGGCTCCGGCGGCACCCTCGCCGGCGTCTCGATCGGGCTCAAGGCCCTCAATCCCAAGATCCAGATCTATCTCGCCGACCCGCTCGGCTCCGCGCTGTACAGCTATTACACCAGGGGCGAATTGAAGGCGGAAGGCTCATCCATCACCGAGGGCATCGGCCAGGGCCGGGTCACCGCCAACCTCGAAGGCGCGACCATCGACGGTGCATTCCAGATTCCCGACGAGGAGGCCGTTCCGATCATCTTCGATCTGCTCGAGCATGAGGGCCTGTGCCTCGGCGGCTCGACCGGTATCAACGTCGCCGGCGCGATCCGGCTTGCCAGGAAGCTGGGGCCCGGCCACACCATCGTGACCGTTTTGTGCGACTACGGCACGCGCTATCAGTCGAAACTGTTCAACCCGGATTTCATGCGCAGCAAGAATCTGCCGGTGCCGACCTGGCTCGAGACCAAGATCGACATCCCGGTCCCGTACGAGAAGGTCTGATTGCGGCGTTGCCTTCCGTCTTTGCTTTTGATGGAAGCACTTGCCGGATGCGCGGACGGGGCCCAGGCGTCCGTGTTTTGAGGGCCGAAGCTGCTCAGCGCAGAATCTGACTGAGGAACAGCTTTGTGCGGGCGTGCTGCGGATTGGCGAAGAACTGATCCGGCGTGTTGGCTTCGATGATCTGTCCCGCATCCATGAAGATGACGCGGTCAGCCACCTCCTTGGCGAAGCCCATCTCGTGGGTCACCACCAGCATGGTCATTCCCTCCTTGGCGAGATCGACCATGGTGTCGAGCACTTCCTTCACCATTTCCGGGTCGAGCGCCGAGGTCGGCTCATCGAACAGCATCACCTTGGGATTCATCGTCAGGGCGCGGGCGATGGCGACGCGCTGCTGCTGGCCGCCGGAAATCTGCCCGGGATATTTGTTCGCCTGATCGGGAATGTGGACGCGTTCGAGATACCGCATGGCGGTCGCTTCCGCCTCCTTCTGCGGCATGTGGCGGACCCAGATCGGCGCGAGGGTGCAATTCTCGAGAACGGTCAGGTGAGGAAACAGGTTGAAGCTCTGAAACACCATCCCGACCTCCCGCCGCACCTCATGCACGCGTTTCAGGTTGGGTCCGAGCTCGATGCCGTCGACGACGATCCTGCCTTCCTGAAAATCCTCGAGCGCGTTGATGCACCGGATCAGCGTCGATTTGCCGGATCCCGACGGGCCGCAGATGACGATGCGCTCACCGCGCTGAACCGCGAGATCGATGTCCCTCAGGACGTGAAAATCGCCGTACCACTTGTTCAGGCCGGAGATGGTGACGATGGCTTCGGTGGCGGCCATGGATTGCTTCTCAGTTTCGCTGGTGGGCGTTGAGGCGGCGTTCGACGAACAGCGAGTAGCGCGACATCGCAAAGCAAACGACGAAATAGATGATGCCGGCGAATGCAAATCCGGTGAAGAGCGTGGTGGGTGTCGCCCAGGCCGGATCCGCGAACGAGGCCCGCAGGCTGCCGAGGAGGTCGAACAATGCGACGATGGATACCAGCGAGGTATCCTTGAACAGCGCGATGAAGCTGTTGACGAGACCTGGAATGACATGCCGCAGCGCCTGCGGCAGCACGATCAGTCCGATCGTCCGTCCATGCGACAGGCCGAGCGCCGCCGCGGCCTCCTCCTGGCCGCGCGGAACGGCCTGAAGCCCGCCGCGGATCACCTCGGCATTGTAGGCACCTGCGAACAGTGCGATGCCGATCAGGACCCGCACCAGCCCGTCGACGGTGAAATTGCCCGGCAGGAACAGCGGCAGCATATAGGTCGCGAAGAACAGCACGGTGATCAGCGGCACGCCGCGCCAGAACTCGATGAAGCCGATCGAGAACAGCCGGATCAGCGGAATGGTGGAGCGGCGGCCGAGCGCGAGGGCAATGCCGACCGGCATCGATGCGACGATGCCGGTGACCGCCACCACCAGGGTCACCAGCAGGCCGCCCCACTGACGGGTGTCGACGACGGCAAGTCCGCCGCGGTCGAGCCCCATGGCGCGGATCAAGCCCGCGATGATCGCGAACACGATCAGGCTGACCAGCAGCGCGCGCCAGCCAGTCCGGATTCCACCGCCCACGGCGAAGGCCACGGCGGAGACGATCACGGCCGTGGCCGCGACATCGGCCCACAGCGGCTGCCCCGACGCGAGGATCTGATCCCGCAGCCACAACAGCGGAAAGCTCACATAGAGCAGGAACGTACTGAGCCAGACGATTCCCTCGCCGACCACGCGCAGCAGCGTGGGGAAAGCCGAGGACGCACTGCCCGCGCCCGCGCCCAGTTCGGCCAGCCTCGCACCGGCATCGCCGATGGCGACGAGGAAGGTCGAGACCAGATGCGCCAGCCAGCCGATCACAAAACCTTGCAGCCCGCCGCCATAGAGCAGGAAGAAGGCCACGAACGGAAAGGCGATGAAGAACAGCAGCGCGTTGGTGGTCTTGGCCGGCACACGAGGGATCAGCAGCGGCACTAGCAGAATGGCGGCGAGCAGAAACGTCAGATTGACGCGCCAGCGCTCCGCTTCCGGATAGAAGCCGTAGATGAACTGGGTGAGCTTGGCCTGGACGAATGGCCAGCACGCGCCGACCGGATGCCCCGCCGTCTCCGCGAGGCAGGCGGTCCGGTCAGCCCCCGCCCATACCGCATCGACGAACAGGAAGCGCACGGTCGGAACGATGATCGTCCACAGCAGCAGCACGCCGACGATGGTCAGCAGGGCGTTGGCGGGCGTATTGAACAGTCGCGACCGCGCAAATGCGACGATGCCACGCGCGCGCAGCGGCGCGGGCCGCTGCGGAGCCAGATCGTGCCGGACGAAGCTTGCGGTGTCGCTCATCGGCCGAGGCTCCGGTTGATGCGCCAGGAATAGGCTGACATCGCGGCGCTGGTGAGAAGCGAGATCAGGAGATAGACCCCCATGGTGATGACGAGGATCTCGATCGCCTGCCCGGTCTGACTCAGCGTCGTCCCGGCGAAGACCGAGAACAGATCCGGATAGCCGATGGCGACGGCAAGTGAGGAATTCTTGGTGAGATTGAGGTACTGATTGGTCAGCGGCGGCAGGATGACGCGCAGCGCCTGCGGCACCACGATCAGACGCAGCGTCGCGCCATGAGAGAGGCCCAGCGATGCGCCCGCCTCGCGCTGCCCGCGATGGACGGATTGCACGCCGGCGCGCACATTCTCGGAGATGAAGGCTGCCGTATAGGTCGTGAGCGAGACCGCCAGCGCCACCAGCTCGGGCAGAATGCGCAGGCCGCCGGAAAAGTTGAATCCGCGCAGCTCAGGCACCTCGAAGCTCAGCGGCGCGCCGAACAGCAGCACCGCCAACACCGGCAGCCCGAGCAGCAGCGCGACGTTCCAAGGCCAGATGCGGATCAATGTGCCGTCGCGGAACAGCCGCCGCCGCGCATAGCCACGCAGCAGGATAGCGAGCACGATCGCCAGCACGATCGCGAGAATGAACGGCAGAAGGCCAGCCTGCATGATCGGCCGCGGCACCACGAGGCCGCGATTGCTGAGGAATATCTCGCCGAAGATGGAGATGCTCTGCCGCGGCCCCGGCAGCGCGCCGAGCACGGCCAGATACCAGAACAAAATCTGGAACAGCAGCGGCAGATTGCGCACCAACTCGACATAGCCGCCGCACAGCCGGGCCACCAGCCAGTTGCTCGACAGGCGTCCCACGCCGATGGCGAAGCCGAGGATGGTGGCGAACACGATGCCGATCACCGAGACCAGCAGCGTATTTGCCAGACCGACCAGGAACACCCGCGCATAGCTATCGGACTCGGTATAGGGAATGATGGACTGGCTGACGCCGAAGCCGGCCGTCTGCTGCAGGAAGCCGAATCCGGACGCGATGCGCTGCGCCTCCAGATTGCTGCGTGCATTCGCATAGATTTCGTAGCCGAGCCACGCCAGCAGGACGACGAACAGGAGCTGGAGCGCAAATCCTCCCCAGCCGCCCCTCCCGCAAAGCGCACGGCGCAGCCGGCTGCCAAGCTGGGAGGGCGGTTTGCGCGCGCCGGTCTCCATCAAAGCGACATCGGCCGGCGGCGATCAGCGGATCGGCGGCGCATATTGGATGCCACCTTTGTTCCAGAGCTGATTGAGGCCGCGTGCGATTCCCAGCTTCGATCCGGCACCGACATTGCGATCGAACACCTCGCCGTAATTGCCGACGGCCTTGACGATCCGCACCACCCAGTCCTTGGTCAGGCCAAGCTGCTCGCCGAGATTGCCATCGGTGCCGAGCACCCGCTTGAGCTCGGGCTTCGGCGATTTAGCCATCTCGTCGACGTTCTTCTGGGTGATGCCGAGTTCTTCGGCATCGATCATCGCAAACAGCGTCCACTTGACGACGTCGAACCACTGGTCGTCGCCGGCGCGCACCAGCGGACCGAGCGGCTCCTTGGAAATGACCTCGGGCAGCACGACGTGATCGCCGGGCACGGCCAGCTTCAGCCGTTCGGCATAGAGCTGCGAGATATCGGAGGTGAACACGTCGCAGCGGCCATTCTCGTAGGCCTTGATGGTCTCGTCCGCCGTGCCGAAGGCTACGACCTCGTACTTCATGTGATTGCCATTGAAGTAGTCGGCGATGTTCTGCTCATTGGTGGTCCCGGTCTGGACGCAGATCGATGCGCCGTTCAGTTCCAGCGTCGAGTTCACCTTCAGCGACTTGCGGACCAGAAAGCCTTGCCCGTCAAAATAAGTGACGCCGGTGAAGTTCACCCCCAGCGAGGTATCGCGCGACAGGGTCCAGGTGCTGTTGCGCGACAGCACGTCGATTTCTCCCGATTGCAGCGCGGTAAAGCGGTCCTTGGCGGACAGCGGTACGAACTTGACCTTGTTGGGATCGTTGAGAACCGCTGCAGCGATGGCCCTGCAGACATCGACATCGATTCCCGTCCAGTTACCCTTGTCGTCGGGCGATGAGAATCCTGGCAGCCCCTGGCTGACGCCGCATGACAGGACGTCCCGGTCCTTGACGGCTTTCAGTGTCTGCGCAGACGCGGCCTGCGCTCCGAGAACGGCTGCGAGGACGCTGGCCGCAGTGAAAAAGAATCGTTTCATGGCAAAGCCTTTCGAGAAACACCGCAGGGGCAGCACCGTCGTTTCGCATGAAAGTCGTGTCACTGCCATCCAGCCATAGGTTCAGGCGGCGTCGGGAGCCGGCGCACGCACCAGGCCGGCCCGATCGCCGAAGGCCGCGACGATGGGACATCGTCGCGCTGCATCACAGAACGACTCTCATGCCGGGTCAAGGGCTTGACGGCAATCTCTGATGTCCTGTTATTAGATCAACCACAGCCTGATGTCGCCGTGTCGCGGCGCCACGATACACGTGCCGGCTGCGGCAACATGGTCGAGGCTGACGCATGGCGCATTCCCGCGATTCCGAATCTCCCGTATCGCAACATATCGAAACGGCGCTGGTGATCTCCGGCCGTGACACCGTGTCGCAAAGAGGATTCGTCAATCCACCGGTCGTGCACGGATCGACCGTGCTCTACCCCACCGCGGCAGATCTCCATGCCCATCGCGGCGAGTTCCAGTACGGCCGTCACGGCACGCCGACCACACGGGCCTTGCAGCAGGCGTTGCAGGCGCTCGAGGGGCCGTCCTGTGCCGGTGTCGGGCTTGCGCCGTCCGGCGTCTCCGCCATTACCACCGCGCTGCTGGCGGTGCTGAAGGCGGGGGATCACCTGCTCGTCTGCGATAATGCCTATCGTCCGACCCGCCTGTTCTGCGACGGCATGCTGGCGCGCTATGGCATCGAGACCACCTATTTCGATCCGCTGATCGGCGCCGGCATTGCCGCGCAGTTCAGGCCGAACACCCGCGCCGTCCTGGTCGAGGCCCCCGGCTCGCAATCCTTCGAAATGCCGGACATCCCGGCCATCGCCGAGGTCGCCCATGCGCGAGGCGCCATCGTCCTTGACGACAATACCTGGGCGACCCCCTTCTTTCATCGCTCGCTGGACCAGGGCGTCGACATCAGCATCCAGGCCGCGACCAAATATATCGGCGGCCATTCAGACCTGATGTTCGGAACCGTCGCCGCCAACGCCAAGGCCTGGCCGTTGGTGAGTGATGCGATTCGCCAGCTCGGCGTCTGCGTCGGCCCCGAGGATGTTTTCCTCGCCCTGCGCGGCCTGCGCACGCTCGCGGTCCGGCTCGCGCATCACCAGCGCGCGGGGCTGGAGATGGCGCGCTGGCTCGCCGCGCGTCCCGAGGTGATCGAGGTGCTGCATCCCGGGCTGGAAACCTCGCCGGGTCATGCCATCTGGAAGCGCGATTTCACCGGCGCATCTGGCCTGTTCAGCATCGTTCTGCAGCCGGCGCCACAGCAGGCGGTCGACGCCCTGCTCGACACCGTCAGCCTGTTCGGCATGGGCTATTCCTGGGGTGGCTTCGAGAGCCTGATCATCCCGTTCGATTGCAGTTCGTATCGAACCGCGACACGCTGGAATCCCGCCGGGCCGACGCTGAGACTGCATATCGGCCTCGAGAACACCGACGACCTGAAGGCGGATCTCGCCCGCGGTTTCGACGCCTTCAATGCCGCTCGCAATCGCTGAGCACGTCGCCCCCGTCAGGACTGCGAGGACTGGCGGCCATTGAGCATGATGAAATAGAGATTGCGGCAATAGACCACGAGGCCGAGCGCCTGCCCGGCGATGAAGACCGGATCGCGGCGGTACAGCGCATAGATCAGCAGCAGCGTGCCGCCGCCGATCGAGAAGAACCAGAACGCTACCGGGATCACGCTCTGGCGCGCCCGCTCGGACGCGATCCACTGCACCACGAAGCGTCCGGTGAACAGCGCCTGTGCCACGAATCCGAGAATGACCCAGCCGTCGAACTTGATGACGAAAACATCATGCAGGTAATTGCTGATTGAATTGAAGACTTCAATCATGCGGCAGGACCTCGGTTATGGCGACCGTGGACTTCTTGCGGCGGATCAGCCACCACACGCCGGCGAGATCGAGGATCCCGATCCACAGCCTGTCGAAGAAGCCGTAGTTTGAAACACCGGAGCGCCGCGGACGGTCGATCACATCGATATAGGCGATGGCGTGACCTTCCCTGCGCACCAGCGCCGGAAGAAAACGATGCAGGCCATCGAAATACGGCAGGCTGAGAAACACGTCGCGGCGAAAGGCTTTTAGCCCGCAGCCGGTGTCGCGGGTGCCGTCGCGCAGAATGGCGTTGCGCACGCCGTTGGCGACGCGCGACTGCAGCCGCTTGAAGCCGGTGTCCTTGCGTCCCACGCGCTGGCCGGCGGCCAGCCCCACCTGATCACCGCCATGCTCGAGCGCCAGGATCAGATCGGGAAGAAAGATGGGATCGTTCTGACCATCGCCATCGAGTGTCGCGATAATGGCACCGCGCGCGAAGCGGACGCCGCTGCGTACCGCGGCAGACTGGCCGCGGGATTCCGCATGCCGGATGTGACGCAGATTGCGGCGCCGCTGCATCAGCTCCGCCAGACGATCGGCGGTGGCGTCCGTGGAGCCGTCATTGACATAGATGATCTCGAAAGCCCAGCGATCTCCGAGCGCGGCAGCGATCTCGGTGACCAGCGGTGCGATATTCTCGGCCTCGTTGCGCACAGGAACAACGATCGAGACCTCGACAGGGGGCGTATCGGAGGGCGGCACGGAACCACTCTTGGGAAACCGGGGTTGATTGATCCGCCGCAGGCCGGGTCAGTCGCGTTTCGCGGATTGCGCTTCATATGGCGCAAATCCGCTTCGGGCAACCTTTTTGAGGTCGCCGAGCGAGGGCCCTCTCCGGGGGCGGACTGTTCCATCCGCCGTGATGATGAACACCTGATGCCGCGCCGCGAACCAATATTGTACCACCATGGCCCCCAGCACCCCGACCAGCGCGCCGCCGACCACGTCACTGGGATGATGGGCGAGAAGAACCAGCCGGCTCAACAGGATGGCGATCACATAGCCGACCATCCACCACCTTGTCCGCGGCCACACCGCGGCCACTGCGAAGGCCAGCGCGGCGCTGGTAATCGCGTGTCCGGAGGGGAAACTGGCATATTTCTCGGTGAAGGTCAGCGGCGAGAAATTGAAGGGATCGGCGTGGCCGCCGACAAACGGTCGTCCCCGGCCGATCAGGCCCTTGAGAACATCACCAACCAGAACCGGAAAGGCTACCGCGAGAAAGAGGAAAAGGACGCGGTCGCCGAAAGCCGCCATCACCGCCCGCGCCCGTTTCCGCAATAGCGGCAACACCAGCAGCGCGGCAAGCATTGCCGCGGCCAGCGCCCACAGCACGTAACTGGACTTGCCGAAGTCCGTCAGAATGCGGAATGGCCACAGGCTGGGGGTGCCGCGCGGCGGCATCAACTGGATCGTCGCGGCGTCAACCATGATCATGAGAACCATGACCACAACGGCCGCGCCGGCGAACAGCATCAGGGAGCGCCGCGCCTGCCGCCTCGCCGCCTCGGCCCGCCGGGAATGCGACGGCGCAGACAGCAGCCGCTGAAGCGTATCCTGAACGGCGAATACGATCTGGACCGGATAAGAGGCGTCGGGCGGACGCCGCCACCGCTCCATCTCACTCGGTCCCTTCGGAACGGAACACGGCGATGGAGATGGTGCGGCCCTGCGAGAAGTTATAGCCGTCGACACGGGCCGCCACATTGTAGCGCAAGCCGATCGCCTCGGCGCGTTGCGCGAACGCCCGCTCGGAGCGGGATTCCACCAGCGCGAAGCGGCAGCTGCCCTGCAACAGGAAGTCCGCAGCGCCCGACCCATCGGTGAGCAGGGTTGACGTCCCGACCATGAAGACGAGACTTGGCTCGTGGTAGCCGGCCGCCGCGGCTTTGGGACCGACGCAGACCACCTTGCGCAGCTGACGCGCGATCTCCACGCTCGGAAACAGCGGCGTCAGCGCCGGCACCACCACGCCATAAACGGCGACGCCGAGAAACAGCGATGCGGCAACCGCGTTCAGGAGCGACCGCTCGGCGCGGAAGTCATCATACATCCACCATGCGAAGAGGCCGAAGATCAGCGACACCGCCACGAACGGCCATGCCAGGAAAACTGGCTGATGAGTGAAGTTGATCGCCGCTACCACGGCGATGACCGAGGTGACCGCCGGCACGACGAACCACCAGGCCGCGCCGCGCGTCACCCAGGACTGCGACAGCAGCCGGCGCTCGAGCACGCCCACGATCAGGATGGCGATGGCCGGATAGAGCGGCAGCACATAATGCGGCAGCTTGGTGATCACCAGCTCGAACACGATCCAGGACGGCACCAGCCAGGCCAGCAGGAACTGCACCCCCGGCTCCCGCCGCGACCGCCATACCGCCGGCGCGGCCATTCCGGCCAGCGGCGAGCCCGGCCAGAAGGTGACCCAGAACAGCACGAAATAGGTGCCCGGCGGAGCGCCGTGGGACTCCTGCGCATTGGCGAGCTTGCTCAGCATGTCGCCGCCAACGGAATCCGTGAAGAACGTATCGCCGGCGCGCCAGAAGATCGCCACGAACCAGGGCAGCACCAATACCAGCAGCCAGATCAGCCCCCACACCGGGCGCAGTCGCCACAGCCAGTCGGCAGAACGGTCGAGGATCGCCAGCGTGCCGATGGTCAGCACCACGAACATCAGGATCAGCGGCCCCTTGAGCAGCACGCCGCCGGCAATCGCCGTCCAGAAGATCACGGGCCAGGCCCAGGGCGGCCGCAGCGGGTCCTCGCCGCGCTGCCACGACAGGTAGACCCGCGCCAGGGCGCCCATCGCCGCAACCACGGTCAGCAGCAGCATCGCGTCGGTCTTGGCAAGCCGCGCCTCGACGCTCAGCAGCACCGATCCGCATAACAACAGCGCCGCCAGCACGGCGCTGCGCCGGCTCACGAAAGCAAGGGCCGTCCAGTAGGTCAGCAGCACCGCCCCGATGCCGCCGATCAGCGACGGCACCCGGTACAGCCAGATCCGAACCTCGGCACGGGGCAATCCGAGCGACGACGCGGTGTCCACCGCGATCGCCTGCAGCCAGTAGATTCCGACCGGCTTCTTGTAACGAACCTCATCCTGAAACCGGATGTCGACGAAGTCGCCGGTCTCCACCATCTGCTTGGTGGCCTGGGCGAAACGGGCTTCGTCGCGGTCGATCGGCGGGATATGGAAAAATCCCGGCAGGAACATCAGCAGCCCGCACACCACCAGGAACAGCACGGCGCGGATATCGCTGACGGTGACGAAGTTGATGACCGTCACCAGCCCGCGGCCGGGATTGACCCGGTTGCCGGGCTCCCGGGGAGCGCCAAATCTGGGTTGGTAGGCATTCGCGACCATCGGTTCCGCATACGATGAAACCGGCGGTGCGACAACTGGTCAGCCCGGCCTTACTGAATTCTGACAACAACTGTGTCCGCCGCGCCAGTCGCGTCGAGCACCGTCAGCCGCACGAAGCCAGGACCCGGCGGGGTGACGAAGCGCTGACGGCGGCTGTCGATCTCACCGACCGCGACGCCGTTGACGAGCATCGTTATCGGCAGCACGCCGCCCGCGACCTTGACCGGAACAGTCGACGACGCGCCGGCGTCGCTCTCCAACGCATCGATCCGCGATCCGTTCAGCGGAAACTGGATGCGAACCGCACGCGCCTGGCCCGTATCGACGAACTCGCCCGCCTGGCGGAAGCGGCGCAGCGGGAGGGGCAATCGGGCGTTGGACGCGATCAGCGTACCGGGCGGCGCCTTGGGCAGCGGCGCCGGCAGCTTGCCCGAGCGTGCGAAGGCATCGAACAGGATCGGCGCTGCGGCGATACGCCCGATCAGGCCGGGGACCGGCGCCCCGTCGGCGCGTCCGACCCAAATCCCGATCGTCATCCGGCCGTCGAAACCGATCGACCAGGCATCACGGTAGCCATAGCTGGTCCCGGTCTTGAAGGCGATCCGGTTGCGTACGGCATTGTCCGGCGGCGGGGTGCCGAGCAGAACGTTGCCGACCTGCCAGGCCGCCGCGCGATCCATCAGCCGTAAAGCTTCCGGCAGCGAATTGTCGCCGCGCGCCCGCTCGATGTCTTGAATCGGGACAGTGCTGCCGAGGCGGGGAAAGCCGGCATAGAGCTGCACCAGATCCTGCAGCGTGATGCCGACGCCGCCGAGGCCCATGGCCAGTCCCGGCACCTCGTCGAAGGGGAGCACGAGATTGGCGCCTGCCTGCCTGATCCGCGCTGCAAGGCGGCTGGCACCGACCCGGTCCAGCAGCGCGACCGCCGGAACATTCAGCGACAGCTGCAGGGCCTGGCGCACCGGCACCGTCCCCTGGAACGACATGTCGAAGTTTTCCGGCGCATAGCTGCCGAAACGGATCGGACGATCGTCGATGAAGCTTTCCGGATGGATGAGACCGTCCTCGAAGGCAAGGCCGTAGATGAACGGCTTCAGCGTCGATCCAGGCGAGCGCACCGCGCGCGTCATGTCGACCTGCCCGGCGCGTCGCGCGTCGAAGTAATCGGAGGAGCCGACCCGCGCCAGCACCTCGCCGCTCGCATTGTCGACGGCGACGATCGCCACTGAAATATCGGGGCCGAGCGCGGCGGCGCGATCCCTCGCCAGGGCCTCGAGGCTGTGCTGGAAGCCCGCATCGAGGGTCAGGCGAATCCGTGGCGCGTCCCTGAATGTCGCTGTGGCCCGCTCGGCGGAGTGCGGCGCCAGCAGCGGCATCGGATGACGAATGGGCGCCACCTGCACCGCTTTGGCCTGCGCCGCCTCCTCCGCGGAAATCTTGCCCTCCTCGACCATGCGATCCAGCACGCGATCGCGCGCAGCCTGTGCGGCCGCCGGATGACGATCGATGCGGCGCGTCTCCGGCGACTGCGGCAGCGCGACCAGCAGCGCCTCCTCGGCCAGCGACAGCCGCTTCGGCTCCTTGCCGAAATAGGCGATCGAGGCGGCACGCACGCCCTCGAGGTTGCCGCCGAATGGCGCCAGCGTCAGATACAGGTTGAGGATTTCGGTCTTGTCGAGCTGGCGCTCGAGTTCGACCGCACGCACGATCTGATGCAGCTTGGCGTAGAACGAGCGGCGGCGGCGCGGCTCGATCAGGCGCGCAAGCTGCATCGTGATGGTCGACCCGCCCGATACGATATGGCCGCGCGTGACCAGCTGCAGCGCCGCGCGTCCGAGCGCCAGCGGATCGACGCCGTGATGCGACCAGAAGCGCTGATCCTCATAAGCCAGCAGCAGGTTGAGGTAGCCGGGATCGACATCGGTCTTTGCATCGACCGGCAATCGCCAGCGGCCGTCCGCCATCGCGAAGGCGCGCAGCAGCTTGCCGTTGCGATCGACCACCGTGGTCGACACTTCCCGCGCGCGTTGCAGCGGGAGCGGCCCGAGCGACCATACCCACAATGCCAGCGCTGCTACGGCCGCGCCAAGGATCAGCAGCGCCGCCGCCGCGAGGCGACGGATATGCTGCCGGCGCCTCGACGGGACGGTGCTGATGGCGGTTGCGGCGCTCATTTCGCCGATTTCACCTCCAATGCGCCGGTCGAGGTGCGGCCGTAACGCGAGGGATTGTACATGTCCTCGACATAGGCCTGCGGCAGCACGTACTGACCGGGCGAGACCGCTCGCACCACATAGGCGACGGTGAAAACCGACTTGCTGGAGGCGGAGCGCCGGATCGCCGCGCTGAAGCGGTCGTCGCGGAATTCGGTGTGCTCGGCAGCCTCGCCGTCCTGAATCCAGTCCAGCGTGCCGGTATCGCCCGACGATACGAGATGCGGATTATCGATCTCGAATCCGGCCGGCAGATAATCCACCACCATGATGCGGCCGTATTCGGGCTTGGCCTCGGTGATCTTCAGGACGACGGCGAGACGGTCGTTCTGCTTCGCCTGGGCCGGATCGGCTGGCGTGCCGTCGAGCGTGAAATAGTTCCGCTCGATCTTGAAGCCGTTGGAGGCCGCCGGCTCCGGCGTCAGCGGCGCGCCGGTCACCGAGACCACCGCCTGCATCGGCGTCTCGCCCAGATTGGTGATCTTGATCGGCTTGCCGCTCAACTCCTCCGCCTTGTAGCTGCGATAGACCACGGTCTTCACCGGGCTGCCATCGATGTCGAGCGAGATGTTGCCGGCATCCTTGGCGAGCGCGCGCGACGCCAGCACCAGCCATGCGTTCTCCTGGGTCGAAGTGAAGGGTGTCAATCCCCGCGCGGCTTCGACCCGCTCAACCGCCTGGGTCAGCGTGGCACGCGGCGCATTGCCTTCGCTGGCGAGCGAGACCAGGGCCGCGGCATCGCGCAGCGCCGAGCCGTAATCGGTGCGGCCGAACTGCAGCACCGGCTTCGGATTGAGGCTCTCCACCGCCGCCGCATAGACCCGCTCGGCGCGGGCCCGGTCGCCGACCAGCGCAAGCGCCGCCGCCAGCTGCGCCTTGGCGATGGGCGTTGCGAGATGGTTGAGCTTGGTGTCGGCGAGATAGCGCAGATCGCCGATCGGCGCAGCGCCGTTCTTGGCCAGGACGTAAAGTCCGTAAGCCAGATCGCGGCCGCCGTCTTTCTCCGGCTCATCCGCGTTCACCACGAAATTGCGGACACGATCGAGCGCCGAGCGGAAAGCGACGTCCGATACCGCAAAGCCCTTTTCGCGAGCGCGGCTGAGGAAGTCGGTCACATAGGCATCGAGCCAGGAATCATCGCCGCCCGACGACCACATCCCGAACGACCCGTTCGAGCCTTGCCGCGCCAGCACGCGGTCGATCGCGTTCTGGATCCGCTGGTCGACCGAGGTGTCCATCGCAAGGTGCGCGCTGGCCGCGAGATCATTGACGTAGAGCAGCGGCATCGCCCGGCTGGTGATCTGCTCGGTACATCCGAACGGATAGCGGTCCAATGCCTTCAGGATCGTCGCCGCATCAAGCGCGGTGGACTGGCTGACCGACAGCGAGACCGCGCCAGTGCCCGCCACAAGATCGGAAAAGACATCCTGCGTCAGCGTGAGACTCTCCCCCTTGGCAAGGGTTCGCACCGCCCGGCGCGCCAAGATTTGCGTTGCCGGCTTGACGTCGAGCGCATAGTGCCGCGCCAGTGTCAGGCCCTCAGGCCCCTTGATGGTGACGTTGATCTGTGCGGTGCCGGCCCCCCGCGCCTCCAGCGCAAGCGTCGTCGCGGTGCGCTGCTTGGCTTTCAGATTGATCGTCGTTGCCGGGGTGCCGGACAGCTTCACCGGACCGGCCGCGGCCACGTCGATGCTGTAGTCGCCGGCCGGCCCCTCGACATTGTCGAGCTCGAAGGTCAGCGTGCCGTGATCGTTGTTGAGCAGAAAGCGCGGCAGGGTCGTGGTCAGCACCACCGGATCACGAATGGTCACGTCGGTGGTGGCGCGGCCAAGTTTGGTCGCGGTCCAGGCCGCGGCCATCACCCGCGCCGTTCCGGCAAATTCAGGCAGATCGAAGCTGACCGTCGCGGTGCCGTCAGCTCCCACCGTGACGATCCCGGAATAGAGGGCGAGCGGCTTCTGTGTCGGCGGGCTGCCCTGCAGCTCGGCGGCCGCAGCATCGCCGCCACTGCGGATCTGGCCCCGGGTGCCCTGCATGCCGTCGATCAACTGACCGTAGAGATCGCGGATTTCCGCGCTCAGTCGCCGCTGACCGAGATAGTAGTCGTCGGGTGCCGGCGGTTTGTAATTGGTCAGATTGAGGATGCCGACATCGACCGCGGCGACCACGATCTTGGCGTCCTCGCCCGGGCTGAGGCCGCTGATCTTCACCGGCAACGCCAGCAGCGTCGTGCTCGGACGCACCAGGGCGGGCGGCGACAGGTCGACCTTGAGCGTGCGCGCCTCCTTGTCGATGCCGAACCATTTCAGGCCGATCGCTCGGCCGGGCATGCGCCGCGCCGCCACATCCAGCGGACGCCGCAGCGTCGTCACGACATAGGCGCCGGTGCCCCAATCCTGGCCGACCGGGATGCGCACCTGCGAGGTGCCTTCCTTCACGTCGAGGGTCTGGGTGGTCAGCAGCCGGTCGCCGAGCACGTTGACGGTCAGTTTGCCGGCGGTGCGCGCATTGACCGATACCGTCATCGTGTCGCCGGCGCGGTACTGCGGATGATCGATCGAGGTTTCCAGAAGGTCCGGCGTGTCGGCGGAGCCATCGGAATACCATCCGACGTCGAAGCTGACCGAGGTCTGCGGCCCGTTCGGATCGGACGACTTGACGTCGAGCCGGTAGCGGCCGGGCTGCGGCGACAACTGCAGCCGGGTCGGCTTGTCGGCTGCCACCACAAGGTCGCCATCGGCCACCCGTTTGGTCGACTTCACCGGCTCATATTCCCAGAAGGAGTTCTGGCGGTACCATTGGTAACGGGTTTCAATCTTCAACAGCTCATAGCGAAGGCCATCACGCGCCAGCGACGTTCCGTCCGGCGCCACCACCGCGATATCGAATCCGGCACGGTCGCCCTCGGCGACACTTTTGTCCTGAAACAGCGGCTTGACGCCGATCATGGCAGTGGCAGGCACCACCGGCAGCACCAGCTTGCGCTCGACCGCGCGGCCGCCCGCCTCCGCCATCCGGATGAAGATCTGGGCCTCCTGCGGCCGGCCCGAGGCCGGCAGCTTCGCCAGACTCACCGGGAAAGTCGCCGCGCCATTCGCGTCGGATTCCGGCAGGCCCTCGAGCGGCGTACGCTCGCTGCTGACAGTCTCGTCGTCGGCGACGCCGAATTGATAGCCGGGATAGCCGGGGCGCTCCGCCGCGGTGGTGACCAGCATGTCGCCCTCGAGCTGGAGGCCGGAGGCCGGCGCGCCATAGAGGAAGCGGCCATTCACCTTGAGCTCGACCGGCGCATCGGCCTTGATGAACCTGGCATCGCTGGTCAGATCGAACTCGATCCGGTCCGGCACGTAGTCCTCCACCATGAAGGTTGTCTGCCCGACCGAATTGCCCTTGGGATCGGTGAAGGCGCGCACCCGCCAGGTGCCGGTCGGCACTGCGGAGTTGAGCGGCAACGTCAGGCTGCGCCCGCCGGCGCCCTGATCCGGCAGGGTCACCCGACGATATTCGACCCCGTCCGGCCGTTCGACCACCAGCGTCAGGGGGCTCCCGACCGCCTTGCCGAGACCGTCCCGCAGCAACGCGGTGAGATAGACCGTCTCGCCGGACCGATAGACGCCGCGCTCGGCATAGACGAAGGCGTCGGCTCCTTGAGGTGCCGCCCGCCCCCCGACGCCGCGATCCGACAGATCAAAGGCGCTGCCCTTCAGGCTGAGGAAGGCATAGTCGCCCTTGCCGGCGGTGACCGTGAGCATTGCCGGGGACAGGCCACCCTCGCCGCGCGCGAGACCCGCCTCGAACAGCAGATGGCCGGCGGCATCGGTCTTGCGCGTCGCCAGGATTTCGTTGTTGCGCGCGACCAGGCGGACCTCGGCATTGGCGACCGCCTCGGTCGTCGCCAATGAATTGACGAAGACATGGATGCCGTCATTGCCCGAATAGGCCGTCAGCCCGAGGTCGGACACGATGAACCATTGCGTCGCCAGCGAGCCGGCGTCGTCGTCTGTACCTGCCTGCGGCCCCTTCGGCGCCGCCGTCATCAGATAAACGCCAGGCTGCAGTTCGCCGATCGCCTGATCGACCGGGAACGCCGTGGTGACGTCGGTATTCAGCACCTGCTCGGTGGTGAGGTCGCCGGACCAGACCTTGACGCCGCGTTCATTGCCGACGCTGGAGAGTTGGTAGCTTCTTAAGGCCGTCTGGAAATCGCCGTCGATCACGGTGTTGATGAGGTTGCGGTCACCGATCCGGAACACCTGCACCGCCACTGTGGTGGTGTTGACGCTGACCAGCGGAATACCTTGCTGGCCGGTGCGGGGCAGCACATAGGCGCGACCGGTGAAGCGGACGAAGGGCTTGCGGTCGCGCACATAGACGTTGAACTCGGCAGATTTCGGCAGCGTCTCCTTGACGGCGGACGGCAGGCCGGCACGCAGGCTGATATTGTAGCGCTCGCCGTGCTTCAGCCCCTCGACACAAAGCTGGCGTTCCTCCGCCGAGAGGGCCGGCTTGTCGGTCCCCGCAAGGGCAAGGAAAGGCGAGAAGTCAGTGCGCTTGGCGAGTTCCTCCGAGAACTGGAAGCACACCCGCGGCGAGGCCGTATCCGAATCCACGCTGTAGTCCAGCAGGCGGAATCCGTGCTCGTCACGCAGCTTCTCATAGGTGCCGCGGACCTCGGCGACCTCACGCTGGTCGAGCGACAGACGCAGGGTGTCGAGCGCCGGACGCCAGAGTTGCCGTGCGGCAAAGGTCCGGCCGAGCACTGCCAGCGCGGCGGCCCCCTCGGCGGCATTGCCGGCCTTCTGATAGGCCAGATAGGCCGCGGTCGAGGCCCGCTCGCGCAGCACGGTCTGCTCGTTGCTGGTGGTGGTCCGCAGTTGCAGAATGGTCTGCGCCAGCTTCAGCCACGTCGCGCTGTCATCGGGCGCGGCGGACGCCAACTGGCCGAGGATTTGCAGGCTTTCGCGCAGATTGCCGCGCTGGAGGGCGGCATCGGCGTCCCCACGCAGCGTGGCCACCGGCCGGCTGACCGGCCCGGCCTCGCGCTTGATCTCGTCCTGCAGCTTGATCGCGGCATCGGCAAGATCGTCGCGCCGATAGGCCTTGTCGGCGGCCTGGGCTGCAACGCAACCGAAGGCAAGTGCCAGCAACATGGCTCCGACGGCGCGAACCGGACCGATCATCGCATTCTCCCCTTCCGACGAAGTGTTGCCGCCTGTTCAGGACGAGCCGAAAGGTGACAGAGTGATGGCGCAGGCCATCCTGGATGGAGCCACGGCAATCGCAGAGGTCTCTCCAACCAAATTTCCGGCTCCGGCTGAATCACGGCAGGCTCAGCATAGCGGAAATTGTAGCAGCAACGCATCCCCGCTCTGTCGCGGCAGCGGACCGCGGGGTTCATCCCGCGCCCTCTCCGCCCGCGGCCGTTGGGGGCCGCCGCGTCTCAAGCTTTTGCATTCTGGCCGGCTGTGGTGCTAGAACGCGGCTGCGAAGCGGACGATCCGACGGTCCCATAGCTCAACTGGATAGAGTAGCGGATTTCTACTCCGCGGGTTGCAGGTTCGAATCCTGCTGGGATCGCCAGTTCAGGAATCAAAAAGCCGGACTTTGCGG
>Ga0180222_1001808_pt1 | contig 20092 bp, 30 predicted proteins | sample eDN5th37CKraftOP_FD_151336 | JGI IMG/M metagenome (GOLD analysis project Ga0180222, IMG submission 151336) | Enriched Organic Plus compost microbial communities from Emeryville, California, USA - eDNA 5th pass 37_C Kraft OP (version 2) (version 2) ... | reverse complement strand
GCAGCGTCGACAACAACCCGGCCAAGCCTTCTGGCATCGCGGGCGGCATCCAGGCCGGTTACAACTGGCAGAACGGCAATTTCGTGTTCGGCGCCGAGGGTGACCTCAACATCAGCAATTCCGACGACACCTTTGCGCCGTGGAAATTCTCAAATCCGTGGTTCGGCACGTTGCGGGCGCGCGCGGGTGTCGCGGCGTGGAACAATTTCCTGCTCTACGCGACCGGCGGTGTTGCGTTCGGCGGGCTTGAGGCGGAGCTCAACGGTCTGAGCGAAAGCCGCAGCCATTTCGGCTGGACGATCGGTGCCGGCGCGGAATACGCCTTCAATCCGAACTGGTCGGTCAAGGCCGAATATCTCTATCTGAGCTTCGCCGATCGCAACTACACGGTGACCGGCGCGGATCATGGCTTCGACAACAACCTGGTTCGCTTCGGCGTCAATTACCGCTTCTAGAGCACATTCAGTCTTCACAGAAGCGGTCGCTCTTTGGCTGTCTCCGCCCGCCAACGGGTCCGCGCAAAGCGCGGCCCGATGACAGGCTCCAGCGGGCGATCCGGTCAACACAACGGCTTCGAGAAGTTGACTGGATGTCCCGCTTTCGCGGGGCATGACAAGAATAGGCTCAACAGAGATCGCTTTAGAGAACGCCCGTTACGGCACGACGCGCGTCTGTTCGAAGGCGGGCACCTGCGCGGCGAAGCGATCGAGCCAGGCGACGAGCCCTGGATGACCCGCGCGCCAGGTGCCGCCGAAACGCAGATCCTGATAACCGAGTGCGCAGGCAAGCGCGATCTGGCCGACATGCGGGGTCGGATCGAGCGCCTGCGGCTCCGCTTCGAGTTCGGCGAGCGCGCGTGACACCTTGCCGGCCTGATATTCGAGCCAGGGGCCGTGCCGGATGGCTTCGGGCCGATAGCGCGCTTCGTAAACCTGCAGGAGCGACGCATCCAGAATGCCGTCGCAAAGCGCATGCAGCCGCAACGCCGCGAAGCGTGCCTCCGGCTCGCGCGGGATGATGCGGCCGCCACCGGCGAGGTGATCGAGATATTCGAGGATCACACGCGAATCGAACAGCGTGCGCCCATCATCCAGTACGAGGGTGGGGACTTTGCCGAGCGGGTTCTGCCGACGCAGATCGTCGTTGGCGTTGTTGGTGTCGGCCACAACGAGCGTCACGCGATCCGACAATCCAAGGATACTGGCTGCGATCGTCACCTTGCGCCCAAACGGGGAGGGCGCGGCGGAGCGAAGGATCATGCGTGGGCTCTCGATGCGGGGAAAATTTTCGTTGTCGGCGGTCGCGTTTGCGCCGCGCGCGGGCACGTAAGGCAGACGGGATCAGCGCGTCGACTTATCCGGTGATCACGAGGTTGACGGCTTTGGGGCCTTTGCCTTTCTTGTCGGGCTCGACATCGAAATTGATCCGTTGTCCTTCCGCCAACGACTTCAGTCCGGCCTGCTCCACCGCCGTGATGTGGACGAATACGTCACGTCCGCCATCGTCGGGCTTGATGAAGCCGTAGCCTCGTTCGCCATTGAAGAATTTCACAGTTCCCGTTTGAGCCATCGGGGAACTCCCTTCCCGCAATTGCTAAGCCGCCGTCCCCCACGGAGCAGCGGCTCGGCCGGACATTCACAATCGGGGAAAGCTTCAGCCTATTTCGGGCCTCTGTCACTCCGCCGGCCCCCCTAAGAGGGCGGAACGTCAAAGCCAGCCGCTCCAGTAAAGACCAATGCCGCGTCTGTGGAAAGAGAATTGCGCGTAAATTCATCGATCCGGAAGGGCGGCAACGCGAATTTCGGCATTTTCTGAGGGCCACAGGGACTTGGCCAGCGCCGGGAGAAAAATTTGCGCCTCTTCCTTGAGCGTCCAGGGGGCGTTGACCACGATCATGCCGGTGCCGCGCAACTTGCCGCCGGCATCTCCGGGGCGCGACAGTTCGATCTGCAGGGCCTTTGAGAGTGCGAGGGCGGCGAGCCCCCGGCTCCAGCGCGCGATCTCGCGCGGCTCCTTGATCGGATACCACAACAGCATCGTGCCGGTCGGCCATTTGCGGTGCGCGGCGCCGAGCGCCTCGGCCGCGTGCTGCAATTCGTTCGGCTTCTCGTAGGGCGGATCGATCAGGACGAGGCCGCGCTTCTCCTTCGGCGGGATATAGGCGTTGAGTGCAGTCCAGCCGTCGATCTCGATCGCCTTGATGCGGGCATCGCCGTGCACATTGCGTGACAAGAGCCGCGCGGCGCCGGGCTCGTATTCGCACACGATCAGGCGGTCCCGATCGCGCAACCATTGCCGGATCAGCAGCGGCGAACCGGGATAGGCGCGCAGAACGCCGTCCGGATTGAAGGACGAGATCGCGGACAGATAGGGCGCAAGCAGCCCCGCAGCGCCAGGCGCAAAGGAATGTCCCCAGACGCGGCCGATGCCATCCTGCCACTCGCCGCCGCGCGTTGCCTCCTCGCTCGCAAGATCGGTCAGGCCTGCGCCGGCATGGGTGTCGATCACCCGGAACGGGGTGTCCTTCTTGCGCAAATGCATGACGACGCGTGCCAGCAGCGCGTGCTTGACGACATCGGCGAAATTGCCGGCATGAAAGGCATGGCGATAATTCATTGCCGCGCAGGGAGACCGGACGCCGTCGTCCGTCAAGAGCCGCGATACAGCGATCGTCCGGATTTCCGGCCGCGCAGGCCGAATTCTCTCCCGCGGCTCCGTCTTTGCGATGGCGGACTGCGCAAGCCCTCCGCCGCGCTCCAGCGCGCAGTCAGCCTCCGCGGACCGGAGGCATCATGACCTTGTCGTTGCGGCAGGCCCTGCGGTCCACTTCCGGGCAGCCGCGGAAGCGCAGGTCTTTCGACATGCAGATCCGCACTTCGCTGAGCCGCCGGCGATCGCAGGTCACCGCGATGGCGTCGGGAGGCAGACCTGGATTGGCTTCGATAAAGGCCTTCTCAACTTCGTCCGGCGTCACCGCGAGATAGGACGTGATCTCCTGATATTGCTTCGGGATCTTCACGGCTTCGCGCGCCTTGCGCACGGTGTCGAAATAGTCCTGCGCGCTCAGGCCGGTGCAGGTGCCGTGGCGGTCCCATTGATTGAAGACGAGGCGCGGCGCCGGCATGATGTCGAGCATGGTGTTGACGATGTTGCGCGACAGCCGTGGCGCCGGCACCTGGCAGTCGCGCGGAAATCCGTTCTCGTGCTGCGGCCACAGGCCGTGCACCACGAAGGAATAGGGTCGTTCGCCGCTGCATTGCTGCAGGGAGGAGCGGCCGCCATTGCGCTCGCGCGAGACTTCGCAGAACGACGGCGACCACGACAGGGCCAACACGTAGAAATCGAACCGGCCGGGCTGGTTGCGCCCCTCGCGCCGATCGTCCTGCTGGAAGCGCGGGCTTGCCCGCTGGGCGAAACGGTCGGCCGCGAACGGCGCGGCGTCTTGCGGCTGCGCATTTTGTGCGAACGCCGTCACCGTCATGATCAGGGAAAAGGCCAGAAAGACCGCGAAGCGGTCCGCAATCTTGCACATGATACGCCCCCGCCGGGTAATGGATACCGCCGGGCAGGCTAGCCCGGCGGGTAGAACATTACAAGAACAAACCGGCAATGAAACGGGGAGGTCAGGGCCGCATCATCCGGCAGGCAGGATTGCTCGCCCAGTTGCGATCAAGGCCGACCACGCACCATTCGACGTCCCAGGTGGCGCCGATCATGCCGAGATCCTCGCCGATCAGATAGTGCACGGGACGCCAGATCCCGTCCGAGATCAGGACGCGCGCCGAACAGAAGCGCCGCGGGATCGTATCGGGGGCCCAGGGCCGGTTCGCGGTCTCGCGAATGTCGTCGAATTGCACGATGCCCAGACGTGAATTCCAGAACGCGTATTCCTTGCCGCTGAAGCGCGTCTGAATGGTGCCCAAGGCCCATCCGCTGTCGCATGGCGGCAGGTCGCCGCTATAGCGCGGCCCGCTCATCCAGAAATTCTTTTCCAGCCAGTTCGCCGCATGGACCTGTGGCGCCAGCAGCAGCGCCGCAGTCAGCACGGCGAGGGCAAGACCAACACGCCTCACGGACATCGTATCCCCCACCTCAAGCCGCCAGACGGTGCGCTGGCACGGGGTCCCGGTCAAGGCCCCGAACGCGGCTGGAGGTGCCACAGGCGCATTTTCCGGCGAAGTGTGGCGCGGGCTTCTTCACAGGTTTTCGTTGCGCGCTCTCATACTCAAGTACCGACGGCTGTGGTTCGCGAGCATAATTTGGCGGGGCGAGGCGCCGCGCTGATTCGCGGCGACGAGTGCGCCGGGAAGGTTTCGCCGGCGCGCGGGGAGAGGGATGGCAGCGAACGCTGTTGCATCGACGCCGAGCATGTTCGGCTTGCGAGCGGCAAGCCGGCTGATGCTCGAGGTCGTCCCGCCCTGGACCCAGGAGATGGGCCTTCTTCTCGAATCCGTAGAGGCCTGGCGGCCGGCAGGGGCCGGCCTCGACTGGAATCCGGGCGCGGTGCTGCGGCTGCCGTTCACCCGCAAGCTCTGCGCCGACGGCAAGACCGTTTCGCCGCAGGCGGTGATGGCGCTGGCGGACGCCGCGATGATCTTCGCCTGCGCGGCGGCGTGGAACGGCTATCGCCCCATGAATGCGGTCGATCAGACCGCCCATTTCCTCGGGTCCGCGCAATTCGATCTTCTGGCCGATGCCCGCATCATCAGGGCCGGGACGATGACCTGCTTCGGCCGGGTCTCGATCTTCGGTGCCTCGCATCGCCAGCCGGTCGCGATGGTGTGTTCGGCCTATACGGTCGTATAGGCGCCCGAGCCGGAACCGGAACTGCCGCTGGCCCGTTGTTCCGGCACGCATCAATCGAAAGGATCGATGGTCATGAAACGGATTTCCTCCGTGATCTGCGGGGGCGCGCTGCTTGCCATGCTTGCGGCGGTGCCCGCTCTTGCGCAGACCAGCACGCAATCTCCGACCCCCGCGCAAGCCGGCGCCGATCCGTCGATGGCCGGGCCGGCGGGATCGAAACAGCCGGCGCAATCGGCGGCGCCCGCCGTCGAGAACCCGGAATCGACCGTTGGGCTGGCGCCGGCCGATCAGCCGGTGAACAACGTCAAGCCGAATGTGGCGGGTGAGGTTGTGCCGTCGTCGCAGAACACCGCGGCCCACAACGAGTCGATCTTCGAGCACGACAGGCAGCCGATCCTCACCCACACGTTCAACTTCACCGCCGAACAGAAGCAGGCGATCGTGAATGCGCTGGCGCAGGACAAGGGCGTGGAGCAAAAAGCTGGTGCCGATCTCCAGGAGACCATGGTGGTGCCGGACGATATCGCGCTGAAGCCCGTACCCGACGCGATCGCGCAGGAGCTTCCCTGGGTGAAGCCCTATTACTACGTGAAGTCCGGCGATCGCATTGCGCTCGTCAATCCGCTGGGCCGCTACGTCGCGGCCATTATCGAATAATCAACCGGTCCATCGTAGATGCTGGCGGCACAATCCCGCCAGCATCCCCGTCCACCTTCGCGATGAAACACGGACAATCTGCCATCATGAACACGTACGGGCTGCGTCTCATCGGATGCGCCTATGGCAGCGTTGTGCTTATCGTCGCGGCGATCGCCTTCGTCGTGGTGACGGCGCACATGAACACGCCCGTCGAGGCGCGGCCGGACAGCACGGTTCTCTCGTCGCGATAGCGTTCGCTCGGCCTTTGGGCGGGAACTCGCTCACGCCGCGCGCGTTGACCTCCGACACGGCGGAGGCGGACATGAAGAATCCCTCGATCGAGCGGCGCGGCGGCAATCCTGATCCAAAGAAGCAGCCGGCGCAGTCGAAGCACGCTGACGAAGACGAGAAGAAGCTCGAGCAGGGTCTGGAAGAAACCATGCCGGGTTCCGACCCCGTCAGCATCACGCAACCGGCTCCGAGCAAGGCGGACCGTTCTCATTGATGTTCGAGTTGGCGACATGATGAAGCGCATGCGACGCGTCATGATCTGCGCAGCTGTCATTGCCTTGGCGACGGGATCAGTAGTCGCGCAGACCAGCGGGTCCGGCACGCCGCTCACCGGCATCGGCCTGACGCAGGATCACAAGCGCGTCATTTACGATGAGGTTGTGAACGAGCCGGCGCGCCGCCTTCCCGAAGGCAGCAATGTGACGATTGGCTCGAGGATTCCGGATTCCATCATTCTCAATGAAATGCCGGTGTCGTTGAAGGACAAGGTCGGGGTGTTGCGCGACTTCAAGTTTGCCAAGCTTCCCGACGAAAGCATCGTGATTGTCGATCCTGCTGCACGCAAGGTTGTGGACATTGTCACGAAGCAGGATAGCGGCCGCTGAATCTGCTTGCCCACTTACTTTCGCGCCGTGGACCGGAACACTTACACACTGTCGTGACCTGATGCCTTTCGCGGACATGGCGCCTTGGAGCGCCTGCTGAGCGCTGTTAGACTTTCGGCGTCGATACAGACGCGAGGCGCTTCGTGACCCGTCTGGCAAGCCTGCTGCTCGTCCTCTGGGGTTCCCTGATCGTCACCGCCGGCGACGCGCGCGCCGACAGGATGGTGGCGCTGGTGATCGGCAACAGCGCCTATCAGAATACAGCGGCTGTGGCCGATGCAGCGAAGGACGCGGACGCAGTCGCCGCGCTGTTTCGCAATGCCGGTTTCGACATCGTCGAAACGAAGCGCGACCTCGCCAATCTCGACATGAAAACCGCGATGCGCGACTTCGCCTCGGTGGTGCGCGGCGCCGATGTCGCGGTCGTTTATTTTTCGGGTCACGGCATCGCGGTGAATGGCACGAATTATCTGCTGCCGGTCGATGCCAAACTTGCGAGCGATTTCGATGTCGAGGACGAAGCTTTGTCGCTCGATCGCCTGATGCGATCCATCGAGCCGGCGAAGCGCGCGCGCCTCGTCATCCTCGATGCGGCGCGCGACAATTCGTTCGTCTCCGCGATGAAGCGAAGCGTATCGGCCGAAGCGATCGGCGGATTGGCCCAGGTCAATGTGACCGCGCCGGGTACGATGGTCGCCATTGCGGCGCAGCCGGGCGCCCTGGCGCAGGACGGACGGAGCGTCTTCACCGCAGCCCTCCTGAACAAGCTGATGGCGCCGGACCGCAACTTGCGAACCGCGCTGGACGACGTGCGGGACGAGGTGCGGCAAATGACGGCTGGCCGACAGGAGCCGCTGATTGCCGGCCGGATCGAACAGAGCGGCTTTTCGCTTGCGGCGAGTCCCGCAGCCGCGACCTCGACGCCGACCCGGCAGATCACGGTGCTCCCGAGCCCCAACGCGCCGCCGCCGGCTCCGCCATCGGAGCAGGTCGCCGCCGATCCGCAGCGCGACTTCGAAGCGGCCGAACGGATTGGCACGATCGAGGCGTGGGATGCTTTCCTGTCCGTGCATCCGGCCGGCTTCTACGCGGCGCTTGCCCGCACCCACCGGGCCAAGTTGGTGACGCCCGGCGAGAAGCCGGGGCAGCCGCAAATCACGACGTTGTCCGCGCCGAGCAACACGGTCGAGCAGCCGATCACCACCGACCCGCGGGCAGTCGCACGCGAGTTGCAGGCCGAGCTGCGGCGCGTCGGCTGCGATCCGGGCGCAAGCGATGGCGACTGGACGCCACGGTCAAGAAGCGCATTGCAGGAATTCAACCGGCGCGCCGGCATGACTCTCGATGTGGCAACGCCAAGCCTCGATGCGCTCGAAGCCGTACAAGGCCAGCGCGGTCGCATCTGTCCGCTGACCTGCGGCAGTGGGCAGCGCGTCGAGGGAGACCGCTGCGTCGCGATCCCTGCCGCGCCGGTCAAGCCAGCCAAGAAGACCGCAGCCGTTCCCGAGCGCAGTCGCAAGGCGGAGCCTCCGGCGCGCAGCCGTAATGCCGAACCGCCTCCTGCACGGCGCGCGGCACCCCCGCCGCCGCGCGAGGCGCGTCAGGAGCGCATCCGGCCGCCGACCGACCGCGAGATCTTCGGCGGGGGCGGTCCGGCGCCGGTCGCGCCGCCGCTCTCCATCGGGATCGGGGGCCGCGGCCTCGGAATCGGGTTCGGATTCTGATTGCAGCCGGGCCACAGGCCCGCGGCTCGACCCCGGTGTCCGGTCAGTCCTTGGTCGACGGCAAGCTCATCGCGCTCGGCCGCAGCTGTGTGAGCGTATCGTTGATGACCTTCATCGTGGCCACGGCCGACTGACTCAAGCCGGCATAGCCGGTGATTTCCCGGCGCACGCGCTCGCCTTCCTTCAGCAGCAGCGATCGGATGGTCTGCAATTCCGAGATCAGCCGGTCGATCTCGGCGACAGTGACACCGGAGACCCGCTCCAGGAGCGTGTTGAGGTTGTCGGCCTCGACTTGCGAGCTTGCATTGGGCTCCACCGGCAGCTTGCTGCGCGTGGAGACGTCGCGGCGAATGAATTCGCGGATCTCGCCCTCGAATTCATTGGAGGCCTGGCGGTCGACGTCACCGAGGCGCTTGATTGCCGTCATGCTGGTACTCCCTTCCATCTGCGCGAGAACGACCCGCGCATTCCCCAGGAAAGGGCCGATAGCCGCATGGGAAAACGGCGTCACAAGAACGTGAACATGGCAATGCCGCGGTCCGATTGCGGCAAATCTGGCGATGAATACCGGCGCGGAGCGGCGGCTTATTCCGCCCGGCGCCCGATCACGGTTTGCCAGCCGGTCTTGCCTTCGCAATCGCGGGTCTGACGCCAATAGACGAGGCCCGGAGCGGGCTGCTTGCCTTCCATCCGCCAGCGGCCCTCGGCACGGCAGATCCGCCGCGTCAGCCGTCCGGTGGTGCCGGAAATCTGGTCGTCGCCGAAGGAGATGCTCGCCAGCGCCGACATGCGCCGGCCTTCGGGGCGGTGAAATTGCAGGAGCCGCGCGCCGGCCCCGTTCGGGTCGGTGGCGTAGACCACGCGCACCAGCGTATCGCCGCCATCGGTGCAGGATTGGGAGAACACAAAGCCGCCCGCGAACGGGCGCCGCGACATCGGCCCCGCCGTGGACTTGCAACGCATCCGCTGCGTCACGGAGGCGGGGACGTCCTTTTCGGTGAGCGTCTCAACCGCCGCGCCGCCCTGCGCGCGCACAGGTCCAGCGTGCATCGTCACGAGGACAAGCGCAGCGGCCCCCAGGACGGCCCGCATCAAAACCGCGGACGAGCCTCGGCGTATGCGAGAGGCGCCCGGTGAACGATGTGTGCGGTCTGTCATCTTCTCAGCGGCCTGTTGGGCCACGCAATTATGCGTAACTCGCGAAGTGCCGCAATGCGAAGTTTAGGGCCTCGCGGTACAAATCAGGCGACGGCAGAGAGGTCGATGTGGCGGCCGATCGCCTGTTCCGCGGCATCGAAGGTATCGATGACGGCGCGCAGGCCGATCAATGTCTCGCCCGAGAATTGCGCGAACATCGCGATGCGCAGGCTGAGCGTGCGGCCGGATCGCAGATCGCGCGCGCTGATCCGGATCATGCTTGCGGCCTGGTCGCCGTCGGTGAGTGAGCGCTCGACGTTGCAGCCGCGCAGCTGCAGGCTGTCGGACATGCGATCGAGCATGGCGATCACCATGGCCTTGCCCTTGCGGTGGCCGAAGAACGGCAGCAACCCGATCGGGCCGAAGACCGTCCACTCGATTTCGTCGTGGAGGAAACGGGCGAGACGCACGGGCTCGCGGGCGGACAACGCATCGCAAAAAGCACGCGCGAAGGCGTGCATCGGGTGGTCGGTCATGACAGCAATGGCTCCGGAAAAGATGGAGTGGCGCGGGCAATCCGTCCGGACACAATACCGCCGGCACCAGGATACGGATGCGCTTGCAATATTTGAAACTTAAAACAATTCGGGCCGAATGTCAACGATTTTTATTGCAATGCAGCAATTTCGGAAAAGTCATTATTTATCATAAAGTTATGCTGGTCCTCCGCGGGCGGATCGCTTCCATGCAGCGCCGAGTCTGGCGTTTTGGCTGCACCGCACCTATTTAAGTCGTGCCGGTTGAGCCTCGGCTCCCGGTGCGCCCGATTTGCGCTCAATTTCCACGATGTCTCGCCGCGCCGCTTTCTCGTCGCTGCGATGCCTTTGAAGCGACAGGAGTGACCCCATGGCGAACGAACCCCAGGCCATTAATCGTGCCCGTTGGCAGGCCCAAGTGCGTGATCTGAGCGGGTTCGATTTCAAGGCGCCGGCCGAACTCTATCCGAGCCGCAGTCGCCGTGTTCGCGGACCGTTCAGCTACAAGCGCTTCAACACCGCCGCCGAAGCTTTGCGCTTCGCCATCGAGGACATGCCGGGCGGCGCTCTGCTCGGCGCCACGCTCGAGGTCAACGAGTCGCGTTATACCGAAGCGGAAATGCGCGCGCTCTATGAGAGCCCGGCTTTCCCGCTCAAGCGCACCGCCAAGAAGAAGACCGCAGCCTGAGGCGATTGCATCGCATCATGCGGGACGCACAGCGCTCCGCATGATGGCTAGAATAGAGCTACTTCTTGCCGCCTTGCATTTGCGAGGCTTTATAAGCCGAAAGCTGTTTCACCTTGTTGGTGTCGGCCTTCGGCTTTTTCTTTTCCTTGGTCGTCCGCATCTGTCCCTTTGCCATGACGTCCTCCGTTACGGTGGGAGCGGTCGTCCGGTCATTTGCAACGATAGATTAACACTCTTGCGACATTGGCGAAAAGACGCCGAACCGGCGTCCGGCCGGATTCCCCTCCGGCTCGCGATGCTCTACATTCGGTCCGAATCCGGAGACCGCATCGATGGCCTTTCCCACGCCGCTCGCATTGTTCTTGCCGCTCGCCTTCGCCGTGTCGGATGCCGTACCGCGTTTCAACATCGAACCGACCTGCAAGGGCGGCCTCGACAGTCCCGGACTGAACGAGCGCTATAGCCGCTGCATCTCCGAGGAGCAGGACGCGCGCAAGAAGCTCGAGTCGAACTGGTCGCGTTATCCGGCCGGTGACCGCGCGAACTGCGCCCGCTCGGCGGGCATGGGCTCGGGCAGCTATGTCGAGCTCTTGACCTGCCTCGAAATGGATGCCGACGCCCGGCAGCTGAAATTCAAGTAAGGGCCTCTGAAATTCCATGAGTCCGGTTTCGGCGGATGTCGTTAAGGATCTTGCGCCGGCCGGAGGGCTGCGCGCCGCGATCAATTATGGAAATGGTGTCCTCGCCCAGCGCGGGCCGAGCGAGCAGGAACCGCGGGGCGTCTCCGGCGACCTCGCGCGGGAGCTTGCACGGCGCCTTGGCGTGCCGGTGCATTTCGTGTCGTTCGACGGCGCCGGAAAGGTGTTCGACGCGCTCGGCGCGACCCCGCCCGATCCACTGGCCTGGGACATAGCGTTCCTTGCGATCGAGCCGGCCCGCGCCGCCGAGATCGCCTTCACCGCGCCCTATGTCCTGATCGAGGGTACCTATCTCGTGCGCAAGGACACGCCCTACCAGAGCGTGACCGAACTCGATGCGCCGGGCCGGCGCATCCTGGTGACGCCGAAATCCGCCTACGATCTCTTCCTCACCCGCACGCTCAAGCATGCCGAACTCGTGCGGTTGCCTCCGCACGATGACGACGCGCTGATGGATCTGTTTGCGCGCGAGCGGCTCGATGCGATTGGTGGCGTGCGCCAGCTGATCGGCAAATATCTCGCGACCAATCCGGATCTGCGGCTGTTGCCGGACAGCTTCATGGATATCCGTCAGGCGATGGGCACGAAGCAGGGCCGCACCATCGGCGCGCGCTACCTTCAGGATTTCGTCGAAGAGATGAAAGCCTCGGGCTTCGTCGCCGAGGCGCTCAAGCGCAGCGGCCAGAGCGCAACCGTCGCCCCGCCGGCGGCGTAGGCGTGCGCGGCTTCGTTGCAGCGCTGTTTGCGGGCCTGACGCTCGCGCCGTTGCCCGCTGCGGCGCAGCCCTCAGCCGAAGCGGAGATTCGCAAGACACTCGCGCAATGGACCGAGGACTTCAATGCGCGCAGAGCCGATCGCGTCTGCGATCTGTTCGCGAAGGATCTCGTCGCGAAGTTCCGCGGCGCCCCGGAACGCGGTTATGCGCGGCAATGCGAACTTCTGACCAGTGCGCTCGCCGATCCGAAGCGGCGCTTTCACAACGCACTCGAGATTCGCGAGATCCTGGTATTCGGCGATACCGCCATCGCGCGCGTCGTTTGGACGCAGACGATCGGCGACAATGACAGCGGCCGCGAGAGCCGTACGGTTGAGTCTGGGCTCGACGTGTTGCGCCGCGACGCCGACGGCCGATGGCGCATCATCCGCTATCTCGCTTTCGCTGAAGACTAAAGCGCATTGCGGACGCGCTCCTACCGATCTCCGACAATTCGCAAGCGCAGCATCCGTACAGTGAGTGCGGATGAATGTTGAGCCATGTCGCCATCGTTCCCGCGCATCGCAAAATAATCTCTCTGCTCAAGGGGAACGTTGACGCTCTCCCTCCGTTGAAGGCGCAGTTCTAAAACAGAGGGACGAACCGGTATGAAGAAACTGTTTCTCGTCGCGGCCGCTGCTGCTGTCGTCGGCTTTGCAGTGCCTGCATCCGCGCAGGTGAATGTCCGCGCAGGCGACCACGGCGTGAAGGTGCGCGTCGGTCCCGGCCATCCGCATCACCACGGTCATGCGCGCAGTCATTGGCGCGGGCACCATGCGCGCGGTGATTGCCGCGTGATCCGCTCGAAGACCGTGACGCCGAGCGGCCGCGTGATCATCAAGACCCGTCAGGTCTGCCGATAATCGCTATCCGTGCAGCAAGCGGCCTCGCGCAAGCGGGGTCGCTTTGCATTTTTGAAGGCAGGCGTTTGTTCGATAACAGCGCTTCAGAAGGCCTGATAAGTGCGCCCATATTGTCCGCCGACCCGGCGAAAGCCCTCGGCCGCAGGCGCATAATTCTGCTGGATGTTGATCGCCTTGGCGTATGAGCCTGCGGCCTTTTCCTTGTCGCCCAAACGCTCATAGGCGAGGCCGCGGCTGGTCCAGGCTGCAAAATTCTGTTCGTCGAGCTGCACCGCATTGTCGAGATCGCTCGCCGCTGCCTTCGCGTCGCCGATGGCGAGATAGGAGAGGGCGCGCGCGATCCACGGATCGGCTTCGCGGGGCGCAAGCGTTGCGGCGGTCGAGAAATCGTCGATCGCGAATTGATGCTGCCCCGTGCCCTGATAGAGCAGCCCGCGATTGTAATAGGCCTGCGCATTGTCCGGGCGGATCGCGATCGCGCGATTGAAATCTTCCAGCGCCCTCATCGTCTGCTTCTTGTCGCGCCAGGCGAGGCCGCGGCCGAGCAGGGCCGTTGCATAATTCTCGTCGATGCGCAGAGCCGCGTCATAGTCCTTGATTGCCAGATCGGGCTGGCCATTCTGCCGATGCACGAGCCCGCGATTGGCATAGGCCTCCGCATATTTCGGATCGAGCTGGATCGCCTTGTTGAAATCGAGCAGGGCTTCCTTGCGGCGACCCGACGAGGCCAGCACGGTGCCGCGCATGTTGTAGGCCTGCGGATCGTTCGGCTGCGACTGGATCACTTCGGTCAGCGAAGCGATGTTTGCAGGCGAGGCCGAATAGGTCGCCTCGGGCCCCATCACCCCATGCTCCAGCATTGTCGAACAGCCGGCGAGCGCCAGACCGGCGGCGACGCTTGCAAATCCGAAGGAGCGGCGGGGTTGCGAGAGGGTGGGGTGGCTCATTGCACCCATCATAAGCGCAGCGGCGTGGCGGTAAAACGGCGGGTTGCGCGATATCGCGCGCCTTTGGTCCGCGCTCGGGACCCCGCAAAAAGCAAAACCGCCGGAGTGTCCTCCGGCGGTCTGCCAATCCCTCGTGCAGGAATGTCGATCTCAGCGCGGTCCGCCCGCGAAGCCGCTTCCGCCGCCCGGACGCGGTCCGCGACCGCCGTCACGGCCACCGGCTCCGCCGGGCACCACCTTCGGCTTCATCGGCAGCAGCCCTTCGCGCTGCAACTTCTTGCGCGCGAGCTTGCGTGCACGCCGCACGGCTTCCGCCTTCTGGCGCGCCTTCTTTTCAGACGGCTTTTCGTAATGGCCGCGAAGCTTCATTTCGCGGAAAATGCCCTCGCGCTGCATCTTCTTTTTCAGCGCTTTCAGGGCCTGATCGACATTGTTGTCACGGACAAGAACTTGCACGGATGATCCTTCTTCACGGAAGCCACTGCACCGGGCGGCCGGCGGGCAGGGGCGCGAATTGATGTTCGGGAGCCGGAAGGGCTTCATTCCAGGCCCTTCGAGTCGGGGCGGCAATATCAGAAAGCTGCGTCAAAGTCCACTTCCGACTGATCCGCGGGGCTGAGCCGGTCCCTCCGCGCGCGGCCTCCACAGGCCCGATGTCACAGCCGCCCAATTTTCGGGCTCCGGCCTTGTTTGACTCGCCTTTGTGAGCCATGCCGCAGATGCAAGCTCAAGGAGGTCAGATGTTTGCATCCAAGGCGGCGGTTTTCCTGACGATTCTGACACTGGGCGGGACGGGAATGGCACTTGCGCAGCAGCAACCGGGCCCGGTTCCGCTTCCCTTTCCGAACATGATGCAGGGCACGCCGGAGGAGGAGCGCGCCTGCGCTCCGGATTCGGCCAAATTCTGCCAGCGCTTCGAGCCGGACCCGCTCCAGGTCCTCGGCTGCCTGCAGCGCAATCGGGCCCAGATCAGCAAGGCCTGTCAGGCGGTTCTGCGGAACCGGGGGGTCTGAGGGGACGGGCGCTGGCTTCCTGCCGGGAGCCCCACCATCAGCCGTTCGTCCCCGCGAAAGCGGGGACCCAGACCACCGCTCTGCGATATCGGTCCGCGCCTTTGCGGGGACGACCATGTCCTGGCGCTGAATTCATGGCGCTGAATCGATCGGCCTCATCCTGAGGAGCGCCCGAAGGGCGCGTCTCGAAGGATGGGCCGCCCTCTCCTTCGAGACGGCGCGGACGCGCCTCCTCAGGATGAGGGCGGAAGAAACCCTGGATTGCCGCTTGCGCGGGAACGAGCGGCGCAGGGCTAATCCACCTGCACCCGCGTCACATGCCCCATCTTGCGGCCCGGCACCGGATCGCCCTTGCCGTAGATGTGGACCGAGGCGCCTGGCACCGTCAGCCAGCGGCCATAATCGGCGGCCTCGGCGCCGATCAGGTTCACCATCTCGACCCGGCCGAGCCTCACCGGAACCGCCAGCGGCCAGCCGGCAATGGCTCGGATATGCTGCTCGAATTGCGAGACCGAGCAGCCGTCGATGGTCCAGTGCCCGGAATTGTGGACCCGCGGCGCGATCTCGTTGACCAGCACCCGATGCGCCGTGCCCTCGCGCAGGACGAACATTTCGACCGCCAGCACCCCGACATAGTCGAAGGCGGTGGCGATGCTTTCCGCGATCCGGATGGCTTCGGCGGCAATCGCATCCGGAATCCCGGCGGGTACGCGCGACACCTTGAGGATATGGTCGCGGTGCTCGTTCTCGGTGACATCGAAGCTTTGCAGCGAGCCGTCGCGGCCGCGCGCAACAACCACTGAAACCTCGCGCTCGAAGGGCACGAAGCCTTCCAGGATGCAGGCGGCACCGTTGACCGCACGCCAGGCCGCACCGGGATCGCCACCGACGTCGATCTTGTGCTGGCCCTTGCCGTCATAGCCGAAGCGCCGCGTCTTCAGGATCGCCGGCAGTCCGACCTTGCGCACCGCCTCGAACAGCTGCGGCGCGTCGCTGACCGCGGCATAAGGCGCGGTCGCGATCCCGAGACTGTCGACGAATTCCTTTTCGATCAGCCGGTCCTGCGTGGTTGCGAGGACGCGGGGATCCGGAAGCACCAGGCTGTTTTGCGCCAGAAACGACGCGGTCTGCGACGGCACATTCTCGAATTCGTAGGTGATGACGTCGCAGTCGTTGGCGAAGTCCGACAGCGCATCGCGATCGTCATAGGCGGCGATTGTCGCGCGCTTGACCACATCAAAGGCGCAAGCATCGGCATCCGGCGCGAAGACGTGGCAATTCAGCCCGATGCGCGACGCCGCCTGGGCCAGCATCCGCGCGAGCTGGCCGCCGCCGAGAATGCCGATGGTGGCACCGGGGGCAAGCGGGGTGTTGTCGCGCCTGGTCATCGCCGGCTCGTTCACGTCGGCTGCGCGATGGCGGATTTCGGCCGCTTGGCGACGCTTGCAGTCTGCGCCTTGCGGAAGCTCGCGAGCCGCTTGGCGAGTCTCTTGTCGTTGAGCGCCAGCACCGCGGCGGCGAGGAGCGCGGCGTTGACGGCGCCGGGCTTGCCGATGGCCAGCGTGCCGACCGGGATACCGGCCGGCATCTGCACGATGGAGAGAAGCGAGTCCTTGCCCTCGAGCGCGGTGACATTCATCGGCACCCCGAAGACCGGCAGCGTGGTCATCGCCGCCGCCATCCCCGGCAAATGCGCAGCGCCCCCGGCGCCGGCCAGGATGATCTTGTGCTTCTTGTGCGCCGACTTGGCGAAGGCATAGAGCCGGTCCGGCGTGCGATGCGCCGACACGATCAGCGCCTCGTAGCCGATTTTCAGGCGATCCAGCGTCTCGGCGGCATGCTGCATGGTCGCCCAGTCGGACTGGCTTCCCATGATGATCGCGACGGGCTTCTTCCTGGAGGATGATTTCGGCCGGGGGGCCATCGACACGGTTCCATGAACGAAAGAAGCGGCCGACTATACGCAGGGCGATCAAGGCAGCAAGCAAAAGCCCCGCTTTGTCCCGTCATTCCAAAGGCTGGATCAGCCGGTCGGCGAGGGAACTGCAGAGCGGCGCGGGCGCCCGTTACGCGATGATATCCGGGGTGAGCTGGTCCTCGATGAAGGCGATGCGATCCCGCAGGATCAGCTTGCGCTTCTTCAGCCGCTGCACCTGAATCTGGTCACGGCCGGGCGCGTCACTCAGCGCCTCGATCGCGGTATCGAGGTCGCGGTGTTCCTGCTGCAGCCGCGCGAGTTCCGCGCGCAATGCATTCTCGTCGTCGCCCGTCATCCTCTCGAAAGAAAACCCCGCACCGTCAACGAGTTGCCACCGATGCCCTGAGCGGGCCGGGTTCCTGTCTTGTGCCGCTTTACGGTCCTTCGTTCAAGCCGATCATCGGCTAGTAACGAAAAGCGGGGATTTGCCGCATCGCAGCAAATGGCGTTGTCGACTTGCCACAATCTGCATGCAAGACTGACCGGGCTAGGACTCCATCCCAATCAGGAGGCCAAATCCCCCATGTCGATTCAAGAGAACCTTGTAGAACTCAAGGCTCGCCATCGCGAGCTTGAGGAAGCGATCGCCGATGCCCTCGCGCATCCGTCGACTGACGACGCCAAAATCGCTGAGTTGAAGCGTCGCAAGCTGCAAGTGAAGGATGAAATCGCCCGGATGCAGGCATCGACCAGTCTCCATTGAGCGATTGACCTGATGTTATGAAGCGGTCGCGCCGCCGGCTCTCCGAACGGAGCCGGCGGTCTTGTTTTATCGGGGCCAGCATCTGACATTGCATGTCGGCTCGGAATGGTCACAGGGACAACAGCCATGCGTGAGGCAGTGCCGACAGGCGCGAGACTGATGTTTGCGATGCTCATCGCTCTGGCGGGTTTCGTCGCGCCGGGTTCAGTATCCGCCCAGGATTATCCGAACCGCCCGATCACGCTGATCGTGCCGTTCCCGCCGGGCGGCGGCAACGATGCGATGGCGCGGATCATTGCCGAGAAACTGTCAATCTCGCTCGGCCAGCAGATCGTGGTCGACAATCGCGGCGGCGCCGGCGGCGTGATCGGCTCGCGCGCGGCGGCGAAAGCTGCGCCCGATGGCTACACGCTCCTGCTCGGTCATACCGGGACCATGGGCATCAATCCGAGCCTCTACGCCAATCCCGGCTACGACATCCGCAAGGATTTCGCGCCCATCGGTCTGATCGCCGTGATGCCCATGGCGTTCATGACCCAGCCCGCGTCGCCATACCGGACCATCGCCGACGTGATCGCCGCGGCGAAGGCTTCGCCCGGCAAGATCAATGTCGGATCTTCGCCGAAAGGCACCGGCTCGCATCTCTGCGCGGAATTGTTCATGGCGTCGGCCGGCGTGCAGATGAATCTCATTCCCTACAAGGGCACGGCGCAAAGCATCACCGATCTGGTCGGCGGCCATGTCGCGATCGCCTGCAACATCATCCCGCCGGCCTTCGGCAACCTGAAAGCCGGAACGCTGCGTCCGCTCGCGGTGACTTCGGCCAAGCGCTCGAGCCATTTCCCCGATGTGCCGACCGTCGCCGAATCCGGCCTGCCGGGATTTGAGGCCGATCTCTATTACGGGCTGCTGGCGCCGGCCGGTACGCCGCGTCCCGTCATCGAGCGGCTGAACAAGGAATTGCGGGCGGCGCTCGCGCAGGACGATGTGCGCGCGCGCATTGCGAATGATGCGGCGGAGCCGTTGTCGAGCAGCCCCGAAGAGCATGCCGCGTTGCTCGATCGCGACGAAACCAAGTGGTCGACCCTGATCAGGAAACTCAATCTGAAGATCGACTGATGCGCCGACTGGTCTTCGCATTGATGGCATGCATGATCTGCAGCAGCGCGCTTGCAGCGGATCAGGCCGTGCCGCCTCCACCAGGCGCCGCGGCCCCGTCTTCGCCGACGGAAGAGAAGCCATCCGACGATTCGAAGCTCGATTTGCAGACACCGGAGAGCGAAGCGTCGAAGCCCGACGAAAGCTGGTGGCAGAAGCTCATTCGCGCGGCGCCGAATTGCAGGGTCTTCACCGACGGGTGCCGGACCTGTAGCCACACGGTCTGCTCGAATATCGGGATTGCCTGTCAGCCGAAGGAATGGGTCTGCAACGACACCGATCCGAAGACAATGCCAGAGGCCAAGCCGGATGCCGCTCCCGATGCAAAGAAATGATCGTTCCCGCCTCGGGCTCGCGGCCGTTGCGGTTCTGCTGCTGTCAGGTCCAGCGCCGGTGCAAGCGCAGGACGTGCGCGGTCTCGAAGTCTGCACCGCTGAAAAGCAGATGGAGCGCCGCACCGGTTGCTTGCAGGCCAACACGGAATTTCTTCAAGGCGTCATCGAACGCAATGCGCGTGACGCACGGCTCAAGCTCGACGCGGCCGCCAAGGAGCTCGCAGCGGCGCGCACCCAGATCGGTGCGTTGAAGGCGGCGCTTGCCGCTACGCAGGCACGTCTCGACAAGCTCGAGACGGCTTCGGAGAAGGGCAAGAAATAGCGCCCCGGACAAACGTGCGCAGAGTTAAGGCCGCCAGACCTATTCCGCGGCGAGAACGGCGTTGCGCACCGGGATGGCATCGGCCATCGCATCGACATAGGCGGCGATCACGCCGTCCACCATCGTGTCGACCGAGAACGCCGCCGATACACGCTGGCGCAGCTCTGCCGCGAGCGAAGCGGCTTGCGCCGGTTCATCGATCCTGCGCGCGATCGCGTCGGCGAGCTCCTGCGTGTCGCCGGCGGGGATGAGGTTTGCTGAAAGCGGGCCGTAAATTTCCGGGATGCCGCCGACATTGGTGGTGATCAGCGGATGGCCCGCCGCCGCCGCCTCGAGGACGACATAGGGCAGCGATTCCGCGCGCGAGGGGATCACCATGATCCGCCCGAGTGCGAGCGCTTTGCGCGCCGGCATCGCCGGCAGGAAACGGATGCTGTTTTGCAGTTCCAATCGCTTCACCTGGGCCTCGAGCGAAGCTTTCTCCGGCCCGCTGCCGATCAGGGTTGCGGTCACGGTTCGGCCGCTGTCGTGCAATCGCGCGAGGGCGTCGATCAGGATGTCGATGCCCTTCACCGGGCGAAACTCGCCGATGAAAACAAGGTCGGTCGCATCGGGTACAGGCGTAACCGGCGCAAATTCGCTCTGCGAGACGCCGTTGTGAATGACGCGCACGGAGCCATTCGGCGTGCCGATCTTGTCGCGGAAGATCCGGCCGCTATAGGCGCTCTCGAACAGATACAGGGAGCGTCGCGCCAGCAGCAATCGTTCGAGCGCCAGATACATCCGGCCTGACATGTTGTCGTGATTGAGCAGCAGGCTGCCGCCATGCGGGGTATAGGCGCGCAGCACGCGCCGTCCCGGCGTCGCAAGCCGCGCATAGGCGCCGCCCTTGGCG
>Ga0180222_1001804_pt1 | contig 20162 bp, 15 predicted proteins | sample eDN5th37CKraftOP_FD_151336 | JGI IMG/M metagenome (GOLD analysis project Ga0180222, IMG submission 151336) | Enriched Organic Plus compost microbial communities from Emeryville, California, USA - eDNA 5th pass 37_C Kraft OP (version 2) (version 2) ... | reverse complement strand
CGGCCACGACGTGACGGTGCTCGAGGACCGCACCGACACCTCGTCGGGTGCCGGGATCAGCATCTGGCCCAACGCGCTGGCCGCGCTGGACGACATCGGGCTCGGCGCCGCGGTACGCGAGTCCGGCGGCCGGGTCACCGCCGGTGCGATGCGCTGGCGCGACGGCAGCTGGCTGCGGCGGCCGGCGCGGGAACGGATCGTGCGGGCACTCGGCGAACCGCTGGTGGTGATCCGTCGCTCCCGGCTGACCGGGATCCTCACCGGTGCGCTCGCCGGCGGCACGCTGCGCACCGGGGTCAGGGCGGAGTCGCTGGCGCTGACCGGCGCCGGGGTGCGGGTGACGCTTGCCGACGCCACGGTGCTGACGGCCGACGCGGTCGTGGGCGCCGACGGCACCGGGTCGGTGGTCGCGCGCCACCTCAACGGGCCGCTGCGCCACCGTTACGCCGGCTACACGGCCTGGCGCGGGGTGGCCCACTGCCGCATCGACCCGGACGTCGCCGGCGAGGTGGTCGGGCCGGCGGTGGAGGTCGGCCTGGTGCCGATGGGCGACGATCACACCTACTGGTTCGCCACCGAACGGGTGCCGGAGGGCGGTTCGGCCCCGCAGGGTGAGCTGCCGTACCTGCGGGAGCGGTTCGCCGCCTGGCCGGAGCCGATTCCGCAGATCCTGGCCGCCACCGACCCCGCCGACGTGTTGCGCAACGACCTGTACGACCGCGACCGGGCGCGGCAGTGGTCGCGCGGCCCGGTGGTGCTGGTCGGCGACGCGGCGCACGCGATGCGCCCGCACCTCGGGCAGGGCGGCTGCCAGGCGCTCGAGGACGCCGCGATCCTGGCCCGGTTCCTGGACGCCGAGACCGATCCGGCGGTGGCGTTCGCCCGGTTCGTCGACTACCGGCGGCCGCGGGTCGAGCGGCTGGTGCGCGAGTCGCGGACGGTCGGTGACGTGATGAACCTGCCGGTGTTGAGCACCGTGGCCGCGCGGGCCAGCGTGCTGCTGCCCGAGGCGGCGGTGACGCGGCATCTGGCCGGGATCGCGGCCTACGCGGCGTTCCGGCCGCCGGCGGAGGTTCGGCCGCGATGAGCCTGACGCTGGGGCCACTGGTGGTCGAGGCCGAGGATCCGGAGGCGCTGGCCGCGTTCTGGACGACGCTGCTGGGCGCCCGGGAGTGCGGCCGACTGCTGACGTTCCGGCCGCAGGAACGGCCCAAGACGGTGAAGAACCGTGTCCACGTCGACCTCTACGTCCGCGACGTCACGCGGCTGGTGGACCTCGGCGCGCGGGTACTGGCCGAGCATCCGGGGTGGACGACGATGGCCGATCCGGAGGGCAACGAGTTCTGTGCGTTCCCGGATCCGCAGACGCCCGCGGAGCCGCCGGCGCGGCTGTTCGCGGTGTGCGTCGACAGCGACCGGCCCGAGGAGTTGGCCGCCTGGTGGGCCGAGCGGGTGGGCGCGCAGGTGCGCGACGGGCCCGACGGCACCCCGCGCTGGCTTTACGGATCGGCGGGCTGGGAGGACGTGATCTGGAAGTTCGTCCGCGTCGCCGACGCGCGTGTGGTGCCCAACCGGTGGCAGTGGAGCCTGCGGTCCGACCCGGGTGTGCGGGTGGACCCGCAGGGCAATCAGTTCAGCGTGTGCCGGCGAGGGTGCCGATCGGGTTCAGCAGCGCCGTGCACATCTGACGCGGGTTGACGAAGCCGAACAGTCCCTTGGTCGGCATCGCGGCGCAACCGGTGGGAGTGGCGGCGGGGGCGCTCGGCAGCCCCGATCCGGCCGGGGTGGTGAACACCGCGGGCGAGGCGCCGTGCACGCCGCATGTCGGCCAGGCCTTCAGGCCCTGGGTGCGCAGCACGTTCTCCGCGACGCGGATCTGCTCGGCGCGCGAGGCGGTGGCCGGGTTGCCGACGCCGCCGTTGGCGGTCCAGGTCGCCTGCTTGAACTGCAGTCCGCCGTAGTGGCCGTTTCCGGTGTTGGACTGCCAGTTGCCGCCCGATTCGCACTGGGCGATGGCGTCCCAGTTCACCGAGTCCGCGTTGGCGGTGGCCACCGCCGAGTCCGAGAGCATCGGCACCAGCGCCATCGCACCGGAGATCGCGGCGGCCCAGAGGCCCTTGTTTATCGTCTTCCGGCTGATCGCCTTCCGAATCTTCATCACTGCGGTCCTTCCCCGACCGTTTGACACAAGGTCCGCACCGCTTGCGCGCCGCGGCTATCTGGAGTGTCGGGGCAGAATGAACGCGTGTTACGCGAGAGTCAAAAGTTTTAGTCGATGCTTATCTGGCGTAAGAGCCGTCTGAGAACAAAGTGGCGGTGCCGGATCGAGTCCGGCACCGCCACTGACAAGCGTCGTTGTGGAGTTATCCGCGCTTGCCGCAGGTCGGCCACGCGCCGATGCCCTGCGTACGCAGCACGTTCTCGGCCACGCGGATCTGCTCCTCGCGGCTCGCGTTGTGCGGCGAGCCGGTCCCGCCATTGGCACGCCAGGTGCCCATGGTGAACTGCAGGCCGCCGTAGTAGCCATTACCGGTGTTGATGGCCCAGTTGCCGCCCGACTCGCACGCCGCGATGGCATCCCAGTTCACACCGCTGTCCGCATTGGCGGTCGCGGCTCCCAGCGCGATCGGCGCGACAGCGATCGCACCGGCCATGGTCGCCAGACCGAACGTCTTGCGGATGTTCTTCAACTGCATTCCTTTCGCCAAGCGCGCGCCAGCCAGCACCCGGGCAACATCGCTCGGGCGTCGGTGCCGGTAATCGGCAGTGGATGGGGCCGCACCGTCTCGGTCAGGTGCGGCAGTGGGAACGTGCCGCGCCGGCTTCACCGCCGGCCGCCGCGGGAGGCCGCGCCTCCTGCAGTCCCACTCACACGCAGGTTCGTGGTTTGTTCAATTTGCTCTCCGTGAGGAGCCGTATCGGACGCTACAAACCGAATCCGCGAAAGTCATAGTGCGCATCGCCGCGCGCGGCGCAGATAACGATCTGATCACGACGACCGATATCGTTTCGTTATCGCAGGTCATCTGCCGAATCGACCACCGCGCCGATTTCCAGTGCCCGGCGTGTTCCAGTGACCCATCTCACGATCATTTTGTGACGTGGACCACCGGCGCAACAGGTTTCGCGACGAGCCGCATTGAAAAGCCCAGTAAAACTGCACTCTCGTCACATCAGCACCACTGGATTCAGCGGGTGATGAATAACAGTTCGCTGTCCGAACAAGAACTCATGAAGTCGAAATCGCCTTTGCGCCAAGGCATTAAGCGGTCTTTTGGCAGACCCACATGAACCCCGAAGGTTCCCGGCCACGTTCACGGTGTTCGTGAATAACGTTGTTTTGCAGCGACTTCCACGCCATGATGCGGTTTCCGTCGGCCCGATCCTCGCGACTCCGGCCGCCTGTCACACCGGCCGCCCCGAAAGGTGCCGCACCGATGCCGGCGCCGCCGCGGCCGGATCGGCAGGCCGCGGCACCGAATAAGTGGGCTTCACCGGCGGAATTCAGCAACTTTAGTATCAGATGAAGTGAAACCTGTTGCCCCGCAACGATGTTCTGACGGCATGTCCGGTCACCAGGCCGCTCCGGGGCAGACCGGGATATTCGAGCTCGGCCACCGATATCAGCGTCAATATCCGGGGAAACTCACTGGCACGAATTTCGGAAAAAAGACGTCGAAATTCGGTGAAACTACCTGAGCGAGTTTGCTAGGCCACTTGCGGACGGCGCAGCGCGGCCAGATCGGCGGCGGTGTTAACGTTGGTCAGCGCCGGCTGCTCGGGCATCACGATCCGGTGGGTGTCCACCCGGTCGATCAGCGCACGCATGCTGCGCTCCCCCGCCGCGATGAGCTCATCGACGACGCCGGCCAGCGAGGTGCGGTAGATGCCCGCGAGGTAGTGGTCGCGACCGTCCCACGGCAGCACCACGTCGGCGCCGAGACGCACGGCGGGACCGACCAGCTCGTCGATGATGTCGGTGGTCAGCAGCGGCATGTCGACGGCGGCGACGAACGCCAGCTCGCGGCCGGCCTCGGCGGCGGCGCGCAGCCCGCGTCCGGTGGCCAGCAGGGGGCCGACGCCACGGATCTCGTCGCGCAGTACCTCGGCATCCAACGGCGGGAGCGCCTGTCCGGGTGCGGCGACGACGAACACCGGCGCGCAGCGCGCCTTGAGGGTGTTCACCGTGCGTTCGACGAGCGTGGTGCCGTCGAACTGCAGTGTCGCCTTGTCACGGCCCATGCGGCGGGACGCCCCGCCCGCCAGGATGATCGCGGCCAGCGGAACCTCGGTCGTCATGACCGTGAGGTTAGTCGAACTAGTCGACTGTCCAGGTGTCTTTACCGCGAAGCAGCGACTGCAGGGCGGCGGTGTCGTGGGCCTTGGCCTCACGCGCGCTGGCGACCTGGTTGCGGGCGGCGTCGTCGTAGGTCGGCTTGCTGACCTGACGGAAGATGCCCATCACCATGTGCTCGAGGTTCTGGTCGGACAGCCGCGACAGCGCGAACGCGTACGCCGGGTCCTCGATCGTGGCGTCGTGCACGACGATCTGGTCGGCGGACACGTCGGCGGTCTTGGCGATCTCCAGGCCGTACCCCGACTTGATGACGCAGTACTCGCCGTCGGCGCCGAAGGTGATCGGCTCACCGTGGGTGAGGTTGATCAGCCGCTCCTCAGCACCCTCCTTGCGCAGCGCGTCGAAGGAGCCGTCGTTGAAGATCGGGCAGTCCTGCAGGATCTCGACCAGCGCGGCGCCGCGGTGTGCGGCGGCAGCCTTGAGCACCTCGGTCAGGCCCTTGCGGTCGGAGTCCAGCGCCCGGCCGACGAACGTGGCGTCGGCGCCCAGCGCCAGCGACACCGGGTTGAACGGGTAGTCCAGCGAGCCCATCGGCGTCGACTTGGTGATCTTGCCGACCTCGGAGGTCGGCGAGTACTGGCCCTTGGTCAGACCGTAGATCCGGTTGTTGAACAGCAGGATCGTGATGTTGACGTTGCGGCGCAGCGCGTGGATCAGGTGGTTGCCGCCGATCGACAGCGAGTCGCCGTCACCGGTGACCACCCAGACCGACAGGTCCTCGCGCGCCAGGGCCAGGCCGGTGGCGATTGTCGGGGCACGGCCGTGAATCGAGTGGAACCCGTAGGTCTCCAGGTAGTACGGGAACCGGCTCGAGCAGCCGATGCCGCTGACGAACACGATGTTCTCGCGGCGCAGGCCCAGGTCGGGCAGGAAGTTGCGGATGGTGTTGAGGATGACGTAGTCACCGCAGCCCGGGCACCAGCGGACCTCCTGGTCGCTGGTGAAGTCCTTGGCCTTCTGCGGCTCGTCCGTCGTCGGCACGCGGCTGGTGCCGGTCAACCCGAGATCAACTCCGATCAGGTCAGTCATCAAACAGCTCCCACACCAGTCCCGGCCTCGACGGTCGCCGCCGCGAGCCGCGCGAACTTGGCCTTGTCGAGTTCCTTATCACCCAGCGTCCCGTCCAGCGCGGCATCGATGATGCCCTCGACCTCGTCGGCCAGGAACGCCATGCCTTCCACCTTGGTCACCGACTGCACGTCGACCAGGTACTTTCCGCGCAGCAGCAGCGCGAGCTGCCCCATGTTCATCTCCGGGCAGACCACCTTCGGGTAGCGCCGCAGCACCTCGCCGAGATTGGCCGGCAGCGGGTTGAGGTGCCGCAGGTGCGCCTGGGCCACCTTCTGGCCCTTGCGCCGCGCCCGCCGGCAGGCCTCGCCGATCGGCCCGTAGCTGCTGCCCCAGCCGAGCAACAGCACCTCGGCGTCGCCGGTCGGGTCGTCGACCTCGAGGTCGGGCACCTCGATGCCGTCGATCTTGAGCTGGCGCAGCCGCACCATCAGGTCGTGGTTCTTGGGCTCGTAGGAGATGTTGCCCGCGCCGTTGGCCTTCTCCAGACCGCCGATACGGTGCTCCAGGCCCGGGGTGCCCGGTACCGCGAACTGGCGGGCCAGGGTCTCCGGATCGCGGGCGTACGGCGCGAACGGCTCGCCCGGCTTGGCGACGTTCTGCTTGATCGGCTCGTAGCTGGAGATGTCCGGGATGCGCCACGGCTCCGAGCCGTTGGCGATCGCACCGTCGGACAGGATCATCACCGGGGTGCGGTAGGTCAGCGCGATGCGGGCGGCCTCCACCGCGATGTCGAAGCAGTCCGACGGCGACCGCGGCGCCAGCACCGCGACCGGGGACTCGCCATTGCGGCCGTAGAGGGCCTGCAGCAGGTCGGCCTGCTCGGTCTTGGTGGGCAGACCGGTCGAGGGGCCGCCGCGCTGCACGTCGATGACGATCAGCGGCAGCTCGGTCATCACGGCCAGGCCGATGGCCTCGGCCTTGAGCGCCACACCGGGGCCGGAGGTGCTGGTCACGCCGAGCGCACCGCCGTAGGAGGCGCCGATGGCGGCGCCGATGCCGGCGATCTCGTCCTCGGCCTGGAAGGTCAGCACGTTGAAGTTCTTGTGCTTGGACAGCTCGTGCAGGATGTCCGACGCCGGGGTGATCGGGTAGGTGCCGAGCACGACCTGCAGGTCGGCCAGGTGCCCGGCCGCGACGATGCCGTAGGCCAGCGCGGTGTTGCCCGAGATCTGGCGGTACTCACCGGACTTCAGCTTGGCGGGGGCGACCTCGTAGACGCTGGCGAACGCCTCGGTGGTCTCGCCGTAGTTCCAGCCGGCCTTCAGCGCCAGCACGTTGGCCTCGGCGATCTCGGGCTTGCGGGCGAACTTCTCGCGGATGAACGCGATGCTGTGCTCGAGCTCGCGGCCGTACATCCACGACAGCAGGCCGAGCGCGAACATGTTCTTGGCGCGCTGGCCGTCTTTCTTGGACGCGCCGATCTGCTCGACGGCGCCCAGGGTCAACGTGGTCATCGGCACGGCCTGCACGACGTAGTCGGACAGCTCGTCGGTCTCCAGCGGGTTGGCGTCGTAGCCGACCTTGGCGAGGTTGCGCTTGGTGAACTCGTCGGAGTTGGCGATGATCAGGCCGCCGTGCGGCAGGTCGGACACGTTGGCCTTCAGCGCGGCCGGGTTCATCGCGACGAGGACGTCGGGGCGGTCACCGGCGGTGAGGATGTCGTAGTCGGCGATCTGGATCTGGAACGACGACACACCGGGCAGCGTGCCCTGAGGTGCTCGGATCTCGGCCGGATAGTTCGGCTGGGTCGCCAGGTCGTTGCCGAACAGCGCGGCCTCGGAGGTGAACCGGTCACCGGTCAGCTGCATGCCGTCGCCGGAGTCGCCGGCGAAGCGGATGACGACCTTCTCGAGCTTCTGTCGAGTGCCTGGACGGGCTTCGTTGCCGTTCACCGCCACGCGCCTGCCTCCTTGTAACTGTGGGTCAATCCAGCGGGTTTACCGAGTCGCAGCCGGGACGGCGCGCCGTCGGGAAACAGCCACTCCAAGTTTTGATGTCACTGCCGGTACCGATTATTGCACTCTTCTTAGGACGCCCTTCACCGCCCCCGCCCACGGCGTGGCGCGCACTGACGGAAAAAGTCGCAGCTCACCCAGTGTGCCGGTAGGCGACGTGAGACAAAACTGTGTTGTTCGTCACGCTCACGAGACAATGAACTCTAAGAATTTCGGTTACCGACCGGTAGCCACCAGCTAGCAGGTCAGGGGGCGTGCGCCGACGAGCCGATGCGGCCGCCGCAGCGGCCGCCGTGTTTGCCGGGCGTGCCGGTCATCCGGCACCCCGGGTCTCGCTTCAAGAATGGACCGGGCGCTATGCGTTGTCGGCGACCGACCGGCGGCGCTCATGCCAGCGCAGCCGCAGAAGCAACAGGCCTCGGTGCGCACGCCACCCCGCCGACAGCGGGTCACGCCAGACCGGGGTGTGGCGCCTGGATCGCGGATCGTTGTGCACGATCCCCATTGTGCCGTCGGCGCGGCAACATCGCCCTGTGATGAATCCCGCGGCAACTGAACAGTGACTGAACTGTTCCACCCGCACGGGACCTAGGCTTGACAGCATGCGACTCGGCGGACGGCGCGACCACACTGAAGACGTCGACGTGACCTACGACGAGAACCGGCTCGAGGTCACCGAACCGGAACGCGAGGCCGCCGGTGTCACCGCCGTGAAGGTGTCCATGGAGCGGGCGCTGACCCAGATGGGCCCGCTGCGCACCGGCGCCGCGCTGATCCGGCTCAACCAGCGCCACGGCTTCGACTGCCCCGGCTGCGCGTGGCCGGAGGAACACGGGGGCCGCAAGTTCGCCGAGTTCTGCGAGAACGGCGCCAAGGCCGTCGCCGAGGAGGCCACCAAACGGGTCGTCACCCCCGAGTTCTTCGCCCGCCACTCGATCGCCGATCTCGACACCCGCCCGGAGTACTGGCTGTCCCAGCAGGGCCGGCTCACCCACCCGATGGTGCTGCGCCCCGGCGACGCCCATTACCGCCCCATCGACTGGGACGAGGCCTACCGGCTGATCGCCGACGAGCTGCGCGCCCTCGCGAACCCCAACGAGGCGGTGTTCTACACCTCCGGGCGCACCAGCAACGAGGCCGCGTTCCTCTACCAGCTGCTGGTGCGCAGCTACGGCACCAACAACCTGCCGGACTGCTCGAACATGTGCCACGAGTCCTCAGGCACCGCACTGATCGACGCCATCGGCGTCGGCAAGGGCTCGGTCACCGTCGAGGACCTCACCCGCGCGGACCTCATCGTGATCGCCGGGCAGAACCCGGGCACCAACCACCCGCGGATGCTGTCGGTGCTGGAGAAGGCGAAGGCCAACGGCGCGCGCATCATCGCGGTCAACCCGCTGCCCGAGGCCGGGCTCATCCGGTTCAAGGACCCACAGAAGGTGCGCGGGGTGGTCGGCCACGGCGTGCCGATCGCCGACGAGTTCGTGCAGATCCGCCTCGGCGGCGACATGGCGTTGTTCGCCGGGCTGGGCAGGCTGCTGCTGGAGGCCGACGACCGGGCCCCCGGCACTGTCGTCGACCGCGACTTCGTCGACGCCCACTGCGCCGGTTTCGCCGAGTACGAGTCCCGCACCCGCGCAGTCGATCTCGACACCGTGCTGGAGGCCACCGGGATCGACCGGGCCCAGCTGCAGCGCGTCGCCGACATGATGATCGCCTCCGAGCGCACCGTGGTGTGCTGGGCGATGGGCCTGACCCAGCACCGCCACGCGGTGCCGACGATCGCCGAGATCACCAACGTGCTGCTGATGCGGGGCATGATCGGCAAGCCGGGCGCCGGGCTGTGCCCGGTGCGCGGGCACTCCAACGTCCAGGGCGACCGCACCATGGGCATCTGGGAGAAGGCGCCGGAGTCGTTCCTGTCGGCTCTGGACGCGCACTTCGGTATCACCAGCCCCCGCGAGCACGGCATGGACACCGTGGAGGCGATCCGCGCGATGCGCGACGGCCGCGCCAAGGTGTTCATGGCGATGGGCGGCAACTTCGCCTCGGCGACCCCGGACACCGTCGCCACCGAGGCGGCGCTGCGCAACTGCTCGCTGACCGTGCAGGTGTCGACGAAACTCAACCGCAGCCACGTCGTGCACGGCAGGACCGCGCTGATCCTGCCGTCGCTGGGCCGCACCGACCGCGACATCCAGAACGGCGTCAAACAGATGGTGTCCGTTGAGGATTCGATGTCGATGGTGCACCTGTCGCGGGGTAGCCTGAACCCGCCCAGCGACCAGGTGCGCAGCGAGGTCGCGATCATCTGCCAGCTGGCCCGCACCCTGCTCGGGCCTGAGCACCCGGTGCCGTGGGAGCGGTTCAACAACGACTACGACGCGATCCGCGACGCCATCGCCGCCGTCGTACCCGGCTGCACCGACTACAACCGCCGGGTCCGCCAGCCCGACGGCTTCCAGCTGCCCCACCCGCCCCGCGACAAGCGGGAATTCCCCACGCAGACAGGCAAAGCCAACTTCAGCACCTACGAACTGGAGTGGGTGCCGGTGCCCCCGGGCCGGTTGGTGCTGCAGACGCTGCGCAGCCACGACCAGTACAACACCACGATCTACGGCCTCGACGACCGCTACCGCGGCGTCAAGAACGGCCGCCGCGTGGTGTTCGTCAACCCCGAGGACATCACCGCGCTGGGGCTGCGCGACGGCGACCACGTCGACCTGGTCTCGGAGTTCCCGGGTGCTGACGGCGGGATCGAGGAGCGGCGCGCCGAGAACTTCCGGGTGGTCGCCTACTCGACACCGCGCGGCAACGCGGCGGCCTACTACCCGGAGACCAACCCGCTGGTGCCGCTGGACCACGTCGCCAAGAAGTCCAACACCCCGGTGTCGAAGGCGGTCGTCGTCCGCCTGGAGCGCACCTGATGGGCCGGGTCACCGCCCGCCGCCGGGTGCGGCACGTGCGCGCCGGCGACGCGGTGGCCCGGCCGGAGACCCTCGTCGTCGAGGAACCATTGGAGATCCGGGTCAACGGCACCCCGATCACGGTGACGATGCGCACGCCCGGCTCCGATGTCGAACTGGCACAAGGGTTTCTGCTCACCGAGGGGGTCATCGCCGGCCGCGACGACGTGCTGGCCGCCCGCTACTGCAAGGGCACCGGGCCCGACAACCTCAATACCTACAACGTGCTCGACGTGACCCTGGCGCCCGGCGTCGCGATGCCCGACACCGACGTGACCCGCAACTTCTACACCACCTCCTCGTGCGGGGTGTGCGGTAAGGCGTCGCTGGAGGCGGTGCGGCTGGCCAGCCGCCACTCCCCCGGCGACGATCCGACGACCGTGTCGGTCGAGACCCTGTCGGCGCTGCCGGAGCAACTGCGCGCCGCGCAGAAGGTGTTCGCCAGCACCGGCGGTCTGCACGGCGCGGCGCTGTTCGCCGCCGACGGCACCCCGCTGGTGGTTCGGGAGGACGTCGGCCGCCACAACGCCGTCGACAAGGTCATCGGCTGGGCCGTCGAACAGGACCGCATCCCGCTGACCGGCACCGTGCTGCTGGTCAGCGGGCGGGCGTCGTTCGAGCTGACCCAGAAGGCGGTGATGGCCGGGATCCCGGTGCTGGCCGCGGTGTCGGCGCCGTCGTCGCTGGCCGCGGACCTGGCCGCCGAGTCGGGCCTGACGTTGGTGGCGTTCCTGCGCGGGGACTCGATGAACATCTACAGCCGGCCCGATCGGGTGGTGCCCTAGATCCGGGTCCCGGCGGTCTCGGGCAGCCTGACCACGCACAGCAGGCTGACCGCCGCCAGAGCGCCCATCATCGCCGCGACCGCCCAGCCGCCGTAGGAGTTCAGCAGCGTCGGCGAGACGACCGGGGGCAGCGCGCCGCCGAGGACGGCGCCGAAGGTGTGGGCCAGCGCGGCACCGGTGTAGCGGTACTGCGGCGCGAAGATCTCCGGCAGGAACGCCGCCAGCGGGCCCATGCAGATTCCGATCAGCGCGTAGGTCACCACGATCGCGACGGCGAACACCGGCCGGCTGCCCGTCTGCACCAGCGGGAACAACACCAGCGACCACGGCACCGCCAGACCGAACCCCACCGCGGCGACCCGCCGCCGGCCGTGGCTGTCGCTGAGCATCGCGGCGGCCACCACACAGCCCACCTCGACCAGGCCGCCGATCACGCCGACCAGCAGCACGAAGTTCGTCGAGAAGCCCAGGTGCTCGGTGGCGTAGTGGGTGACGAAGGTGCTGGCCTGGAACACCAGCATCGGGGCGCACGCCGCCACGCCCGAGGCCAGCAGCAGCTGACGGCCCTGGCGGCGCAGCAGCGCCGCGACCGGCGGGGTCTTGTCGTGGGGCGTGTAGTCGAGCGCCGGGGACTCGTCAACGCGCAGCCGCACGTAGAGCGCGGTGGCGATCAGCACCGCCGACAGCAGGAACGGGATGCGCCAGCCCCACTGCAGGAACGCCGGGTTGTCGGTGCCGAAGCCCATGTGCACGAGCAGGAACACCAGGTTGCCCATGATCACCGCGGTGCCCAGGCCCAGCTGGGTGAACATGCCGTAGTAGCCGCGCCGGTGCGCCGGGGCGTTCTCGGCGGACAGCAACACCGCGCCCGCCCACTCCCCGCCGACGGCGAAGCCCTGGATCAGCCGCAGGGTGATCAGCAGCAGCGGTGCGGCGACGCCGATGGCAGCGGTGCTGGGGATCAGGCCGACGCCGACGGTCGCGATGCCCATCAGCAGCAGGGTGACCACCAGGGTCTGCTTGCGGCCGATCCGGTCGCCGTAGTGGCCGAACACGGCCGCGCCCAGCGGGCGGGCCAGAAACGCCGCCGCGAAGGCGCCCAGCGCGGCGGTCGTGGCCATCACGTGCCCGAGGTTGGGGAAGAACACCGTCGGGAAGACCAGGGCGGCGGCGGTGCCGTAGATGAAGAAGTCGTAGAACTCGATCGCCGAGCCGATGTAGCTGGCCATCGAGATGCGCCGCAGAGCGGGGGCGTTCACCGTCACTGTCATGCGACGAATACTGGCAGCCGGCCCGGCCGGGTCTCATCGGCGAATCGGCGGATGTACCGGTGGAATCCGTTGTCCCCCAATCGGTGGACGCGGTGGTGCCGGCGCCGAAAATGCGTTCAGGGTCGTGATCCCGAAGGATTCACGACCCTGTACGCAATATTGCGGGCAGTACTAGGCGGGGTTTGATTCGCCTGACTCCTCAACGCGGCTCGTGCCTCGCCGCTTGATCGTCGTCAGGCGGTCTTGTCCCGGCGCTCCGGACGCGACGGCTTGCGCGGCACGATCGTCGGCAGGACGTTGTCCTGGACGGTCTCCTTGGTGACCACCACTTTGGCGACGTCGTCGCGGCTCGGGATGTCGTACATCACCGGCAGCAGGACCTCCTCCATGATGGCGCGCAGGCCGCGGGCACCCGTGCCGCGGTGGATGGCCTGATCGGCGATCGCCTCGAGGGCCTCTTCGGTGAACTCCAGTTCCACGCCGTCCATCTCGAACAGCCGCACGTACTGCTTGACGAGCGCGTTCTTGGGCTCGGAGAGGATCTTGACCAGGGAGGCCTTGTCCAGGTTGGTCACCGACGCCACGACGGGCAGACGTCCGATGAACTCGGGGATCAGACCGAACTTGATCAGATCCTCGGGCATGACCTCGGCGAAGTGGTCGGTGGTGTCGATCTCGGACTTGGAGTGCACCTCGGCGCCGAAGCCCAGACCGCGCTTGCCGACCCGGTCCTGGACGATCTTCTCCAGGCCCGCGAACGCGCCGGCGACGATGAACAGCACGTTGGTGGTGTCGATCTGGATGAACTCCTGGTGCGGGTGCTTGCGCCCGCCCTGCGGCGGCACCGAGGCCTGGGTGCCCTCGAGGATCTTCAGCAGCGCCTGCTGCACACCCTCGCCGGAGACGTCGCGGGTGATCGACGGGTTCTCGCTCTTGCGGGCGATCTTGTCGACCTCGTCGATGTAGATGATGCCGGTCTCGGCCCGCTTGACGTCGTAGTCGGCGGCCTGGATCAGCTTGAGCAGAATGTTCTCGACGTCCTCACCGACGTAACCGGCCTCGGTGAGCGCGGTGGCGTCGGCGATCGCGAACGGAACGTTGAGCATCTTGGCCAGGGTCTGCGCGAGGTAGGTCTTGCCGCAGCCGGTGGGCCCGAGCATCAGGATGTTCGACTTCGCCAACTCGACCGGCTCGGAGCGCGAATCGCGGCCCTTCTCACTGGCCTGGATGCGCTTGTAGTGGTTGTAGACCGCTACCGCGAGCGTGCGCTTGGCGTTCTCCTGCCCGATGACGTAGCTCTCAAGGAACTCGTGGATCTCGGCCGGCTTGGGCAGCTCGTCGAGCTTGACGTCGTCGTTGTCGGCGAGCTCCTCTTCGATGATCTCGTTGCAGAGATCGATGCACTCGTCGCAGATGTAGACCCCGGGCCCGGCGATGAGTTTCTTGACCTGCTTCTGGCTCTTCCCGCAGAACGAGCACTTCAGCAGGTCACCGCCGTCTCCAATACGCGCCATGGTGGTGGGGTCCTACTTTCCTCGCAGTGTCGGAGCTTCGTCACCCGGTTGCCCCGGGTGGTTGTTCCCGACGCTACCCGTTCTTTCCGGAGTGAGGCGACCGATAAAGTCGAATCGCGTCGGTGGTATTCGCTTTGTCCGCGTCAACATATCGTCTGCGGACCCCGGGATCGTGCCGAACGCTCTGGCGTGTCGCCACCGTGACCGCACCGACGTGTCCGGGCAGCCCCCACGAGATCCGTTCCGAATGTTCGCCGCGCTTAACGATACCGTCAACCCGGCGGCGGTGAGCGCGCCAGACGGCGCGCTCACCACGGCCGGACGACGAGTTAGGCCGACTTCTGAGCCGACAGTTTGCGGTACTGCAGGACCGTGTCGATCACGCCGTACTCCTTGGCCTCCTCGGCCGTCAGGATCTTGTCGCGATCGGTGTCCTTGCGGATCTGCTCCGCCGACTTGCCGGTGTGGCGGGCCAGCGTGTCCTCCATGAGCTTGCGCATGCGCTCGATCTCGCGCGCCTGGATCTCCAGGTCGGAGAACTGGCCCTGGATGACCCCGGCCAGCGCCGGCTGGTGGATCAGCACGCGGGCGTTCGGCAGCGCCATCCGCTTACCGGGGGTGCCGGCGGCCAGCAGCACCGCCGCCGCCGACGCGGCCTGACCGAGGCACACGGTCTGGATGTCGGCACGCACGTACTGCATGGTGTCGTAGATCGCCATCAGCGACGTGAACGAGCCGCCCGGGGAGTTGATGTACATCGTGATGTCGCGGTCCGGATCCAGCGACTCCAGCACCAGCAGCTGCGCCATGACGTCGTTGGCGGAGGCGTCGTCCACCTGCACGCCGAGGAAGATGATGCGTTCCTCGAAGAGCTTGTTGTAGGGGTTGGACTCCTTGACGCCGAAGCTCGAGTGCTCGATGAACGACGGCAGGATGTAACGGGCCTGCGGTGCCAGGCGCGGATCTGTGTAGTCGGTCATTTGGTCAGTCCTGCTCCCGGTCCTTGCCCGTTGACGCTGGCGTTGGTGATGATGTGGTCGACGAAGCCGTATTCGAGGGCCTCCTGTGCGGTGAACCACCGGTCGCGGTCGGAGTCGGCCTCGATGCGCTCGATCGGCTGCCCGGTGAACTCGGCGTTCAGCCGGAACATCTCTTTCTTGATGACCGCGAACTGCTCGGCCTGGATGGCGATGTCGGCGGCGCTACCGGTCACCCCGCCCAGCGGCTGGTGCATCAGGATCCGCGCGTGCGGCAGCGCGTAGCGCTTGCCCTTGGTGCCCGCGGCGAGCAGGAACTCGCCCATCGAGGCGGCCATGCCCATCGCGTAGGTGGCCACGTCGCACGGGGCGAGCACCATCGTGTCGTAGATGGCCATACCGGCGCTGATCGAGCCACCCGGCGAGTTGATGTAGAGGTGGATGTCCTTGGTGGGGTCCTCGGCTGAGAGCAGCAGAATCTGCGCGCACAACCGGTTGGCGATGTCGTCATCGACCTGAGAACCCAGGAAGATGATCCGCTCCGCCAGCAACCGTTCGTAGACCGAGTCGACCAGGTTGAGGCCTTGCGAGGCGCCACGCATGTAGGTCACGACTGGATACCTGCTTTCTTACAAGAGCTTGTCTGCAACGACACTAACGAACCCGCGCCGGAGCGCACTCCCCAGACGGGCGGCGTTCGCTCTCAGCGTCACGGGTCACGTCTTACTCGGCGTCGGCCGATTCCTCGTTCGCGCTGTCATCCGAGCTCTCCGCGTCGGCCGGCTCCTCATCGTTCGAGCCCTCGGCCTCGGCCTGCTGCGCGCCGGCGCGCCCGAAGAACTCGGTGGTGTCGATGACGTTGCCCTCGGTGTCCTTGACCGTGGCGCCCTCGACGACCTCCGCGACGGCCAGGCCGCGGCGCACGTCGGCGAACAGCGCCGGCAGCTGGTTGTTCTGCTGCAGGGCCTGCAGCAGCTGCTGCGGCTGCATGCCGTACTGCTGCGACATCAGCACCAGGCGCTCGGTCAGGTCGTTCTGGCCGACCTGGACGTTGAGCTTGTCGGCGATGGCATCGACCAGCAGCTGGGTCTTGATCGCCTTCTCGGCGTTGGCGCGGTTGTCGGCGTCCCACTGCTCGCGGCTGCTGCCCTGGGCCTCGAGCAACTCGGCGAAGCGCGCCTCGTCGTGGTCGAGGGCGTGGATCGCGTTGTGCAGGGTGTCGTCGATCTGGGCCTGGACGACCTTCTCCGGCAGCGGCACCTCGACCTGCTCGAGCAGGGTCTCGAGCACCTTGTCGCGGATCTGCTCGGCCTGCTGGACGCGCTTGACCCGGCGCACCTGCTCGACCAGCGAGTTCTTCAGCTCCTCGATGGTGTCGAACTCGCTCGCCAGCTGCGCGAACTCGTCGTCGGGCTCGGGCAGCTCGCGCTCCTTGACCGACTTGACGGTGACCGTCACCTCGGCCTCCTTGCCGGCGTGCTCACCGGCGGCCAGCTTGGTGGTGAAGGTCTTGGACTCGCCCTCCTTGAGGCCGACGATCGCCTCGTCGAGGCCCTCGACCAGCTGGCCGGAGCCGACCTCGTGCGACAGCCCCTCGGTGGCGGCCTCCGGCAGGTCCTGACCGTCGACGGTGGCCGACAGGTCGATGGAGACGAAGTCGCCGGTCTGCACCGGGCGGTCCACACCCTTGAGGGTGCCGAACCGGGCGCGCAGCGACTGCAGCTCGGCGTCGACCTCCTCGTCGGTGACCTCGATGGCGTCGACGGTGATCTCCAGCGCCGTCAGGTCGGGCAGCTCGATCTCCGGGCGGATGTCGACCTCGGCGGTGAAGGTCAGGTCCTCGCCGTACTCCTTCTTGGTGATCTCGATCTCGGGCTGGCCGAGCGGCTGCACCTCGTTGGTGGTGACGGCCTCGGTGTAGCGGCCCGGGATGGCCTCGCTGACCACCTGGTCGAGCATCGCCTCGCGGCCGAAGCGGGCCTCGAGCAGCTTGCGGGGTGCCTTACCGGGCCGGAAGCCGGGCAGCCGCACCTGCTTGGCCAGCTGCTTGAAGGCGCGGTCGAAGTCCGGTTCGAGCTCGGTGAAGGGCACCTCCACGTTGATGCGAACCCGGGTCGGGCTCAACTTCTCGACGGTGCTCTTCACGATCCTGCTCCTTGTTGTGTTGTTGGTCTGATGACGTGGTTGTCCGTGTGTGGTCTGCGGCAGTCGGGGTGACAGGATTTGAACCTGCGGCCTTCCGCTCCCAAAGCGGATGCGCTACCAAGCTGCGCTACACCCCGTACCCTTGGTCGCCCCGAAACACGGAACGACCACGCGAGATACTACGGGCTTCACACACGAAGGCTTCAATTGGATTTGATTAACGCCTCACCGGTACCATCTGCTCTTGCCGTACAGGCGGGCGTAGCTCAATGGTAGAGCCCTAGTCTTCCAAACTAGCGACGCGGGTTCGATTCCCGTCGCCCGCTCTCAAGACCGGCCTGGTCGACGCAAAGTCCCAGGTCGGTCGTTGTTTTTCGGGGTCAGCGAGGTCCCGTACCCGCGTCTTGATGCGACAACTGACGTCAATGCACCACCTTCGACCTTCAGACTCTCCGAACAGCTACGGCCGGGCCAAGTCGGGGGCGCCGAAGTGGAATGATGCACTCTACGACCATGCGTTGGCTTCACAGCTTGTGAAAGGCGGGCAGTGTCAGAACGGACTTTGCAGGACGAGATCGAAGTTGCGCGGCGGACGATCAGATCCGATGCCTTATCGATGTCGGTTGGCGAGCTTGCCAACCTGTATCGCGATGAAGAATTGATTATCCGACCAGAATTTCAACGGTTGTTCCGGTGGGAACTTGACCAGAAGTCAAGACTGGTTGAGAGCATCCTACTTGGCATACCGATTCCCTCCATTTTCGTCTTGCAGCGCGAGGATGGCGTGTGGGAGGTGATAGACGGGCTCCAACGATTATCGACCGTGCTCGAATTCATGGGCGAGCTTCGCGACGAGTACACAGGGGAACTCAAGGAGCCGAGCATCCTCAGCGCAACGCAGTACTTAGAAGAGCTCGAAGGAATAGCGTTCAACGAGGACACTCCCGGGGCTCGCGCGAGCCTAACTCCCGGACAACGAATCGCGTTCAAGCGCGCAAAGATCGACGTAAAAATACTTCTACCAGAGACAGACGAACAAGCTAAATTCGAATTATTCGACCGATTGAACACCGGCGGAAGTCAGCTGTCAGCCCAGGAGATTCGCAACGCTCAGCTCCTAATGCGCGATGGATCCTTCTATGCGTGGCTGGAAGAACTTCGAACCAACAAAGACTTTCAATCAACAATAACTATTACCGACCGGTTGTACGACGAAGCCTACGACATGGAGCTTGTATGTAGATTTTTTGCATTGAGTAGGAGCTCGAATACCGAGTTAAAGAGCATCGGCAACATCGACACCTTTGTGTCGTCAAAGATTTTCTCCGCCATCGATGACCCGAAGTTCTCACGCCGTGCCCAGGCTCGAAGATTCAACCGCACCTTCAAGTTGCTTGCCAACACAGTCGGAGAGAGCAGTTTTAAGCGGCACGACGGCACTAGGTTTCTCGGCGCGTTTTCGGTTTCTGCATATGAAACCGTCGCTATTGGGATTGGCGAGAACATAGATGCCTGGGAGGCACAGGAGGAAGCCAAGCCAGGTTCCGTTGAAAAACAGATAATTGCCTGGTGGAAAGACCCTGACTTCCGTAGCGGTTCCGGCAGTGGCATCAGGGCGTCAACGAGACTATCGAAAACTCTGCCTGCCGCTCGGCGCTTCTTTAGAAAATGAGCGCAAGTATCCGCACAGCGGATATGCTGTACGAGCGCATCTCCGAGGATCTTTTATGGCGTCAGCGCGAGATCGTTCTTTTCAATTCGAGACTGAAAAAGGACGAGTTCGAGAAGACGCTGCTCCGTGCCTCGGTAGCACTTCTCTACGCGCACTGGGAGGGCTTCGTAAAGAACGCTTGTAGCTACTATTTGAGCTACCTCGCTAGCAGGCGTCTATCATTGCAGCAGTTACGTCCAGAACTAGCGGCATTAGCTCTCCGGCGGCGACTGCGAGAGGCTGGTGAGTCCAAGAAGGCCGCGGTCCATAGCGAACTTATCCGAGATGTTCGAGAACGCGCGGCAGAGAGAGCGCGAATACCGACATCTGGTGACGCCATCCGAACTGAGTCAAATCTATCGTCGCGCGTACTAACGGAAATTTTGACGTCGATTGGCTGTGATGCGACGAGATACGAAATGTACGCTGACCTGATCGACGACCAACTGGTGGCAGCCAGGAATCGGGTCGCCCACGGCGACAATAGCTATATCCGGCGGACCGAATGGGATGAGTTGTCTAGGCAGGTGCTTTGGTTGATGAACGACATTGCGACCCAGATATTAAACGCGGCGGTAGAAGAGACCTATTACGCATGGAGAGCCTGACGGTTCGACTTCCATTGCGCCCGGCGCGCCGCCATTGCGTCGGCGAGGTCACCGGCGTGGAACAGGTGATATAGGCGCCGAGGGCCATAGAAGCGTTCGCGTGGCGCATCACCCGCGCAACCTCCGGGGCCGGGGTTAGCCGACTTCCCACCGCGATATACCGGTCTCTCCACGCGACGGTCGACCTCGCGCAGATCGTTTGATTCGCCGCGCACGGCATCTCCAGTTGACACCATCAAACGATGGAGACTCGCATTGAGCTTCCCGACCTAACGCCCCTCATCGGGATGGCCATAGCGATCGGGCTGGTTGTCTACCTTGTTACCTGGCCAATTATCGCTGCGAATGAAGCACCGCGCGGTAGAGGCCTCGTATTCTTCCTCATCGCGTTATGTCTTGGCCCACTCGCTCCACTCGGTGCGGCCCTCGCCTGTTGCGCCCAAGACCTACCGCGCCGACGGCGGATGCCACACGGCTACAGGGCGAAGTACTGCTGCCGGTGCGACGCGAGGAACCAAATCCCAAAGGCGAACGACGGTTTCGCGTGCTGGCGTTGCGGCGAGGAACACTCCCTGACGCCGGTGTGAGAGCAAGCGATAAGACAGGTGTGGTTGAAAGCGAGATGAGTCCATCCCGCCAACCATTCGCTGTCCCCCTCACGCCACAGGCTGTTCTTTCGGCCTCACGCCGCGACCGTCAGCGCCACCGTCGTCACCCCGCCCGCCGACACGGCCGTCGGGTCGGCGGTCGGCAGCGACACCTCGATGTCGTGCACGTTGAGCACGCCCACCGACGGCAGGAT
>Ga0180222_1001803_pt1 | contig 20167 bp, 21 predicted proteins | sample eDN5th37CKraftOP_FD_151336 | JGI IMG/M metagenome (GOLD analysis project Ga0180222, IMG submission 151336) | Enriched Organic Plus compost microbial communities from Emeryville, California, USA - eDNA 5th pass 37_C Kraft OP (version 2) (version 2) ... | reverse complement strand
GATTTCGGGAAGAAGGGCGCAAGGCGCGCCATCTGCGCATCCGTCAGCCAGAAAAGATCAGACATGTTCACTGCTCGGTTTTCAATAGGTGAAACACCCAACCCAGCAGAAATCAATGGGTCCTGACCCTAGTTCTTATGGGCGTTGAAAATCCTACCCGGCAGGGCAGCCTTGAGCCTCAGTGTTTCCAGGATGGCGGACCAATCATTTGGTCCAAAGCCATCCGCCCGCGACATCGCATAGATTTGGGACGCCGCGGCGCCGACGCCCAAGGGCACGTTCAGGCTGGCGGCATAGCTCAAGGCAAGGTTCAGATCCTTCGACGCCAGCGCCAATCCGAACTCGGGCGAAATATCCCCGCTGAAGATCTTGCGGTCATATGCACCGGTCAGAAACCCCTTGCCCGCCGTGGTTCCGGCCAGAACCTTGACCGTGCGCATGACGTCCAGCCCCGCTGCTTCGGCGAAAACCAGCGCCTCGGCGGTCAGGGTGTTCAGCGCCGTGGACATGTAGTTGTTGACCAGCTTGGTGCGCGTCCCCGCCCCGCTTGCACCGCAATGTATGGTTTCGCGGCCCACGGCGTCAAAGACCGGCCGCGCCGCCTGAACATCCTGCGCCTTGCCGCCTGCCAGGATCAGCAACTGCCCCCGTTCTGCAAATTCCGACGTTCCGCCGACCGGAGCGTCGACCATGCGGATCCCCATGTCCGAGAGGCGCGCGGCGATCCTGTCCGTCGCATCCGGCGCGACGGTGCTCATGTCGATATAGAGCGTGCTCTTCGACATGGCGGCCGCCACGCCGGGCGCACCGAACAGGGTTTCCTCGACATCAGGACCGTTGGGCAGCATCGTCACGACAAAATCGCGGCTGCCGGCGGCTTCGGCCGCGCTGGCGGCGGCATGGCCGCCGATATCGGCGATGCCCTTGACCGCCGCCGGGTTGATGTCGAACACCCAGACCTCATGCCCGGCCTCGACAAGCTTGCGCGACATGGCATTGCCCATGCGTCCAAGCCCGATGAATCCAATGCTGGCCATTCCTTACTCCTTGTGGCTGGACCATTTGCCGCCCCGGCGGCAAATGGTCCCCTGTTGTCATGCGATCTATCGCGCGTTGAACTCGGTGGCGAATGCACGCAGCTTTTCGTCGCCGGCCACGCCCTGAAGGAACCTGTCGGTGACATAGACTTGGCTGTCGGGCAGCTCCGAAATCGTGCCGACGGTTTTCAGGAACGCGCCGATCTCGTTCGTCCAGCCTTCGACCTCGGATGCGCCTTCCGAACGCCCCATCAGTTCCAGCTGCTCATCCAGCAAGAAGACGGGACGAAGCGCGAATTCCTTATCCATCGATTCCGGTGTCACTTCCAGCCCGCCGCTCTTGTAGAACTCCATCGCAAGGGCCTTGGCCTCATCGGGATTCGCTTTCGCCCAGGACCAGCCGCGCAGATAGACGGCCATGAACCGATTGATCATGTCGGGCGAGCCCTCCGCATAGCTCTTGGTCGCGATCAGCAGGCTGGGCACCATCGCCCCGGCATCCGCGCCGCTGCACAGCGGCTTGGCCTGAACCTTGTCCTCAAGCGTATAGAGATTGGGCGCCCAGACCCCGGCGACGGTGCCGTTGCCCGACGAGATCGCCGTGATGATCTGCGCCTGTCCCAGGTTGACGAAGCCGACATCGCCGAAATCCACGCCGAATTTCTCAAGGCATTTCCGAGCGGTGAAATCGACGGTGGAGTTGGTGGTCAGCAGGATCTGCTGGCCCTTGATCCGGGTCGGATCGGCGATGATGGCATCGGCATCCGCCCCCGCGACGACCAGGGCGTTGGTGCGCGATTCGTCATTCGCGATGCCGATGGTTGCGATATCGAAGCGCGAGGCGCCCAGCACGGCAGGAACCGCCCCGGTAATGCCGACATCCCACGACCCCGAGGAACCCGCGGCGATCTGCGGCGCGCCGGCGGGGAAGGTGGCGAATTCGGGCGCGAGCCCAACCTCGTCCCACCAGCCCTTTTCCGACGCGAAGTGAAGCGGCAGCGCCCAGTACATCGCCGGCTGATAGCTGATGGTGATCTTGTCCGCCGCAAGGGACGCGCCAGGCAAGGCCGTGGCAAGACCAAAGCTCAGCACGGCCGCGGCCGTCAGGCCAAATTTCTCAGGCATTCACTCCTCCCGTTTTATGATGAGCACCGGCCGAAACCGGCGCCTGACATGCGGCTCTAGTTGGCCGCAATCTTTTCCTCCCGAAGGGATTTCCAGATCTGCGTGCGCAGGTGGACGAAGGATTCGGTGTCCATCACGTCCTCGATACGTTCGAGATCGTCCCATTTCTCGCTGGTGCGGATGGATTTCACGTCGATGACTTCCTTGATCCGGCCCGGCCGCCGGGTCATGATCGCCACGCGGTCGGCCAGATAGACGGCCTCTTCCACGCCATGGGTGATGAACAGGACGGTGCGGGGCTGCACGCGGGCCAGGCGCACCAGTTCCTCTTGCATGACCACGCGCGTCTGCGCATCCAGCGCCCCGAAGGGCTCGTCCATCAGCAGCACCGCCGGGTCCAGCACATAGGCCCGCGCGATCGCCACCCGCTGCTGCATCCCGCCCGAAAGCTGATGCGGAAAGGCGGCCGCGTGGCTTTCCAGGCCCATCAGCGACAGCGCGCCTTGCACCAAGTCTTTGCGCTCGGCCTTCGGGACGTTCTTGTTGCGCAGGCCGAACTCAATGTTCTCCGCGACGGTCTTCCAGGGAAACAGCGCGAATTGCTGAAAGACGACCGCTCGATCCGGTCCCGGCGCGGTGACATCCTTGCCGTTGACGAGAACGCGCCCCGACGTGACGTTTTCGAACCCCGCCACCATGCGCAGGCAGGTCGTCTTGCCGCAGCCCGAGGGGCCGACGATGGCGACGAACTCCTTGTCGGCGACATCCAGCGTGACGCCCTCCAGCGCCAGAAAGGCGCCGGGGCCGTCGCCGTAGGTCTTGCCGGCATTGTCGAAACGAATGGAACCCATGTTATCCTCTCCCGAGCCGTTTACCTGTTGCGCGTCACGGCGCGCTCGAGCCGCCGAAGCAGGATGTCGATCAGCAGGCCGATGATACCGATCGACACCATTCCGGCCACCACCGTCGATGTCGCGACATTCGCCTGCGCCTGGACCATCATGAAGCCGACGCCGGTCGAGGCGACGATAAGCTCGGCACCGATCAGCGACTGCCAGCCAAGCCCCGCCGAAATGCGCAGGCCCGCGATGATCGAAGGGATCGAGGCGGGCAGGATCACCTGGGTGATCATCCGGGCGTTGCTGGTGCCCAGCATCCGCGCGGCCTCGATCAGCCGGACATCGACACGCTTGGCCCCCTGATAGGAATTGATGACGCAGGGCGGAAACGCACCAGTGAAAATGATCATGATCGGGCCGCCGATACCGGTGCCGAACCAAAGCGCGGCAAAGGGCACCCAGGCGATCGGCGCGATGAAGCGCAGCCCGTCCAGCAGGGGCGTCGCCAGCGCGTCCAGCGTCGGAAACCAGCCCATCATCAGGCCCAGCGGCACCCCGATCAGCGCCGCCAGCAGGAAGCCGCCGAGGAAGCGCCCGAAGCTGTAGAACAGATGCGCGGGTAGCGTGGCCCCGGCGAAGGGGTCGCCGATCAGGGTGAGCATACGCTCCAGCACGGCAAGCGGATTGGGCAGGAACTGTTCAGAAACCAGTCCGCTGGCCGGCAGCAGGAACCAGATCGCGCCGAATGTCAGCAGGCTCAGCGCCGCCAGCAGCAAGGACCGTCCAGACGTCAACACCGTGTTTCCCATGTTCAGCTCCTCCCCTGCGGCCAACGGGCCAGCATCCGGCGCTCGACGACGGCCAGCGCCCATGTGGTCGCCCAGCCCAGCACACCGACCGTCCCCATCCCCACCAGGATCATCGCCGGATAGATGTCCTGCTGGGCGACGTTCAGGACGAAGCCCACCCCGGTCAGGGCGCCGACCATCTCGGCCGCGACAAGCGTGGTCCATGCCGCCTGAAGCGACAGCCGCAGCCCGGTAAAGATCAGCGGCAGCGCGCCGGGAACGATGACCTCGCCGATCATCCTGCCCCTCGGCGTGCCCAGCATCCGGGCCGCCGCGATCAGCGATTTGTCGATACCGCGCACGCCGGTATAGGAGTTGATGACCGACGGCACGAAGGCGGCGAGCCAGATCACCATCACCTTGGCCGCCCCGCCAAGGCCCAACCACAGGATCGCCAGGGGAATCCAGGCCAGCGGCGGGATTGGCCGCAGCAGCGAGAAGATCGGATTGATCAGCGCCTCGGCGGTCCGGCTGGACCCCATGAGCAGGCCAAGCGGAACGCCGGTCAGGAAGGCGCAAACGAAGCCGATGGCGACCAGGCGCAGGCTGTTCCAGACATGCTCGACCAGCGTGCCCCCGGCATAGCCGGCGGACAGGCTTTGCCGCAGCGAGGCCCAGAATTCCTGCGGCGTCGGAAACCGCCCCGCCGGCACCAGATGGAACCAACTCGTCGCCGCGAACCAGATCAGCAGGACTCCGGCGACCGAGAGGCCGCTGATGACCGGCGGTCGCGCAAGCTGCTTGCACCAGCCCGGCGCGGGTTTCGCGACCACTCGCATATCCTTGTCCGAACCGGCCGCCTTTGCTTGGGTCGTCATGCGACTTACCCTCCTTTCGTGAAGCATGCCCAGGTTCAGGCCGACAGCCCGCCCATGCAGCGATATTTGATGTCGAGATATTCATCGATGCCGTAGCGCGATCCCTCGCGGCCGAAGCCCGATTCCTTGACCCCGCCGAAAGGCGCGACCTCGTTCGAGATGGCCACTTCGTTGATGCCGACCATGCCGTATTGCAACGCGTCCGACACTCGCCAGGCCCGCGCCAGGTCGCGGGTATAAAGATAGGACGCCAGCCCATAGGGCGTGTCATTGGCCTGTGCGACGACCTCGGCCTCGTTGTCGAAGGCCAGCAGCGGCGCGATGGGGCCAAAGATCTCGTCCCGCGCCACGTTCATGGCCGGGGTCACGCCGCCCAGCACGGTCGGCGGATAGAAGGCGCTGTCCGGCCGGGACGCGCCGCCCCCGGTCAGAAGTTCGGCGCCCTGTTCCAGCGCGCGGGCGACGATCCGGCCCATCTGCTGCGCGGCATCGACGTTGATCAGCGGCCCGATCTGCACTCCCGGCTGGTCCCCGGCGCCGATCTTCAGCGCCCGGACCCTTTCCACGAACGCCTCGGCGAATTGCGCAAAAATGCCGCGCTGCACGAAGATGCGGTTGGCGCAGACGCAGGTCTGGCCGGCATTGCGGAACTTCAGCACCATCAGCCCGTCCAGCGCCGCCTCGATATCCGCGTCGTCGAAGACGATGACCGGCGCGTTGCCGCCCAGTTCCATTGACATGCGCTTCACGGTGTCGGCGCATTGCCGGATCAGATCCTTGCCGACGGCAGTCGAGCCGGTGAAGGACAGCTTGCGCACCGCCGGGCTGTCGGTCAGCACCTTGACGATCTCGCGCGACTTGCCGGTCAGCACGCTGAACACGCCCGGCGGCATCCCTGCCTCTTCGGCCAGTTCGGCCAAGGCCAGCGCGATGAAGGGCGTGCGCTCGGACGGCTTGACCAGCATGGTGCAGCCCGCCGCCAGCGCCGGCGCCAGCTTGCGCGTCACCATCGAAGCCGGGAAGTTCCACGGCGTGATCGCGCAGGTCACGCCCACGGGATGCTTGGTCACGATGGTCTGCCGGCCGCCTGCGGGAGAAGGGATGACATCGCCATAGACGCGCCTGCCCTCCTCGGCGAACCATTCGACATAGGCGGCGCTGATGTCGATTTCGGCACGGGATTCGGCCAGTGGCTTGCCCTGTTCCAGGGTCAGGATCTGCGCCAACCCCTCACGCTCGCGCAGGATCAGGGCGTGCCAGCGCTTCAGAACCTGCGCCCGCTGTGCGGCGGTGCGGGCCGACCATTCGGCGAATGCCCTCGCGGCTGCCTCGATGGCCAGGGCGGTATCTTCGGGCGTCAGTCGCGGCACGTCACCGATGTGCTCGCCCGTCGCGGGGCAGGTGACGGCGATGCTTGCACCGTCCGACGAGCCACGCCACGCCCCCGCGAAACAGGCCTGCTGCCGCAAAGCGCGGGTTGTTTGAAAAGCGCCCCCCATCGGTTCCCTCCTGCTGGCTGCTGAATGAGCTTGCATCCCCTGCCCGATCTGAACTGAAAGCATATCTAAATCAAATAAATTATACTTGAATTAAATGTAAGTATAACTACTGTTGTTTGGCATGGAGGGCCGCCATGTCCATACGGATACTCAGAACACTCATCGCCATCGCCGATCACGGCACATTCAGCGCCGCGGCAGACGCGGTTTTCGTCACACATGCCGCCGTCAGCCAGCAGATGCGCGCGCTGGAGGCGGAATGGCAGGTCGCGGTCTTCGATCGCTCGAAACGCACCCCGGAACTGACCCCGATCGGGCGGGCGTTGCTGGCCAAGGCGCGCGAGGTGGTGCGCGCCTATGACGACATCGTGCCGTCGGTTCTGGGCGACGATGGCCTCAAAGGCGATTTCAACTTGGGCGCGGTGCCGACGACGCTGATCGGGTTGGTGCCCTTTGCCACCGCGATGCTGAAAACGAAATGCCCGGAACTGCGCGTGGGGCTGTTCCCTGGCCTGTCTATCCCGCTGATCCACCAAGTCGAGCGAAACGCACTTGATGGCGCGCTGATCTCCAAGCCCGACATGCTGCCGCGTGAGTTGATCTGGCATCCCATCGCCTCCGAGGAACTGGTCCTGATCTGTTCCGAACAGATCAAGGACGACGACCCGGTCAGGATCCTGAATGAAAACCCTTTCATCCGGTTCACCCGCGATGCCGTGGTGGGCTCGATCATCGAGAAATGGCTGCTATCCAACAATATCGCGGCCAAGGACAGCATGGAACTGGCTGGGCTTGAGGCGATCTACAGCATGGCGCTGGCCGGGCTCGGGGTCTCGATCGTTCCCGAATCCTGCGTCAGGATCGCCAATCCGCCTTCCTTGCGGCGCATCCCGCTGGCGCCCAAAGACGCCCCCATGCGGCACCTAGGGCTGGTGCAGCGCAAAGACAGCACCAAGGACCGCGTCCTGGGCGAGATCGCCCGCGCGATGGAGCGCGCCGTCGAGGTGGGTATCTTCTCGCCCGAGACGATCGCCCGGATCTCGTGACATACCGCAAGGGAAGGTTGCACTTGCATTGCCGCTGCGGGGCGCGCATCTTAAGTATATGTAAATAATATAAGATTTTATTTACATGACTGTAAGAAGAAATTGTGGCTGGCCGCCGCATCGACCCGAAAGCAATCATGACCGATCATCTATCACCTGCCCGGATCACCCCGAATGGCCTCACCCGCCCTGCCTTGAAAGGCAGCGCGATTTCACTCGCATATCCGGCAATGACGCCGACCCCATGACGACAGGCTTCATCACGGCGCTTCTTGCCGGAGCATTCGCCGGCGGGTTCATCAACGGCTTGGCGGGGTTCGGCACGGCCCTGCTGTCCCTGGGATTTTGGTTGCAGATCATGCCGCCCCCCCAAGCGGTGGCCATCGTGGTGGTCATGTCGGTGGTGAGCGGCTTGCAGGGGCTGTGGATCACCCGGCGCGAGATCCGCGACCGCCCAGGCCGGCTGACACGCTTTCTCGCCCCGGGGCTGATCGGGCTGCCCTTGGGGGTGAGCTTGCTGAGCGTGATCAGCGCGCCGGTGTTGAAGCTGGTGATCGCCGGCTTCATGATTACCTATGGCGGTTTCTTCACGCTGCGCCGTTCACTGCCCCGTTTCGAACGACCGACGCCCCTGATTGACGTCGGCATCGGCTTTACGGGGGGCGTCCTGGGCGGCGCGGCATCCCTGTCGGGGGCACTGCCGACGATGTGGTGCGCCATGCGCCCCTGGCCCAAAGGCGAAACGCGTGCTGTACTGCAACCCTATAATGTAGGCATCCTGGGTATGGCCGTCGCGCTTTTTGCCCTGCAGGGCCTCTACGACCGCGAAACCATGCTGTTGATCGCGATGGCTCTGCCGACCACCATCATCGGCGCTCAGCTCGGCATCAGGCTGTTCCACCACCTGAACGACACCCAGTTTCGCCGGTTGCTGATCGGGGTGATGTTCGCCTCGGGCGTGGCGCTTGCCCTGCGCGAACTCATGTGAAAAGGGGCCGGCGAATGTTGCCGGCCCCTTTTCCAGTCCAGAAGTTCAGGCTTGCTTGAAAAAGGGCGCCGGGATCAAGATCTTGTTCTCGATGTGATCGACTAGCGGGCGCATCTGAACGGCATAGGCCTGCCATTCCTCCGACGCTTGCAACGCCTTGCGACGCTCCCAACGGTCATCCATGCTGTCATAGCCCCACATATGCACGATCTGGTTCAGCTGACCGATGTCGGTGAAGTAATAGCCCACCATATTGCCCAGGATGCGGCTCTGCACCGCCAGCCCCTCTTCCTCGTAAAGCTTGAGGAATTTGGGCACATTGCCGTTCTTCAGCGTATAGGTCCGCATGTCGATGAACATCGCGATCTTCCTTCAGTCAGGTTTGGTTCAGAAATGAAGCAGGTGGATGGTGACCAGCGCGAAGACAGCCAGCAGCACGGTCAAGCAGCAGACGATGCCGATCGCGGTGCCGCCGACCTCGCCCAGCTTTTTCAGCGAGGTTTTCATTCCGAGTGCGGCGATGGCGGTAACTAAGCACCAACGGGACAGTTCAAGCAACAACACCGTCACTTCGGGCGGGATGAGCTTGGCGCTGCCGATCAGCACCAGCGCGGCAAAGCCGATCACGAAGAAAGGAATCTGCAGCGACTGGCCGGGCGCGCGGCTTTTGCCAAACAATAGCGAGATTGTGACGACGACCGGGACCAGGAGCGCGACGCGCAGCAGCTTGACGAAGGTGGCGGTCGCCCCGGTCTCGTCTGAGACGGAATAGCCGGCGCCAACGACCTGTGCCACGTCGTGGATAGTGGCTCCGAAAAAGACCCCCATCGCATGTTCGGACATGCCGAGTGCCGCACCGACCATCGGATAGACGATCATCGCCAGTGTTGACAGCGCGGTGACGGCAATGACCGTGAAGATGGTGTCGCGCTCGTGATTGGGATCGTCCTTGGGGAGCACCGACGAGATCGCCAAAGCCGCCGAGGCACCGCAAATCGCAACCGCACCCCCCGTCAGCAGGCCGAAGGACAGCGAGCGGCCGAACAGTCGGGACAAGATCACGCCCGCAGCGATGGTCAGCCCGACGCCGGCAAAGGTAATGAAGACGACACCCAGCCCCGCTGCTGCGATCTGCTGAACCGTGATACCGAGGCCCAGCAGAGCGACACCGAAACGCAGAAGCTTCTTTGCGGCAAACTCGATGCCAGCCGCGGTCGAGGAGTCCGGTTCAGCCAAAAAAGTGAAGGCCATGCCGAGCAGCAGGGCCATAAGCATGATCGGCGCGCCATAGTGATCCGAAAGGAAGCGTGCGGCCAGCGCTACCGTGACAGCCGAGAGAATGCCGGGGAACAGCAGCCGCGCTATGGATGGCATAGCAAGAGCAAACTGCTTCATCCGATGAGTTCATCCCGGCGGTCATCGGTCTCGCCGAACCGCTTCAGGACGGCAGGCTTGGTGCCTTCGTAGACGCGCTCCAGGTTCTCGGCGATCTTGGCGTTCTCGCGCTCGAACAGGCAGTTGCCTTCGAGGTCCGAGGCCACCAGGAACGGCCCCATCCGGTTGCAGCGGATCACCCACATCGCCTGGGCAAGACCCAGTTCCTCGTTCCAGTGCACGGCCTCGACATTCTCGACCCCGCGGCCCAGAAGCGCGCCGGTGCCGTAACCCACGGTCGACAGGTAGATGGCACCGTTCGGGACGAAATATTCCTTGTAGTCCCTGGACGACATGCCTCCCTTGCCGATGATCAGCTTGGCGCCGGTCTTGGCCATCCACTCGGGCAGCCATTTGGCAAAGCGGAAGCTGGCCGTGGCGGTGACGGCGCCCATGTCGAAGCTGCCATCCTCGCGGATGGTCGCGGCGGGCGAGCAGTGGAAATTCGCCGCGCTCTGCGACGGCAGTTCCATCGGGATGTTCGCCTTGTCCTCCAGCGCACGCATGTAGACGCCTTCGCGCGCGGTATACATCAACCCGTTCAGATAGACGATGTCTCCCATCCGCAGCGCGGCGATCTCCTCGGGGGTCGGGGTGGTGGACAGGATGATTTCGCGCGGTTTCATTCGGCAGCCTCCGTGGTGGCAGGCTGTTGGGCCATCTCCCAGCCCACCGTCTCGCGGCGCTGATAGGGGGTGAACCAGTCGGGATCGGTGCGATGCTCGACCCGCCCGTCGGGAAAGATGCGCGCGACGGCGCGACGCGAGGACAGGCAGAAGGCATGAACCGACATCTGCATGCCGCCGGTATGGCAATAGCCGACCTCGATATGGGTATCGATCACCATGTTCTTGCCGACGAAGCCCATCGCGCCCATGCCGATGGAGTTGCCCAGTTCCTTGAACTCCTCCTCCAGCGCGGCGATACGCGGATCGCTGTTGCGATCGCCCACCGTGCGCAGGCAGGCGGCGCGCTTGCCCAGCACCATGCAAGTGTCCTTGCAGCCGCCCAGACCGATGCCGATGATTGCCGGCTGGCAGGCCAGGCCGCGCTTGCCAAAGGCCACCAGGCTGTCGAGGTAGAACCGCTTGATCCCCTGAATCCCGTCCGAGGGGAACAGCATCCGGTAATCGGTGCCGAACAGCCCGCCCTTGTGGACGGTGATCAGGTCGATCCATTCGCCGCCGGGCTCATAGCCGTATTCGATCTCAGGCGCGCCGATGCCGACATTGTTGTTGTGGTCGGTGCGCCAAAGCGGATGCACGCGGTTCGGCCGCAGCGGAACTCCGTTCGTCGCATTGGCGGTGGCGTGGCGCAGCGCTTCTTCCAGCGCCACGGGGCCGCCCTCGATGCGGGTGTCGTTGCCCATCTTGACATACCAGCGCGGCGTGCCGGTATCGCCGCACATGGCGCGGCGGTCCTGCTTGGCTGCCTCGTAATTCTCCAGCATCGCTTGCAGCACGAAGGAGGACAGGTCGCCATCTTCGGTCTGGGCGGCCGCCTTCAGCCCATGCAGGTAATCCTCGGGGATCTCGATGGCCGCCTTGGCCATGAGATCCTCGGCGGTGGATTGGATCAGATTGATCGGTATCACGTTTCGCTTCCTCTTCGGCCGACTATTGCGCGGCAACCAGTGTCTCGGGTTCGTCTTCGGGCAGGATCGTCTCGCCCGGCCGGACGATAGTGAACTGCACCTGTTCGCGGCTCAGCATCAGGTCGTCGCCCTTTTTCCGCGCGAGAGTGAAATACGAGGTCTCAAGATCGCCGCTTTCCGGGAAATCCTCGCGGAAATGCGCGCCGCGCGAGTTCTCGCGCAGCTCGCCGGCGCGGGCGATGACCTCGGACACCTCGACCAGCGAGGCCATGTTCAGCCAGTCGAGCCAAGTCAGGTTGAAGGCCAGGTTTGCCGGATCCACCCCGGTCTGCATCAGTTCCTCGCGGATTTCCGCGACGCGCTTCTGGCCACGCTGCAAGCCGGCGCCGGTGCGCATGACGCCGACATCCTCCCACATCGCCTCCTGCAGCTTGTGGCGCAGCGGCTGGATCGGCGCGGCAGCCTGCGAGAACGGGCGGCAGGCGCGGTCGATTTCCGAGGCCAGCACCGCCTCGTCGGGATCGCGCAACGCAGCCATGCGGCGAATGTCGGCGCCCATCACGTCGCCGGCGATGCCGCCGAAGACGGTCGAGTTCGCCACGCCGTTGCCGCCCAACCGGTTCGAGCCATGCGCGCCGCCCGCATCCTCGCCCGCGACGTAAAGCCCCTCCATCTCGGTGCGGGTATCGGGATCGACCACCACGCCGCCCATGAAGTAATGCGCGGTCGGCACCACCTCGACCTTGCCGCCGGCCAGGTCAAAGCCGGAATCGGCGCAACGCTTGACCATGCCGGCGAATTTCTTGCGCACGTTGTCGGGGCCGAGGTGGCTCATGGAAATGAACATGCCGACCTGGCTGGGATCGTTGTTCTTGCGCATCTCGGCATAAATGCCGCGGCTGACCACGTCGCGCGTGGCCCGCTCGCCCCGCGCATCATAATCGAACATGAAGCGGTCGCCGCGCGCGTTCAGCAATTGCCCGCCAGCGCCGCGCAGCCCCTCTTCCAGCACCGTCCCGGTCATGCGGGTATGGTCGCCCGCCAAGAGGCCGGTGGGATGGAACTGCACCATCTCCATGTCGCGGAGCGGCAGGCCGATGCGCAGCGCCATGGCCAGCCCGTCCATGGTCTTGTCGCCCGAGGGCGTGTGATACTTGTACATGGTCGGCCCGCCGCCGGTGCCCATCATCACGCATTTCGCCCGCACGAAACGAAAGCGGCCGGTGCGCATGTCGATGAACAGCACCCCGGCCAGCGAGGCCCCGTCGGCGGTCGGGATCAGCCCGATGGCGCGGTGTTCCTGCAACTTGCGGATCGGTCGGGCCAGCACCTGCTCCATCAGCCGGCTGATGATCTCGATACCCGTCAGGTCGCCCTTGTGGACGGTGCGGTCGGCGGTCTGGCCGGCAAAGGCCTTCTGGTGCAGCGTGCCGTCGGGATTGCGGTCGAAGAAGCAGCCGATCTCGTTTTCCAGCTCGCGGATGCGGACCACGGCTTGCTCGCACAGCCTCCAGGCCATGTCCTGGTTCGGCAACCACTTGCCGCCGTTGATCGTGTCCATGAAATGCCGCTCGACCGTGTCGCCGCCGCCCAGCGCGACGTTATAGCCGCCCTGCACCATGCGCGTGCAGCCGCATTTGCCGATCAGCCCCTTGACGGCCAGCGTGATCCGGGTGCCCTCGGGCGCGCTTTGCTGGGCATGCAGCGCCGCGAACAGCCCCGCGCCGCCCGAGCCGAGGATCAGGATGTCGGTTTCGTCCCGTTCGACGTCGAATTTCAATGCCATGGTCTACACCGCCCGCAGAAGAAAGGTTCCAGAGATCAGGAAGGCGCCCGCGATGGTGCCGGCGGCCAGGCTTTTCTGCCGCGGCGACCAGGGCAGGAACTCCAGCGCCAGCAGGCGCAGCCCGCCGAAGAAATGCACGGCCAGCAGGAAGACCAGCCCGAACTCGGCCAGCTTGACCAGGGGGTTCTCGGCAAAGCCGAGGAAACGGTCCAGCCGCTCTGGCCGCGTCAGCGCCAGGGACAGGACATAGAAATGCGCGGGCAGGAACAGCGCCAGCGCCAGGCCGGACAGGCGATGCAGCATATAGGCCAGCCACAACGGATGCTTGCGATGCGGCTTGATCATCACAGCACCGTCACGGCCGCCACGGCGCGCGCCCCCATGACCAGCAGGACCAGGCCCGTGCCCCAGGTGAAAAGCTCCAGCGCCAGACCCCGAAGGCCGGTGGCCTCGTGCAGGATCACCCGCAAGCCGATGGCAGCATGGATCGATACCGCCACCACGAAACTGCCGTAGAACAGCAGCCAAGCGATGCTGCCTTGGGTGCGGGCCAGGATTTCCGCGCTGCTCAGCCCGCCCTGGATGGCATAGGCCATGACCGCCAGGTGCCCCAGCACCAGCGGAGCCATAACCATCGCGCTCAGCCGCTGCGCCATGTAGTAACGAAGATTCAACATGCTACCCCCTTCCCTTCAGGAACGACAGCGCGGCGGCCCGCTTGAGCCCGGCGATGGCGCTGAGCGGGTCCAGCTCGTTCGGGCAGAAGCGCGTGCAACTGCCCTGCGTGTGGCAGTTCATGCAGCCGTCCGAGCCGGTGACGGCATCCAGGATCGACTGGCGGTCCTGGACCTTCACGTCGTTGTAAAGCGTCCAGGCGCGTTGCAGCGCCGCCGGGCCCAGATAGTCGGGATTGCCCGCCACCGTATCGCAGGCGGCATAGCAGACCGAGCAGTTGATACATTCGATCGCCGTATTGGCGACGATCCGGCCGGGCTCCTCCGGACTGACCTCCTGGATCGCCTCCGAGCGGGTCCGGCTGGGCTTGTGGACACCGCCTGCCTTGATCCACTTGTCGAAGAACGGATCCATGTCCGCCGCCAGATCCTTGATCACCGGCAGATTGCGCAGTGGCCCGATCTGAAGCCTGCCGTCCTCCAGCACGCGCTTGACATGCGTCCGGCAGGTCCAGCGCGGCTGGCCGTTGACCATCATCGCGCAGGAACCGCACATGCCCACCCGGCAGGCATAGCGATAGGTCAGGGACGGATCGACGACCTGCTGGATCCAGCTGACGACATCAAGCACGGTCTGGTTGTCATGGGCAGGCACCGAGAAGGTTTCGTAAGCGCCCTGATCTCCTGATCCGCGCCAGACCGAAACCTGCATTGTCTTTGTATTCTCGCTCACAGCGCACCTGTTGGCTCATCTTGTGAACCTCACCGTATATGCGAGAGTCTCTAACATAAAGGAACTAATTCTAAATTGTTATGTAAGTTTATATTAATAAATATGCGCCAAGATATACCTGCCGCATCCACCAGCCGCAAAAACACGTAAGAATATCTTTCTATAAATATAAGAATTAATGCATTTGTAACAGAAAAATTTTCAAATATGGTAACCCTCAAGGCGACCTTGCGCCCGGACCGGCGCTTCGCGCCTCGCGGGGGTGGCCGTCTGACGGGTTCTGCCAGGAGAAAGCGCAGGAGCCAGTATCAAACCTCTCTCCCCTTGGGGGAGCAACCAGCATCACGGCGCCCCCTATCGGAGGCGGGGCGCACGCCAGAAACCATAGGGAGGAGACATGCAGCAAAAAGATCCGCTGCTTGCCGTTCGAGGCGTCACATTGCAATACAAGACACCGCACCATCTGATAACGGCGACCTATCGCGTCAGCTTCGATGTCCATCAGGGTGATCGCTTCATCCTGCTTGGCCCCTCGGGCTGCGGAAAATCCACGCTTCAGAAGGCCGTTGGCGGCTACATTACCCCGACCGAGGGCGAAATGACGCTGAAGGGGCGCAAGATCACCCAGCCCGGCCCCGACCGGATGATGGTGTTCCAGGAGTTCGACCAGCTTCTGCCCTGGAAGACCGTCAAGCAGAACGTCGCCTTCGCCCTGCAAAGCGCCAAGCGCATGCCGCGCCGCCAGGCCGAGGAAAAGGCGATGGAGTATGTCGAAAAGGTCGGGCTGGCAAAATTCGCCGACAGCCATCCGCATATGCTTTCGGGCGGCATGAAGCAGCGCGTTGCCATCGCCCGCGGCATGGCGATGGAACCCGACATCCTGCTGATGGACGAACCCTTTGCCGCCCTGGACGCCCTGACCCGGCGCAAGATGCAGGACGAGTTGCTGAAGCTGTGGGACGAGACGCGCTTCACGGTGCTGTTCGTCACCCACTCCATCGCCGAGGCAATCAAGATCGGCAACCGCATCCTGCTGCTGTCGCCGCATCCGGGCCGGGTCAAGGCCGAGTTGAACAGCACCACCGACCCGCGCGAAGCGGCCGAGCTGGAGCGCCACATCCACCAGATGCTTTTTGCCCATGAGCCGGAGGAGATGGAGCATGCCTGAAGCGACCGCGCGCGTCCTGCCCCTGCGCCCCGGCGCCACCACCGAGCGCCCTGAAATCTATCACGAAGAGGTTGCCGGCGGCGAGTTGAAGATTATCGAGCAACCGCTTTCGACCTTCGAACTGCTCTATCGCGAGCCGTGGCTGCGCAAGCTGTTCATCTTGGTCGTCCTGGCCTGCATCTGGGAAATCTATGGCCGGGTGCTGAACAACGACCTGCTGTTTCCGACCTTCACGGCCACGACCAGCGCCTTTTTCAAGGCGCTGATGAACGGCACTCTGCCCTCGGCGGCCTGGGTTTCCATCAAGGTGCTGGTCACCGGCTATGTGTTCGGCGTCGGGCTTGCCGCCGTGCTGACCGCCCTGGCGATGGCGTCGCGGATCGGGACGGATTTCCTGGAAACCATGACCTCGATGTTCAACCCGCTGCCGGCCATCGCGCTGCTGCCCCTCGCGCTGATCTGGTTCGGCCTGGGCAATGCCAGCCTGGTCTTCGTGCTGGTCCATTCGGTCACTTGGGCCATCGCGCTGAACACGCATTCCGGCTTTCTGGGTGTCAGCAAGACGATGAAGATGGTCGGCCGGAACTATGGCCTGAAGGGTTTCGGCTTTATCGCCAAAATCCTGATTCCGGCAGCCTTTCCCAGCATCCTCACTGGGCTGAAGATCGGCTGGGCCTTCGCCTGGCGGACCCTGATCGCGGCCGAACTGGTCTTCGGCGTCAGCTCCGGCTCGGGCGGCCTTGGCTGGTTCATCTTCGAGAACAAGAACCTGCTGGACATTCCCATGGTGTTCGCCGGCCTGCTGACCGTCATCGTCATCGGCCTAGTGGTCGAGAACCTGATCTTCCGCACCATCGAGCGCTACACGATCCAGCGCTGGGGCGTGCAGCACTGAAACGATGCCCGCATCCCAGGAAGGGGGCGGGCCTTATGACCACGAAGCCGTGGTTTCAGGGAGGAAATGCAATGAAGAACGTCAAACTATCCGTCGTCCTGGGTCTGGCCGTCTCGGTGTTTTCGGCCATGCCTTCATGGGCGGAAGCCGTCCATGTCCGGCTGGCCCGCCAATTCGGCATCGGTTACATGCCGTTGACGCTGGTGCAGGAACAGGGCCTGCTGGAAAAGCACGCCAAACAGGCGGGTGTGGATGTCACCACGGAATGGCTGCGCTTTACCGGCGGCTCGGGGATGAACGAGGCACTGCTCTCGGGCAACCTGGACATCGCCGCAGGCGGTACCACGCCGATGCTGACAATCTGGGCACGCACGCAGAACAACATCAAGATCAAGGGCGTCGCAGCGCTGGCGTCCATGCCTCTGCACCTGGTCACGACCAATCCTGACATTGAATCGCTTTCGGATTTCTCGCGCGGGGACAAGATCGCGCTGCCGGCGGTGAAGACCTCCATCCAGGCAATCACCTTGCAAATGGCGGCCGAGAAATACCTCGGCGAGGGCAAGCATGCCGCGCTGGACACCTACACCGTTTCCATGGGCCATCCAGATGCGCAGCTGTCGCTTATGGGCGGCCAGTCCGAGGTGAACGCCCATTTCGGCTCGCCGCCTTTCCAGAACCAGGAGGTGAAGGATCCTCGCGCGCGCAAGGTCGTCGACAGCTACGACGTCCTGGGCGGATCGCATACCTTCACCGCCATCTGGGCCAAAAGCGATTTCGTGGAGGAAAACCCAGAGATCGTCACCGCACTGATGGACGCGCTTGAGGAGAGTATCGTATTCATCAAGGACAATCCCGAGGAGGCGGCACGCATCTGGGCCGAGGCGGAACGCACGAATCTGACCCAGGAAGAGATCGTGGCCCTGATCAAGGACCCGCAGACCAAATGGACGACCACGCCCGAGCGTTTGCTGCCCTATGTGAATTTCATGGCCCGGGTTGGTCTCATCTCCCGCGATACCGACGACTGGCGTGATCTGTTCTTCGATACGGTTGAGGATACCGCGGGCAGCTGAGCCATCCAAGATCAGCAGGCATCTGGGATTGGATACGATAGTGTGGCCTGATGCCGGCCCATGTTCGAACTGCACAACCTGCTCGGCCCGAACCTGGGAGGCTTACGGTAGAGGGCTTTGCCTCGCAGGTCCCCAGCTGATCATACCCAAGCCTTCGAAGGCGGTGGAGGTGCGCCCCTTCAATATATTCCGCCCCCCCCTTTCCCTATCTCTCGGATGAGAAGTTGGTCTTAAGATAGGTCAGGATGAGCGCCTTGGTTTCCGGCTCGGGCTCGGCCATGCCTTGCGCCTCGATCATCCAGGTCCACAGCTCGTCCCAGCGATGATCGGTGACGCGCTGCTGCTTGATGATCTCAGTCGAATGGCACGCGACGCATTGGTAGTAGGTCTCCTCGACGCCTTCGCCGTCGGGCAGGCCGCCGAATTCCTCGTTTCCTTCTGCGACCTCGGCGGTGCCGGCCCGCGCCCGCAGCGCGGTCATCGGATCAAGCGGGTCCATGCCGGCAGGCCGTCCCGCCAGGGCGGCCATCGGGTCCAGCCGCGTTTCGGCAACCGCGAGGTTGCTGCCAAGGGCCAGCGCAGCCACTGTCGCTGCCATAGTCGTCAGGATAATGTGCATCGCGGTCACCCCTCAGCCGACCGCGACCAGCGCGATGCGGTGCTGGATGTTGTTGGCATAGCCGCGCGGGTTCCAGACCGGCGACAGCGGCGGCTGGCCGATGCCGTCCTGGTCCACCGCCCGCGCCCAGACCTCGTAATAGCCATGCTGCGGCAGGGTCAGGTTCGCGCGCCAGCGTTGCCAGGCAAAGCGGTTCGGCGCCGGCTCCAGCTCGGCCTCCTGCCAGGTCTGGCCGAAATCCAGCGAATACTGGACCGAGGCGACATCGCCCTTGCCGCACCAGGCATGGCCGCGCACCTCGACCGCCTCGCCCGCCTTCACCTCGGCGCCGGTTTCGGGGGAGGTGACGATGGACTTCACCGGCATTTCCTTCAGCACCACCATATCCTCCTCCGGCACCTCGGTGCCGGGCGCGACCGGATAGGCGGGGATGCGATAGGAATCGCCAGTCATCTTCGCGCCGTCATGTTCCCTGTCGCGGACCCAGATCCGGTTGAGATATTTCTGCGAGGCCGAAGCCGGATAGCCCGGCACGATCAGCCGCAGCGGAAAGCCGTGCAACGCCGGCAGCGGTTCTCCGTTCATCGCCCAGGCGATGATCGCGTCCTCCTCCAGTGCCTTCTCGATCGGCACGCCGCGCGAGATGACCTCCTGCTCCTCGTCGCCGCTCAGATGCACGTCGTTGCCGTAATGGCCGGTATAGACTGCGCTTTCCTTGACGCCCGCCTCTTTCAGCACATCGGCCAGTCGCGCTCCGGTCCATTCCGGGCAGCCGACTGCGCCAAAGGTCCATTGGTTTCCCGAGGTTCCGGGCTGAAAGAAGGCCCGGCCGTTACCGCCGCATTCGATCACCAGCCGCCGAGTGACGTTTTCGAAGCGTGATTTCAGCTCTTCGATGGTCAGGGTCAGCGGGGTCTCGACCTCGCCGTCGATGGTCAGCACCCAGCCTTCGGCGTCCTGGTCAAGCGCAGTCTGCGGGACGAGACCGTTCATGCGGACGAACAGCCGCTCATAAGGCGTCACATCGTCATCCAGCAGATGAACAGGGGTTTCCACGTTCAGCGGACGGTCGCCCAGCACCATCAGCCCCTGCTTGCCCGACATCAGGTCCAGGCCGGTATCCTGGGCCAGGGCGACGGGCACGAAGCCCGCGGGCAGGTTGCGCTCGAACGGGACGGCCATGCCCAGCATGGCGCCAAGCGCGGACAGCCCCGTCGTTTTCAGAAAGCGTCGCCGCGATCCGCTCGGGGCCTCGGCATCCTGCGGGATCGAGGTGGAATCGGTTCTATCGGACATGGGTTTCCTCCGTGGCTTGGTGCGCTTTGCGCGCAACCGGCTGTCCGCAAGGCCCTCCTCCAGGACGCGCCTTGCAGCTTCATTTCGGGAAAGCATTGCCCACCGGCAAAGCCATAACAACAGCAACCAGTTATGTTTATTGGGATATATCGGAGACACCTGAGGGCATCGAGCTGCATCGCCGCCACCAACAGCGAGATCGCCCGCTCACTCGATCATGGGGAGGAGCTGGTCGATGGACTTCTTGGCGTCGCCGTAGAACATGCGGGTGTTTTCCTTGTAGAACAGCGGGTTCTCGATGCCGGAATAGCCGGTGCCCTGGCCGCGCTTGGAGACGAACACCTGCTTGGCCTTCCACACCTCCAGCACCGGCATGCCCGCGATCGGCGAGTTCGGGTCCTCCTGCGCCGCCGGGTTCACGATGTCGTTCGAGCCGATCACGATCGCCACGTCGGTCGAGGGGAAATCCTCGTTGATCTCGTCCATCTCCAGCACGATGTCATAGGGCACCTTGGCCTCGGCCAGGAGCACGTTCATGTGCCCCGGCAGGCGGCCCGCCACCGGATGGATGGCGAAGCGCACGGTCTTGCCCTTGGCGCGCAGCTTGCGGGTCAGCTCCGACACCGATTGCTGCGCCTGCGCCACCGCCATGCCATAGCCCGGCACGATGATGATCTCGTCGGCATCGTTCA
>Ga0180222_1001799_pt1 | contig 20215 bp, 23 predicted proteins | sample eDN5th37CKraftOP_FD_151336 | JGI IMG/M metagenome (GOLD analysis project Ga0180222, IMG submission 151336) | Enriched Organic Plus compost microbial communities from Emeryville, California, USA - eDNA 5th pass 37_C Kraft OP (version 2) (version 2) ... | reverse complement strand
TTCTATCTCCGACCTGGTGGGCAAACTCCCCACCCCGGCTGTTGCCGACCCCACGACCGTTCCCCCTCTAATAACACTCCTACCGGGGTGAGACTAGTCAACGCCGAGCAAACGGCAAAGGGTCACCGGTCAGCGTCGGTGGGCTGCACCGAACGTTCGACGTGACTGCATCGCGTGGGCTTGTCCTCGTCGGCAACACCTATTACTCAGGCGGCGCAGTCGCTCGTGAAGGGGCACATCTGGTGCGCGCTGAGCACCGTGACCCCGCAAATGTTGCAGCGGCGCGTCGCGGGCGGCCTTGGCGGTATCGCGTCGTCGCTGACCCCGTTGCGGCTGTCTCCTCGTCACTGGTGGGTCTGGGTGGCCTGCCTGATCGCCACGGACTTCTGCTACTACTGGGCGCATCGCGCCGACCACCGTGTGCGGCTGCTGTGGACGGCGCACAGCGTGCACCACTCCAGCAGGTTCTTCAACCTGTCGACCAACCTTCGACTGCCGTGGTTTCACCCGGTGTCCTACACGTTGCGAAGCCTTGCGTGGGTACCCGTGGCCCTTCTCGGATTCCCCGTGTGGATGATCTTCGTCCTCAACACCGCCGGGCTGCTCTTCCAGATCCCGTGCCATACCGAACGTATCGGGAAGCTCTGGCCGGCTTGGGAATTCATGTTCAACACGCCGTCGCACCACCGCGTGCACCACGGCTCGAACATGTCATACATCGACAAGAATTACGGCGGAGTGTTCATCGTGTGGGATCGACTGTTCGGCACCTATGCCGCGGAAGTCGAACCGGTTCGCTACGGCTTGATTCACGACGTCGGGTCACAGAACCCGGTCAAGTTCAACTACCTGGAGACGGTGGCCATGCTGCGCGATGTCGCGCACGCCAAGACGTGGCGGGCCCGGTTCGGTTACGTCTTCGGTCCGCCCGGATGGAGCGAGAAAGCCGTTCCGGCGCCTTCCTTGACAACCTAGAAAGACGAGAGAGGATACGCGGATGCAAATCTCCCTGCACGCGTTGGGTATTGGCGCCGGCGCCCGGCGTGAGATCATCGACGCTGTCGCGGTGGCCGCCGAGCGCGCAGGTTTCACCACGCTGTGGTGCGGTGAGCACGTCGTGATGGTGGACCGTCCCCGGTCACGCTATCCGTACTCGGCCGACGGCCGCATCGCGGTAGCTGCCGATGCCGACTGGCTGGACCCGATGATCGCGTTGAGTTTCGCCGCAGCGGCGACGTCGACGATTCGGATCGCGACCGGAGTGCTGTTGCTGCCGGAACACAACCCGGTGATCATGGCGAAGCAGGCCGCGTCGGTGGACCAACTCAGCGGCGGACGACTGCTCCTCGGTGTCGGTATCGGTTGGTCGCGTGAGGAATTCGAGGCCCTCGGCGTCCCGTTCGCCCGACGTGGCGCCCGGACGGCAGAGTACGTCGAGGCCATGCGCACCCTGTGGCGGCAGGATGTCGCCGACTTCACCGGTGAGTTCGCCGCCTTCGACGCGGTGCGCCTACACCCGAAGCCGTCGGCGGGTTCCATCCCGATCATTGTCGGTGGCAACGGTGATCGCGCCTTGGCGCGCGTCGCTTCCTGGGGTGACGGTTGGTACGGATTCAACCTGGACGGCGTCGCCGCGGTCGGCGAACGGATGGACATGCTACGGCGCCTTTGCGCGCGCGCCGGTCGCGACGTCGATGACCTGCACTGCGCGGTAGCTCTTCAGGCACCGGCGGTCGGCGACATCCCGGCACTGGTCGATCTCGGTGTCGACGAGTTGGTGATCGTGGAATCCCCACCGCAGGATCCCGACGTGGCCGCCGACTGGGTGGACGCCCTCGCCGACCGCTGGATCACTTGCATTTGACGAAAGACGCCACAACGCGGGAAGCGCTGCGCCACCGACGAGGCGGGGAAACGGCCACAACAGAATGCTGCGTTCACGACGTGTGCACGTCTCGACTCGCCCTCAGCGCTCCGCGCCGGGCCGCCGCCCAGACTGCACAGCCGAGGACCGACATGGCTGCGCCCGCCACCGTGATCGCCGACCACCCGCCGACGCTCCACAGCACCGCAGCGGCCAGCGACCCGCCTGTTCCCCCAACGAAATTGGCGGTGACGTAGGCCGTATTGACCCGGCTGCGCGCCTCCTGTGCCACCACGAACACGCGTGATTGGTTCAGGATGTTGAGGCCCTGAACGGAGACGTCGAGGACGATGGCCGCGACGATGATCCCGATCAGAAGATTGTGGGACACCGCCGCGACCGCCCATGCAGCGAGCCCGAGGCACCAGCACGCTCCCGTGGCTGCCACGTTTCGGCCGCGATCGTGCAGGCGCCCGGCGCCCTGTGCGGCGAGTGCGCCGACCAGACCCGCAACGCCGACCAGGCCGATCTGCCATGCGGTGAAGTCATACGGCGCACCGCTGAGCAGGAAGGTCAGCGCGGTCCAGAACATCGTGAACATGGCGAACCCGAGGGCTCCCAGCACAAGGGTGACCCGTACGGTCGGTTCCCGCACAGCCAGTGCCAGCACCGAGCCGAGCAGCTTCGGATACGCGACGCGGGTGGTGGGCGGCACCCGTGGAACGGCAGCGGCGAGCACGAGGGCCAGGGCCGCAGTGATCGCCGCAGCGATCGCGAAGACAGCGCGCCAACCCCAGGCACCCGCGATGACACCGCCGGCAATTCGGGAGACCAAGATGCCGGTGACGAGACCCGAAACTACGATCCCGACCACGCGTCCACGGCTACGGTCATCGGCGAGATCACCCGCCAGCGGCGTCAACAGCTGACCTGACACCGTGGTCAGCCCCAGCGCGAGACTTGCCACGGCAAGCGCCGACAGGGTCGGCGCCACCGCGCACCAGGTCAGCGCAGCCGCCGACAGCAACATCAAGGTCGGGATCAGGCGGCGGCGGTCGCGACTGTCGCCGAGCGGCACAAGCAGCAGCACGCCCAGCGAGTAGCCGATCTGCGTCGCCGTGACGAGCAAACCGACATGCCCTACTTCGGTGTGCAGGCTGACGCCGATGACATGCAGTAGCGGCTGGGTGTAGTACAGGTTGCCGACTGCCATTGCGCCGGCGAGCGCAAAGAGGACCGTCAGACGAGTCGACATGCCGCGGTGCTGGAGATCCTCCGCTGTCATGCTGGTGCGGTGACGCGCAGGACGCGCTCGAGTTCTGCCAGACAGTCACGGAAGATCCCGTTGCGCACCCAATCCACGATGGAATCCGCGTCACCGATGACGTCGAATGAAGCGGTCCAGGTAACGAAACACGCTTCCTGGTCGGAGATCTCGTGAACGGTGATGGTCGCGGTGTAATTCTGCACCGGCGCATCACCGCCGACGACGTCGTATGTGACACGTCGATCACGATCCGACAGCTCGACGAGCCGTTCCACGACCACCGTTCCGTCGTCGATGTGGTTGGTGCGCAGGGCGCCGACCTCTCGCCGGCCGCCCGGCGGGTCCAGTTCGCTCGCTGTGACGAAGGGAAACCAGACAGGGAGGGATCCGAAGTCGCCGACGATCTTCCACACGCCGGCTGCCGGTGCGGCGATGATCCTGCTGTAATAAACGTTGGGCATGAGGGTCTCCTGAGAACTCGTCGCGGTCAAGCGGCACCGACGGTGCGGGTGCCACTGGTCGATTCGGCGGGGCTGGTTGAGAAATCGGTCGATTCGGCGATGGCCCGCCACCGTCCCAGCTCTTGGCAGACATCGAGCAGCTTGCGTTCGACTCTGGCCACGCAGTCGCGTCCGAGCTGAACGCGCAGGGGAGCCGGATCGGCGGCGGCGACAGCCAGGATCGCGGCTGCCGCCTTGTCCGGATCGCCGGGTTGGTGACCATCGAGGGCGGCGAACGCGGTGCGTGCTGCGCCCGCGGTATCGGCGTAGGCGTCGATCTCAGTGGCCGCGAATCGGACGCTACGCGGTGAAAGGAAATCCGTGCGGAAAGCTCCTTGTTCGATGACGGTCGCCGATACACCACTGCCCCTCAGCTCGAGGGCGAGCGCTTCGGTGATCGCCTCGACGGCGAATTTCGTCGCACCGTAGAGCCCGGATGACGCGACGGCGGCGAAGCCTCCGACAGACCCGATGTTGAGGATGCGGCCGCGGCCACGGGCCCGCATGTGTGGCAGGACCGCGCGAGTCATCCGGTGCAGCCCGAAGACGTTGACCTCGAACATGTCTCGTGTCTCAGTGTCGGTGAGTTCTTCGACGGCGCCCAGGACGCTGTAGCCGGCGTTGTTCACCAGGACATCGATGCCTCCGTGGCGTTTGGCCGTGGCGTCGGCGACCGCGCTCACTTGCGCGGAGTTGGTGACATCCAGATCGATCACGGTGAGCGCATCACTGTGCGGCAGCTCGGCTGCGGCAGCGGGGACGTTTCGTGCGCCCGCAACGACGGTGTGTCCCTCAGCCAGTGCCGCCCGTGCGATCGCACTGCCGAGTCCACGTGATGCACCGGTGATCAGCCAAACAGCCATTTGGGTCTCCTTCCCACTCCCTGCATTGGGCGCCGGCTCATGCCGACACCGACAATGATTCGTTGCCGCCGTGGCTGATGTCTTCCCTGCTGACACAACAAGGCACGTGCCGGTCAGCCCCCGGTGGGCTGTGGGGTTTTCCCGATGCAACCTGTTCTATGCCGTGCGCTGCGGCGCGGCGGTCAGCCTCTCAGGAATGTGAGGACCGCCAGCACTCGTCGATGCTGGTCGACGTTGGCCTGGGACAAGCCGAGTTTGACGAAGATGTTCGTGACATGGCGCTCCACCGCGGGAACCGTGACCGCCAATCGCGCCGCGATGCCGGTGTTCGAATGCCCTTCGGCCATCAGCCCGAGCACGTCACGTTCTCGCGGTGTCAGAGTGTTCAGCGGGTCGTGCGGTCGTCCGCGTCGCACCAGGCAAGTCACGGCATCGGGATCGAGCACCGACTCCCCGACCGACACTCGTCGCACAGCATCATTGAGGATGTCCGGATCGGCGATCTTCTCTTTCAGCAGATACCCGACACCTTGCGGGCGATCCCCGACAAGCGTCAGCGCGTAGTCACCCTCCAGGTACTGCGACAAGACAATCACAGCCGTCTCCGGGTGGCGTCCACGAATGTCGACAGCCGCGGCCAAACCGTCCTCGCTGCAGCTAGGCGGCATCTCGATGTCGGTGACGACGACATCGGGCCGATGGATGTCGACCTGCACAAGTAATTCAACCGCGTCGGCGGCGACCGCGAGGACACGATGTCCGCCGCGCTCGAGGACGCGCACCACACCTTCCCGGATCAGGGAATGGTCATCGGCGACAACGACTGTGGCCACGCTCAGCTCCTCACGACGCCGGCAGAGACGAAGACGGGCGTACGGGCGCACTGCGTCGCGGTAACCGCACACATATCGTCGTGCCACGACGGGGCGGTGACGTGATGCTCAGTTCACCGCCCATGGCGGTGACGCGGTCAGCCATGCCGACGAGGCCGAGACCACGTCCGGGCGTCGCTCCGCCGCAACCGTCGTCTCGCACCGTGATCTGCAGAGTGTCTGCGTCGCCGTCGACGTCCACTTCGACGACGGTGGCGCAGGCGTGCTTGACGACATTCGTCAGGGCCTCGGCCACCACGAAATAGGCGCACGACTCGATCTCGGCGGCGGCACCCCCGTAGTCGTGCGCTGTCACGCTCGTCGGCACGGCCGTCCGCGCGCTCAGCGAGCGCAGGGCCGGGACAAGCCCGCGAGTATTGAGGATCGTGGGATGTATACCGGCCGCCAGGTCCCGCAATTCGGTGATCGCATGGCGAGCCTCGGCCATGGCGTCCATCAGCATGCTGTCGAGCGCTTCGAGTTCGGAGGGCACGTGTTCGCGTGTGAGCTGAAGCGCCAGCAGAACATTGAGCATTCGTTGCTGAGCACCGTCATGTAGGTCGCGGGCGATCTGCCTGCGCGCCGATGTCGCGGCCTCGAGAATGCGCCGCTGCGCCGCCAGCGATTCGGCGGCACGAATCTCGGCGGCGTCACGGGCTCGCCGGGCCTCCTCCGCAGCGTGCCGCTCCGTCAGATCAGTGAACGCGAACACCGCACCGATGTCGCCATCGACCTCGAACGGTGCACACCACCACGTTGTCGGGAACATCGAACCGTCGGCCCGCACGAACCACTCATGGGGGCCGTGTGCCGCCACGCCGGCGCGCGTCGCAGCCAACAAGCGGCATTCGTCTGTGGGGATGGGGGTGCCATCTGGGCGGCGGTGATGCCAGGTCTGATGGCTCGGCAGGCCGATCATGTCTTCCGGATGGTCATAGCCGAACCCGCGCGCAGCGGCATTGTTGGCGAAGACCACACGGCCCTCGTGATCCACCACGAAAACCGGCTGCGGTGCTACGGACAGGACGCGCTGCTCAAGCGACGCGGAAACCGGACCACTCTGCACACGCCCCTCCGTCACAGACAGCTCCTGAATCCATGCCAGGCTACCCGCCGATCAGGCGAGCGCAACGGGCACAGCTGCACAGGCGATGGCGGCGAGCTCGACCGCGCTGAGCCGTGTCACTGCCCGAAACCACCGACGCCCTCATGACCCCAAGCGCAACCACTCAGCTTACTTCCCAACACATCGCCACGATGCCGCTTCAGAAAACAAAACCCGGCGATCGATGGGCACGTATTGCCTTGTTGCCCTGGCGGTTTCACCGCACTACCCTGCCGACATGGGATACATGGTTCCCGATCACCCGACGGACACCAGGACCGCGGCCCTCGATGTGATCGTGCGCTGGGCCGAGCATCTCCCCCAGCCCGGCATCCATGCCGCCCTGCGGGAACTCGCGATGGACCTCGACGCCGAGGCCGCCTTCGACGGCCTCGGCTGGGATGATGCACGCGGCCTGGCACAGTGGGTGGTGATGACCGTGCTGACCGGCACCGAGATCCCCGCCACGGTAGATCCGCCGTGGAGCGATCCGGCCGCGGTGGCGCACAGCATCGACATCTGCCGGCCCCTGGCGCACCACGTGAGGATGACGATCGACGGGCAGTGACCCGCGCCGACCCATTCGAACATATGATCGATGCATGGGCGACATGCAGGCGATCGGCTACGGCGGGCAGCCTGTCCAGGAGATCTTCCGCGTGGTGCGGCCACCGACGGCCGTTCTCGTCGATCTCGTCGCCTTGTTCCCTCGCGAACCGCACCGCCACGGCCGCTACAACCCCTGCGGCTTGCAGATGAACCGGATCGTCGAGGGCAAGCTGACCTGCTGGGCGTTGTGCGAGCAGGGCCAGTGGTGGGGCCTGGTCACCTACCCCATCCGGTACGGCGCCACGACGAAGAACGTCACGCACTGGATCCCGGCGTGGGTGCTCAAACCCAAGCGCTGAGCCGGACGCTCAGTGGAGAATCTGCCGCTCCGTGGTCCACCGGCCCAGAGGCGAGCGCCAGGTGATCTCGACGCGCACCTCTCCACTACCGGAGCCGGCCAGCTCCACCGCCACTCCCGGGGTTCGGTCGTCCTCCCCGCGCGACGCCGGCACCGAGCTCACCGTCTGTTCGGCCACGCCGTCGGAGTTCGACGCGGTGACCGTCACCGACCGCGCCTCGTCGCGGCCGACGTTGACGACGCGGATCCGGTCATCCCCGACGCGCTTCACGTCCCAGGCGACGAAGGATTTCTCGGAGGCCAGGTCATACGCCCGTGCCGCCTCGTGGCGCGCCTGTTCGACAGAGGACTTGAGCTCGGCCTGACCGGAAAGCACCCGGCCGATCAAGACCTCGGTACGCCAAACGGACGCGGCCACCACCAGCAACACCGGCCAGAGCCAGAGCACCGACACAAAAGACCGCAGAAAGAACTCGCCCACCACGCCAGGAACCCTACTGGCCGTCACGGACGCCGACTGATGTTGACGGCACGGCAAATATTCGGGGCGCGGCCACGGTGCCGGGGATCGCCATGCCGGGCCACCGCTTGTCACCGCCGAGCGGCAAGCGCACCGCATCGTCGCGGTTTACCCTGTCACGGGCACCGCACCGGGCCCGCTTGTCGTCGTGACCGATACCGGAGACTCATACATGGCCGTCGTCGTCGTAGGAAACCCCAAGCCGAACTCACGCACCCGCGCGGCCGCCGAGCTGGTCGTCGAGAAACTGACCGGCTCGGCGCCCGAGCACGTCATCGATGTCGTCGACCTCGGTGCCGGACTGCTGGGCTGGGGAGACCCGAAGGTCGCCGAGGCCAAGAACGTCGTGAAAGCCGCCGACGTCCTCGTGGTCGCCTCGCCGACGTACAAGGCCACCTACACCGGCCTGCTCAAGCTGTTCCTGGACCAGTTCGGCCAGGGCGAGTTGGGCCAGGTCACGACGTTCCCCTTGATGCTGGGCGGCTCGTGGGCGCACGCGCTGGCCCCCGAGTTGACGCTGCGGCCGGTTCTGGTCGAGATCGGCGCGAGCGTGCCCGCCCCGAGCCTGTACCTGCTGGACTCGGACTACGAGACCGCTGCCGAACTGGAGAGCTGGCTGCAGATCGCGCGCAAGTTCGTTCCCCAGGGGGCCTGACGACACGAAGGGCGAAAGGGCGATATCGCATACGGTATCGCCTTTCGGAAGTGATCCCCGCCGGCAGAGACCATGAGATCCGCACCGCCACGAACAAGACTTGTGGTGAGTTCTGGTGAAGCTGTGAGCCTTTGGTGAGAATCCCGCCTTCAGGCCTGTCTCACGCGGCCCACCCGGACAACTCGTGGCAATACTGGAGGCTCCCCGCAGCAACACGGAACGAAGGGAGCGCTGATGGCCCACGAGACCGTGGACGAGCTCCCCGGGTGGGACGAGCACCTGCCACACTTCTCGACACACGAAAAAGGCGACCGCATCACCACGCTGCCGTTCGGGCCGTCACTGCTCACGTTCTTCGCCGTCGTCTCCGGGGTGCTGTACGTCCCCGCAGGAGTGGGCGGCGTGCTGTTCTTCCATTCGCTGGCACAGCGCGAGTCGCACTTCGTCTGGTGGCTGGGCGTGCTGTACATCCTCTACACGTTCCTGCCGTTGTTGGTGTCCGGCATCGTCACCGACGAGGCCACGAAGGTTGTCGGGCAACGCTGGACGGGCAAACGCATCGCCACCGTCCCGGCCTTGGCCGGCACGGGACTGGGAATCCTGGGCGCCGCGATATGGATCGGCGGGCCCACCGGCGGCTGGGTCGCCCTGGCCGCCGCGGCGTGCGGTGTCATCGCCGCGATCGTCACGCTCAGCGCCTGGCGCGGAATCCGATACACCCAAAGGCGTCACGCGTGGATCAGCTGGATGCGCCGATACGGCACCCGCACACCAGGGTCCCTACGCGAGGTCGAGTTCCTCAAGAAGTGGATCGACGGCAATCCGGTGTTCACCGTGGTCGTCGAATTCCCCACCGAGCATGGCGCACAACGCGTCACGGCGAGCATGGTGACCACCACGCGCCGCGTACCACGCGCGGGCACCGCGATGGTGGTCACCCACAGGCCGGGAACCACAGGGGCCGACGTGCTGATCGACCTCGACCACACTCGGCAGCCGCGGTTCGACCCCAATTCCGCGAAATACACCCAGCCGAGCGGAAACTAACGCCGGGCGAGCTCGCGCAGCACCAGATCGGTTGCGTCCCAATCCATGCACTTGTCGGTGACGGACTGGCCGTAGGTCAGCGTCTCGGCGTCCGGGCTCTGCGCACCACCGACGAGGAAGCTCTCCAGCATCACACCGCTGATCGGCTCACCGTCACGCACCATCTGGGCGACGTCGGTCGCGACGACGGCCTGGCGGATGTGGTCCTTGCCGGAATTGGCGTGGCTGCAATCGATCACGACGCGGCCGGGCAGTCCCGCCTTGGCCAGCTTGGCCGCGGCGTCCTGCACCGACTCGGCGTCGTAATTGGGTCCCCGGGTGCCACCGCGCAGGATCACGTGGCAGTCCTCGTTGCCCGCGGTGCTCACCACGGCACCACGTCCCATGTCGTCCATACCGAAGAACACATGCTCGGCCGCAGCGGATTTCGCGCCGTCGACGGCGACCTGCACGTTGCCGTCGGTGCCGTTCTTGAAGCCCACCGGCATCGACAGGCCCGAGGCCAGCTGACGGTGCACCTGCGACTCGGTGGTGCGGGCACCGATCGCGCCCCACGCGACGGCGTCGGCGATGTACTGCGGGCTGGTGGGCTCCAGGAACTCACACCCGACCGGCAGACCGATGTCGATGATGTCGAGCAGCAGTTGACGTGCGATGCGCAGACCGCGCGCGACGTCGAACGTGCCGTCCATGCCCGGATCGTTGATCAGGCCCTTCCAGCCGATCGTGGTGCGCGGCTTCTCGAAATACACCCGCATCACGATCTTGACGGTGTCCTTGAGCTCCTCGGCCACCTTGACCAGACGGCTCGCGTATTCGAGCGCGGCGGCCGGGTCGTGCACCGAGCACGGGCCCACCACGACCAGCAGCCGGTTGTCGCGGCCTGCGAGGATGTCGGCGACCTCGTCGCGGTCGGCGGCCACACGCTCGGCGCGACGGGCACCCAGCGGGAATTCGGTGAGCACGTCGTGCGGGCTGGGGATCGCGCTGAAGCTGCGGATACGCCGATCCGACGTCGCGGGCGGGTTGGCGATCTGCGCCAGATTCATTGAGGTGCCTTCCTTGGATGGTGGGCACCTGCTGCGTCCGGCGCCCTTTTACGACGAAAGGCAGCGACCGATGGTCAGCTGCCTTGGGCTCCGGGTGGATGCGTGCTTGATGCTGCGCTTTATCGGCTCCGCCCGGAGCCTAGATAAAGCGCCAATACGAGGCGCACACACCGATAGTCACGCGGCCAGGTTACACGACGATCGCAAAGACCTGAAATCGCCCCCGCAGACCCACGTTCACAAGCCGGGATTGTGACCGGCGTTACGATCCGCAGCATGCCGCTGAGTTCACGCATGCCCGAGCTGGCCGCGTTCGACGTGCTGCTGGCGATCGCCCGCACCGGCAGCCTAGGCGCGGCGGGCCGCGAACTCGGGCTGACGCAGCAGGCGGTGTCGGCCCGGCTGGCCTCGATCGAGGCGCAGACCGGCGTGCGCCTGGTACAGCGCAGCAGTCGCGGTTCACAGCTGACGCAGGCCGGCGTGGTGGTCGCCGAGTGGGCCGATCAGCTACTCGAGGTCGCCCAACGCGTCGACGCGGGACTGGCCGCGCTGCGCAGCGAGAGCCATACACGGCTGACCGTCGCGGCGAGCCTGACCATCGCCGAGCAACTCATGCCGCGCTGGCTGGTGTCGTTGCATGCCGACGCGCGGCGACGCGGGGTTCCCACGCCCGAGGTGATCCTGACCGCGGCCAACAGCGAAGACGTGATCGGCGCGGTGCGCGACGGCTCCGCCGAGCTGGGCTTCATCGAATCACCGGGTACACCAAGAGGTTTGCATACCCGGGTGGTTGCCCGTGACGAGTTGATCGTGGTGGTGCCGCCCGGGCACAAGTGGGCCCGCCGGTCGACGCCGATCGGACCGGCCGAACTCAACGACACACCCCTGGTGTCGCGGGAGGCCGGCTCCGGCACCCGCGAAGCCCTGAGCACCGCGCTGCGTCGGGCACTCGGCGACACGACGCAGGCCGCGCCCGCGATCGAACTGTCCTCGGCGGCGGCGATGCGGGCGGCCGTCGCGGCGGGCGCCGGACCTGCGGTGATGAGCCGGCTGGCGGTCGAGGACGACCTGACCCTGGGCCGGCTGCGCGCGGTCCCGGTGGCCGGGCTGGATCTGCGTCGCGATCTGCGGGCCGTCTGGTCGGGCACCCGCACGCCGCCCGCCGGCGCGGTGCGCGACCTGCTCGGCCACATCGCCGCGGCCCGCTGAACGGCTCAGCCCGCCAGCAACCGCCCGGATGCCACACCGCGCACCGTGTGCATGGCGACGGTGACCCACGCCACCAGCAACGCGACGTAGAGCAGCACGGCAAGGCCCGAGAACACCACCGCCCCGGTCGCGGCCCCCAGCGCCGACGCACCGGTCACGCACGTGCCGACGGGGAACGTGAAACTCCACCACGTCAGCGTGAACGACAACCCGCGCCGCGCGGCGTGCACCGTCAACGCGGCCGCCACGCAGAACACAAAGGCCCCGAACCCGCCCATCACCACCCCGTACACGATCCCGAACGCGTGGAGTGCGCTCACCACGGAGGTATCGGTGACCACTGATGAGGCGTGGGCGGCAAGAAGATTCGTCGCGGTGATCGACTGACCGATGACACCCAGCACGATCCAGACGGTCGGGATGGCCTGCACCTCGGGCAGACCGCCGTGCATCAACCGCGAGTAGACCATCGTCACGGTCACGAACCCCACCAGCAGGCTGAGCCCGAACATCGCGTAACACGCCATGAGCAGCGTCTCCCCCGCCTGCCCGGGGCCGAGATGACCGAGCAGCAATGCCCCGGTGGACGCGGAGACCATCGGCGGCACCACCGGCATCATCCAGGCAGGCACCGCCGCCACTTCTCGACCGCACCGGGTGATCATCCGGTACGGGATCACCACGGCCACAGCGAGTCCGAGACCGGTGCCGGCCACCCACAGCGCCACGCCGAGCCGAACGGCGGCAGACTCGCCGATCACCGCGGGGCCGAGGAGTAGTGATCCAGCGCCGACGGTCAGCAGCGCCATCGCCGGGGCGCCGTAGAACTGGGCCATGACAGGGTGATTCGCATAGCCCACGGCATGGTGGCGGTGCCGCATCCAGTGCGTCGTGAACGCGGCAGTGAGCGCCACCAGCAGGGCCGCGGCCAGGATCCAGACCGCGGTGGCGAAGGCGCGCAGACCGGATGCCTGCACGGGCAGGGTCACCGCGGCCGTCGCGACGATGCCGGTGCCCATCACCGAGGCGAACCAGTTGGGCGTGATGTGGGCGAACATCGAAGCGCGGCGCGGTGGTTGGGCACACCACGCGAGGTGGAACGGGCGTGGTGCGGTGTCGAAAGCGGTGTCGGGGTCGAGGCTGATGTCGATGCTCACCTCACCGATGCTGCCGAAGCCCGGTGCCTCGCGGTAGGCACCACGTGATTGTGGGGCCACAACGTCGCTTTGTGACCGATCAGACGTAGCGGTTGCGACCCGCGAGGGCTCCGGCCCCCATCTGCACGAGATAGACCGCCAGCACCAGGGCCCACGGCGCGGTCCACCCGTCGGTCACGTCGTGCAGCAGACCGAACAGGAACGGGCCGAAACCGGCCAGCAGGTAGCCGAAGCCCTGCGCCATCCCGGACAGCTGCGCGGTGTCGTCGGCGGTGCGAGCACGCAACGCGATCACGGTGAGCGCCAACGAGAACACGCTCATGCCGAGACCCACGAGCACGCTCCACAACAGCGGCGCGGCACCCGGGTCGACCAGCAGACCGACCATTCCGGCGAACCCCACCACGCCGAGGCCGACGATCCATCCGGTCTGACCGGACTGGCGCGCGGCCAGCGGCGCGACCACCAGGCTGATGGGCACCGCGAGCAGTGACACCAGGCCGACGAGCAGCCCGGCCTGGGTCTTGCCGACACCGCTGTCGATGAACACCTCTGGCAGCCAGCCCATCACGATGTAGGCCAGGAACGCCTGGCAGCCGAAGAACAGCGTCACCGTCCACGCCAGCGGGTTCCGGAGCAACGACCGGCTCTTGCCGGACGCGGTCATGGGAGTGGTGCGGGCACCGTGGATGCTGCGTGCGGCCAGAAGCCACACCACCAGTGCGGCCAGCGCCAGCACGGTCCAGCTTCCCAGCGCCTCGCGCCATCCGCCGAGCACGTCCTGAAGCGGCGACGTCACGCCCGAACCCAATGCGCCGCCGCCCTGCAGGGCCGCGGTGTAGATGCCCGTCATCAAGCCGATGCGGGCCGGGAACGAACCCTTGATGACCACCGGGATCAGCACGTTGATCAGGGCGATGCCGCCCGTGGCGACCAGCGTCCCGCCCAGCACCACCAGCGCGCCGTCGAGCACACGCACCAGCAGTCCGACGGTCAGCACCCCCATGGCCAGCGAGATCGCCCATCCCAGACCGAGTTTGCGCGCAAGCCAGGGGGCGGCCAGACCGGCCGCGGCGAAACACAGCCCGGGCATGGTGGTGAGCACGCCGGCCCACACCCCGGAGGCGCCCAGGTCCGACCGCATGTCCCCCAGCAGCGGGCCGACGCTGGTGATCGCGGGCCGCAGGTTCAGCGCCGTCAGCACCACGGCGACGGCCAGGAGCACACCGCCCGCGGCCATCGCGGGTGCGCGGAACTCCGCGGCCCCGTCGATCTCGAGCTCCAGGTCGTGCTCATAGCTGTCGAGAGAGTTTCTGGGCACGTTCCGGTTCACTCCGCTAGGGTCCCATACATCCCATGATTGGATGAAAGGGTTATCCGTGCCGCTCGCGTCCACCCGCCGGACGGGACTGGTCGATCAGGTGATCGAGCAACTTCGTGCCTCGGTGAGCTCCGGGGAATGGCCCGTCGGAACGAAGATCCCCACCGAACCGGAACTCGCCGACACCCTCGGCGTCGGCCGCAACACGCTCCGCGAGGCCGTCCGGGCGCTCGCCCACAGCGGCATCCTGGAGGTTCGCCAGGGCGACGGCACCTACGTGCGGGCCACCAGCGAAGTCTCCGGCGCACTGCGCCGGCTGTGCGGCTCGGAACTGCGCGAGGTGCTCCAGGTGCGACGCTGCCTCGAAGTCGAGGGCGCGCGGCTGGCCGCGAGCAACCGCACCGACGCCGATCTTGCCGAGCTGCGCGCGTTCCTGGACCGCACCGAAACCTCCGACGACGACGACTTCGTGCACAGCGACACCGCATTCCACCTCGCAGTGGTGCGCGCGTCGCACAACAGCGTGCTCATCGAGCTCTACCGGGGCCTGATCGAGGCGATCACCGCCAGCGTGGCCACCGCGAGCGCCCGGCCCGACGGCAAGGTCAGCCACCGCGGGCTCGTCGAGGCCATCGCCGCGGGTGACGTCGAGCGCGCAGGCCGCGAAGCCGGCGGGTTCCTCGACGACCTGCTGGCGCAGACGCCCGACCCGCAGGGCTGACCGTCAGAACGAGGCGTCGTCGCCGCGGGACCGGTTGATCGGCAACCGCAGCAGCAGACGCGCCCCACCGAGCGGGCTCTCCTCCAGAGCGGCTTTGCCACCGTGCAATTCGGCCTGCTGGGCGACAAGCGCGAGCCCCAGGCCCGATCCTGAGCGCGACGCCGTCGAACCCCGCGCGAAGCGTTCGAACACCTCCGCGCGTTCGGCCTCGGGCACGCCGGATCCGTTGTCGTCGACCGCGATCTCCACGTCGTCGGCCGAACGGACCGCGCTCAGCCGGATCTCGGTGGCGCCCCCGTGCTTGACCGCGTTGGCGATCGCGTTGTCGATCACCAGGCGCAGCCCCGCGGGCATGCCCAGCATGAGCACGGTCGGCGACGGCATGAGCGTGACCTTGAGCCCCGGATAGGTGTGCTGCGCGTCGTGCGCGGCGCGGTCGAGCAGTTCGGTGACGTCCATCGGGACGAAGTCCTCGACCGTGGTCAGCTCACCCTGCGCGAGGCGTTCGAGCGCGGTCAGGGTGGCCTCGATGCGGCTCTGGGTCCGCATGACGTCGCCGATCACCTCCTGCCGCTGTTCGGGGGTCATGTCCAGCGTCGAGAGCACCTCGAGGTTGGTGCGCATCGCCGTCAGCGGCGTCCGCAGTTCGTGCGAGGCGACCGCGGCGAAATCGCGCGCGGATTCCAGCGCGGCCTTGGTGCGTTCCTGTTCGCTGCCGATCCGCGCGAGCATCCCCTCGACGGCCTCGGCGATCTCGACGGCCTCACGCACGCCGCGCACCTTGACCTCTTCGGGGTTGGACTGCGCGTTGATGGCCCGGGCCTGCTGGGCCAGCAGGCGGAAGGGGTTGATCATCACCAGCGAGATCACCCAGCCGACCACCACGGTGCCCGCGATGACGCCCGCGCAGATCAGCACCACGCGCAGGTGAAGTTCGTCGATGCGCCGCTGCGTCTCGGCCAGCGGCGCGCCCAGCGCGATGGTCGCCGGGCCCGCGGTGAACGTCCGCACGCGGTATTCGACGCCGTCGATCGTGGTGTTGGCGTAACCGTTCTCCAGATGCGGCAGCACGATGTCGCTGGGCACCGAGACCGTGACGCCGCCGATGTAGGCGGTGCGCACCAGCCCACCGTCGTCGTGACCGGCGTTGTCGGCGTCGGTTTCGCGCGTGCTGTTGAGCAGCGTGCTGACGTCGCCGAGGCTGCTGAGCGAATCCAGGCGCCGGTCCAACTGGGCGTACTGGTCGTTGGTGACGCCGATCCACACCCACGTGCCGAGTGTGAGCACCAGGACCACCACGGACAGCGCGGCGACGATGACGATCGTGCGCAACGACAGCACCCGCATCACCGGCCGCAGTACGGGCCGCAGCAGGCGGATCATGCGCTCTTCGAAAGTCACGGCGCTATCTTGCCCGATCCGCCGCGCGGCCCTGCGCCCCCGACCTCAAGATCGTCAACCCGAGGTTGACGCCGAATCATCGTCAACCTAACGTTGACGGCATGGTCGAACACGCCAAGATCACCAACCCCGTCCGCCTCGACGACCTCATCGACGGCATCAAGCACGCGCACACCGAACCGCTCGAACAACTCACCGACGCCGTCATCGCGGCCGACGCGCTCGGCGAGATCGCCGACCACCTGATCGGTCATTTCGTCGACCAGGCGCGCCGCTCGGGCGCGTCGTGGACCGAGATCGGCAAGTGCATGGGCGTCACCAAGCAGGCCGCCCAGAAGCGTTTCGTCCCCAAGGTGCCCGACTTCGACCCGACCGCGCTCAACCCGGAGGAGGGGTTCGGCCGGTTCACGCCGCGCGCCCGCAACGTCATCGTCGTCGCCCACAACCTCGCACACGACGCGCGCAACGCCGAGATCACGCCAGACCACCTGCTTCTGGGACTGTTCGCCGACACCGAGGGCCTGGCCGCCAAGCTGCTGGCCGGCCAGGGCGTCGACGCCGACGCGGTGCGCGCGGCCGTGACGCTGCCACCGTCGACCGGCGAGGCCGCCGCGCTGATCCCGTTCGACACGGCAGCCAAGAAGGCCCTGGAGCTGACCTTCCGTCAGGCACTTCGTCTGGGCCACAACTACATCGGGACCGAGCACATCCTGCTCGCGCTCTCGGAGGTCGAGGACGCCGCACCGGCCGGGCAGGGGCCGCTGCACCGACTCGGGGTCGACGCCGAACGCTTCGAGGCCGACCTGCGCACCGCGCTGGAACCGTTCATGACCAAACCGGCGGAGTGAAACGCGGGAATGTACGCGGCCGCGCCACTGTAGATAGTGGTCATGAAACTCAACGACGCCGCGCGTGAATTCATCGGGAACGGTGCCGACGCCACCCTGGTCACCCTCAACCCAGACGGCAGCCCACAGGCCACGCTGGTGTGGGTCGCCTTCGAGTCCACCCCCGACGGTGACGAACTGGTCACCGCGCACCTGTCCGAGCACAAGAAGGTGCGCAACGTGCGCCGCGACCCGCGCGTGGCCGTCACGATCGCCGACCCGGGCAAGGTCGGCAAGGTGATGCGCCCGTACCTGTCCATCACGGGAACCGCACGGATCGTCGAGGGCGGCGCCAAGGATCTGCTGAAGAGACTCGCGCAGACCCTGGCCGCACCGGACTCCGGATTTCCGCCGGAAGACGCCCCCGAAGGGTGGCTCACCCGCATCCGCATCGACAAGGTCGGCGGCGTCGGCCCCTGGGTGTCGTGACGCCCAAGCGGCTGTAACACGTTTCAGTCTGTGCGATCATGCGTGGCATGGCTCGCTGGTTCGCACTCCTGGTCTCCGCCCTGACGGTCCTCGCCGGGCTCACGGCCCCGCACGCGGCCGCCGCGGGAACCCCGATCGGGCGGATCGGTGAGACGCTGCGCGTCGACCACAACGGCATCGTCGCCGACGTCACCGTGCACGACGTCCTCGCCTCCGAGGTGCCGCCCGGTTGGGGCTGGAACGGTTCCCCGCGCTGGCGGGCACAAGGCAGCCCCTGGCGGGCACCGGTGACCGTCACGACGGTGTCCTCCCCCACCCCGTACGCGATGGCACTGTCGTTCAACTTCAACGGCGTGACCCCGTACGCCGACGCGTACCAGCCCAAGCACACCGACGCGCCCAACGCGCTGGAACTCGCGCTGCGCAACGCTCCCCCTGGCGCGACGGTCAACGGCGACGTGTACTGGGACGTCTACCGCGCACTGGTCACCAATGTGGTGCTCACCGACCGCAAGACCGGACAGCATCTGGCGCAGTGGAATCTGTGGCAGCCGGGGGCGCCGCTACCCTGACGGCATGCCCGTCGTCGTCGACATCGCCCAACCCGCGGACCTTCCCGAACTCGCGTCCGTGGCCGCCGCCACCTTCCCCCTGGCGTGCCCGCCCTCGGCGACCCCGGACAACATCGCGGCGTTCATCGAAGAGACCCTGTCGGAGCGGCGTTTCGGCGACTACCTCGCCGACCCCGACCGCACTGTGCTTGTGGCGCGCGAGGATTCGTCGATCATCGGTTACGCGATGCTCATCCGCGGTGTCCCCGACGACGCCGACGTGCAGCGCGCCGTCCCGGCCCGCCCGGCGCTGGAACTGTCGAAGATCTACGTGCTGGCGGACCGGCACGGCACCGGCGCGTCCACCGCGCTGATGACCGCGACCCTGACCAGGGCGGCCGAACTCGACATGAGCTGTGTGTGGCTCGGCGTCAACCAGCAGAACGAGCGCGCGCAGCGGTTCTACTCCAAGCACGGCTTCACCATCAACGGCACCAAGACCTTTCGGCTCGGCGCCGGCATCGAGAACGACTACGTGATGGTGCGCCCGGTCTGACTCAGGCCTTCTCCTGCGCCGCGGCGGTCAGCGCCAGCAGGCGTGACGTCGCGCGCAGGTACTTCTTGCGGAACCCGCCCGCGAGCATCTCGTCGCTGAAGATGGTGTCCAGCTTGGTCCCGGACGCCAGCACCGGGATGCCCGCGTCGTAGAGCCGGTCGGTCAGTGCCACGAGACGCAGCGCCACGCTCTGGTCCTCGATCGGGTGCACCCCGGTGATGAACACCTCGGACACGCCCTCGATCAGCGCGTGGTAACGCGATGGGTGCATGGTGGCCAGGTGCGCGCACAGCGCGTCGAAGTCGTCGAGCGTCGCGCCGTCGACCCCGCCCGCGCGCTCGGCCACCTCGGCGTCCGAAAGCGGCTCCGGCGCGGGCGGCAGATCGCGGTGCCGATAGTCGGGGCCCTCGATGCGCACGGTCGTGAAAATCTTTGCCAGCGTGTTGATCTCGCGCAGGAAGTCCTGCGCGGCGAACCGGCCCTCGCCCAGCTGCTCGGGCAGCGTGTTGGACGTCGCCGCGATCGACACGCCACGCTCCACGAGAGCCGACAGCAGCCGCGAGATCAGCGTCGTGTTGCCCGGGTCGTCGAGTTCGAACTCGTCGATGCACACCACCACGTACTCGGCCAGCAGGTCGATGCACTCGTTGTAGCCGAACACGCCTGCCAGCTGGGTCAGTTCGCCGAAGGTCGCGAACGCGGTCTTGGCGTTGCCCTGCGAGAGCGTGTAGTAGGTCGAGGCCAGAAGGTGGGTCTTGCCGACACCGAATCCGCCGTCGAGGTACAGGCCGACGCCGGGCAGCACCTCGCGCTTGCCGAACAACTTCTTCTTGCCCGCACGCCGCTCGGCGGCCTGTTCGCAGAACTGCCGGCACGACTGCACCGCGGCGGCCTGCGTCGGCTCGGCCGGATCGGGGCGGTAGCTGTCGAAGCTGACGTCGGCGAAGGTGGGCGGCGGCACCAGTTCGGCGACCAACCGTTCGGGGGTGACGGAGGGACGACGATCGGAAAGAGAAGCGACACCGCTGGACCCGTGCATGCAGGAAGCGTAACGACGTGCTCAAATTCAGTTCATGTCCGATGACACCGCCCCGGCCCGGTTCACCGAGCTCACGGCGGGCGGCAGAACCGTCGGCAGCGGCGACGAAGAACTGAGCACGCGGTTCTACGCCTACCCCGACGACCTGCGGAAATGTCGCGTGAGAGCGAACATGATCGTCAGCCTCGACGGCGCCGCGACACAGGACGGCAAGTCCGGTGGCCTCGGCGGCGCCGGTGACCGGGCTGTGTTCAATCTCATGCGCGAGGCCGCCGACGTGATTCTCATGGGCGCA
>Ga0180222_1001798_pt1 | contig 20225 bp, 14 predicted proteins | sample eDN5th37CKraftOP_FD_151336 | JGI IMG/M metagenome (GOLD analysis project Ga0180222, IMG submission 151336) | Enriched Organic Plus compost microbial communities from Emeryville, California, USA - eDNA 5th pass 37_C Kraft OP (version 2) (version 2) ... | reverse complement strand
TTCGACGTGAAGTCGGACAGCAGCGCCTTGCTCTTGTCCGCCTTGAGCGCGGCGGTGATCTCGCCCTTCACCGCATCGAGCGGCCGTTCGGCGATCTTCTGGACGGCGGTGACCTGGAACACCGCCCAGCCGAGCGCGACCTTCACCGGTCCGGCGATCTTGCCCTGCGGCGCGGCGAAGGCGGCGTTGGCGGCCTCCGGCGACGCCTGCTTCGCGAAATCCGCCTTGCTTACCTGCGCGGCGGTGGAGACGGAAAGCCCGTCCTTCTTCGCGGCCGCCGCCAGCGATCCCGCGCTCAACGCGGCCTTCGCCGCGCTTTCGCTCGGCAGGATCAGCTGTTCGATGGTGCGGGTTTCGCGCGCGCCATATCTGTCCTTGTTGGCGGCGTAATATTTGGCGATGTCGCTGTCGGTCGGGGCCGCTGCCGCCGCGAAACGCTCCGCATCGACGATCGCATAGCGCAGGCGGCGCTGTTCCGGCACGGTGTAACGGTCCGCGTTCTTCTTGTAGAAATCGGCGAGCTGCGCGTCGGTCGGCTTGTCCGCGCTGGGGAATGCGGCGGCGGGAATGGCGGCGATGCGCCCCTCGCGCGCTTCCAGCAGCAGCGAGGCATAGGGCAGCACGAGGCTGTCGGTCAGCCGCGCGCCCAGCGTCGCCGGGGTGACGACCAGCCGTCCGGTCATTTCCTGCTCGATATCGGCGCGCAATTCCTTCTCGCTCAACCGCTGGGAGGTCAGCAGTTGGCGGAAGATATTCTGGTCGAACTTGCCTGTCGCGTCATGAAAGGCGGGAATCTGCGCGATCTGCGCGTCGACCATCCGCTTCGAGACGTGGATGCCCTGCCGGTGGGCGAATTCGCTGAGCGCGATGCCCGCGACGAGCTGGTCGTAGATCTGCGGCACCGCGCCAAGCTCTATGAACTGGGCGATCTGCATGCCCGGATTGTCCCGGCGCTGCTGTTCGAACACGCGCTGGACGCGGGCCTGCACCTCCGAATCGGTCAGCTTGCGGCCGCCGATCTTCGTCGCGTTGCCGCCGCCCAGGCCGCCGAAGGAGAAATTGCCGCTGGACGTGATGTCGCCCGCCGCGAAGGCGAAGGCGACCAGCGCCAGAAAGGCGATGCCGATGCCCGCGCCCACTTTGGATCCGATGAGGCGGCGAAAGAAACTGATCATGGAAGCGTCCTGAACATCCCGGATGGCAGCTGGCCGGAAGGCAGCTGGAAAATCATGTGCTGCTTTAGGGGCAGTCGGCCTTGCCTTCAAGCGGGGACTGGACTTTGGGAACAGGGACGCTATCGCCCGGCGGCATTCGGATCATCCTTGGTGCAGGAGTAAGGCATATGGGCCGGCGCAAGCTCGTCGTGGGCAATTGGAAGATGAACGGGCTGCGCGCGCAGCTGGGCGAGGTGGAGGCGATCGGCCGCGCGGCGGGCGAGCATCCGGCGGTCGAGGTCGGGCTGTGCGTGCCCGCGACGCTGATCGAGCCAGCCCGCGCGGTGGCGGGCGCGGCCTTCATCGGCGCGCAGGATTGCCACGGCGCGCGCAGCGGCGCCCATACCGGCTGCCTGTCGGCCGAGATGGTGAAGGAAGCGGGCGCCGGCTGGGTGATCGTCGGCCATAGCGAGCGGCGCACCGACCAGCATGAAAGCAGCGCCGACGTCGCCGCCAAGGCGCTGGCGGCGCGGGAAGCGGGCCTCAAGGTCATATTGTGCCTTGGCGAAAGCCTCGACACGCGGGACGGCGGCAAGGCGCTCGACTTCGTGCTGGAGCAACTGGCGCAGTCGCTGCCCGAAGGGGCGGGCGCGGACTGGCTCTCCATCGCCTATGAGCCGATCTGGGCGATCGGCACCGGGCGCATCCCGACCATGGAGCAGATCGAGGAAATGCACGGCGCGATTCGCGGCGCGCTGCGCGAGGCGCTGGGCGCGGACGCGGCGGACGGCGTGCGCATCCTCTACGGCGGGTCGGTCAACGCGGGCAATGCGGCGGATATCTTCGCGCTGCCCGATGTAGACGGCGGCCTTGTCGGCGGGGCGAGCCTGAAGGCGGAAAGCTTCGCGCCCATCATCGCCGCGGCCGCCTGAACCCCGGACGGCGGCGCGGGACATGGAGGGGCAAGGGAAATTCCCGGCCCATGGTTGAGCCCATGGTTGAATAGCGCCGCCTTCCCGGCTAAGGGCCTTGGCAACGGATTTTCGAGTTTGCGGACAGCATAACCATGTTCACCTTTCTTCTTGTCGTGCAGGCGATCATCGCCGCCTGCCTTGTTACCGTCATTCTGATGCAGCGGTCCGAAGGGGGTGGGCTGGGTGTCGGCGGCAGCCCTTCGGGCTTCATGTCGGCGCGCGGGGCGGCGGATTTCCTCACCCGCTCCACCACCGTGCTGGCCACGCTGTTCGTGGGCCTCAGCATCGTGCTGGCGATCATCGCCTCGGTGAAGCATGCGCCGACCGATATCGACACCTCGCTGGTGAAGCAGGCCCCGGCGACCTCGCCCGTGCCGCAGGCCCCGGCCTCTGGCGATCCGCTGTCCGGCGCGGCGCAGCAGGTCGGCGGCGGCGCGGAAGGCGCGGCCAACGGCGCGGTTCCGCTCGCCCAATAAGGGCACCGGCCATCTTCCGATAATTTTTTGCAGGCGCGCCGCAACGCGCGCTTGCCCTTCCTCATGAAATAAGGGTAAGCCTCCTCTCCCATGGCGCGGTATATTTTCATCACCGGCGGCGTGGTCTCCTCGCTTGGAAAGGGCCTCATGGCCGCTTCGCTTGCAGCACTGTTGCAGGCGCGGGGATATCGTGTGCGCATTCGCAAGTTCGATCCCTATCTCAACGTCGATCCCGGCACGATGTCGCCCTATCAGCATGGCGAGGTCTATGTGACCGACGACGGGGCCGAAACCGACCTCGACCTTGGGCATTATGAGCGCTTCACCGGCGTTTCGGCGCGCCAGTCGGACAATGTGACGCAGGGGCGCATCTACCAGACGATCATCACCAAGGAACGGCGCGGCGACTATCTCGGCGCGACGGTGCAGGTGATCCCGCACGTCACCGACGAGATCAAGGCGTTCGCCAGGGCCGATACCGAGGACCTCGATTTCGTGCTGTGCGAGATCGGCGGCACGGTCGGCGATATCGAGAGCCTGCCCTTCATGGAGGCGATCCGCCAGCTCCACAACGATCTGGGGCGGGGCCAGTCGATCTTCGTCCATGTGACCTTGGTGCCCTATATCGCGGCGGCGGGCGAGCTGAAGACCAAGCCGACCCAGCACAGCGTGCGCGAGCTGACCTCGCTCGGCATCCAGCCCGACATATTGCTCTGCCGCTGCGAGCAGCGCCTGCCCGACAGCGAGCGGGCGAAGATCGCGCTGTTCTGCAACGTCCGGCCCGAGGCGGTGATCCCCGCGCTCGACGCGCCCAGCATCTATGCGGTGCCGGAGCAATATCATGCCGAGGGGCTGGACGACGAGGTGCTGCACGCCTTCGGCATCACCGACGCGCCGCAGCCGGAAATGGACCGCTGGGTCGACATCATGGACCGCTACGCCAATCCCGAAGGGGAGGTGACGATCGGCGTCGTCGGCAAATATGTCGGCCTGCCCGATGCCTATAAGTCGCTGCACGAGGCGCTGGTCCATGGCGGCCTCGCGAATCGGGTGAAGGTCCATGTCAAATGGATCGACGCCGAACTGTTCGAGCAGGACGACAACGACATCGCCGCCCGACTGGAATCGATGCACGGCATTCTCGTGCCCGGAGGCTTCGGCGTGCGCGGGTCGGAAGGCAAGATCGCGGCGGTGCGCTTCGCGCGGGAACGCAATGTGCCGTTCTTCGGCATCTGCCTCGGCATGCAGATGGCCTGCATCGAGGGCGCGCGCAACACGGCGGGCATCGCCAACGCCTCCACCACCGAATTCGGCGAAACCAGCGAGCCGGTCGTCGGCCTCATCACCGAATGGATGGCGAGGGAAGGCTTGCAGCAGCGCAGCGCCGACGGCGATCTTGGCGGGACGATGCGGCTGGGCGCCTATCCGGCAAAGCTCGCGCCGGGCAGCAAGGTGGCGGGCATTTACGGCGCGCAGGACATCAGCGAACGCCACCGGCACCGCTATGAGGTGAACATCGGCTATCGCGACGCGCTGGAAAAGGGCGGGCTCCTCTTCTCCGGCCTGTCGCCGGACGGGCGCCTGCCGGAGATCGTCGAGCGGCCGGACCATCCGTGGTTCATCGGCGTGCAGTTCCACCCCGAACTGAAATCCAAGCCGTTCGATCCGCACCCGCTGTTCGCCAGCTTCATACAGGCCGCGGTCCGCCAAAGCCGCCTCGTCTGACAAGTCGCCTCATCCGAAAAGCCGGTCGTCTGGCGGTGCTTTCCCTGTCGCCGCCAGCGGCGGCGGGCGTGTGCGCGGTTGGTAACTGATTGGAAAACCAGGTCTTTCCTGCCCGGATCAGGCGATTGCATCCGACGCAATTAATGTTGCATGAATGGATTGCGTGGCGCTGATAAAATAGTTATACCCCCTGAAAGCCAGGGTTTGAAGGCCTGCGGAATGGTGCAGCATACGCAGTAGTTCATGGTCGACCGGCGGATGGGAACCTGCCGGCTTTGTGCGTTGTTCGCATATGACCACATGCTGACGTGCGATTATCCATTTCCATTTCAGGTCTTTGCATCCGGCAGGCGCAGGCATCGCCTTCGTTCGCCGGATGAGACTGGGTGACGTCCCGTATCAGCGCCCATGGGCTGCGACGGCGGGGTGTCTGGCCAGGTGAAGGGGTAGGAGAGGAGAACGGGGGGCGATCCAGCAATGGATCGCACCCCCGTCTCAATTTTGGGGTATTTTTTGCTTTCCCTCTCACGTCATGCCAGCGAAGGCTGGCATCTCAGGAGGTGACGCGCAACCTTGTCTGCGACCCCAGCCTGCGTTGGGGTGACGGTAAAGGCAAGGTTCGCTTTCATCCTGGCCAGCCATCCGCCTGCAAACGGAAAAGCGCGCCACCATGCCAGGCGGCGCGCTCCTTCTTATTCGATCAACCGCTCCTCAACCCCGCGCTCAGGCGGCGTCGCGGTTTTCCCTCGCATTGATATCGACGAGAGTGCCGCCGTTGATGGCGATCTTCTTCGGCTTCATCGCTTCGGGCACTTCGCGGACCAGTTCGATCACGAGCAGCCCGTCGGCAAGGCTCGCATTGTCCACGCGGACGAAATCCGCCAGTTCGAAGCGGCGCTCGAAGCTGCGGTTGGCGATGCCGACATGCAGGAATTTGGCGCGATCGTCGTTGCTGATCTCCGCCTTGCGGCCGGAAACCTGGAGGAGATTCTGCTGGGCGACGATATCCAGCTCATCCTCACGGAAACCGGCGACGGCCAGCGTCACGCGATAGCGGTCCTCGGAAAGGCGTTCGATATTGAAGGGGGGATAGTTGTCGCTCTGCGCGAGCCGGGCATTGTTTTCGATAAGATCGAACAGACGATCGAAACCGACAGTCGAGCGGCGATAAGGGGTAAGATCAAAACCACGCATTTTCAAATCCTCATCTTGAGCGAAGTGAATACTCCCCGGACCCATATCGGCATCCGGTCTTTACATCCGTCCCAACGGGACCGGACAGCATCGATGTATGCGCGGGTTTTTCTATTTCAAGGGGGAGGCGCTCTTCCTCAATTGGTGATGTGGCGATGGATGGCGGTATAGGGCGGTTGCAGATAATCCAGCCCTTCGCCGATCGCGCGGCCGACCCGGCTGCGGCTGTCGCGGAAGAACAGTTCGCGCAGGTTGATGCCGACGCCCACGAAGATCCGCCGCTTGGGCTCTATCCCCATCTCGCGGTCGCGCAGCGTGAAATCCTTCGCATAATAGCCCGCATGCAGTTCCAGAAACCGCAGCGGCCCCTTGTTCAGCCCCTCGAACCCCGAAAATTTGAGCGCGAAAAAATAGCGCTGCTGCTCGAAATGGCGCTTTCCTTCCGTCGAGATGAAGCCGGAATGCGGAACGATCATCAACCGGAAATCGAGCTTTTCATCCAGCTTCGGCACCGAGTTGCGCAGCACCGACAAACCTGCCCCCAGCGAGTTGAACGCCACATCCTCCCACGACCATCCGGCGGTCGGCTCGATGCTGTCCCACAATTCGGTATAGAGCATCGTCGCGGAGGCGAGCGCGGCGGCGGTGAACTGGATGCCGGGGGCGTCGTTCGTCTTGCGCTTCAACCGCGCATAGAGAATTTCCGAAACCACATAGGCGCTGTAGCTGTGCGCCAGCTTGTCGATGCCGACATTGTTGGTCGATTTGCCGAACCAGCCTTCCGAATGGAAATGCGGCCATTGCGGATCCTTGAACAGCTTCGTCCCGTTGATCGCGGTATAATAGGCGAGGATGCCCGCCATTTCCCATTTGACCGCGCCCGCCTGGCTGCCGAAGGATCGATACCGGCTTTCGGCCGGGGCGGGGAGGGCGGCGCTGTCCGGCGGGCCGGAATGGCCGGGCGGCGGATCGTGGCGCCCGGCCTCTTGCGCGAAGGAGAGAGGGGCGAAGCAGGATGAGGTCAGCGCGCAGGCCGTGCCCGAAGGCATGGAAGGCAGCGGCTGGTGCTGCGCGTCGCCATGGTGCTGAGTCCCGGCGGAGACAGGCAGGTGGAAGGCCGCGTCCTGCGGCCCGGCGAGGCTATAGTCTTCCACCCCCGGCAGCAGCCGAAGGGGTGCTTCTTCCGCCTTCAAATTCCCGGAAAACCCGATGCAGAGCGCCAGCAGGCCGATCACGGGAAGCCGATGGCCGGGAAAGGGAAAAGGGCGCGGCGGGGCAGCGCTACAGGATCTGTTCTTCATTGTCCTCCCCGAAAGGCCAAGAGGCCGAGACCGGCCGGCAAGGATAGGGAAACGCGGCGGACGGCACAATCCGGGCCGTCGCCCCGCCATTTTCCGGCGCGGCGGACGGTTCCCTATACCGGTTCACCGGTGAGCAGGCGCGGCAGGGGCCCGGCCTCTCCCCGCGCCTCAGCCATGAAGCGGCCCTTGAGCGGCCCCATTTTCTGCACCGCCGCCAGCCCGAAGCGCCGCACGGCGGAGGCCGCCTTGCCCGGCACGTCGAACAGGCGGACGAGGCCGTCCATCGCGATGGTGACGGACAGCGTGTCGAGGCTGCGCCAGCGCTGATAGCGGGTGAGAAGCTGGGCGTCGCCCGGCTCCAGCCCCAGCCGCATGCCGTCGACGATCACCTCGATCAGCGCTGCGACATCGCGGAAGCCGAGATTGACGCCCTGCCCGGCGATCGGGTGGATCGCATGGGCGGCATCGCCCACCAGCGCGAGGCGGGTGTCGGTGATCCGCGCCGCGCGATGATAGCCCAGCGGATAGGAGGAACGCGCGGCGGCAACCTCGATCTCGCCCAGAAAGCCGCCGATCCGCTTCTGCGCCTCATGCGCCCAGCCGCGCTCGCCCAGCGTCAGCAGGCCCTCGGCCTGATCCCTGGGCACGGTCCAGACGACGGCGCTGCGGTTGCCCGGCAGCATCGGCAGCAGCGCGAAGGGGCCGCCGGGGTAGAAAATCTCATAGGCGGTGTTGGCGTGCGGCACCTCATGGGTGATCGCGCCGACCATCGCGACATGATTGTAGTTCCATTTGGCGACCGTGATCCCTGCCGCCTCGCGCGTCGGGCTGGCGCGGCCTTCCGCCCCGACCAGCAGCGAGCCGCGCAGCTCCGCGCCGCTTTCCAGCACCACGCTGACGCCATCGAGCGTGCGCTCCACCCGCGCGGCCTTGTCGGGCTGGAACAGCGTCAGATGTTCGGCGGCGAGCGAGGCGTCGCGCAGCGCGAGGCGCGTCTCGCGATTCTCGAACATGATGCCCATCGGCCCGCCTTCCTCCTCCGGCGGGGCGAAGTCGAGCGCGCCCGGTTGCAGCCCGTCCGACACCCAGATGCGGTCGATCGGGCAGCCCTTGCCCTCCAGCCGCTCGGTGATGCCGATCGCCTGGAACAGCTTCCAGCTCGCGCTGGCGATGGCGGACACGCGGCCGTCGAACTGCGGCGCGAGCGTCCTCGCCGGATCGGCGGGGTCCACCACCGCGCAGGCGACGCCATGGCGCGACAGCCCGATGCCGAGCGTCAGCCCGACCAGCCCGCCGCCCATGATGATGACATCGAAATGCTGTGCCATGCTTCGCCTGCCCCTGTTCGCCTTGCCTGCTTGCCTGATCTATGCCGCCGCCGTGCCGCCCACGGTCAGCCCGTCGATCAGCAGCGTGGGCTGGCCGACGCCGGCGGGCACGCTCTGCCCGGCCTTGCCGCACATGCCGATGCCTTCGTCGAGCGCCATGTCGTTGCCGATGCCGATGATCTTGCCCATCGTGGTGGGGCCGTCGCCGATCAGCGTCGCGCCCTTGATCGGGTCGCCGATCCTGCCGTCCTTCACGCGATAGGCCTCGGTGCAGGAAAAGACGAACTTGCCCGACACGATGTCGACCTGTCCGCCGCCGAAGCTCCTGGCGAAGATGCCGTTCTTCACGCGGGAAAGCAGTTCCGCCGGATCGTCCTCGCCGCCGCGCATGAAGGTGTTGGTCATGCGCGGCATCGGCGCATGGGCGTAGCTTTCGCGGCGGCCGTTGCCGGTCGGCTCGACGCCCATCAGCCGCGCATTCATCCGGTCCTGCATGTAGGAGCGGAGGATGCCGTCCTCGATCAGCACATTTTCCCGCGTCGGCGTGCCCTCGTCGTCGATGGAGAGGGAGCCGCGCCGCTGATCCATCGACCCGTCGTCGACTACGGTGACGCCCCTGGCCGCGACCTGCTGGCCGATGCGGCCGGAAAAGGCGGAGGTGCCCTTGCGGTTGAAATCGCCTTCGAGGCCGTGGCCGACCGCCTCGTGCAGCAGCACGCCGGGCCAGCCGGGGCCGAGCAGCACGGTCATCTCGCCTGCGGGCGCCGCGACCGAGCGCAAATTGGTGCGCGCCTGCGCCAGCGCCTCGTCGATCGCGCGGTTCCATACCGCCTCGTCCATCACCCGCTCGTAGAGATAGCGCCCGCCAATGCCGAAGCTGCCGGTTTCGCGGCGGCCATTCTCTTCCAGAATGACCGAGACGTTGAGGCGCACCAGCGGGCGGATGTCGGTGGCGATGAAGCCGTCGGCGCGGACGATCTCCACCACCGACCAACTGCCCGACAGGCCGACCGACACCTGCGCGACACGCGGGTCGCGGGCGCGGGCGGCGGCGTCGATGGTCGCGCACAGATTCACCTTCTCGGCGAAGGGCACCAGTTCCAGCGGGTTGGCGTCGGTATAGAGATGGCGGTTGGTGCGCTGCGGCGGCGGGGCGGGGGGCTGCTTCGCGGGATCGAGCAGCGCCAGCGTCTGCGCCGCGCGGGCGATGGCGGCCTGGCTGATTTCGTTCGCATGGGCAAAGCCGGTCGTCTCGCCCGAAACGCCGCGCAGCCCAAAGCCCTTGTCGGTCGAATAATCGGCGGTTTTCAGCCGTCCGTCATCGAAGCCGAAGCTTTCCGACGCGCGATATTGCAGGAACAGCTCGCCATCGTCGCAATTGGAAAGGGCGGCGGCGGTCAGGCGGCGCGCGCCGTCCGGGTCGAGCTGCCCGTCGCGATAGAGCAGGCCACGGGCGTCGGTGAAGGCGGAAGCGGAAAACGGATCGGTCATGCCCACCGATATAGTGGGTTCAGGCCGTCGCGCCACCCCCGATTGCGTCGCCCTGCGGCGGGGCGACATCGGCCGGGCCGCCGATCAGCACGAAGCGGCGGTCGCAATAGCCGCAATCGACATAGCCCTTTTCATCGATTTCCAGATAGACGCGCGGATGGCCGAGCGCGGCGGGAATATCCCCCGAACCGTCACAGGAAACGCGGGTCTTGCTCGTGCGGATGATTTCAGGCGGCTGGATCATGGGCAGCGCCTCTATCACCGTCCACCGGGCGGGGCAATATCGCAGATGGGGGTGAAGGGCCCCGCTTCTTCCTTTGCGCGCTGTTTTTTAGGCGCTATGAAGCCGCCGATGACAGGGAACAGCATGACAGACGCCGCCATAGAGATCGAAGGGCTGACCAAGGTTTACGAAGGCGGCAAGCGGGCGCTCGACACTGTGAGCCTTTCCATCCCGCGCGGGCAGATTTTCGGGCTGCTCGGCCCCAATGGCGCGGGCAAGTCCACGATGATCAACATCCTCGCCGGACTGGTGACGAAAACCGCCGGTTCTGCGCGGATCTGGGGCTTCGACATAGACGAGCATCCGCGCAACGCGAAGAACAGCATCGGCATCGTCAATCAGGAAATATTGTTCGACCCCTTCTTCACCCCGTTCGAAACGCTGGAGAATCAGGCGGGCTATTACGGCGTGCCCAAGGCGCAGCGGCGGACGATGGAGCTGCTGCGCGCCGTGCATCTGGAGGACAAGGCCGACGCCTATGCCCGCACCCTGTCGGGCGGCATGAAGCGGCGGCTGATGGTCGCCAAGGCGATGGTCCATTCGCCGCCCATCCTCGTGCTCGACGAGCCGACGGCGGGTGTCGACATCCTGCTGCGCCAGCAATTGTGGGACTATGTGCGCGGCCTCAACGAACAGGGGGTGACGATCGTCCTCACCACCCATTATCTCGAAGAAGCCGAGGAGCTGTGCGACCGCATCGCCATCATCAACCATGGCCGCCTGATCGCCAACAAACCGACGCGCGAACTGGTGAACATGGCGCAGGAGAAGATCGTGCGTGTGACCGTCGATCGCCCGATCGATCAGGTGGTCGAGGATCTGCCGGACCATCCCTGCTTCGACCGGGTGGAAAGGATAGGCGACCAGATGCTGTCGATCACCTATCACAAGGACCGGACCAATGCGGGCGAGGTCCTGAAGGCGGTCAACGACCTGGGCTTTCACATCATCGACGTCGCCACGCAGGAGCCGGATCTGGAGGACGTGTTCCTCCATCTGACGGCGCCTGCGGAATGACGGCGGCCCGCTGAAACGGAGTGGCGTTATCCATGCCCATCAAGGAATATGATGTCGTCATCATCGGCTCCGGCGCGGCCGGGCTGACCGCGGCGATCCATCTGGCGCAGGACAAGAAGGTGCTGGTCATCGCCAAGGGTGCGCTGGACGGTGGCTCCACCGCCTGGGCGCAGGGCGGCATCGCGGCGGTGCTGGACGCGGGCGACAGCTTCGAGCAGCATGTCGAGGACACGATGGTCGCGGGCGCGGGATTGAACGACCGCGCGACGGTGGAATTCGTCGTCTCCAACGCGCCCGCCGCGATAGAGGAACTGGCTCGGCTCGGCGTGCCGTTCAACGAGGGCGAGCAATTCGGCGAGCGCTGGCACCTGACGCGCGAGGGCGGCCATTCGCACCGCCGCATCGTGCATGTGGACGACGCCACCGGCGCGGCGGTGCAGAAGGCGCTGGTCGCGGCGGCGCAGGCCAACCCCAATATCACGCTGCTGCCCGACATGGTCGCGATCGACCTCATCACCAGCCGCCATGGGGAGCGCTATTCCGGCGACGGCCATGTCTGGGGCGTCTATGCGTTCAACCGCCAGACGAAGCATGTGGACGCCTATATCGGCCGGGCGACCATCCTCGCGACCGGCGGGGCGGGGCGCGCCTACCTCTTCTCCACCGCGCCGCGCGGGGCGACCGGCGACGGCATCGCGATGGCGTGGCGCGCGGGCTGCCGCGTCTCCAACATGGAGATGAACCAGTTCCACCCGACCTGCCTCTACAATCTGGAGGTGAAGAACTTCCTCATCACCGAGGCGGTGCGCGGCGAGGGCGGCCTATTGAAGCTGCCGCCGGGCGTGCCGGGCGGGGGCGCGCGCTTCATGGATCATTTCGATGCGCGCGGCGAACTGGCCCCGCGCGATATCGTCGCCCGCGCGATCGACCATGAAATCAAGCGGCTGGGCCTCGATTATGTGCATCTCGACATCAGCCACAAGGGGCCGGCCTTCGTGCGGGAGCATTTCCCGACCATCCATGCGCGGCTGCTCGACCTCGGCATCGACATAACGCAGGAGCCGATCCCGGTCGTGCCCGCGCAGCATTATACCTGCGGCGGAGTGATCATCGACCTTGACGGGCGCACCGACCTGCCGGGCCTCTATGCGGCGGGCGAGGTGACGGAGAGCGGCCTGCACGGGGCCAATCGGCTGGCGTCGAACAGCCTGCTCGAATGCCTCGTCTTCGGTGAGGCGGCGGCGCGGCACATTTGCGAGCATTGGCAGGATCTGCCCGTCCCGCCCGCGATCCGCGCCTGGGACGAAAGCCGCGTCACCGACAGCGACGAGGAAGTGATCGTCCAGCACAACTGGAAGGAAATCCGCCGCTTCATGTGGGACTATGTCGGCATCGTCCGCACCACCAAGCGGCTGGAGCGCGCCCAGCACCGCATCGACCTGCTGGCGCAGGAGGTCGACGATTATTACGGCAATTTCCGCGTGACGCCTGACCTGATCGAGCTGCGCAACCTGGTCGACGTGGCCCGCCTCATCATTCGCTCCGCACTGAAGCGCAAGGAGAGCCGGGGGCTGCACTATACGCTGGACTATCCCGACATGCTGCCCAATGCGGAGGATACGGTGCTGGCGCCTTAGGGCCGATCGACATTCAACCCATGCGGGCCTGCAAATCGCGCTTTTCTGCGCTTCGGTGCTCACGGACCTTAAGTCCGCTGCGCTCCGATGCTCGAAAACCACGATTTTGACCTACGGTCGCCTTCGGCTTCGGCTCCACCTGAACTGAATGTCGATCGGCCCTAGGATCGGGCTGTGATGGAGCTTGTGGAATATCGGTTGCGGGGGGGGCTGACCTTCGACCCTTACCGTCACCCCAGCGCAGGCTGGGGTCGCAGGCCAGGTTGCGCGCCGTACCTTGAGATGCCAGCCTGCGCTGGCATGACGGGAAAAATGACCCCGCATCCGTTCGCCCTGGGCTTGTCGACCCGGAGGCGGGCGGAACCCAACGGCTGTACTTCCTTTCTGCGTTGAAGAAAGAGAAGAAGGACAGGGCTTCGACAAGCTCAGCCCGAACGGGTTCTTTATGTCCGTTTATCGCCGCAACCCGTCACTACAGGCGGCGGGGTAGGGATCACTCCTCCGGCCGGGGCGGCAATTCATCGGGCCCGCGTCCCGGTTCGTCCACGTCCGGCGCTTCGGGGACGATTTCCGGCGGCTCCCGGTAAGGGGTTTCGTCCGGCGGATCGACCGGCGGCGTTTCCGGCGGGGACTGGGGATTGATCGTGTCGGGCGGCGGGATTTCGGGCTGGGTGGCCATGGGCGGGGCTCCTTCGTTACCGGAAAGAGCGCATGCCCGGAGCAAAGGTTCCGTTGCGGGGAGCGACGGGCGCGCCGCCTCCCGCGATGCCAGCCTGCGCCGGCATGATGAAGCTAGATCCCCACCCGCAGCGTCAGGCGAATGTCGCGTCCGGCGAGCGGTGCATAATCCTTCATCACGCTGGCCGCGCGGCGGACCATGGTGTCGAAGATATTGTTCGCCGACAGGGTCAGGCTCGTCTCCCGGTCCTCGAACGGGCGGAAGCTGAGCGAGGCGTTGACCAGCGTATAGGCCGGTGTTTCCGTTTCCAGCGCCGCCACCCGCTTCTGCGCGAAGCCGTGCTCGATCTCGGCGCGGCCGGTCCAGCGGCTGTCGGCGATCTCCACCCCGCCCTGAAGGCGCAGCGGCGGGATGAACGGGGCGGGCCCCGCGCCGACGATGCGCGCGCGCACATAATCGGCGGCGGCGTCCAGCGTCAGGCGGGCATCGCCCCGGCGCGCCACGGTGGCACTCGCCTGCGCCTCGAAGCCGTAGGTGCGCGCATCCGCCTGCGCATATTGATAGCAGGGGAATTCCAGCTCGCTCTCGCCGCTCGCCGCGAGGCAGGCGGCGTCGGGCGCCGGCGCGTTGTAGATATAGCCGCTGAACCAGTTGTGATAGGCGCTCAGCGACAGATTGTAATCCGCGCCCGACCCGCGCAGGCTGGCCTCCACGCCCCAGTTCTTCTCCTTGCCGAAAGCGGGATCGCCCAGCTCATAGGCCTGCGTGCCCGCATGGGGGCCGCGCGCGAACAGCTCCTCGGCGGAAGGCGCGCGTTCGCTGCGGGCGACATTGAAGCCGATGCGCCATTGCGGCGCGAGCGCATAGCTCATCCCGGCGGAGAAGGAGAAGGCGCCGAAGCTGCGCGTCGTCGGGTCGTCGAGGCCCAGATCCTCGTCCGCCTTCGCGGCGACCCGGCTATGCTCGTAACGGCCGCCCGCCTCCATCCGCAGCGCGCCCAGATCGAGCGCCTGAAGCGTGAACAGGCCGAATTGCGTCGTGCTGTTGGCGGGCAGGAATTTCTCCTCGCCGATCACATGGAAATCGCGGGCGAGGAACTGCGCGCCGATCACCCCGTCCCAGCCGCCGCGCTTCGCCTGCACCAGTTCGGCTCGCGCCTCAATCCCCTTGTTGTAGAAGGTCGTCCCGACCTCGCCGGTTTCCTCGATTTCCTGATGCCGATAGTCGGCGAAACCGGCGCGGAAGCGGACCCGGTCCACGAAGGCGCCATCGGGGTGCAGTTCGGCGCGCAGGTCGGCGCGGGTCTGCTTCATGTGCAGGCGGACCTGCTCGGCTTCCTCGCCCGGTTCCAGCGCATAGCGGACGGGCACGCCGTAGAGATTGTCGATATGGTTGACCGAAACGCCGATGTCGCCGCCGTCGCCCACATAGGCGAGCGCGCCTGCGATTTCCCAGCTTTCCGCCGCGCTGTTGGGTAATTTGCCCCTGAGGTCCGCGAGCGCGGCGATATCCGCATCACCGCTCGCCGCCGCTTCCGCGCGCAGCGCGGGGGCGAGGATGTGCCCGCCGGTGCGCAGGTCGCCGCTCTTCGACCAGCTGCCGTCGGCATGGGCGACGAAGCCGCCGCCCAGCGGGGCTTCCACCTTGCCGGAAACGGTGCGCTCGTCGGCAGCCGATCCATAGGTCGCGAGCGCGTCCAGATGCACGGCCTCGTCGGGGACATGGTGCGGTATGCGGGAATCGATGACGTTGACGACGCCGCCGATCGCGCTCGATCCGTACAGCAACGCGGCAGGACCGCGCAGCACCTCGACCCGCTCGGCGGTCAGCGGGTTGATCGCGACCGCATGATCGACCGAGGTGTTGGAAACGTCGAAGCTGCCGATGCCGTCGGTCAGCACGCGCACCCGCTCGCCCTGAAGGCCGCGCAATATCGGGCGCGAGGCGTTGGGGCCGAAGGAGGTGGAGGAGACGCCCGGCTGGCGCGCCAGCGTCTCGCCGATCGTGCCGCGCAGCTCCCTTTCCAACCGGCCGCCCGACAGGACGGAAATGCCCGCCAGCACATCGTCCTGCGTGCGCGGGATGAGGGCGGTGACGACGATCTGGTCGGAAAGATGATCGTGATGGCCGCCGGTGTCTGCGCCGTCCTGCGCGTGCGCGGGGACGGCCGGGGCGAGGGCGCTGCCCGCGAGCAGGGAAAGGAGGACAAGCTTCCGGCGGGGGGAGAAGTTCATGAGGCGCGATCCCATTATTATCGCCCGGCGCCTAGCGGAGATGATACAACATATCAAATGCAAAATATGCAACCGGACAGGTGGGGCATCAGCGGAAGAGGAACTCCGCCAGCGCCAGCAGCGCGGAATCGTTGCGCAGGTCCGGGCGGACCGCCTGCCGCACCTGCACTTGTGGCAGGCCCTGTGCGAAGCCGAGGCGGGTGATGCCCGGCATCTTGCCGAAATCCCGCGCCATCGACCCGAAGGTCGCGAAATAGCAGGGATGGTTCTGCATATATTTCATGATCTCGTAGAGATTGTCGGTTTCCAGCACCGCCGGGCCGACGCGTAGGCCGCAGCGGGCCAGCGCTTCTTCGGCGAGCAGGCGGGCCATGTTGCCACCAGCCAGCGCGATATAGGGGACGGTGGTCAGATCCTCCGCCAGCGCGGCGTCCTGCTGGGCAAGCGGATGGTCCTTGCCGACGAAGAGCGAGATGCGCTCGCTCCACGCATAGCGGCTGGCCAACCCTTCCGGCTCCTCCAGCGCATAGAAATAGGCGATGTCGGCCTTTTTCCGGGTGAAGAGATCCTGCACGCGGTCTTCATCCATCGCATCGAGGTGCAGCGTGATGCCGATATCCGGGCTGGCTTCCTCGAAGGCGACGAGCGCTTCCTGAAAATGGCTGAAGATCGCGGGATGGGAAGCGAGCATGATATGGCGAAGCGGCTCCGGCCGGGAGGGCCGGGGTGGGTGCGTGTCCTTCTCCGCCGGCGCGGTTTCGGCTTCGGACCGGCCGGCGGGCGGAGGCGCCGGAGGGCTGGCCTCTTCCGGCTCCTCTTCCTCGATCCCGTTCTCTGGCGGCCGGGCCTGCTCTTCGGCGTCCTCCTGCCGCAGGCCGGGGGGAGGGGCGGCCTCTTCCGCCTCGTCCGGCGCTTCTTCCGTCTCCTGTTCCTCCCCCGTTTCCCCGTCGCCGCCCGGCGCCTCGCCAGCCAGCAGGCCGGTGATCCATCGCTCCTGCGCGTCCAGCGACAGCGCGCCCAGTGCCTGCACCAGCTTCTGCCCGGTCGCGGTCAGCTCGACCGCGCTGCCTTCCATCGCGAACAGACGGCAGCCCAATCTTTCCTCCAATTGGTCCATCGCCTCCACCACATCGGCGGCGGGCAGGTTCAGCGCCCTGGCGCTGGCGGTGATGCTGCCCGAGGCGACGAGCTGGGCGAATATGTCGAATTGCTGGATGACGGACGCGACCATGGGCGCACGATAGGGCAAGGTGCAGAAGAGCGTAAGAGGCCATGCGCGGAAATCGCGGCGGGGCCGGGCAAAATGCGGGCGGCGGGAATTTGCCGTTGACGAAAACCCCCGGACCATGGCAAAGCCCCGCTCCACAAGCGGGTATAGCTTAGTGGTAAAGCCCTAGCCTTCCAAGCTAGTTAGGCGGGTTCGATTCCCGCTACCCGCTCCAGAAATTTCCTTATTTTCCAATGACTTGCCTGTAACGGCCGAGCCGCGCCCCGTTCGCCGACAGGTGGTTTCCGCCGCCGGAAGGGACGACGCCTGCCGCCCCTTCCGCGAGCCGTCCCCTCAATGGGTGCGGGCCGGTGCGTTGCCGACGCTGCTTTGCAGTTTCGCGCCATAATGATCGGCCAGTTCCGCGCCGGTGAAACCATGGCTGAAGGATGCGGGGTCGAGCGGCAGCATGGTCGCGTTCCATGCATCATAGGCGGCCTTCAACTCGGCGAATTTCTCCGGGAAGCGATCCTTCAGGTTGCCGCGCTCGGTCGGATCCTCGGCCAGGTTGAACAGGAAGCTGTTCTCCAGGATCTTCAGATATTTCCATTGCCCCTTGCGGCATGCCTGCTGATCCAGATTCTTGTACCGCCAGCACAGCGTGCGCTCCTGCTGCAACGCCGGGTTGGCGACGAACGGCGTCAGGTCGATGCCGTCGGAAGGATAGGCCGGATCAGGCGTGCCACCCGCCGCCGCGAGCAAGGTCGGCAGCCAGTCCATCGACATGATCGGCTGGTCGCTGGTGGAACCGGCCGGGGCATGGCCGGGCCAGCGGACGATCGCCGGCACGCGCAGGCCGCCTTCCAGCAGCTCGGTCTTGCGCCCGGTCAGCGGCCAGGTGTTGGAAAAGCGCTCGCCGCCATTGTCGCTGGTGAACACGACGATGGTGTCGTCGGTCAGGCCCAGTTCGTCCAGCCGCGCCAGGATCGAGCCGATCCACCGGTCGAGATGCGTCACCATTTCCGCATAGGTCTTCATCGATCCGCCGTCGAAATGCGCGATGGCGAATGGGTCCTTCCTGGCGTCCAGGCGCTGCGCCTCCGCCTGGTCGTTCGGGCCTTCCCACGGCCAATGGGGCGCATTGAAATGCAGCGAGAGGAAGAAGGGGCGGTTGCTCTTCGCCTGTTCGTCGATCACCCGCAGCGCGCGGTCGGCCAAGAGGTCGGTCAGATAGCCTTCCTGTTCGACCTTGTTGCCGTCGTCCCACAGGTCGACCTGCCCCCGCAGCTTGTGCGTGAAATAATCGACGCCGCCGCCGCGAATGCCCCAGAAATGATCATAGCCGCTTTGCTGCGGCCCATATTTGGGCAGCGAGCCCAGATGCCATTTGCCGACCAGCGTGGTGCTGTACCCCTGCTTGCGCAGCAGCGAGGGCAGGGTCGGGTGCTCCGGTGGCAGGCCGAGATCGCGCGCGCCCAGCGGTTCCTCCAGCCCGACCGGCAGGCGGGTCTGATAGCGGCCGGTGATGAGCGCGGTGCGCGTCGCCGAGCAGACCGCCGAATTGGCATAGGCCTGCGTGAAGCGTAGCCCCTGCCGCGCCAGCCCGTCGAGCGCGGGCGTCTGGTAATCGGTCCGCCCGTAGCAGGAAAGGTCGGCATAGCCCATGTCGTCGACGAGGATGAACAGGATATTGGGCCGCTTGCCCTTGCCACCGCGCACCACGCGCCCAGTCACTTGTGCGGTGACGCTGTCGGGAACGAGCAGTGTCGCGGCGGTCAGCAGGGCCGAGGTCTTGATGAGCGAACGGCGGGAAAGGGTGGTCATGATCTTCCTGGCTCCAATTATTGATCCCATGGGGAGGATGATTTTTTGGGGACATGACGCGGAATCGTGCCCGGCGGTACTCTATTGCCGCGGCCGGATTTGTCGAACGGCTTTTTGCCGCGCCGTTTTTTCATCCCATTTTTCCCGCTTCGCCGGGGATGCGTCCTCCCTTCCATTGCCCTATAGGCGATGGTCGCGATGATGGGCCATCCCCGGAGCGGGATAGCGGAGGAGACATAATGTTCAGGCTTTCGGCGCTTCATGACCGGCGGTCGATGATGAAGGCCGCGGGCGGGCTCGCGGGGCTGTCCGCGTTCGACGCGCTGTTCCCCGGTTGGGCCGCGATCGGCAGCGCCGGGGCCGCGACCGGGACAGGGGTGCTGTCGGGCGACCATATCCGCCTCGACATCGGCCATGGGCATTTCGGCTTGGGCGGCAGACAGGTCCACGCGATCACCGCCAACGGCACGGTGCCGGGGCCGCTGTTGCGCCTGAAGGAAGGGCAGCATGTCCGCCTGACCGTCGCCAACGCGCTGGACGAGGACACGTCGATCCACTGGCACGGCCTCCTCGTCCCGTTTCAATATGACGGCGTGCCGGGCATCAGCTTTCCGGGGATCGCGCCGGGGCAGGCGTTCGATTATCATTTCCCGGTGCGGCAGGCGGGCACCTACTGGTATCACAGCCATAGCGGCATGCAGGAGGGGATGGGCCTTTACGGGCCGATCATCATCGACCCGGCCGGGCCCGATCCCGTCGCATTCGACCGCGAGCATGTGATCCTGTTGTCCGACTGGAGCAGCCTGCACCCGCATGCGCTGCTGCGGCGGCTGAAGCAGCAGGGCGGTTATTTCAACCGGCAGAAGCAGACCTTGGCGGGGCTGCTCGCGGGCCGGGACCAGACGCTTGGCGAGCGGATCCAGTGGGGCGGCATGCGGATGGACCCCACCGACATTTCCGACGTCACCGGCGCGACCTATCGCTATCTGGTGAACGGGCATGACAGCGCAGGCAACTGGACCGGCCTGTTCGAGCCGGGGGAGCGGGTGCGGCTGCGCATCATCAACGGGTCGGCGATGACCAATTTCAATGTGCGCCTGCCCGGCCTCGCGATGACGGTGGTGCAGGCCGACGGGCAGGATGTCGAGCCGGTCGAGACCGACGAGTTCCAGATCGCGGTCGCGGAAACCTATGACGTGATCGTCCGGCCGGAGGAGGCGCGGGCCTATTCCTTCATCGCCGAGGCGATCGACCGGTCGGGCCTGTGCCGCGCCACGCTGGCGCCGCGCCTCGGCATGGCCGGGCCGATGGTGCCGCTGCGGGAGCGGCCGCTGCTCGGCATGAGGGACATGGGGATGGGCGCGCATGTGGCGCAGGGCCATGGAGCCGCGCATGGGGGGCATGCTCCCTCCGCCGATGCCAGTCACGGCGGCATGAAGATGCGCGACAAGGCGCTCGCCCCGCCGGGCGTGAAGATGGGGCCGGGGGTGGCGACCCTCTCGCCCGCGCCCGCCGACCGCGTGGGCGACCGGCCGACCGGGCTGGAGCAGGCCGGGCATCGCGTGCTGACCTATACCGATCTGCGCGCGCTGGTGCCCGTGCCCGGCAGGCGTGCGCCGGAGCGGGAGCTGGAGGTGCACCTCACCGCCAATATGGAGCGCTATATGTGGTCCTTCGACGGCGTGAAGCTGAGCGAGAATC
>Ga0180222_1001797_pt1 | contig 20228 bp, 20 predicted proteins | sample eDN5th37CKraftOP_FD_151336 | JGI IMG/M metagenome (GOLD analysis project Ga0180222, IMG submission 151336) | Enriched Organic Plus compost microbial communities from Emeryville, California, USA - eDNA 5th pass 37_C Kraft OP (version 2) (version 2) ... | reverse complement strand
CAAGATCATGCGCCGCATCCTGCGCAAGATCGCCGAGGACGATTTCGCCGCCCTCGGCGACATCTCCACCCTCGCAGACCCCGCCGTCGTCGACGAACTCATCGAAAACAGAATGAACCGGCACTGAACCGGGCACGGAAGATGCCCCCGGCCCTTTTCCGCCGGGGGAACGGAGGGGCGCAAACACGCCGGAAAAGACGGAACGACATGTCTGAAAAAGGGAGGATTCAAGGACATGAGTGACAGACAATCGTCAAACGCCTATTGGCAGGCCAACCTGAGGCTGATCTGGCGGTGCATGATCATCTGGGCCCTGGTCTCCTATGGTTTCGGGATCATCCTGCGGCCATTGGTGGCCGGCATCTCGGTGGGGGGAACCGACCTGGGGTTCTGGTTCGCGCAGCAAGGCTCGATCCTGGTCTTCATCGTGCTGATCTTCTTCTACGCCTGGCGCATGAACAGGCTTGATGCCGAACACGGCGTGGACGAGTGAGGAGCATCCGATGAGCCAGTTCACCCTCAACCTTCTTGTCATCGGCGCGTCCTTCGCGCTTTACATCGGCATCGCGATCTGGGCCCGCGCCGGCTCCACGGCCGAATTCTATGCCGCCAACCGCGGCGTCAGCCCGGTCATGAACGGCATGGCCACGGCGGCCGACTGGATGTCGGCGGCCTCGTTCATCTCGATGGCGGGCCTCATCGCCTTTACCGGCTATGACAACTCGACCTATCTGATGGGCTGGACCGGCGGCTATGTGCTGTTGGCGATGCTGCTGGCGCCCTATCTGCGCAAGTTCGGCAAGTTCACGGTGCCGGAATTCATCGGCGACCGCTTCTATTCCGGCACGGCGCGGATCATCGGCGTGATCTGCCTGCTGATCATCTCGATCACCTATGTGATCGGCCAGATGACCGGCGTCGGCGTGACCTTCTCGCGCTACCTTGAGGTGTCCAGCTCGACCGGGCTGTGGATCGGCGCGGCGCTGGTCTTCGTCTATGCCGTGCTGGGCGGGATGAAGGGCATCACCTATACGCAGGTGGCGCAATACATCGTGCTGATCATCGCCTATACCATCCCGGCGGTGTTCATCGCGCTGCAGCTGACCGGCCATGTGCTGCCGCAGACCGGGCTGTTCGGCACGCTGAACGCATCGGACACCAAGTTCCTGGCGACGCTGGACCAGGTGGTCACCGATCTGGGCTTCCGCTCCTATACCGGGCATCACCAGTCGACGCTGGACATGGTGCTGTTCACCATGGCGCTGATGATCGGCACCGCGGGCCTGCCGCATGTCATCATCCGCTTCTTCACCGTGCCGAAGGTGGCCGATGCGCGCAAATCGGCGGGCTGGGCGCTGGTCTTCATCGCGCTGCTCTATACCGTCGCGCCGGCGGTGGGTGCGATGGCGCGCTTCAACCTGACCGCGACCATGTGGCCGGGCGCCGAGACGGGCCAGACCTTCAGCCAGCCCGCCGTGTCGCTGGAGGACATCCAGAACCGCGAGGATCTGCACTGGATGCGCAACTGGCAGGTGACGGGCCTGCTGAACTGGGAGGACAAGAACGGCGACGGCCTGATCCAGTACTACAACGAGGCCGGGGCGGCGAACGACCAGCTGGCCGCCGTGATCGCCGAGCAGGGCCTGCAGGGCAACGAGCTGACCACGGTGAACAACGACATCATGGTTCTGGCCAACCCGGAAATCGCCAACCTGCCGGGCTGGGTCATCGCCATCGTCGCCGCCGGCGGCCTGGCGGCGGCGCTGTCCACCGCGGCGGGCCTGCTTCTGGCGATCTCGGGCGCGGTGAGCCACGACCTGATCAAGGGCGCGATCAATCCCGGCATCAGCGAGAAGGGCGAGCTGTTCGCGGCCCGCGTCTCGATGGCGGTCTCGATCCTGGTGGCGACGATCCTGGGGCTGAACCCGCCGGGCTTTGCCGCGCAGACGGTAGCGCTGGCCTTCGGCCTGGCGGCAAGCTCGATCTTCCCGGTGCTGATGATGGGCATCTTCTCGGCGCGCATGAACAAGGAAGGCGCGATCGCGGGGATGCTGGCCGGCGTCATCGCGACGCTGGTCTACATCTTCACCTACAAGGGCTGGTTCTTCATCTCGGGGACCAACATGCTGCCGGATACCGCGGATGCCTGGCTGTTCGGCATTTCGCCGGCCTCGTTCGGCACGGTCGGCGCGGTGATCAACTTCGCGGTGGCCTATCTGGTGTCCAGCGCCACCAAGGAGCCGCCCGCCGAGGTGCGCGACCTGGTCGAGTCGATCCGCATCCCGCGCGGCGCCGGCGGGGCGCAGGCCCACTGACGAACGGCCGCGCCCCCTGCGGGGCGCGGCCTTTCCGCCGATCGGCAGGGCAGGACATGAACGACATCGCCGCATTCATCGCCTCGGTTCATCCCTATGACAGCCTGCCGCAGGACGAGCTGGCGCGGGCGGCGGCGTCGTTCAGGCGCAGGACCTATCCGGCCGGCAGCGTGATCTATCGCCATGGCGACCGGCTGGCGGGGCTTTACCTGATCGAGAGCGGCCTGGTCCGGGTCTCGGATGCCGCCGGGGATTCCGTTTCGGAACTGGTGGCGCGCAATTCCTTCGGCGAAAGGGGACTGCTGCGCGACGGGGTGGCGGTGACCACCGCGACGGCCGTCGAGGATGCGACCGTGCTGATGCTGCCCCGCGCCGAGCTGATGCGGCTGATCGGCAGCCATCGCGCGGTGGCGCGCTTCTTCGACCGCAGCGGCCTGCCCGGCGGCCGCGAGAGCGATCTGGGGCTGCTGAAGGTCGGGGACCTGATCGGCCGGCAGGCGCCGCTGGCCTGCACGCCCGAAACCCCCGCCATCGAGGCGGCGCGCGCCATGCGCGACGCCCGCGTCAGCAGCATCGGCGTGCTGGACGGAGAGCGGCTGGTCGGGCTGGTCACCATCCGCGACATCTCGAACCGCATCGTCGCCGAGGGGCGCGACGTGAACGTGCCGGTCGCGCAGGTGATGACGCCCGATCCGATCACGCTTTCGCCCTCGGAGCTGGGCTACGACGTGCTGAACATCATGCTGGAGCGCCGCATCGGCCATCTGCCGGTGGTCGAGAAGGGCCGTTTCGTCGGCATGGTCAGCCAGACCGACCTGACGCGGGTGCAGGCGATCTCGGCCTCGGCGCTGATCCGCGACATCGCGCAATCCGAGGATGTCGACGGCATGGCGGCGGCGACCGCACGCATCCCCGAACTGCTGGTGCAACTGGTCAACGGCCATCACCGGCACGAAACCGTCACCCGCATGATCACCGATATCGCCGATGCGGTGACCCGGCGCCTGCTGGTCATGGCCGAGGCGCGGCTGGGGCCGCCGCCCGGCCCCTGGCTGTGGGCGGCCTGCGGCAGCCAGGGACGGCAGGAACAGACCGGCGTGTCGGATCAGGACAATTGCCTGATCCTCGGCGACGATTGCGACCCGGACGATCCCTGGTTCGCCGAACTGGCGCGCTTCGTCTGCGACGGGCTGAACGCCTGCGGCTATGTCTATTGCCCCGGGGAGATGATGGCCGTCACGCCGCGCTGGCGCCAGCCGCGCCGGGTCTGGCGCGGCTATTTCCGCGACTGGATCGCCCATCCCAGCCCCGAGGCGCAGATGCTCGCCTCGGTCATGTTCGACCTGCGCGCCATCGGCGGCGAGGCGGCGCTGCTGGACGGGCTGCAGGCCGAGACGCTGCGGATGGCGGCGAAGAACTCGATCTTCGTGGCGCATATGATCTCGAACGCGCTGAAGCACCGCCCGCCGCTGGGGCTGATCGGCGGCTTCGCGACCGCGCGCACCGGCGAGCATCGCAACCAGATCGACATGAAGCTTAGCGGCGTCGTGCCGGTGTCCGACCTGGCCCGCATCTATGCGTTGCAGGGGCAGCTGACTCCGGTCAATACCCGCGCCCGGCTGTTCGAGGCGCAGGGGGCGGGCATCATCTCGGGCAGCGGCGCGCGCGACCTGATCGCGGCCTATGACCTGATCCAGACCACGCGGCTGGAAAACCAGGCCGCGCAGATCCGCGCCGGCGAACGGCCGGGCAACCACCTGTCCCCCGCCGCGCTGCCCGACTTTCAGCGCAGCCACCTGCGCGACGCCTTCGTGGTGGTGCGGGGGATGCAATCGGCGCTAGGCCACGGCAAGGGAATGTTGGGATGAGGGGCATATGACCGGGATCGGGGTCGAACTGCTGGGCGTGATCGCGGTCGGCGTGGGCGCGGCGGCGCTGCTTTATGCCGGGATGCACCTGCTGCGCAAGCTGGGGTGGACGCCGGCGCGCTGGCTGCTGCCGGCGGGCATCGGCCTTGCGATGGTGACCTATGCGGTCTGGAACGACTACGCCTGGTATGACCGTGCGGTCGCCCGGCTGCCCGCGGATGCGCAGATCCTGCTGGTGGGCCGCGACAGCCAGCCCTGGGCGCCCTGGACCTATCTGGCGCCGGTGGTGATCCGCTTTGCCGCCCTTGATCCGGCCGGCATCTCGGAGACCGCCGAGGGCATCCGCCGGGCCGGGATCACGCTGGTCGAGCGGCGCGGCCCGACGCTGGTCGTGCCGCAGGAATTCGATTGCGCGAAGGGTCTGGTCCGGCCGGCGCGCGGCGCATGGTCTGCGTCGGGCCCCTCGGACCCGGCCTATTCCGCCGTCTGCGGGGGAGGAGGCTGATGGCAAGGATCCTTGTGGTCGAGGATGAGGACAATATCGCCACCGCCCTGGATTTCCTGCTGTCGCGCGACGGCCATCAGCACCGCCGCATGGCCACCGGCGCCGGCGCGGTCGAGGAGATCCGCGCCAGCCATCCCGATCTGGTGCTGCTGGACGTGATGCTGCCCGACGTCTCGGGCTACCAGATCGTGCAGGACGTGCGCGCCGATCCGGCGCTGAACGACGTGCGGGTGCTTTTGATGACCGCGCGCGGCTCGGTGGTGGAACGGCGCAAGGGGCTGGCGCTGGGGGCGGACGGCTTCATCGCCAAGCCCTTCGAGCTGTTCGAGCTGCGCGCGGAACTGGCGCGGCTCTTGGGCGGGCGATGCTGAGGCGGCTGTCGCTGAGGGCCCGGATTCTGCTGATCTTTGCCGGGCTTGCGGGCGCCGTCCTCGCGGTCCTGGCGGCGGGGCTGTGGGTCGCGGGGGCAAGCCTTGCGGGCCGGGGCGTCGCGGTCCAGGCCATGCTGGACGCGCTGGCGCTTGCGGCGCTGATCGCGGGCTTCGGTGCGCTGGGGATGATCGTCTGGATCTGGTTCCTGTTCGACCGCAACCTGGCCCGCCCGATCGAACTGCTGGCCGGCGGCTTGCGCACCGGTCAGGCGCCCGAGATCGAGGAGGCCCGCTATCTTGCCGATCTGGGCCCCGCCGCGCGCGACGCCGCCGAGGCGCGGGCGCGTTCGGCCGAGGCGCTGGCCGATGCCGTCGCCGAACATGCCGCCGACCTGCAACGCGAGAAGGAGACGCTGGAATCCATCCTTGCCGATATCGGCGCCGGCGCGGTGATGACCGATCCGGCCGGGCGGGTGATGTTCTACAACGCCTCTGCCGCGCATCTTCTGCCCGGCATCGCGCTGGACCGACCCATCGAGCGCCATCTGCCCGGCGGCGCGTTGGAGGCCGGCGCGGCGCGTCTGGCGGCGGGGGCGGCGGCGACGGACCTGACCTGCCTGACCTCGGCCGGGCAGCGGCTGTGGGGGCGGATGAGGCGGGTCGATGGCGGCACGCTGCTGATCCTGAACGACCGCCCGCCGCAGCACCCCGCGCCGCGCGTTCTGCTGGAGACTCTGCGCCGCCACGCTGCGACCCTGGTGCCGATGCTGGGTGCGTTGGAGGGGCCGATCCCGCCCGCGCTGGCCCAGGCGATCCAGAGCGAGGGGCAGGGCCTTGCCAATGTCCTGCGCGAACTGACCAAGGCGATGAGCGGCGACGCCCCGCGCGGAGGGGCGGGGCTGAACGAGCTGGCCGCCGGGCTGGACCTGGCGCCCGACCAGCCCCGGCTGGTGCTGATGGCCGACGCGGCCGGGGTGAACGGGCTGCTGCGCCATCTGGACCGCCGCCTGCGCGAGCAGGGCGCGGCACCCCGCCTTGCCGCCGAGACCGAGGCCGGGGCCGAGGCGTCCGAGGCGCGGCTTTTGCTGCTCTGGACCGGGGCGCCGCTGCCCATGGACCGGCTGGAGGCCTGGCTGGCCGAGCCGCCCGACCCGGCCCAGCCCGAGCTGACCGGGCACGAGATCCTGGCCGCCCATGGCACCGGCATCTGGGCCGAGGCGCGGGACGGTCAGGCGCGGCTGGTCCTGCCGCTGCCCATCGCCCCGGGCCGGCCGGACAGCACCGGGCTGACCTATGATTTCGCCCTGTCGCGGCGCGGCGCGGCCTCGTCGCGGCTGGCCGACCTGACCTGCGTCGTCTTCGACACCGAGACGACCGGCCTTGACCCCGCTACCGACCGCATCGTGCAGATCGCCGGGCTGCGCATCGCCCGCGGCCGCCTGACCGGCGAGCGTTTCGACACGCTGGTCAATCCCGGCCGGCCGATCCCGCCCGCCTCGACCGCCGTGCATGGCATCACCGATGCGATGGTGGCCGACGCCCCCGACATGGTCGCAGCCCTGACCGCCTTTCACCATTTCGCCGAGGATACGGTGCTGGTCGCCCATAATGCGCCCTTCGACATGGGTTTCCTGCGCCGCGCGGTGCCCGAGACCGGGGCGCATTTCGACAATCAGGTGCTGGATACGGTGCTGCTTTCGGCGATGCTCTGGGGCCAGTCGGCGCCGCATTCGCTGGATGCGCTGACTGAGCGGCTGGGCATCGTCATCCCGCCCGAGGCGCGCCACACCGCCATGGGCGACGCCCGCGCCACGGCCGAGGCCTATCTGCGGCTGATCGCGGCGCTGGAGGCCAAGGGGCTGGACCGGTTCGAGGACGTGCTGGCCGAGGCGCGCCGCCACCGCCGCCTGATCGACGACGCGAACAGGCCGGCGGGCGACGCCGCCTCCGATCCGTCAGCAGGCTGACCGCGCGGCCCCTCCCGGACCATGGGGGGATGGATGTCCGCCAGCCCGGGGGCGTGGGAACGGACGCGCCGGGCGCCCCCGTTCCGATGCGGCACTGCCGGGTCAGGCAAGCTCTCGCCGCTCTTCGATCAGGCCCCTTCACGCTGGCGCCGCCGGGCGCCTGCCGGGCCATGGTGAAGGGGCCTGATCGAAGAGCGCCATGGTCCGCAAGGCCGCCACCCCCGGCCCGGCAAGAGCAGCATGGCGATGAGGTCCGTCGATTGCCGGAATCGACTGCCGGAAGATTTCCCGGCGGCCGTCGCGTTCAGTTCCGGCATTCGGCCACGGGTTGGACAAGGCCGTGGCCGAAGATCTCGTCGGGGCCGGCCTTGCCCAGGTCGCGCGCGGTTTCCTGCAATTGCGCCCGCACCTCGGCCGGGGTCAGGCCGGGCCGGGCTTGCAGGATCAACGCTGCTGCGGCGGTCACGAAAGGCGTCGCATAGGAGGTGCCGGTCTTCGTCCGCGCGCCGCTGATCGAGGCCGCGGTCCAGACATTCACCCCCGGGGCCGCCAGGTCGATATGCTCGCCCCGGTTTGCGCGGCGATAGACCTGTTCGCGGCGGTCCACGGCAGTCACGGCGATCACGGGCGCGAAGGCCGCCGGGAAAGCCGGCTTGGCCGCCGGGCCGCCATTGCCCGCCGCCGCGACAAGCACGATGCCCTGCCGGTCCATGCGGCGGATCTGCTGGCCCAGGGCGGTGTTCCGGGGGCCGGCCAGCGACAGGTTCACGATGTCCACGTCCTGCGCCGCCAGATAATCCAGCGCCTCGATCAGGGCGAAGGCGTCGGCGCGTTCGTCCCCGCCTCGCTTGTGGAAGGCATCGACGGCGACGAGTTCGGCCCCTGGCACCAGGCCGGGCGTGCGGCTGTCCGCCCGCCCGACCAGAAGTGCCGCGATGGCAGTGCCGTGCAGCGCGTCCGAGGCGGCAAGCCCGTCGCCCGGATCCAGCCGGTGGACCCGGATGCGCGCGTCCTTCAGCACGGCATGATCCGCGTTCAGCCCGGTATCGACCATGCCGATGCGCACCGGCCCGCCGCATCCGGCCGTATCCTGGGGCCAGGCGATCATCTGCCGCGCCGGACAATCCGCACCGCGGCACGAGGACGCGGCGGCGTTGCCGGGGCGGTAGAAATGGTTGAAATCCGCCGCCTCGGCCGAGCCCATCCGGCGCACCGTCTCGCGCGCCGCGTCCATCGTCATCGCGTCGGGCTTGCGCAGCCGGTGCAGCGGCCGGTCGGCGGCCAGCGTGACCTCTCGCAGCACGCGAAAGCCCGTATCCTCCAGCACGGTCAGGTCGGCTTCGGACAGTCCGCGCGCAATGACCTCGTTCGGGGCGCGGGTGGGCAGGGGCGCGGGCTGGACCCGTGGCGCGCGTCGTCGGACCGGCGCGTCGTCATCGTCATCATCGTCGTCGTCATCATCGTCATCGTCGTCATCCGCCCATGCGGCGGATATCCCCCAGCCGGTCGCCTGCGGGCGCATGTCGGCCAGCAGGACGGCCAGGATCAGGGTCAGCAACACTATCGGCACGCGCATCGGCATCACCTTGCTATGAGACGGCTTCGGGACTTTCTACGCATTGCAGATTCCATTATTCCCTGCTCTGGTCAATTTTCCGACGCCGTGGAGAAGGTGAATGGACGCAGGCTTCGCCGAGGCCATGATCGCATTGCTGCCCAACCTGCGGCGCTATGCCCTGTCGCTGACCCGGCGCGGCGACCAGGCCGACGACCTGGTGCAGCAAACGGTCGAGCGCGCCATCGCCAACGCGGCCAGCTTCGACCGGGCGCAGCGGCTGGAGCCCTGGCTGTTCCGCATCATGCGCAACGCCTTCATCGACCAGACCCGCCGCCAGCGCCGGGAAGGCACCAAGATCGACATCCACGAGATCCCCGAGGCCCTGCCGACCGACCCCGGACCGGGGCTGGAAGCGCGGCTGATGCTGCAAAGCGTCGAGGCGGCGATGGCCGACCTGCCCCCCGACCAGCGCGAGATCCTGCACCTCGTCTGCGTCGAGGAGATGAGCTATGCCGAGACGGCGCGGATCCTGGACATCCCCATGGGCACGGTGATGAGCCGCCTGTCGCGCGCGCGGCTGGCCCTTTCGGAAAGATTGGGAATAAGATGACGCCGGGTGCGTATTCGGGGCAGGACCGCGACAAGGATGGGGCGATGCAGATCGACGACGAAACCCTGATGGCACTGGCCGATGGCGAGCTGGACCCCGCCCGCGCGGATGAGATCCGGCGTGCCGTCGCGGGCGATCCTGACCTGCAGGCCCGCCTGCATCGCTTTGAGGAGACGCGGCGCCTGCTGGGGGGCTTGCGCAAGGATGCCGCTGGCGAGGACCCGCTGGCCGCGATGATCCGCGCCGCCGCCGCCCCCGCGCCCCATCCGGTGCCGGAGGCGCCGCGTCCCGCCAATCTCAACCGCAGGCCCTGGCTGGCCGCGGCGGCCTCGGCCGCCGTCGTCGCGCTGGGGCTTGGCTGGTGGCAATGGACGGATGCCCCCGCGCCGGGGATCGGCGCGGCGGAACTGGCGGCGCTGGAAAGCCTGCCCTCGGGCCAGGTCCAGCCGCTGGAGGATGGCGGCGAACTGGCCATGATCGCCTCCTTCCGCGCCTCGGACGGCAGGCTTTGCCGCGAATACGAGACCGCGCGGGACGAGGCGCTGCGTATCGTGCTGGCCTGCCGCGAAGGCGATGGCTGGCAGGAACGCTTTGCCGCGACCGCGCAGCAAGGCGGCGCGGACTATCGCCCGGCCTCGGGCGAGGGGTCCATGGACGCGGCGCTGGCCGCCATCGGCGCCGCCGATCCGCTGACGCCCGAGGAAGAAGCGGCGATGCTGCGGGAATAACCCGCCGGGGCTGTCGTAATCCTGTCATGGAAATGCACAGGAGAACGCCATGACCGCCCGCAGCCTGTCCCCGCTTGCCGCCCTGCCGCAGCCAAGCCGGCGCCACCTTGCCGTCGCCGTCCTGGCCGCTGCCATCCCGCTGCTGGCCGGCCTGCCCCAGACGCTTTCGTCCGAGGGCCGGGTTGCCCTGGCCGTCTCGGGCCTCGCGATCCTTGGCTGGGTCGGCACGCGTCTGCCGGAATCGCTGGTGGCGCTGGCTGCCGTGCTGGCGCTGGTCCTTGGCGGCGTGCTGTCCGAGGCGCAGCTTTTCGCGGCCCTGGGCAGCGAGTTGATCTGGCTGCTGCTGTCGGCCTTCGTCATCGCCGCCGTCGCGAAAGAGGCGGGGCTGACGCAACGGCTGGTCGCGCCGCTGCTGGCGCGGGGGATGCGGGTCGTGCCCTTCTTCCTGTGGCTGACGCTGGCCATCGCCGGCACGGCCTTCGTGCTGCCTTCGACCTCGGGGCGGGCGGCGCTGCTGCTGCCGGTATTTGCCGCCATCGCGGCGGCCTTGCCCGATCCGCGCCTGCGCCGCCCGCTTGCCCTGCTGTTCCCGACGGTGATCCTGCTGTCGGCCGGGGCCTCGCTGATCGGGGCGGGGGCGCATCTCTTGGCGGCGCAGGCGATCCGGGGCGCGACCGGCATCCAACTTGGCTATGTGGAATGGGCGATGCTCGGCCTGCCGTTTTCGCTGTTGGCCAGCCTTGCCGGCGCGGGCCTGATCCTGTGCCTGTTCGTCCCGCGCGAGGCGCTGCTGGCGCCGTTGCCCCGCATCGTGGCGCCGGTGCCCGACCCGGCCACCCGCGTCCGCCAGCGCCGCATCGCGCTGGTGTTGGCGCTGGTCGTGGGCCTGTGGCTGACGGCCGGGCTGCACGGGATCGGCATGGCGCTGGGCGCGCTGATTGGGGCGCTGGTGCTGCTGACCCCACCCTTTACCCGCCGCAAGCCCAAGGAGATCTTCCGCGCTGTCGATACCGAGCTTTTGCTCTACATGACCGCGACGGTCCTGATGGCCGAGGCGATGGTCGCGACCGGGGCTGACCGCTGGCTGGCGGGACAGGCGCTGGCGGCCTTGCCGCCCGGCCTGTCGGCCAGCCTGCCCGCCGTGGTGGTGCTGTTGTCGGCGGTGGCGGTGCTGGCGCATCTGGCGATCACCTCGCGCTCGGCCCGGGCTGCGGTGCTGATCCCGGCGGTGGCCCTGCCGCTGGCGGCGATGGGGCACGACCCGGCGCTGATGATCATGGTCGCGGTGATGGGCACGGGCTTTTGCCAAAGCATGATGGCCTCGGCCAAGCCGGTGGCGATCTTCGGCCAGGCCGAGGAAGCGGGCTTCTGCCAGCGCGACCTGATCCGGCTGGCGCTGCCGCTGGCGCCGGTCGTGACGGTGCTGCTGGTCGGCTTTGCCCTGCTGGTCTGGCCCGCGCAATTGGCGCGGATGCGGGACGATGCGCAAGCGTCGCCCGTTCCAGCCCTTCCGACCGTCTCCGCCGCCATGCTGGTCGCGCCAGCCGTGGCCTTGCCGCCCCCTGCCGCCCCGGTGGTCGAGGCAGCGCGGCCCTTGCCCCGACCCCAGCGGCTGGTCCAAGCCACCTCGCAAAAATCCTTGCCCAAGGTCCGCCAGCCGCGCCCCGAGCCCGGTTTGCGGGCGTTGAACCGCGTCCTGCGTCCTGCGGGCATCCGGTTCGTCATCCGGTAATGCGCTGCAAATGCGATGAAAGGGCGGCCCCGGGGCCGCCTTTTTTTTAGCGCCTGGGCGGAATTTTTCGCCCCTGCCGGGAATAAGGCAGGGGGTGCGGGCGTAACCCCATCAGACAACCGGAAAGGATATGAAAATGTCTCTCACCGTCCTGATCGCGCCTTCGGGCTTCAAGGAATCGCTTTCGGTCCAGGATGTGGCCGAGGCCATCGCGCGGGGTGTCCGCCGCGCCGCCCCCCATGCGACCATCCTGACCGCGCCTATGGTGGATGGCGGCGAGGGCACGACCGAGGCGCTGGTCGCCGCGACCGGCGGGCGGCTGATGCAGGCCGGCGTGACCGGCCCGGTGGGCCAATCCGTGGACAGTTTCTGGGGGCTGATGGGCGGCGACGGGCCGCGCACCGCCGTGATCGAGATGGCCGCCGCTGCCGGGCTGTCGCTGGTGCCGCGCGACCGGCGCGACCCGACCCTGACCACCAGCCGCGGCGTGGGCGAGCTGATCCTGAAGGCGCTGGACCACGGCGTGGACCGCATCCTGATCGGCTGCGGCGACAGCGGCGTCAACGATGGCGGTGCGGGCATGGCGCGCGCGCTTGGCGCCCGGCTGCTGGACGGCGAGGGGCGCGAATTGCCCGAGGGCGGCGGCGCGCTGGAGCATCTGGCGCAGGTCGACGTCTCGGGGCTGGACCCGAGGCTGGCCGGAGTCCGGATCGACGCGGCGGTGAACTGGCACAACATGCTGCTGGGCCCGCGCGGCGTGGCCCGCGTCTTCGGACCGCAAAAGGGCGCGACCCCCGAGCAGGTCGAGCAGCTCGACCGCGGCATGGCCCGCTATGCCAAGGCGATCATGGCGGCCACGGGCCGAGACGTGGCGCCGATGCAGGGCGCCGGGGCCTCGGGCGGGCTTGGCGCCGGGCTGGTCGCCTTTGCCGGCGCGGCGCTGCATCCGCGTTTCCAGGTCATGCTGGATTACCTGGATTTCGACCGGCTGCTGGGCCGCGCCGATCTGGTCATCACCGCCGAGGGTGCGCTGGACGCGCAAAGTCCCTTCGGCAAGGTCCCCTGCGAGGTCGCCCGCCGCGCCGAGGCGATCGGCATTCCGACCGTCGCGCTGGCGGGCACCATCGGCAAGGGGGCACGCCAGACCTATGAGCACGGGATCGGCGCCTATGCCTCGATCATGCGGCGGCCCTGCTCGCTGGAAAAGGCCATCGGCGAGGGCGCGAAACTGCTGCGCAACGCCGCCGAGAACACCATGCGGATGCTGCTGGTCGGCCAGCGGCTTGCCGCCCGTGCCTGAGGCACGACCCATTCCGCGCACCCCGGAGGAACCGGCAGCCGGGCGCGGATCACGGTTCGATCATGCCGGTCCAAACCAAGTGACGGAGAGAAACCATGGCCAGAATTCGTGGCAATGACGACGACAACCGCCTGGTCGGCACCCAGTTCGCCGACCAGATCTGGGGCTTCTCGGGCGATGACCTGCTCTTGGGCCGCGCGGGCAACGACACGCTGGACGGCGGAGAGGGCAATGACCGCATCGACGCCGGCGCGGGCCACAACCGCATCCTCGGCGGCTCGGGCAATGACGTGATCACGGCGCTGGGCGGCAACGACTGGATCACGGCGGGCGAGGGCAATGATGTCGTGCAAGCCGGGGGCGGCAACAACACGATCTCGCTCGGCTCGGGCAATGACCGCTCGGTCAGCGGCGGGGGTCGCGACACCATCGCCGGCGGCGAGGGCAACGACACCATCCGCGCCGGGGGCGGCAACGACCTGATCCGCGGCGGCGAGGGCGACGACCGCCTGTTCGGCGAGGCAGGCCACGACCGCATCATCGCGGGCGAGGGCAACGACACCCTGAACGGCGGCCGGGGCAACGACACGATGACCGGCGGGGAAGGCGCGGATGTCTTCATCTGGAACGGCGGGCGCGACCGGATCACCGATTTCGACCATGACGACGACGTGATCGACCTGTCCTTCTATGGCCGCTTCGACAGCTGGGCCGATATCCGCGCCGCCGCCAGCCAGGTCGGCAACAATGTCGTCATCACGGCGGGTGCCGATCGGCTGGTGATCGAGGACACGCGCCTCAACCAGCTTCTCAGCGACGATTTCGACTGGTAGAAGCCGGAAGATCGCCGGGGCCGGCGTGGCAGCGCCGGCCCCGGGCTGCAAAGCCGCCGTCCCGGCCGGCCGCCATCTCGTCGCCCGGATCGTGATCGCCGCCTGTTGCGGCTGAAGCCCGCGGCCTTGCCGCGCCTCCTTCCGGGGTGCCGCAGCAGGGGCGTGATGGAACCGGCGGCAGGTCCTTGTTCAGCCTGCTGCATCGCTTTCACAAAGCCGCATCAGCCCCGCGGCGAATGTGCTTGCGGCGGGGCCGAAGGGCTCGTCGAGGCGATGGGCGAGATAGCTTTGGGACGTGACCTGGGCGTTGCGGCCAAGCGCGGCCGTATCCAGCCGGACCAGCCTGCCGGATCTCAGGTCATCCGCGACCAGCCAGGACGGCAGCCTGCCCCAGCCGACGCCCGACAGGATCAGCGCATGCTTGGCGCCCTGGGTGTTGACCCGGCAGGATTGGGGCGACAGCACGCCGAAATCCCGCCCCTCCGACAAGGGCGAGGGATCGGACAGCACGATCTGGACATGGTCGGCCAGATCCGGGATGCCGATCCCGCGCCCGGCGGCCAGAGGATGGCCGGCCGCGACCACCGCCACCTGCGAGACGGGCGACAGGGCCCTGAAGCTGATGCGGGGGTCGCGGAAATCCTCGCCGACCATGATGGCAAGCGTGCAGCGCCTTTCGGTCAGCGCCTGCAACGGTCCGCCAAGCGGCTGGATGGCAAGCCTGACCGCCACCGAAGGATAGGCCCTGCGCATCTCGGCCAGCGCCGCGCCGACCAGCGGGATCGGAAACAGCGTGTCGGCGGTGATGGACAGTTCCAGCTCGACGCCCTCGCCGAAGCCCCGCGCCCTGGCGCGCATCGCGTCGACCCGCAGCAGGATGTCGCGCGCATCGGCAAGCAGCGTCCTGCCCTCGGCCGTCAGGACCGGGCGGTGGCCTGAGCGGTCGAACAGCTGCACGCCCAGCTGGGACTCCAGATTGGCCACGCTTGCGCTGACGCCGGATTGCGCCCGCGACAGGCTGCCCGCGCCGGCGCGAAAGCTGCCTTTGTCGGCGACCGCGACGAAGGTGCGGATCTGGTCGAGGGTCAGGGCGTCCAGCATGATCGCTTCAGATGATCGAAACCATCGGAATTATATCACTCCTGCCGGTCATCCGTCACCCCTATCCTGGACGCGACAGGAACAGGAGAGAAACCGATGACCGATGTGCTGGTGCTTTATTATTCGTCCTATGGGCATGTCGAAACCATGGCCGCTGCGGTCGCCCAGGGCGCGCGCGAGGCTGGGGCGAGGGTCGCGGTCCGGCGCGTGCCGGAACTGGTACCCGAGGCCGTCGCGGAAAGGGCGGGCTACAAGCAGGATCAGCGCGCGCCCGTGGCGACGGTGGGCGAGCTGGCCGATTACGACGCGATCATCATCGGCACGCCGACCCGCTTCGGCAACATGGCCTCGCAGATGAAGAATTTTCTGGACCAGGCCGGCGGGCTGTGGGCCGAGGACCGGCTGGTCGGCAAGGTCGGCAGCGTCTTCACCTCGACCGGCAGTCAGCATGGCGGGCAGGAGACGACGATCCAGTCCACCCATACGGTGCTGCTGCATCTGGGCATGATCGTGGTCGGCCTGCCCTACAGTTTCAAGGGGCAGATGCGCATGGACGAGATCACCGGCGGCTCGCCCTATGGCGCCTCGACGCTGGCCGATGACGGCGATGGCGGCGACCGCCAGCCAAGCGCGAACGAGCTGGACGGGGCGCGCTTCCAGGGGCGGCATGTGGTGGAAATCGCCGCGGCGCTGGTCGCGGGACGCAAGCGCGAGGCGGCGTGATGCCGACGCGCTGGGGTGCCGTCGCGCTGATCGTGGCGGCCGGGATCGCCGCCGCCCTGCAGGTGGGCAAGGCGGCCATCGCCGCGCCGATGCTGCAGGCCGATCTGGGGCTGGGCCTGTCCGCCATCGGCTGGCTGACCGGGGTTTTCGCGCTTCTCGGGCTGGTCGGCGGCATTCCGGCCGGCGCGCTGGTCGCCGTCATCGGCGGGCGGCGCATCCTTGTCCTCGGCCTGCTGGCGACGGCGGCCGGATCGGCGCTTGGCGCGTCCGCCGGCGGCTTCGCCTCGCTTCTGGTCTCGCGCATCGTCGAGGGGGCGGGCTTTCTGCTGATCACCGTCGCCGCGCCGTCCATCCTGGAGCATGTGGCCCAGCGGTCGCGCCGCGACCTTGTCTTTGCGCTGTGGAGTTGCTTCATGCCCGCCGGCATGGCCATCGCGATGCTTGCCGGCCCGCTTTTCGACGGCTGGCGCGGCATCTGGTGGGCAGGTGCCGGGCTGGCGCTGGCGGTCGGGATCGCGGTCCCGTGCGTGCTGCCGCCGGACGGCCAACGCAGGCGCTGGTCGTGGCAGGGCCTTGCCGCGGACGCGACCGCCACCGTCAGGGCGGGCGGGCCGCTGGGCCTTGCCGCCGCCTTCGGGCTCTACAGCCTGATGTTCTTTGCGCTGTTCGGCTTCCTGCCGGTGCTGCTGATGGAGCGGATGCAGGCCACGCATCAGATGGCGGGCCTGCTGAGCGCCCTGGCGACGGCGGCCAATATCCTCGGCAACCTGGCCGCGGGCCTGCTGCTGTCGCGCGGCGTCGGGCGAGGGGCGCTGCTGGCCGGGGCGAGCCTTGCGATGGGCGTGGCCGGGCTGGGGATATTCCTGCCGGTCTTGCCGGGCGTGCCGACCTTTGGGCTGTGCGTCCTGTTCTCGGCCGTCGGCGGGCTGATCCCGGCGGTGCTTCTGTCCTCGGCACCGCTGGCGGCGCCAACGGCAGGGCTGGTTCCCATCGTGCTTGGCCTGATGGTGCAGGGCAACAACCTGGGCCAGATCGTCGGGCCGGTCGCGGTCGGCGGCGCCATCCAGAGCCAGGGCTGGACCGCGGCGGGGGTGATCGTCGGCATTGCCGCGCTGACCGGCATGGCGATTGCCGTCACGCTTGGCCGCGCGCTGCGGCCCGCCCCTTGTCGGGCATGAACCGGTCTTGCTGGCGCGCCCTGCTGGCTCAGCCAGATGCTGGCGACCACGACAGCCGCGCCGATCATCTGCGATGCGGACAGCCCCTGGCAAGAATCGCCCAGCCAAGCAGGATCGCCGTCAGCGGGCTGAGAAACCCAGCGAGGACACTGCTGCCGGCTCCAGCCTCGCCACGTCGCGAAACCACAGGATATAGCTCAGGGCGGTGAACAGAACGATGCGGGCGCTGGATATTCCAGCGCCCGATGAACGTCTTCCTCTCGCCCGTCACGCCCTTCCGGTATGTGCGGCTGATCTTTGGGGTCGCGCTGGGTGTCCTTCTGTTCGGAGAGCGCCTCACTACCCCGATGCTTCTCGGTTCGGCCATGATCGTCCTGTCCGGGCTGTGCATCATGTGGCGAAGCGGGTCCAAAGGGGTTTAAATTGCCGGAATCACCGCATTGAGCATGAAACGTCGGTTCGGCGAACGGGCATCAGCGCCGTGCCTGGATGCCGCGTTGGTGCCAGGGGCCGCCGGTAATGAGGGCGCTTTCGCTTGACGGGCGAGGCAGGTCGCGCTTCCCTGCCGCGGCGCGGCACAGGAGGCAGGAATGGAACAGAGACGGCTGGGCGACCGCAATGTCGGCGCCATCGGCTTCGGCACGATGAGCTTTGGCGGCATGTTCGGCGCAACGGACGAGGCGACTTCGCTGGCCTGCCTCGATGCGGCGATGGATGCCGGAATCAGCCATTTCGACACGGCCAATATCTACGGCATGGGCGTATCGGAACAGATCATCGGCCGCTGGGAGCGTCGCGACCTGCATCTGGCCACGAAATGCGGTATCGTCAACGGGCCGCCGCGCGCGGTGCGCAATGACGAGCCCTATATCCGTCGATGCCTCGAGGAATCGCTGCGCCGGCTGAAACGCGAGCACGTGGATCTTTACTATATCCACCGCCGCCAGCCCGACATCCCTGTCGAGGACGTGGCCGGGACGATGTCGAAGCTGGTGCAAGAGGGAAAGATCGGCGGCTATGGCCTGTCCGAGATCGCGCCATCGACCTTGCGCCGCGCCCATGCCGAATATCCCGTGACCGCGGTTCAAAGCGAATTCTCCCTCTGGACGCGGCTGCCTCAGCTGGGCCTGATCCAGGCTTGCCGCGAGCTTGGCGTCGCCTTCGTCGCCTTTTCCCCGCTGGGCCGGGGGATGTTCGGGCGCGAACCGCTGAAACGGGATTTCCGGGCCGGCATCGATTTTCGCGAAACCAACCCGCGTTTCATCGAGCCGAACTTCTCGGCAAACCTTGCCGCCATTGCGCCCTTCCGCGACTTCTGCGCCCAGCGGGGCTGGACGGTCCCTGGCGCGGCGCTGGCATGGGTTCTGGCGCAGGGGGATCACGTCGTTCCGATTCCCGCCACCCGGACGGCGGATCACCTTCGCGACTGGCAGGTTCCGGATCTTGCCGCTGCGGATATTGCGGAAATCGACCGTATCCTGCCTGCGGGGTTTGCCCATGGCGACCGCTATGGCGATCATCAGATGGCTTTCGTGGAGCGCTATTGCTGAACTCGGCGCTGGCCTTTTTTCGCTGCGCGCGGGCCAGGTGGCAGGCGGCCAAGGCGCAGTTTCGCCCGCTGGATCTGACCCAAGCGGCCGGCAAGGAGGTGGGGCACGCCCGGGTCTGCGGGATTTCCCAGGCAGCCCCTCCACGCTGACCTTCAGCTTCGGGCTGGCGGGCGGCCGCTTGCCGGGCATTCCCCTAGGTCAGCCCGCGAAACCGGCCGGGAAGCGCATGCGATGAGATATGCAGCGCGGGCGATCCTGATAGAGGCGCCAGCTTGGGAAGCGCCGAGATTCCTGCGCTATCGAGATTGTGACCGATTTCGGTCCAGATCGTAGCCACATCCATGGAGGTTCTCCCGGTCGGCGGCCGAGGTCGTCGGAAGCGGAAGTAGGATGAGGTAAAGGCTCGGATTGTGGCGGAAACGCTGTTGCCGGGCGCAACGGTGAATGAAGTGGCACGCCGGCACGGCTTGCCGGTAAACCATGTTTCGTCGTGGCGGACGCTGGCCAGGTCGCGCCGATGATCCAGGAACTGCGCGACTGGCTGCAGGCCGAGCGCGCCAGAATGTCGAAGCACAATCCGGTCGCCAAGGCGATCAACTATCTGTTCGAGGAGAAGGGCCGCTGGGACGCCTTCACCCGCTTACTCAACGACGGTCGCACCTGCCTCACGAACAATGCGGCAGAGCGCGCGCCCTACGGGGCATTGCCCTCGGCCGGAAAGCCTGGCTCTTCGCCGGATAGCCACGCGGGAGAGAACGCGCCGCCTTCATGTATTCCCTGATCATCACCGCCAAGATGAACGACATCGATCCTCAGGCCTGGCTTGCCGATGACTTGGCCCGACTACCCGACACCCCCCTGTCGCGCCTGTCCGATCCGCTTCCCTGGAACTGGAAGGCCCAACACATGGCTCAGGCCGCATGACCATGCAGTTGAACAAAGTCCACGCCATCAAAACGTAAGCGGTGTCCCGATCACACGGTGACTGCGTAATTCCACGGGAGCAGGTCTTGGATCTTGCTCTGTCTGTGGCCTTTGACGATGGCGGTGAGCGTGGTTGTCAGCCATGCGTGCGGATCGACAGCGTTCATCTTGCAGGTCTCGATGAGCGAGGCAACGACGGCCCAGTTTTCGGCACCTGCGTCCTGGCCTGCAAAGAGGGCGTTCTTGCGGTTCAGGGCGATGGGGCGGATCGTGCGCTCGACGGTATTGCTGTCGAGCTCGACGCGGCCATCGGTCAGGAAGCGGCCGAGACCGTCGCGGTATTTGGCGATGTAGGCCAGCGCCTCACCCAAGGGGGATTTGGCGGACGCGCGGGCGCGGTAGTGACATAGCCAGGCATCGATACGGGCAAGGATCGGGGCGGAGCGTTCCAGCCGTGCGGCGAGGCGCGTAGCGGGGTCGTTGCCGCGGATGTCGGCCTCGATGGCATAGAGATCGCGGATAAGTGCCACACCTTCCTCTGCAATTGGCGCAGAACCGTTGCGGGTGATCTCGATCAGCTTGCGGCGGGCATGGGCCCAGCAATGGGCAAGCTGGATGCTAGGGCCGATCCGGTCTGGCGCAATCAGCCGGTTGTATCCTACATAGCCATCGACCTGCAGAATGCCACCGAAGCCCTGCAATATCCGTTCGGCATGTTGCCCGCCCCGACCGGGCGCATAGGTGAAGGCCACGCCCGGTGGTGCCGTGCCACTCCAAGGGCGGTCATCGCGGGCGAGCGCCCAGAAGTATCCGGTCTTGGTCTTGCGAGCCCCCGGATCTAGGACCGGGGCGCGGGTCTCGTCCATGAAGAGCTTTGTAGACCGCTTCAGGTCGACCATCAGCGCGTCATGGACAGGGCGGAGTTCAAAGGCGGCGCGGCCAACCCAATCGGCAAGGGTGGAACG
>Ga0180222_1001796_pt1 | contig 20246 bp, 20 predicted proteins | sample eDN5th37CKraftOP_FD_151336 | JGI IMG/M metagenome (GOLD analysis project Ga0180222, IMG submission 151336) | Enriched Organic Plus compost microbial communities from Emeryville, California, USA - eDNA 5th pass 37_C Kraft OP (version 2) (version 2) ... | reverse complement strand
GAGATCAGTCTCCGTAGGCCATCTCCGCAAAACGGGAATATTCCGGACTTCGCCAAGAGAATTTGGCCACGAAGCACACACGCCCGGGAAGTTTCGCCAGCCGGAGACCAAATCAGCGCCCCAAAACCCCGCAGTCCGCGGGCCTTCCTCCCAATTAGAGGCGGGTCTCTCCGCTACCGAGACTGCCTGGCTGGGGCGCCAGGATTCGAACCTGGGAATGCCGGAATCAAAATCCGGTGCCTTACCACTTGGCTACGCCCCAATCCGTGCGCGGTGGCCGTGCCGCGGGCGGCTTTACGCGCGGTCCCGCGAACGGCCGCCACTGCATATAGGCTTCGCGCCCAAAAGGGTAGCCGCCGGGGTGCAATCGCTTCCCGTGGCGGCGTCCTCGCTTCGGCCGGGAGGGTGAACCGCCTCCTTGCGCTATATGGAACAGGGTCGGATTCACGACTTGGGCTGGCGAAGGCGGGAAAGCTGGTCGGAGCGGCAGGATTTGAACCTGCGACCCCCTGCTCCCGAAGCAGGTGCGCTACCGGGCTGCGCTACGCTCCGATCTGAGGGCGTTGCTCTAGCAGGACAGTTTCGGCGCTTCAAGCCGCCGGATCGGCGGAAACCGCCGCGCCCGCTCGCGACCGGGCGCGAAGGCGGATTTGCCGCGCCATGAGCACCGCCGCCAGCACGACGCCCGCGACATTCAGATACACGGACTGCGCAAGCAGGCTGAGCGGGATCAGGAGCAGCGCGCCGGCGGCGACGAACGCCCAGCGTTCCGCGCCCGCGACCCGCCGCAGGGCGTAGCCGACAAAGCCCGCCGAGATAAGCCAGATTCCGATGAGCGCGGTCGCAATGTCGATGGCGATCATCTCGGGCCGGCCGACAAGAATGAGCTCGGGCGAATAGACGAACAGGAAAGGCACGATGTAGGCGGCCCAGCCGAAGCGCATGGCCGTGAAGCCGGTGCGGAACGGGTCGGCCTTGGCGATGCTCGCCGCGGCGAAGGCCGCCACCGCCACCGGCGGCGTAATGAAGGACATCATGCCGAAATAGAGCACGAACAAATGTGCGGCGAGATCGAGCACGCCCGATTTCACGAGCGCGGGCGCCACCAGCGCGGCGAGCAGCACATAGACGGCGACCGTCGGCATGCCCATGCCGAGCACGATCGAGACGAGTGCGGCGAGCAGAAGCAGCAGGATCAGGCTGTGCTCGGCGATCCCCACGAGCGCGAGCGTCAGCCCGAAGCCCAATCCCGATACCGACAGCACGCCGATGACGACGCCTGCGCCGCAGCAGATCATGATGATGTCGAGGACAGCGAGCCCCGTCTGGCGCACGGCGTCGAAGAGCGCATGAAAGCTCGGACGCGCGCCGCGGTAGCCGAACAGGATCGCGCAGGCGACAAGCGCGATTGCCGAATAGAGCGCGGCTTCTTCCGGCCGGCGGTTGAGCCAGAACAACGTGTAGATAAGCACGGCGAACGGAAACGGAAAATACCAGCCCTCGCGCAGCACCGCGCGCGTGCGCGGGATGAGCCCCTCCTCCACCCGCGTGATGCCGGCGCGCGCCGCCTCCAGATCCGCCACGATGAAAAGCACGGCGTAATAAAGAAGCGCCGGCACCAGCGCGACCAGCATCACCTCGCCGTAGGTGATCTGCAGGAACTCCGCCATGAGAAAGGCGGCCGCGCCCATCACGGGCGGCATCAGGCTGCCGCCGGTCGAGGCGCACGACTCGATCGCCGCCGCCTGGTGCGGCGGATAGCCCGCCTTCTTCATCATCGGGATCGTGACGACGCCGGTCGCGACCACGTTGGCGACGGCGCTGCCGGAGATCGTGCCGAACAGGGCCGAGCCCGCCACCGCGATCTTCGCGGAGCCGCCGCGGAAGCGGCCCATGGTGGCGAGCGAAATGTCGGTGAAGAAGCTCGAGCCGCCGGTCGCCATCAGGAGATTTCCGAACAGCACGAACGCGATCACGATCGTCGAGGCCACCATGATCGGCGTGCCGAGGATCGCGTTGGAATCGAAGGCCATGTAATAGGCGAACTGCGTCGCCTCGGTCGGGCGCGCGCGCATGATGCCGGGAATGAGATCGCCGAACAGGCCATAGGCGATGAAGACGAGCACGGTGATGACGAGCGGCCAGCCGACCGTGCGGCGGATGCCCTCCAGCGAAAGCACGATCACGGCGATCGCGGCAAGCAAGCCGTCGGGCGGCGCGAAAAACATCTGCGTGCCGAGATCGACGAAGCGCACGGCGATGTAGCCCGCCGCGACGAAGCCCGCGATGCCGGCGAGCACGTCATACCAGGGCGGCGCTCCGTCGCGCGCGCCGCCCTGCACCGGCACCGCGATGAACAGCAACAGGAAGGCGACGGCGAGGATGCCCGCCACGAACTGCTCGGTGAAAAGAATGAGGCCGAACATCCGGTAGATATCGGCTGCCCACGCCACCGAGCCCGCCACGAGCAGGACGGCGAGCGCGGATTTCAGAAAGGCGAAGAACCGGGCTCCAGCGGAGCCCGGTGCTGTTTCCTGCCGCTCTTGCATGCGGTGGTTATCCGCCGGCGCGTGGAAGCTGCGGGCCGGTCACTTCGGCGGCCAGAGGCCCTTTTCCTTGTAATACTTGATGGCGCCGGGATGGTACTGCACGTCGCCGGTGTTCTTGGCCATGCTGGCCGGCGCGAAACCGCGCAATGTCGGCGACGACTTCGCCACGGCTTCCGCGTTCTCGTGCAGCGTTTTCGTCATGTTGTAGACGACGTCTTCCGGCGCCTTCGCGTGCGTCACGAGCACCGCGTCATAGGCCATGATGCCGGTCGGCTCGTGAATGCCGGCGAGGCCGGGTGCGGGATTGACCACCTGCACGTAGGCGACCGGGAAGTGCTTCTTGAAGGCGGCCTGTGTTTTCGGGCCGTCCTCCAGCGGCAGCGCGCGCACGCCGCCGACGGCGGCGTCCACTTCCGTCACCTTCGCGGAGCCGACGGCGAACAGGAAAGCGTCGGTCTTGCCGGCAGCGAAATCGTCGGCGCCACGCACGACGGCCGGCACCATGACCGGCGTGATATCCTTCTCGCTCAGGCCCGCGGAATCGAAATAGGACATGATCTGTCCCATGATCGTGTTCTGCTGGGTGAAGCCCCAGGTGATCCGTTGGCCCTTGAGATCGGAGATCGTCTTAATCGGCGAGTCCTTCTTCACGAAGATCGCCGAACGCAGCGGGCCGGTAACGGTGACGAGGCGGAGATTCTCGTTCTTGTTGCCCTTGAAATAATCGAGGCCGTTCGCCGCGAGATAAACCTCATAGAGGTTGGCGAGACCGAAATCGATCTGGCCCGCATTGATCGCCGGCAAATGAATGTTCGGGCTTGAGAAAGGCTGGATGCGAAGCTCGATCTTCGCTTTTTCGTTCAGGATCGGCGCGATGGCCGAGCCCTGCGTGTGATAGAGCGAGCCGGCCGGACTGGTCGCCATGCCGACCGTCTGTGCCTCGGCGGAACCGGCCGCAGCCAGGAGCCCAATCCCCAGGGCGCTCACAAGCATCTGCAATCGCATACTGTTTCCTCCCATCAGGTGTGGCGGGTTGGCTCCCGGCCAATTGGCTGTGCAGTGAACAGCAATCGCGCCAAAGGTGCAATCGCCGCGTACTCGCCCTCGAGCGGGCCCGTCTTCGAGCCGTCCAAAGAAGCCCGGCGCCATTCGCGAAAGAAGCGTTTCCACAATCGCAGGTCGCGCCCGGTCGCACGCCATGCGGTATCTGCGCGCCCGCGGAGCGGCGCTATGTTCGTCCCCATGTCGCACGGCGGGGAAAAGCCGTGCGCGTCCCAGACCGATCAGCCGGCCTTCAGGTTGCCGGCCGCGGTTCGACCGCGGTCCGTGGTCACGATCTCGTACGTGACCTTCTGACCTTCGACCAGAGTGGTCAACCCGGCCTGCTGCACGGCGCTGATGTGCACGAACACATCGCGTCCGCCGTCAGACGGCTGAATGAACCCGTACCCCTTTTGCGGGTTGAACCACTTCACGGTACCGCTCGCCATTAGTGCTTCCTTTGGGTAGTGCGCGCGCGCCAAGTGCGGCCGCACGACGATCACGCGGATTCACGACAACCAAATTTTCGGGAGACGCCCTGCGGGCGAGGCCGATGCGAATGCAGACATTTGCAAACAGACATAGGCGATGGCCCAGAGCCGGCGGGCCCAAATTCGATTGCGATAAAAAATTGGACCTTAATCGGCAAGCCGCGTCAAGCTGGTTTGCCGCGCACTCCTGCAGTGCAGAACCGTCCGAAAACGAGACCGGCACGCTCGACGGCAGCGCCGTGCCGCACTTGCAAATGCCCAAATAGACGGCTTGAAGAACGCGATGACCGACGAATCCCTCTTCGACCGCAACTTCAACGCCGCTCCCGGCCAGAGCGAGCAGGTCGCGCCCGGTGTGCGCCGCATCCTCGCGCCCAATCCAACGCCATTCACATTTACGGGAACCTGCACGTACCTCGTCGGCGAGGGACGCGTCGCGGTCATCGATCCGGGACCGGACGACCCGGCGCATCTCGACGCCATCCTGCGTGCGCTGCAAGGAGAAACGATCGCGCAGATCGTCATCACCCATACGCACGCCGACCACACGAAGCTCGTCCCCGCGCTGAAGGCAAAAACCGGCGCGACGACCTATGGCGAAGGACCGCACCGGGCGGCGCGTCCGCCCCTCGCGGGCGAGGCGAGATCGGAGGCCGCGGACCGCAATTTTATTCCCGAAGTCACGCTGCGCGACGGCGACCTTCTCGAAGGGGAAGGTTTCACGCTGGAAGCCATCGCCACGCCCGGGCACGCCGCCAATCATCTCGCGTTTGCGCTGCAAGGGACGGACATTCTGTTTTCCGGCGATCACGTCATGGCGTGGTCGACGTCGATCGTCTCGCCGCCCGACGGCTCGATGGGCGACTATCTCGATTCCCTCGAGAAGCTGCGGCGGCGGCCGGAGAACACTTATTTTCCGGGGCATGGGCCGGCCGCCCGCAACGCGCATGATCTGGTCGAGCGCTATATCGCCCATCGCGGCGCGCGGGAGGCGGCAATCGTCCGCCGCCTTGAGCGCGGCGAGAGCGACATCGCGGGGCTCGTGCAGGCGATCTATATCGGGCTCGACCCGCGGCTCACCGGCGCGGCGGCGATGACAACGTTCGCGCATCTTGAGCACCTGGTCGCGAGCGGGCGGGTCGCGACCGACGGCCCGCCTTCGCTCACAGGACGCTATCGGCTGGTGCGGTGATTAGTCCGCGTCATGGTTCGAGACGCCCTTCCACCTCATCCTGAGGAGCCGGCGCGAAGCGACGGCGTCTCGAAGGATGAGGTGGAGGGGCTCCTCACCATGAGGCGGGCATTCAGCGCGCTCAGCGCTGACGGCGGGCCTGGGTGAATTCGGCGAGGAAATCTTCGATCCGGCGGGCGTTCGAACCGAGATCGTGGCTGCCGTAGCGGGACGCCGAGCGCATGTCGATCCTGACCATGCCGCCGGTGCTGCGAATCCGGATCACGACGTCCTCGCGGAAACCCATGAGAAACGTGAGCGCCACGGCCTCGATGCGGCCCTCGCGCTGACCGCCGCGCGGCGTCACGCTGTCGAGCACGCGCCAGCCGCGCCGCTGCACGATGGCGAGGGCAATATTGAAGACCTCGTCCGCGCTTGCATCGACCTCGTAAGGTTGCACGCCCGGATAGGCGATGCGCTGCATTTCGGCGACCGTCTCGCCCGGATAGTTCACCGGATTGGCGCCGCTCGGCCGCGCCGAGGCAACCGCAAAGAAGCGCGGCGGATCGGAAGGATCGGTGGTGATGTCGCTGATCGCCGGCAGGCTGACGCTGCGAACGAACTCGAACGCAGGCCAGGCGAGCACCGCCACGCCGATCAGCGCGGCGGCGATCGCGCGGCCGAGACCGCGCAAGCCCTCGTTCCAGATGACGATAAAGGCGGCAACCGCCAGCAGCACGGCGATCAGCGCCACCGCGAGGCCGGCGGAAAGGGTCATCACCGCCACCTCGTATTCGAGGAGGCCGAATCGATGCAGCGCGACTGCGAGCACGATCACCGGCAGCGAAAAGATCGCGAGCCGCCGCGCGAGCGTCGCGAGGCGGGATATGCGCACTTCAGTATAGAGACGGCGGCGGATCATCTACTTGTTCGTATTCTCTTTCGTATTCTCCGCCCCTCATCCTGAGGAGCCCCAACGCCTCATCCTTCGAGACGCCATCCGCCGGACGGTGTCCGGCGGATGGCTCCTCAGGATGAGGCTTCTTTCCAAAACCTAGTCACCTCACCGTCGCCCTCATGGTGAGGAGCCGCGCGAAGCGCAGCGTCTCGAGCCATCAGGTGACGGTATGATGAGGTCACGCATTTCTAATCGTTTATTCCGCCGCGGTCGGCAAGCGGTAGTCGCGGAATTGCTCGCGCAGGGCGACCTTTTGGATCTTGCCCGTGGCGGTGTGCGGGATTTCACCGACAAACGCCACGTCGTCGGGCAGCCACCACTTGGCGATCTTCCCTTCCATGAAATGGAGCAGGTCCTCCTTGACGATCCTGCGGTCCGCTTTCGGCACCACGACCAGGAGCGGCCGCTCGCCCCACTTGGGATGCTGTACGCCGATCACCGCTGCTTCCGCCACGTCGGGATGGCCGACCGCCAGGTTCTCCAGCTCGATCGAGGAAATCCACTCGCCGCCCGACTTGATCACGTCCTTGGAGCGGTCGGTGATGTGCATGTAACCGTGCTCATCCAGCGTGGCGACGTCGCCGGTGTCGAAGAAGCCGTGCTCGTCGAGGATCTCGCCGCCTTCGCCCCTGAAATAGGAGCGCGCGACCGCGGGCCCGCGCACCTTGAGCCGGCCGAAGGTCTTGCCGTCCCACGGCTGTTCTTCGCCCTCGTCGTCGGTGATCTTCATCTCCACGCCGAACGGCGGATGGCCCTGCTTCACCTGGATGTCGAGCTGCGCCTCGCCGGTCAGATGCGCGTAGTCGGGCTTCAGGGTGCACAGGGAACCGAGCGGGCTCATCTCGGTCATGCCCCACGCATGGATCACCTGCACGCCGTAGGAATCCTGGAACGTCTGGATCATGGCGCGCGGACAAGCCGAGCCGCCGACCACCACCCGCTTGAGAGACGTCAGTTTCCCCCTGCTCGCTTCGAGGTGCTCGAGCAGCGTCAGCCACACGGTCGGGACGGCCGCGGTGAAGGTCACCCGGTGATCTTCGAGCAGTTCGTGGACCGAAGCGCCATCGAGCTTGGCGCCGGGCATCACGAGCGCCGCGCCGACCATGGGCGCCGTCAGCGCGAGACCCCAGCAGTTCGCGTGGAACATCGGCACCACCGGCATGATCACGTCGCGCGAGGAAAGGCCCATCGCGTCGGGCAGCGCCGTCATCATCGAATGCAGGACGTTCGAGCGGTGGGAATAAAGAACGCCCTTCGGCCCGCCGGTCGTGCCGGAAGTGTAGCACATGCCGGCCGCCGTGTTCTCGTCGAAGCTCGCCCATTGGAAATCGTCGTCGACCTCGCCGATCCATTCCTCGTAGGGCATGGCGTTCTTCAGGTTCGTCGCCGGCATATGCGCGTCGTCGGTCAGCACGATGTAGCGCTCGATCGTGGGGAGCTTCCCGGCGAGTTTTTCCAGCAGCGGCACGAAGGTGAGGTCGGTCATCATCACGCGGTCCTCCGCGTGATTCACGATCTGCGCGATCTGCTCGGGGAAGAGGCGTGGATTGAGCGTGTGATAGATCGCGCCGATGCCCATGATGCCGTACCACGCTTCGAGATGGCGCCAGGTGTTCCAGGCAAGCGTGGCGACCCGGTCGCCGAGCTTGATGCCGTCCTTGTCGAGGCGCTTGGCAAGTCGTAGCGCGCGGCCGCGCACATCGCGATAATTCGTGGCGACGATCGGTCCTTCCACCGAGCGGCTGACGATCGAACGCTTGGGATGATGGGTCGCCGCGTGATCGATGATCTTGTGGCAGAGCAGCGGCCAATCCTGCATCAGGCCGAGCATGGTTCCCTCCCCTAACGCTGCCGCGATCTGGTGTCCCGGACCTGAAGTTCGCCCAATTGTTCAGCAAGCGCTTTCGCGAACTTCGGGTCCAAAGGGACACTAGAAAGATTAGTCTGCTCGTGTCGTTTTGGCTGGGAAGTTCGCTCCAGAGCAAGCTGAGCAATCGGGCGAACTTCCGAGCCGCGACACGAGTGTGCGGCTTGCGGGAAGGTTAGCGCGCCGGTATTGCCGCGCAACTTGCGCCTGGTGAAGCGCTGGCGTCCGTTCTTGTGGAAACGGCCCCGTTCCCGCCAAGATCGGGCCAATAGAAATGCCGGTGAGCTATCGATCGACCTTCCTGCTCCTGTTCGCCGCCGCGCTTTCCGGCAATGCGGCGGCGCAGGTGCCCATGCCGCTGCCGCGCCCGGCGGCGCTCAAGGCGGACGTGCCCCGCCCCGTTGCGCGTCCGTCGGACCCCTCGGCCAACATCCCCACGCCCAATGCGGCCCCGGAGGATTCAGAGCAGCCGCATTGCACCGAGCTGATCGCCGCCGACATCGCGACCTTCGAGCATGTCGCTTCCGTTTCCGGCGTTTCGGGCGGCGCGTTCTGCGGAGACCGGGCGCCGGTGCGCATGACCGCCGTAAAGCTTGCGGGCGGCGGCACCGTGGAACTGACGCCGGCGGTTGTGGCGCGGTGCGAGATCGCGCTGCAATTCGCGCGCTGGGTGCGCGACGATCTCGCGGCGGCCGCCACGCCGCACGACGGCACGCTGCAGCGGATCGAGATCGCCGCCTCTTATTCCTGCCGGCCGCGCAACAATATCGCGGGCGCGCGTCTGAGCGAACATGCGCTGGCGAACGCCATCGACGTCCGCGCGATCGTGGTGTCGCGCGGCGGCCGCATCGCGATCGACGACCCGGTGCGGCCGGCCATCCTGTTCAGCGAAATGCGGCGCTCGGCCTGCGCGCGGTTCACGACCGTGCTCGGACCCGGCGCGGACGCCGCGCATGCCGATCACCTGCACGTCGATCTGCGGCACCGGCGCAACGGCTACCGCATCTGCCAGTGGCATCAGGCGGACGAACCGATGCCATAAATAAGCAAGGGCGCGGCCCCCAGCTCCGCGCCCTCGCGCCCCCACAATGAAGCGGGGTCTGTCAGATGACGACGACGGTCGCGCCCACGGGCACCCGGTTGTAGAGGTCGATCACGTCCTCGTTCAGCATGCGGATGCAGCCGGAGGAAATCGCCTGCCCGATATATTCGGGCTGGTTGGTGCCGTGGATACGGAACAGCGTGTCCTTGTTGCCCTGATAGAGATAGAGCGCGCGCGCACCCATCGGGTTATGCGGGCCGGGGCTCACGTATTTCGGCAGGTCGGGAATGCGCGCGAGGATGTCCGGCGTCGGAACCCACTGCGGCCATTCCCGCTTGAGGCCGACCTTGGCGGTGCCGCGCCAGTTCATGCCCTCCTCGCCGACGGTGACGCCGTAGCGATAGGCCTTGCCGCCTTCCTGCACGAGATAGAGGAACTTCCGTTCCGTATCGACGACCACGGTTCCCGGCTTTTCCTTGCCGGTGTAGTCGACGAGATGGCGGAGCCAGTCCTGGCTCGGCTTGTGCTTCAGGTAAGCCGCGCTCTGAATCAGCTTCTTGTCGCGCGGGGTCAACACCGATTCATCAACCGGGTCGAGTGTATCCGTGATGCAGCCCGCCAGCATCAGGCCGACAGCCAGCAGCGCAAATCGAGACAGCCACATCGTCGTCTTACCCTCGCGTCGAACCAATCTTCGGATGTCTTGTGACTTACCGGAATCGCGGGCGTGGCAGCAAGGTGGCGAAAGTAGGCAACGCCCGCTTGGCGGAATTCTGTTGCAGAAATGTCGCAAGAATCGGCCTGTTTGGAACGCTTTAAGACCTCCGCCCCGACAAGACCTCGTGAGGTCGGCGTGACATGCCGGCCTGCCGCCCGCCCGAAAAGACCGCCGGCGCGTCGGACAAAATCCCCGCTTCCTGCCCAAATCAGCCGTACTCCCACCGTCAGATCAGGAACGGGGCGACAGTCATTGCACTGTCACGGAGAAGACCATGTCGAGGCCCAGCGAAACCGGCAGCGTTCGCAACGGTGCGCGGGAGGAGCTCAATCTTGGCCGGCAATACCGTCCGATCGGAATCGGGGCGGTGGCGGCGGCGATCGCCGTCGCCGAGGGGCGGACCGCGACGGACATAACGGATGAAAAGGAAAACCGCGGTAGCGGCGGCGGCATCCCGCGGGTATCCAACGCGGCCTAACCCCGGACGGACAACCGGCAGCGCCATTCGACGCGGCCGCCTCTTTCCGATGCATCGGGCATGGACGGCCCGCCATTGACGGGCTAGTGAACGCGCGTCTGTTGCGGGAGGCTGGCGCTCATGCTCGTCGCATTCGTGCCGCGCGGAAATTCATTGGAGCGCACCGTCGTGCCCGAGGGCAGCAGCGTGCCCAAGGGCGCGATCTGGCTCGACCTCCTCTCCCCGACCCTCGAAGAGGACCGCGCCGTGGAAGCCGCGACCGGGGTCCTGGTGCCGACCCGCGAGGAAATGGCGGAGATCGAGCCGACCAGCCGGCTCTATATCGAGAACGGCATCCGCTACATGACGGCCACGCTGGTCTATCAGGTGGAGACGGAATCGCCCGCCACCACCGTCGTCACCTTCATCCTTGGCAGCGGTGCGCTCGTCACCGTGCGCTACGACGACCCGCGCCCGTTCCCGATCACGGCGAGCAAGCTCACCCGCTACTGCACGCCGGGCGCGGAAGGCTCGAACGTCCTCATCGAGCTCCTCGACGCCATCATCGACCGTTCCGCCGATGTGCTGGAACGCATGGGCGCGGAGATCGACCACGTCTCGCTCCGCATCTTCGAGCGCAAGCGCACGGCCGAGGACCGGCAGAGCTATCAGGACATCCTGAAGGCGCTCGGCAAGACCGGCGACCTGAACTCCAAGGTCCGCGAGAGCATGGTGTCGATCAACCGGCTCGTGCTCTTTCTCGCCAACGACGCCGAGGGCCTCAAGCTGCAGAAAGACCAGCGCTCGCTCGTCAAGGGCATGGCGCGCGACGTGGCCTCGCTCGCGGACCACGCGACCTTCCTCTCCAACAAGATCACCTTCCTGCTTGATGCCATTCTCGGCATGGTCAATCTCGAGCAGAGCAACGTCATCAAGATCTTCTCGGTGGTGGCGGTCGTCCTGCTGCCGCCGACCATGGTGGCGTCGATCTACGGCATGAACTTCCGGCATATGCCCGAACTCGAATGGACCTACGGCTATCCGTTCGCGCTCGCTCTTATGCTGGCGTCGGCCATCCTCCCCTATGCGTTCTTCAAGTGGAAGAAGTGGCTGTAGGCGCGGCCCGAAAGCAGCCGCCCGATCACAAACGTGCGCGGCCCTGATCCCCCCGATTCCCTCGATATGAACGAAATGGCGCCGGGCGCGTTGTTGCCCTCGACGCGACGGGGATGGATGATTGCTTTCGCCCGGGGGATTCTCCGGGCAGGGAACGCAAGCCATGCGCCGTCTCGCGGCGACATTCGGCCTCTTCTTGCTGGCGCTGATCACGGCGTTCGGCCTCGCCGCGCCGGCCCGTTCTGCCGAGCCCGTCGATCTTCTGCTCGTGCTTTCGGCGGATGTCTCGCGCAGCGTCGACGCCGAAAAGTTCAAATTGCAGCGGCAGGGCTATGCCGACGCCTTTTCCGACAACCGGGTGGTTTCCGCCCTCACCTCCGGCCCGCTCGGACGCGCAGCGGTGATCTTCCTCGAATGGGCCGGCGCCGAGGAACGGGCGGTCGTGGCCGACTGGACCGTGATCGACGGCGCCGACAGCGCGCGCCGCTTCGGCGACACGCTCCTGGAAGCGCCGCGCTCGTTTGCCGGGCGCACCTCCATCAGCACCGGCATCGACTTCGCGATGGAACAATTCGCGCGATCGCCCTACCCGGCCGAGCGGCGCGTCATCGATATTTCCGGCGACGGCACGCACAATTCCGGCCGCGACGTACGCGCGGCGCGCGACGAAGCGGTGGCGCAGGGCGTCGTCATTAACGGCTTGGTCATCCTGAGCGACGCGCCGCTGCCGATATTCCCCGAACACACGAACCCGCCGGGCGGCCTCGAACATTACTTCCAGGAAAATGTGATCGGCGGCGATGGCGCGTTCGTGAAGGCGGCGCAGAACTTCGAAGCCTTCGGTCGCATTCTCATCAGCAAGCTGATCACCGAAGTCGCGTGGGTTCCCGATCCCGCGCATGGAAAACGCGCGGTAAGGTTCATGCGGCGTTAGCAATCCGCATCGGGTTTCTTTCACGACATCGGTAATTTTACCGATGCGGTTTAGGCAAAGCGCAACGGACTTCTGGCAGCCTGCCGGCCTCGAACTTATCAGAGGACATCATGGTGGACAGTCCGGAAGTCCAGGCAATCGTTGCGCGCGGCAAGATCACCGCGGAAGACATTCTGAAGCTCCGGAATCGCGTGTTCTCGAAAGGCGTGGTGACGCCGAACGACGCCGAAATGGTCTTCCATCTCAACGACAGGATCGACAACATCGACAATCCTTCGTGGTCGATCTTCTTCGTCGAAACGCTCACCGACTACGTGGTCATGCAGGCCGAGCCGCAGGGCTATATCTCCGATGAGAACGCGGAGTGGCTGATCGCGCGAATCTCGCATTCCGGCCACGTCGACAACGAGAACGAGCTCGAGGTCCTCGTGAAGGCGCTCGAACGCGCCAGGCAGAGTCCCGTCGGCCTCGTGAAGTTCGCGCTTGAGCAGGTGAAGCACGGCGTGCTGAACGGCAGCGGCGTCGTCGGCCACAAGCATCGGCTGGAGCCTGGCGTCGTCGGCGAGGGCGAAGTCGAGTTGCTGCGGCGGATCCTTTTCGCGTTCGGTGGCGACGGCAACATGGCGATCACAAAGCAGGAAGCCGAGATCCTGTTCGACATCAACGACGCGACGTCGGAGGTCGACAATCATCCGGCGTGGTCCGACCTCTTCGTCAAGGCGATCGCCAATTTCCTGATGGCGTCCGTCGGCTACCGGGTGCCGAACCGGCACGAGGCGCTGCGGCGCGAAGCCTGGCTCGACTCGCCGAGCGCCGGCGTCGGCGGCTTCATGAGCCGCATGCTGGCCGGCAGCCTCGACGCGGTGTGGGATGCGTATCAGAACGGCTCGCGTGACACCGGGGCCAAAGCTTCTTCGGGGCTCACGAACGGCGACGAGCCGCGCGCGACCGCGGAGGAGATACGCTGGGTCGCCGACCGCATGGGCAGCGATGGCCAGTTGCACGCGAACGAGATGGCGCTGATCGATTTCCTGAAGGGCCACTGCGCGCATCTGCATCCCAAGCTCAGTCCGGTGCTCGATCGCGCGGCGGCGTAAGCGATCTGCGGCCGCGCCTTCCTTCGACCGGACGCACGAAGTTCGCTTGCTGTCCCCTGCGCACAGGCGGCCGCATTCGACGTTTGCGAAAAGCGTGCAAGCGCGGCATCCTTCTCCGGATGGAGGAGCGCCATGCACAAAATCGACATTTCCAATGAAATGCTGAAGCGCGGAAAAGGCCGCGAGGGGCAACCTCTCTACAGCCGGCTCAACGGGCCCGCGACCGCGCTCGTCGTGATCGACCTGCAGAACATGTTCATGCTGCCGGAGATGCCGCTGGAGGTTCCGGTCGCGCGGGCAATTGTGCCCAACGTGAACCGGCTCGCGCAGGCGGTCCGCGATGCCGGCGGAGCCGTGGTCTGGGTGCAGATGACCTCGGACGACAATTTCGACGGCTGGACTCGCTGGTATGACCGCGCGCCGCCGGATCGCCGTGATGAAGTGCTCCGGCAATTGAAGCGCGGCGAATACGGACACGCGCTCCATGCCGAGCTGGACGTGTGGCGTGACGACCTCAAGATCGAGAAGACCCGCTTCAGCGCATTCATCCAGGGCGCATCCGGTCTCGACCGGGCATTGCGGGCGCGCGGCATCGATACCGTCATCGTGACCGGAACGCTGACGAACGTGTGCTGCGAGTCGACCGCGCGCGACGCCATGATGCTCAACTACAGGACCATCATGGTCTCCGACGCCACCGCGACGCTCGCCGACGAGGTGCACAACGCGACGCTTGCGAACATCCTCGGCTATTTCGGCGATGTCCGGTCGACGGATGAGCTGGTGGCGGAATTCGCTGCGGACGATCGCAAAGCGGCGGCCTCATGAATGCGCCGATCGAATGGGTGCTGATCCGTCATCCTGAGGTGGCCTCGCGAAGCGAGGCCCTCGAAGGATGACGGCCCGTGACCGACCCGCGCGTCGTCCTTCGAGACTCGCTCGCGCCTCAGGATGACGCGCACGGAAAATCTCCGCCCGCTGTTCCCAGGCAAGTGATTGCACGCACGCCTTTTTCCGCTCAGGAAGAAATTCCCATATATATCCTTGACACCACAAGCCCCATATGCTGTATTCGGTCCCAGATAGAGGACCGCAGCCATGAAGCCCGTCACCAAGGCCGATTTCGCAGACGAAACCAGCGCCCGGAAGGTCTTTGAAGACCTCCGCTGGCCGAACGGTCCCGTTTGCCACCACTGCGGTAGCGAGAAGCACTACGCCACCAAGAAGCCGGGCCGCTATCGCTGCGCCAATCCCGAGTGCCGCAAGGACTTCACCGTCATGACCGGCACCGTCATGGAGCGCAGCCACGTCCCCATTCACAAGTGGCTCGAAGCCTTCTCCATCATGTGCGAGAGCAAGAAGGGCGTTTCCTCCCTTCAGCTCCAGCGCCACCTTGGCATTTCCTACAAGGCGGCTTGGTTCCTCTCTCACCGTATCCGCGAAGCCATGCGTGATGGCGGCTTAACGCCTCCCCCAATGCTTGGGGGCGGCGGCAAGATCGTGGAAGCCGATGAAACCTATTTCGGCAACGTCGAACCAGCGAACCGCCGCACCATGCGCACTCGCGGAACGCCCTTCATCAAGAAGGGCAAGCGCGGCGGACCCGCCAACAAGCGGGCAATCGTCTCGCTTGTCGAGCGTGGTGGCCGGGTCCGCTCATTCCATGTCGCGTCTGCCAACAAGGACAGCGTGACCGAGATCGTGCGCGACAACATCAACCACGAATCGCGCTTGCACACTGACGAAAGCCGCCTCTATGGCAACGCAGCTTCGATCTTCGAAGCCCATGAGAGTGTGAAGCACTCCCGCAAGGAATACGTTCGCGGGGACGTTCATACGAATTCAGTCGAAGGCTTCTTTTCGATCTTCAAGCGCGGAATGCGCGGCAACTACCAGCACTGCAAAGAGAAGCACTTGCACCGCTATCTCGCGGAATTCGATTTCCGTTACAATTACCGCGTCAGGCTCGGTTACAACGACGGGGAACGTGCAGCCATTGCCGTGAAGGGTATCGAGGGCAAGCGGCTCACGTATCGTCAACCTCACTAAACCCGACTACACTCACGCCGCTAAGCGGTTTCTTCGCTGGCGCAAGAAGAATTGGAAACCGCCCAAACGGCGGGTGAAACGCATTTGGGTTAAATAGGGAGGGAAGTATGGCTAAGACCGCCAAAGAGCTTTTCGCAGAAGTTCACGCAAAAATTGAGGAGCGTAACGAACGAAGAAAGCCAATGCAAATCGAGTTTCGGGGACCGGTGGCATTGGAGCAAATTGCAGACGAAATGCTTCTTCTTCGAGCAGAGATGACAACCATTCGTCAGATTCTCGCATCTTATGCTGCAAGGCCCGCGATTCGCTCATAATACGTCTCCTTAGCCCGCTACTTGGCGGGCCTTTTCTTTGCTTTCTGAGTCTTTGGCTTCGCCCTAGGCTTGGGCGGCGTATTGAGCGCAGCGCGCAACGCTTTTTGTAGGCGCTGCTGCGCTTCTTTGTTGTCGTATTGCTCGCGAGGTAATTTTGCCATGACCAAGAAATCTCTCACTCCCATCACGCCAGAACTTTACGAGGCGCTTGGCCGCATCGTGGTGGCTTGGAGCGCCATCGAGGCTATCCTAGCTGAGTTTCTCTCTCTGCTCATCCCGGCTGACCCTGTAGGGATGTACGTTCTTAATCAAACAGCCTCGATCGACCAAAAGATGAAGTGGATACGGACCCTCTCAGCCCTCAGACTCGACCCAAGTATATTGGTGAGTTTGGAAGGACTGTTTGGGCGTATCGATGAAGCCCGCAGCGAGCGCAACGACTACGTCCATGGACTTTGGGCGACAAACGGTTGTTCACCTGGAGAGGCGCTTGTTCAAACGGTCAATCTGAACCGAGCTGAGATAATAAGGACGCAGTTTACGACTCGCCCTGATCTCGACGATCTCATTCAGCGTCTTGAGGAAATTCGTCATGATCTGGCCGTTGTCGGCCAGACCCTTGGTTTCGGCCCCCATCTCCGCAAATAGAGTCTCGGACGCGCCAGCCCCGGTATTTGGCTCCGGAGCGGCTGGGATACTAGATTTTGTCATTGTGGTGTCAAGGACATATATGGGAAGAAATTCCCATATATATCGTTGACACCACAAGGTCTATATGCTGATATGGCCCTACGAAACGAGGACAGGGCCATGAGCAACTTCAGCGAACCCCACTTCCACGACGACGAAGCCGCCCGGACGTACCTTGAAGGGCTGCTTTGGCCGGAAGGCCCTGTTTGCCCGCATTGCGGTGTCGTGAACCACGCCTACGCCACGAAGCGCGCGGGCGTGTATCGCTGTGCCGAGCCTGCCTGCCGCAAGGACTTCACCGTGACCATGAAGACGGTCATGGAGCGGTCCCATATCGCCCTGCATAAGTGGATGCAGGCGTTCTACCTCATGTGCTCGTCCAAAAAGGGCGTCAGCGCTCACCAACTGCATCGCACGTTGAACATCACGTATCGGTCGGCTTGGTTCATGGCTCACCGTATCCGTGAGGCCATGCGTGCCGGGGGCCTGACGCCTCTGGGCGGCAATGGCGGCATCGTTGAAGCGGACGAAACCTATTTCGGTCAAGTCGATAAGGCGAACCGCCGCACGACGCGGACCCGTGGCGCACCCTTCATCAAGAAGGGCAAGCGGGGCGGTCCTGCCAACAAGCGGGCCATCATTTCGCTTGTCGAGCGCGGCGGTCGTGTCCGCTCTTTCCATGTTGCCACGGCTGACAAGGATAACGTCAACCACATCGTGAACGAAAACATTGACCGCGAGACGCGGATACACACCGACGAAAGCCGCCTCTACAGCGACGTTGCAGCGAACTTCGCTTCGCACGAAACCGTCACGCACTCCCGCAAAGAGTATGTGCGCGGTGACGTTCACACCAACTCGGTTGAAGGCTACTTCTCGATCTTCAAGCGCGGCATGCGCGGTGTGTATCAGCATTGCCGCGAGAAACACCTGCATCGGTATCTCGCGGAATACGACTTCCGCTACAACAACCGCATCGCCCTCGGCATCGGTGACGTTGAACGCGCGTCCCTTGCCGTGCAGGGTGCCAGTGGTAAGCGCCTCACCTATGGGGGGCGTCACTAAGCCCGACTACAGCTTCCAAGCGAAGCGGTTTCTTCGCTGGCGAAAGAAGAATTGGAAGCCGCCGAAGCGAAAGATCAAACGGATTTGGGTGCGCTAAGCGGCAACCGCGTAGGTTTGCAGCCCGAGAAGATCACAAATACGCCGGGCAGCATCCTCGCCTGCAAGTTTTCCAAGGATTTCAACAGCATCTCCCCTGCCTGCGGCAGGTGACACGTAGATGTAGTATCCTACGCCATTACCGATTCCATTGTCGGCAGCTTCTACTGCCTCGGCCCGAGTGAGAGGGCCTACACACAAGTAATTCTCGTTCGTTGTCGGCTTGGAAGCAAAGAATTCATCCATTGTGACCTCCCAAGGATTCCCCGATGACCAAACACCGAACAGAACCGCGAATCTCTGTGAACAAACTTGCCCAATACATAACTAGCAGGGCGACGCGCCAAAACCAAATCTTGCGAAATGCGAAGTTCCCGCCCGACTACATCACCACATACTATCGGGAGGCAGCGGAAGCCATCTCGCTTTTCATCGCGTCGGAAATGACAGACTTTGCGATCCTGGATCGCGCCATCGCCAATCTGAACCAGAAACCCGCCGACCACATTCAGGAGACAAGAAGAATAGCGGGCAATATCGACGCAATAGAAAAATTCGGCGGTATGCTAGACGAAATTGATTTCAATGGCGCGATGCCAAAACTCGGCGCTCAAACCGCCCCTCACCTTAAAATCAGCAACGTAAGCGTGAGTGTGCGTCCCGAGATAACCCTTCACTCAAAACGCAAAGGAAGCAGCGCGGTCGGCGGAATCAAGTTGCACTTCCCCGTAACTGAGCCGCTTGACGCGGAGCAGGCTGGCTATGTCTCGGCGATGATGTACTCATTTTGCGACCATCATTTGCACCAAACTGGCGCGCCTCTGCCTCAAAACTGCATCGTTCTCGATATCGCCAGCCAAACGGCATATCCGGGCGTGAAAGCGGTCACTAGAAGGCTGAACGACATAAAAAGCGCATGCACGCAGATCGCATCACTTTGGCCGTCGATTACCCAATAGCGCTACTTTGATCGGCCCTTGGGTTTTCTGGCGGATGCCTCTTTCTTTTTCGGCGGCTTAGTTGCCAATCGCGCGCCGCGCAGCGCCGCCTCAAACCGGCGCTTCGCTTCCTTGTCGCTGAACTTTTCGTCCTTGGTTTTCTCGGTCATGTCGAAAGAATATATCATCTACTGCGATGAGTCAGAAACCAAGGGACGCAAGTTTTCCAATTTCTACGGCGGCGCGTTGGTTGAATCAGACCATATTGACGAGGTGCGGCAAGCACTCGCCGCCAAGAAAATCGCATTGAATCTATTCGGTGAAATCAAGTGGAGCAAGATCACCGTCAATTACTACAAGAAATATATCGACCTCATCGATTTCTACTTTGACCTCATCAAAGATGGAAAAATTAAACTACGTATTATGTTCACGCAGAACGCGCGTCGGCCAAGCCGATTAACGCGCGAGCATATCGATAATCAATACGCTATTCTCTACTACCATTTCATCCGCCACGCTTTCGGCCTCATATACTCGCCTATCCGGCAGCGAACGAGGGTGCGAATCTACCCAGACAAGTTACCCCTGTCCGCAGAACAAGCTCGCGAGTTCAAGATATTCGTGGTTAGGCTCGGCAACCGCTTCGAATTCTCAGAACGTGGCCTGCACTTTTCCATGCAAGACATCACCGAAGTGGAGTCACACGATCACGATGTTCTGCAATGTCTAGATGTTGTCCTTGGCGCGATGAATTTCCGGCTGAACAAGAAGAATAAAGACAAGCCAGAGGGACAAGTGCGTCGGTCGGACAAGACGATCGCGAAAGAGAAGGTCTATAAGCACATCAATCGCCGAATCCGCGACCTGTACCCAGGCTATTTATTCAATATCGGGGTCACGACCGGTTGGTTCGCGGGTCGCGAAGATCGCTGGAACCACCCGTACCGTCATTGGTGCTTTACGACGAAGAGGCGCTGGCGTTGAGGTGCAGGAGGCCCCGTAGGCACTGAGCTAGCGTGCTAGCGGTCCCAAGCAGGAACTTGGGCTTTCGCGACTACAGGGCCCCCATTCCTTTGCGCGACCTACCGTCCGCGCGTCTAGATATAGCGCTAGTTCTTAATAAGTTCCACCATGGGCGGTGTCTTTTTGAAATAATTAACATTTTCGGTCCGTCGAGCGGGCTGGGGACCAAGATTTCGAGCGCGCCAGCGATTCGGGCCATTGCCCCAATCACAGGGCGCATTCAGCATATAGACCTTGTGGTGTCAACGATATATATGGGAAGAAATTCTTTTCCCCACCCCTTCCAGCGGCCCTTAAACTGTTTGCCATCCCGTTCACGAGGGGCGCGCTCATGAGGCGTCTTGATCGCGGAGCGGGTGCGGCGTGCCTGCGGGCGTGGGGCAACGTACCTCGCGCACTCGGGCGGCTCGGGACCCCGCCCTACGGGCACTAACGGGACCCGTGCGCCAGGAGCTGGCTGGACGGCGCAGAGCTTCGGCTTTGCGTTCGCAAGCGCGGCCCGGGACCAGCGGAAGCGAAGGCTTCCGTGAAACGCCGCGATGGAGCGCCGGAGGGTGAGTGCACCGATCGCAAGGTGCACCCCACGCCTCGCAGGCGTGGAAACTATCGAGCGCCTTCCGGCGCTCC